>ERZ1649853.918-NODE-918-length-11826-cov-6.092940_pt1 | contig 11826 bp, 15 predicted proteins | sample MGYA00575353_ERZ1649853 | MGnify/ENA primary metagenome ERZ1649853 (study PRJEB40853, sample SAMN11349654) | freshwater sediment metagenome | isolation source: river sediment | host: Sediment | place: India: Okhla Barrage, New Delhi | collected 2017-02-21 ...
CATCGAGGTGAAGCAACTCCACGCGGCTGTCATCAAAGCTGCCCTGATGCAGTGAAGGGAGAAAGCGCCGGCAGACGTCCACCGCTTCCTCATCGATATCGACCATCACGGCCCTCTTCACGGACCGATGGGCCAGAACCTCTCGCAGCGTGGCCCCATCGCCGCCACCGGCAATGAACACACTGGCAGGACTAGGGTGACTTATCAGCGCTGGATGCACGAGCGCCTCATGATAGATGAACTCGTCCCTCTGGCTCGACTGTAGCTTCCCGTCGAGCACGAGACAACGCCCGAAATCACAGGTGTCGACGACCTGCATCGACTGATACCGGGTCTGGCCCGTGTACAGAGTGCCCCGGACGCGGTACTGCTGGACGAAGTTCGGGTTTATGGTGTCAGAAAACCATACACTAGGGTCATCATCCATGATCTACCCAACCAGCTTCCTCTCCCGCACCAGAATGCCCCTCTTCACTTCAAGCAGAGAGGGGTCCTTGCTGCCGAGCCGCCTGATCAGCGCATCCGCCGCCACTTCGATCTTCACCGTGGTCCCGCAGGTGAAGATGTCCACCGCGGCATAGGCGTGTTCCGGCCAGGTGTGAAGTGAAAGGTGGGACTCGGCAATGAGAACCACACCACTCACCCCCTGTGGCGCGAACTGATGAAAGGACTTGTCGATCACAGTGGCACCGGACTCTATGGCAGCGGAAACAAGGGCATTCTCAAGGTATGCGAGGTCATCGAGCAACGCTACGTCACACTCTCGGAGTTCCAACAGCAGATGTCTACCTAGCGCATCCAATCACCTTCCCTCCTCGTTCAGATTACTGGCGTCCCATGTAAACGCCATGGGACCCGAATCAGGACACAAGTAGAAATTGTATACGTCATCCCCGGCTTTTTCAACAGCATCCCCGTCAAGCTATAATTGACCGATGACCGTAAGCACAGTTTCCTTCGACATGAACGGCACCATCACCCAGGGCGGGTTTGTGGACCTGGTGTGGCACGAGGGAGTGCCGGCCCTGTTCGCCCGCCACCGGGGCATGCCGCTGGACGAGGCCCGGCGTATCGTTCACCAGGAATACGACCAAGTGGGGGAGCAGCGGACCGACTGGTACGACATACGGTACTGGTTTCGCCGCTTCCAGCTGGGTGAGGACTGGACGGGCCTGCTCATGAGCTACCGCGACCAGGTGGCACCGTACCCGGAGGCCGCAGAGGTATTGCAGCGGCTCAGCCGCCGCTACCGCCTGGTGGTCACCTCCAACGCCTCAAGGGACTTCATGGACATCGAGCTCGCGGCCGCCGGGCTGGACCGCTACTTCACCGAACTCTTCTCGTGCACCTCAGATTTCGGAGAGGTCAAGAAGACGCCAGAGGTCTACGCGCGCGTCTGCCGGGCGCTGTCCGTTTCCCCCGGAGAAATGGCGCACGTCGGCGATCATGAGCTCTTTGACTTCGCCGCACCCAGCCAGCTGGGCATAAGGGCCTTTCACCTGGACCGGACCGCCGCCTCCGACGGCGCCTTTGTGGTCCGGGACCTCAGGGAGTTCATGGCCAGGCTGGGCTAAGCTGTGGTGAAAGCGTGCGGGAAGCGGCGCTTGAGCTCTTCCTGCTGCGACCCGGAGGGCTCCACCAGCTCCTCCAGTCCCCGTGATCCCGCAGCCGGGCCGGCCTCCCTCACGGGAGCCGCCGGCGGCCTTGAAGTCTCCGACGCGTTCTTCAGCATCTCGTCCGCCTTCGACTCCGCCAGTGAGATAAGGCTCCGCAGCTCCGTGGCCTCCCGTTCCAGCATCTGTATCCTGGCGTTGGCGTCACTCTTCTCGCGCTCCAGGACCTTGATCCTGTCCGCGGCTTCCTGCATCTTACCCAGCAGTGCTTCCAGAGCCATTTCTCTCCTTTCCCGATCCACGTGTGGAAGGCGAATTCACTCCCGGGTTGCGCCAAGGAGCGCTCGTAGAACGGACTGGCAACTGGGTGGACTCGCTTCTCCCAGCCCTAGAGTCTATCCGAAGACCCTCACCAGCCGATCACAGGGGCAACCGCCGGCTTCACAGATTAGTATCACCAGCCGGCGAGCGCCGCCACGAGGGTCTCACGGGTTTCTCTCGGGGCCAATGCCGGCCGACTAAGTACTTTCGGGGTATCGCAACACTTGCGAGTGGTGATATAATTCTGACACTGTTACCCCAACGGGCGCGGATTCGGTAGCCTGCACTGGAGGACACGCTGTTTATGGACAAGGCATGGTATGAGGTCGGCAACTGGTCCCTCGACGCGAACATGAGTCCCAAGCTGGACAAGGCCCTCACGGACTTCACCAGCCGCATCGACGATGAGCTGTTCCAGAGATTCGGCCAGGAGCTGATCTGCATCGTGGACTGCGCCGTCGGCGCCAGCACCATACGCCCGCTGGACGTGGCCTGCGCCCCCCACACCAAGAAGAAGTTCCGTCACCAGGTGTACATCATGATATTCCGCCGGGAAGTGGAGAAGCTCTCCGACAAGGCCACGCTGGGCGAGGTGGCCCACGAGTTCGCCCACCTTCTTCTGCGTTTGGACCACAAGATCGACAGCGAGACCATACCGACGGGCGAGGACATGGCCGATACGCTGGCCATCAGCTGGGGATTCAAAGAGGAGATCGACCTCAACCTGGCCGAGTGGGAAGCCCTGGAGGGCCCCACCCGCGGCCGGGCGCGCGCCCAGAGACAGTAGGAATCACGGCCGGGTCAGAACGGGCTCATACACCGTCCCAGCCGGCTCCCAGGCATCCTCAGCGGCGCTATACTCAAAAACCCTTTGCGACCACTCCAGGCAGTTGCCGCCGGCCGTCGCCTGCGCCCGCAGGCCATCCTGCAACGCCTGGCCGTCAAGGTCTTCCACCCCGGCCTGCTCGATGGCCCTCCTGATGGCCTCTTCCAGCACCAGGCCCAGCTCCCGGCCGCAGATCACCGGCGAGGTCTGCGACAGGTCCCCGGCCTCAAGACCCTCGTACGTCCGGGCAACATAGTCCCGGCAGGCACTGATCAGGGGCACGTCCTCGTTCCACCAGGGCCACCACGCCACGTAGCAGCAGCCGTTCATCTGTTCCCTGGAGGCCACCTGGTCCGATACCAGGGGCCAGAAGCCCGGGAAGCCCTCCAGGCCGCTCACCAGCTTGCCGGTGCAGCCCCCGGCCCGCGCCTGGGCCACGAAGCTGGACAGCATCGACCCGGGTACGCTCACGATGATGTAGTCACAATCCTTCAAGCGCGAGACCTGGCCGCCCCAGGCCTCGTTGCCCAGAAGGCCCTTTTCGAATGTGGTCCAGGTGAATTGGCCCGGACTGGCGTCCAGCACCGTCTCGATGCCCGCCTGGTAGCACTCCGAGCTGCGCAGGTTGCTGCCGAGGTGCCCCACCTTCGGCTTCCTCCCCGTGCCCTCGTAGTCCCAGTCATCCCGGATGAACATCATCTCCACCTCGGCCTGGCTCTGGGCCGGAGACCACAGGGCCAGCATCCAGTCGTCGGCCAGCCTCGACTGCAGTCCAGAAGTGCCGATGGTGGGTATGCCATCCTCCCCGGGCAGGTCTCCCAGGAGGTCCCGGTCCTGAGGGTTCATGACCACCATCAGATCCGCGCCCCGGTCCTTCAGCTCCAGGTAGCCCGGCATGGTCTCGAAGTAGTCCAGCCCGGTATCGTAGTGGGTGAACTCCACTTTCAGGTTGCCCGGCAGCGGGTGGTCGCTCCGGGGCAGCTCCAGGGTGAGGTAGTCCTCCATGGCCTTGACCGCCGGCCCCATGGCCCCTGCCGCCGGGCCGGACAGGCCGGCCAGGACCCCCACCAGCAGCGTTTCCCCGCCACCCTCCCGGCCGCCACAGGCCGGCACCGCTGCCGCCAGCAGGGCCAGCAGGAGGGCCACGATCACCAGCCCCACTCCCCGGGGCCGCGTCGCCGGCCGGATCAGTGAGGCCGCCTCCGCTCCGCCATTGACGCCTTGATGAAGCCCACGATGTCCCCGGTCATGGCCCCCGGACGGAAGATGGCCGCGATGCCCATCTTCTTCAGCACCGGCACATCCTCTTCCGGGATGATGCCCCCGGCCACGATCAGGACGTGGGACAGGCCCTTGCTCTTCAACCCGTCCACCACGATCGGGAAGAGCTCCATGTGCGCCCCGGAGAGGATGCTGAGCCCCACCACGTCGACATCCTCCTGAAGGGCCGCCTCCACGATCATCTCCGGCGACTGCCTCAGCCCGGTATAGATCACCTCCATGCCGGCTTCCCGCAGCGCCCGCGCTATGACCTTGGCGCCCCGGTCGTGGCCGTCAAGCCCCGGCTTGGCGACCAGGACCCGGATCTTGTGCCCCTTCTCCGGGCTGTCCCCAGCTTTGCTCATTCTTTCTCTCCTGTGCGGCGCCGGATGCGCTTTCCGGGCGCAGAGCGCCGGCCCTAGGTTATGATCAGCTCGGTGTGCTCCCCGAACACCTCACGCAGCACGCCGCACATCTCACCCAGCGTGGCGTAGGCCCGGACCGCGTCCAGGATAAGCGGCATCAGGTTGGCGTCACCTTTGGCCGCCTGGCGCAGCTCGGTGAGGGTGCGGGAAACCTCACGGTTGTCCCTCTCGCGGCGCACCTGGTTCAGCCTGTCTAGATGGCGCTGCTGTCCTTTGGCCACATCGGTCAGCAGCGGGATGTCGGGCGCCTCATCCGACACGTACTCGTTCACCCCCACCAGCACTCGCTCCTTCGACTCTATCTCCTGCTGGTAGCGGTAGGCGGACTGGGCGATCTCCCTCTGGAAGAAGCCCCTCTCGATGGCGCGCACCACCCCTCCCAGGGAGTCGATCTTGCGGAAGTACTCCCGGGCCGCCTCCTCCATCTCGTTGGTGAGCGCCTCCACCATGTAGCTGCCACCCAGCGGATCGACGGAGCTGGTGACTCCGCTCTCGTGGGCTATGATCTGCTGGGTGCGCAGCGCGATGCGGACAGCCTTCTCCGAGGGCAGGGCCATGGCCTCGTCCATGGAGTTGGTGTGCAGCGACTGGGTGCCGCCCAGCACCGCCGCCAGCGCCTGGATGGTGGTGCGGATGATGTTGTTCTCGGGCTGCTGCTCCGTCAGGCTGCACCCGGCCGTCTGGGTGTGAAACCGCAGCCAGCAGGAGCGGTCATTCCTGGCCTTGAAGCGCTCCTTGATCTCCCGGGCCCAGATGCGCCGGGCCGCCCGGAACTTGGCGACCTCCTCGAAGAAGTCATTGTGGCAGTTGAAGAAGAAGGAGAGGCGGGGCACGAACTCATCCACGTCCAGGCCGCGCTTCATCCCCAGCTCGACATAGGTGAAGCCGTCGGCCAGGGTGAAGGCCAGCTCCTGCCGGGCCGTGGCGCCCGCCTCGCGGATGTGGTACCCGCTGATGCTGACGGTGTTCCACAGCGGCATGTGCCTGGTGCCGAACTCGATGGTGTCGGCCACCAGCCGCAGCGACGGCTCCGGCGGGTATATATAGGAGGCCTGGGAGATGTACTCCTTCAGGATGTCGTTTTGGATGGTGCCCCCCAGCTTGGCCATGGGGATGCCCTTCTTCTCGGCCGCCACGATGTACATGGCCCAGATGATGGCCGCCGGGCCGTTGATGGTCATGGAGGTGGTCACCTTGTCCTGCGGGATGCCGTCGAAGAGTATCTCCATGTCGCGCAGCGAGGATATGGCCACACCGCACTTCCCGAACTCCCCCCTGGCCTCAACGGCATCGGTGTCGTAGCCGACCAGCGTGGCGTAGTCGAAGGCGGTGGAGAGGCCTGTCTCACCGTGGCTCAGGAGGTACCGGAAGCGGGCGTTGGTCTCCTCGGCCGTGCCGAAGCCCGAGAACATCCGCATGGTCCACAGGCGCCCCCGGTAGCCGGTGGGATGGATGGCCCGGGTGAAGGGGTAGCGGTTGGGCAGGCCCAGGTCATCGGAATACGAGAGGTCCCTGACGTCCAGCGGAGTGTATACGCGCTTCAGCGGTGAACCCGACCCGGTAGTGAACTTCGGCAGCCTCCCGGCGGCGCCCGCCACCTCGGCCTCCTGCTGTGCCGACTGCCGCTCCAGCTCCTGCAGCTCCCCTTTGTCGAACAGATGGTGGGTGTCCAAGGTTGCTCCTTTCCGATGCCCCCAGCTCCACGAATAATTCTACCCCAAAACCGTGCTGGGCGACCAATGAGGGAGCAACCCTGTCTCTATTTGCGGCGCTTGCGGGGAGTCATTCTGGCCAGGGCCTTCGTGGCGGCGTCCCTGACGACGTCCACCTTGTCCGCCTGGGCCGCGGTCAGCGCCACCAGGGCCCTCGCGTCTCCTATGGACTCCAGGGCCAGGATGGCCAGGACCCGGACATGGTAGTCCTTGTCCTTCAGGGCCTTGATGAGGGGCTCCACGGCCCTCGCATCGCCTATCCGGCCCAGGGCCTCCGCCGCCTGCCAGCGGACATTGGCATCGCTGTCCTTGAGGGCCAGGATAAGCGGCTGGACAGCCCTGGCATCCGCCAGTCTGCCCAGCGCCTCCGCCGCGTAGAAGCGGACAAACCAGTTCTCGCTCTTGAGGCCGTCGATGAGTCCTTCGAATTCGTCAGTCATGTCATCCTCGCGTCCAGGAGTGGTTCGGGCCGCGCTCGCGGTGATACGCCGCTTCAGACCATAGCAGGGCCAGGGCGGGGTGTCAACGGTCGGGTGGGCTGGCGTCCCTGCCGAGACTCGAACTCGGAACCTACTGCTTAGAAGGCAGTTGCTCTGTCCAATTGAGCTACAGGGACGAGCGTGGCTTCTTCGTGTTCATTGTAGCATCCGGCTAAGGGACCAACAAGCTGCGCGGCTCAGGTGAGCGGCCCAGCCAGCAGCGCCGAGAGCTCCGCCCCATGGTCATGCAGCCACTTCCGGTGCTCCGGCCACGAGGGACAGCGCTCGGCCACCAGCCGCCAGAAGCGTCCGGTGTGGTTCATCTCCCGCAGGTGGGACACCTCGTGGACCACCACGTAGTCCACCACGGGCTCCGGGGCCATCATCAGCCTCCAGTTGAAGCTGATGGTCCCCTTGTGGGAGCAGCTGCCCCAGCGCGTTCTCTGGGACCTTATCGTGCATCGGCCGAAGGTGACGCCCAGGTCAGCCGCGTATGCCTCCGCCTTGCGGCGGAGCAGATCGGCAGCCTGGATCCGGTACCACGCCCTCACCAGAACCTCGAGGCCGTACCGCGTGCCCCCGGTGCAGACCTGCAGGGTCTCACCCCGCAGCTGAACCGTGGCCTCCCCACCATTTGCCGCCGGAGTCTCGATCCGCAAGGCCTTTCCCAGGTACGGCACCGTGTCGCCCGCCCGGAGCTTCCTGGGGCCCTCGAGAGGCATGCTGGCGGAGAACCGGTCTACCTGGCGCAGGATCCACCGGGATTTGGAGCGCACCATCTCGTCCACGGCGTCCAGCCCGCAGCTCCGGGGAAGGACGACGGTCAGGCTGCCGTCCTCCCAGACCTCAAACCGCACCCGCCTGGCGCGAGAGCTGAGCTTGACGGTGCACGGGATGTCGCGGCTGCCAAGGCGCACCTGGCGCTCGGCAATGACGACGGGATGAGAGCGGCGACCGGGGCTCATGTCTCAGGCCGCAGTCTTGATGCCCAGCCAGCCCAGGATGTAGCCCATCCCCCAGGCCCCGAGGTAGGCCACATAGGTGGCCTTGACGATCTTGCCGGCGGCGGACGCCAGGTAGTACTTCCAGGGGGCCATCCCGGTGGCCCCGGCCGTGGCCCCGAAGAGCATGTAGAAGGGGTTGAAGATGGCCGAAGCCAGGAACACGGTGACGTATCCCCTCTTCCCCATCCAGCCGTCGATGCGGGAGTAGATACTCTGGAAGGCCCTCTGGATCCTGCCGTTGCCCGGCTGCTTGAAATAGGACTCGCCGCCCAGGCCCAGCATGTATCCGGTGAAGCCCCCCAGGGCCTCACCCAGCCCGGCCACGAGGCCCACAATCAGCGGGAACGGCACTATGCCGCCCAAAGCAAACACGGTGGGCACCCCCGGCACGTAGACTATCACGGTGGCCCCCGCCATGAAGTTCACTACGAAGGCAATGATGTACGCATAGTTCTTATAGTCATCGATGTTCTGAACGATGCGCTGGAGGTCCTCCCTGTAGGCGAAGGCCAGGACGCCGATGGCCACGATAAGGAGAACCGAAAGCAGAATCAGGACCCAGCTGTGCTTCCGGGGTTGCCTGGCCTGTCCGCTGTCCTGCCTGGTCTGTTCGGCCATCTCTCGAACAGCATACAGGCCGCCCCGCGGCGAAGTCAACAGAGGACAGTCACGTCCATGCGGCGCTGGCGACCAAGGCCGGCCCAAGTTGACATTTGGCGGGCCAGGCCAGATAATAGCATCTACTATGGTGAGAATAAGACTGCAGAGAGTAGGCGCCAAGAACCAGCCCAGCTATCGTGTTATCGTTGTTGATTCGCGGGCTCCGAGGGACACCGCGTACATCGAGCGGATCGGCCACTACAATCCGCTGACGAACCCGGAGACCGTGGTCATAGAGCCGGCCAAGGCCAGCAAGTGGCTCCAGCTGGGTGCCCAGCCCAGCGAGGCCGTCCACAGGCTGCTGGCCAAGCAGGGCCTCATGGCCCCTCCGCCACCCAAGGTCTTCAGGCCTAAGGCCGAGGCCGCACCCGCCGCGCAGGCCACTGCGGAGGGCGCAAAATGAAAGGCTTGGTGGAGTACATCGCCAAGTCGATCGTTACCATCCCTGACGCTGTCGTAGTCACCGAGGAGATCACCGCAGACAAGAACGTCATCCTCAAGCTGGAGGTGGCCCCGGAAGACAGAGGCCGGGTCATCGGCAAACAGGGAAGGGTGGCTGAGGCAATGCGCACTCTCCTGAGAGTGGCCGCCATCCGGGCCGGTGTCCGGGTCCAGCTCGAAATCCTCTAAGGCCCCGCGCTGGCGCGCAATTCCCTAGATCCTGTCCCCTCTTCTCTTCTTGCGGCGCTCGCTCACCCTCAACCTGGCCAGAGACCGTCTCAACGCCGCTTCGGCAGCAGCTGACTCTGCGGGACTGAGCGGCCGCTTCATCTGGTCCTGGGCCCGCTTCATGGCCGCCTGCGCCCTGGCGTCATCGATATCGTCGGCACGCTCGGCCGCATCGGCCAGGACGATCACCTTCTCGTCGATCACTTCGAGATACCCGCCGCTGATGGCCATGAAGGTCTCCTGGCCCGCCACCCGGAGACACAGCTCCCCGGGCTCCAGCATGGTCATGAGCGCCGCATGGTGCGGCAGGACGGTGAACTGGCCCATGGTCCCCGGTGCGATGACAGCATCGACTTCACCCGAGAACACCGGGCTTTCGGCGGTTACGATCTCCAGCTTCAGTCCCATATCTATCTACATCCCGAGGCGCCGCGCCTCTTCCACTGCATCGTCGATGGTGCCTACCATGAAGAAGGCTTGCTCCGGCAGCGCATCGTGCTTGCCGTCCAGGATCTCCTGGAAGCCGCGCACCGTCTCCTTAATCGGCACGTACCTGCCCTTGCGGCCGGTGAACTGCTCCGCCACCGACATCGGCTGGGACAGGAACCTCTGGATGCGGCGGGCGCGGGACACCGTCAGCTTGTCCTCTTCAGAGAGCTCTTCGATACCGAGGATGGCGATGATGTCCTGGAGCTCCTTGTATCGCTGCAGCACCTTCTGGATGCCCCGGGCCACGTTGTAGTGGTCTTCGCCCACGATCTTGGGGTCCAGGATCCGAGAGGTGGAGGCCAGGGGGTCCACGGCCGGGTACAGGCCCAGGTCGGCGATGGACCGCTCCAGGGCGATGACCGCGTCCAGGTGGCCCATGGTGGTCACGATGCCCGGGTCCGTGTAGTCGTCAGCCGGCACGTAGATGGCCTGGAAGGAGGTGATGGACCCCTTCTTGGTGGAGGTGATCCGCTCCTCCAGCTCGCCTACCTCGGTGGCCAGGGTGGGCTGGTAGCCCACGGCCGACGGCATTCGTCCCAGGAGGGCCGAGACTTCCATGCCGGCCAGCACGTAGCGGTAGATGTTATCGATGAAGAGCAGCACGTCCTGCCCTTCCAGGTCGCGGAAGTACTCTGCCATGGTCAGGCCGGTGAGGGAAATCCGCGCCCTCACACCGGGCGGCTCGTTCATCTGCCCGAACACCAGGGCCGTCTTGGCGATAACGCCCGAGGCCTTCATTTCCGCCCACAGGTCGTTTCCTTCGCGGGAGCGCTCGCCCACCCCGGCGAACACCGACACGCCGCCGTGCACCGTGGCGATGTTGTGGATGAGCTCCTGGATGACGACCGTCTTGCCCACGCCGGCGCCGCCGTAGGCGCCGATCTTGCCGCCCTTGGTGAAGGGGGCGATGAGGTCGATAACCTTCAGACCCGTCTCCAGGATCTGGGTGCTGGTCTCCTGCTGATCGTAGGGAGGCGCCATGCGGTGGATGGGCCAGCTCAGCTCCGACTTGACCGCCCCCAGGTTGTCCAGTGGCGCGCCCAGAACGTCGAACAGCCGGCCCAGGGTGGCATTGCCCACGGGCACCGAGATCGGCGCGCCGGTATCGATGGCATCGACTCCGCGCTCCAGACCCTCGGTGGGCATCATGGACAGGCACCGCACCCAGTTGTTGCCGATGTGATGCTCAACTTCCAGAACGATCTTCCCCTCAGCGCGGGGGATTTCAATAGCGTTATAGAGAGCCGGTAGCTCCTCAGGAGGAAACTCGATGTCTACGACGGTTCCGATTACCTGAGCTACTTTACCCTTGCCCATGTTCTATACCCTCCTAGGCTAACGCCTCAGCTCCACCGGTGATATCGAGCAGTTCCTTGGTTATCATTTCCTGACGCGCCTTGTTGTACATCAGCGTCAGCTCCTGCACCAGCTCGTTGGCATTCTCGCTGGCGTTGCGCATGGCTACCATCCGGGCGGACTGCTCGCTGGCAATTGACTCCAGTACGGCGTGATACACCTGCATCTCCACAAACCTGGGGAGAAGCTCGGCCATCACTTCCTTCCTGTTCGGCTCGTAGATATACTCGACCTCGGTCTTGCGCTCGCTCTTGGTCGGCTCCACCGGGAGCAACTGCTGCATGACCGGCCGCTGCGTCATGGTGGTGACGAACTTGGTGTAGGCCAGGTACACCACGTCGCAGTTCTTGCTGGTATAGTCGTCGATGACGATCTTGGATATCGGCAGGGTATCCAGCAGCGTCGGCCTGTCGGTCATCCCGGTGAACTCCGCCCGCAGCTCCCGCCCGTAGCGGAGCATGTAGTCCCGGCCCTTGCGGCCGATGGTCACCAGGACTGACGGCACGCCCCGCTGGGCTGTGTCCACCACGAAGCTCCCGGTGGCGCGGTTGACGTTGGCCACCAGGCCGCCGCAGAGGCCCCGGTCGGGGGTGATGTAGATGATCTCGATCTTCTTCATCTCCCGCCGCTCCAGAAGAGGATGGCTGGCAGCGCCCTGCTGCGCCACCAGGTCACCCAGCACCTGCTGTATCTTCTCGGCATACGGGCGTCCCGCCAAGTCCCGTTCCTGGGCCTTCTTCATCTTGGACGTGGCCACCATCTCCATCGCCTTGGTGATCTTGGCGGTGGACTGGATGCTCTTTATGCGCCGCTTGATCGTTCGCAGGTTTGCCATTCTGGGTCACTTCCTCCGGGTTAGAACGTCCGCCCCGCCTTGAACGCCTGGATGGCCTTCTTCATGGCCTCTTCCGTCTCCGGGCTGATGTCCTTGGCCGTCACAATCGCCTTGCCGATTTCCGGATGCTGCGCATCCATGAACTTGTGCAGCTCGCTCTCGAACTCGGCAACCTTC
>ERZ1649853.919-NODE-919-length-11826-cov-5.973494_pt1 | contig 11826 bp, 11 predicted proteins | sample MGYA00575353_ERZ1649853 | MGnify/ENA primary metagenome ERZ1649853 (study PRJEB40853, sample SAMN11349654) | freshwater sediment metagenome | isolation source: river sediment | host: Sediment | place: India: Okhla Barrage, New Delhi | collected 2017-02-21 ...
CGGCCGACGTCCGGCAGCATCAGCCCGTTCAGGTGCTCTATCAGCGTGGACTTGCCGGCCCCGTTGGGGCCGCACAGGGCGACCACCTCCTTCGGGTACACCCTGAAGCACATCTTGTGGATCCCCTCGGTGCCGTCGGGGTACTTGTGCGTGACGCAGTCCACGTGGACGATGGCGTTCTCGGCGTCGGGGCATACGGTGCAAGTGTTTTCCTGTGTCATTGACTACCACCACGCTATGAGGCTCTGGTCGACGTACCTCGAATATGCTGAGAGGGCGACGAGCACGACAGAGGCCGCGAGCAGGGCGATGCCTCCCGCCGAGGGCCTGGGGATCCTGTCTGTCACCGGGAGGCTCCCGGTGAACGCCCTGGACTCCATGGCCTTGGAGATCCTCTCCGCGCGTTCGAAGGCGTGGATGAACGCGTGGCCGAATATCCCCGCGAAGAGGCGCGACTGGCGCGTCACGCCCTTCACGAGGCCGCCGTTCCTCGCGTGCATGGCGTCGAGGACGTCGGTGACCTCGTCGGACGTGACGAAGAGGAACCTGTATGAGAGGAGGAACATCGTCGCGAGCTGGCGCGGGAGGGACCTGTGCGCGATGCCCGCTATCTGCCCGTACCTCGTCGTCATGAACACCGTGAGGGAGAAGGTCACCACCGCGAGCGCCCTGACGAGGAGCTTCGCCATCAGGAGGAGCCCGTTGTCGGTGATCGACAGTCTAGTTCCACCGACCGTCCACCCAGCGACCTCGTCCCCCGGCTCCGTGAACAGGAACATCAACGTCAGCGTCACGACGAACATCGCGGGCAGCGTGTACCACCCGACCAGAACCCGAAGGGGAAGCCCTGCCAGCTTGTAGATGGCCACGGTCGCGGCGAGGAGGAACACGAGCAGGTAGACGTCCGTGAGCACGGTCGCGAGGGCGACGACGGCGAGCAGGAGGCCAGCCTTCGTCCAGGGGTTGGACGCGTGGACCACGCTCGCCCCGTTCTCCCCGAAGTGGGTCACGAACCTGAAGTCCGGTATGTGCTTCGAGTAGGACCTCCTCGACACCAGCTCAGCCCCCCTCTCCGGGCCCCTTCGCCAGGTACGCGAAGGAGACGACGGCGACGACCGCGAGAACGGCCCCCACGGCCGCGACCTTCACGACGTCGCCCGCGAGGAGCCCTTCCTCCTCGTGCTCGTCGGCGGACATGCCATACGCCACCGCACCGACCACCAGGGCGGCGGCAGCCGCGACATAGATGAGCGCCCGCGGGCCGAGTCCCATGGCGTCACGCCCCTGCCACGGTGGCGGGTTCCTCCCCCTCCACCGCCTCCGCCTCGCGGAGCAGGTCGGCCCTCACCTTGCCTATGAAGTTGACCACGTAGCCCGTCACGATGCCTTCGAACACGCCCACGGCCACATTGACGGCCGCGATGATCGCCATGTTGGCCAGTATCTCCTCCTTCGTCTGCTCGGAGTCCTGGATCCCGGACACGGCCACGATGGCCACTATCGCGAGCGCGCTCACCGACAGCGCGGCGATCGCCGCCCCGAGCCCCGAGGTGAACCTGTCGGACTTGAGCCTCACGCGGACGAGCCTGTAGACATAGTAGGCGACGAACACCTCGATGACGTTGACGATCGTGTTGGCGCCGATCATCCCCCACCCGCCGTGGCCCACCGCCGCGCTGAAGACGTTGATGAGGAGGGCGGCGAGGCTGCCGAGCCCGGGCCCGGCCAGGATCCCGATGAGGGGGGTCAGGTTGAGGTGTATGCCGCCGAAGACCGGGATGCTGACCTGGAAGACCGCGAAACCCACGGAGGTGCACATCGCGGCTATCGCCAGCCTCCTGGGGGATGTCTCGCGCCTGCCTATCAGGAAGAGCGCCAGCGCGACCAGCCCCCCGGCAGCCAGGGACCACACGATGACCCAGAACGGGGAGAACGCCCCGTCCTCCAGATGTATGTGCGCCATTTGCCGCCGCAATCCACCGGCGACACGTTTAATAAAATCATCGCCCCGGTTAATAACGGGCCATGTCCACGGCGGGGCGGTTAATAACCCCGGGTCAGGCGAAACAGAGAGATACTCCGGGGGCCAGTATCCGTACACAGGTCCTCCCGATGCTCACGACAACCCACTTCGCCGTTGTGGTCCTCGCGGCCATGCTCCTGCGGCTCAACAAGGACGAGTGGTTCATCGCCCTCCTCTTCGGCGTGGTCGTGGACGCAGACCACCTGTTCGCCCTCCCTCGCTACGTCTCGGACAACGGGTGGTCCGCTCTGCTGAGGCAGACATGGGACGACGGCTCCGGCCTCCCCTGGAAGTCATGGTTCCACTACCCCCAGTCGGCGATAGTGGTCGGCCACCTGTCCGTGGGCTGGAGGTTCGCCCTCCCCCTCGCCTTCTGGGCGCCGCACCTCGGCATGGACTGGCTGCAGCTGCAGGCCGCCGGGTACAACACCGTCCTCGAGTCGGCGATACTCCTCGCATCGGTCGCTGGCATTGTCTACGTCGGCTACGCCCGCTGGGCATTCAGGACGGGAGGGTCGGGCCTGTCCTCGTACGCCGTCAGCCTGTCCGCGTCGACGAGGGGCGCGTTCGCAGGGCTCAGGGCCGTCATCTCGGGGTTCGTCGGTAGAAGCTGACCAGGAATATCACCCAGACGACCTCGAACACTATGCAGATGGTCGCCGGGACCGCCACCCTCGGCTCGAAGAGGGCGATGGCGAGGGTCGCGGTCAGGCCCAGGTTCTTGTAGCTGGCGAAGAGCACGTTGGGGATGCGGTCCTCCTTGGGCACCCTGAGCCACCGGAGGGCGTACTCGGTCCCGAGCCCCGTCCCGAATGTCCTGACGAGCGACGCGACCGAGACGACGAGCACTATCCAAGGCTCCTCGAAGAACGCCTCCCTGTTGGACCCCGCGACGGCGAAGATGAGCACCGCGAAGGAGATGTTCATAGCGACGGACATGGTGCGCTTCCCGACATCGTACCTCATCACCAGCCTGGACAGCGCCATGGGCAGCACGATGAGGACCAGGAGCGAGACCACCAGGCTCTCCACCGAGACCGCGGAGCCGATGAGGGCCAGGGATATCAACGGCATGAGGCCGAGGGCGACCAGGTAGTTCACCGAGGTGGAGAAGAGGGCCTTGGAAGTCCTCCCGCCCATGATCGAGGTGAAGGGCACTACCGAGACGGCCGAGGGCGCCGCCGCCATGAGGACCCACCCCCACCAGAGGTCCTCGGGGAACATGCTGCCGAGGAGCAGTATGACGATGGTGAGCATCCCGTAGTTCAGGGCCAGGGCGACCGCCGCGTCCCTCGCGTGGTCCTTGCTCCGCGCCTCGCCGAGCCTCACGTTGGAGAGGGAGAGGGTCATCAGGATCGCCAGGGAGGCCATCGAGACCTCCTTGGTGAGCACGGGGAAGCCGCCCGACAGCACGCCGAGCACGAGCCCCAGCGCCATCATCGCGGCGTAGCTCTCGAGCACCCTTGCGACGCCCATCGCCCTGTCCGAGGACGGTGCCAGTACAAATATGCTCCCCGGCCGTGGGCCCCCGGGGCCCACCTAATCCTATTTATCCCGGCTCCTTCATCGGTGGCCCATGAGCCTCGTCGCGTGGCTGACCGATGCGGTCCTCGAGATGATCTCGACGCTCGGTTACCCCGGGGTGTTCGTCCTGATGCTCGTCGAGGGCATACTCACCCCCATCCCCAGCGAGCTGATAGTCCCGTTCGCGGGCTACCTGGCCGCGGAGGGCGAGATGAACCTCCTCGTCGTCATCGCGGTGGGGACAGCAGGGGCGGCCATCGGCAACTCCGTGGCGTACTACATCGGCTACAGGCTGGGCCGCCCGCTGATACAGAGGTACGGCAGGTACGTGTGGCTCGACGAGGGCGACATCAAGCTCGCAGAGAGGTGGTTCGCCAAGTTCGGCGACGTCGGGGTCCTCCTCGGGCACGCGGTGCCCGGTGTCCGCTCCATCGTATCCTTCCCCGCCGGGATAGGCAGGATGCGCTTCAGGAACTTCGTCGTGTTCTCTACGATCGGCGCCCTCATTTGGACCACGGTCCTCGCGTCCGTGGGGTACGTCCTGCTGGACGAGTGGAGGAGGATAGCCGACACGACGGCGAACATCGACCTGTACGTGGTCGTGGCGACCCTCGCGGTGATCGTCGGGTACCTGTACTGGAACAAGAAACGGTCGAGGGCCTGCACGGAGTGAGCCCGGCCTAGGCGTAGTAGTACTCGCCCCTGCCCTTCTGCTCCCGGTCGAGCCTCGAGTCCTTCTTGTTGATCCTGGGCCTCGAGGTGTCCTGGTCCCTCCTGAAGGTTATGTCCACGTCCTTCAGGAACCTGTTCATCCCCTCGCGCATCTCCATCGGCCCGTCCGCCTGGCCCTTGGAGGACGCGGTCCCTGAGAACACCATGAGCGAGTCGGATATGAGGTCTATCATGTAGACGTCGTGGTCCACGACCACCGCCGACTTCCCGAGCTTCTCGATTACCCTCCTGATGGTCTTCGAGGTCGTCATCCTCTGGGACGAGTCGAGGTACGCGGACGGCTCGTCGATGAGGTATATGTCCGCCTGGCGGCCGAGGCACTCGGCGATGGCGACCCTCTGCAGCTCCCCGCCGGAGAGGGTGTCGACGTCCTTGTCCATGAGGTACTTGAGGCTGAGCGGGTGGGCGACCTCGGCCTGGAAGAACCCCGATTCGAAGTCCTTGCCGAGGGACGTCCTGAGCATGTCCCTGACGGTGCCCTCGAACTCGGGCTTGATGTACTGCGGCTTGTAGCTGACCGTCGCCTCCCCCGTGACCTCCCCCGAGCTCGGGGGTATCTCGCCAGCGAGCACCTTGACGAATGTGGTCTTCCCGGTGGCGTTCGGGCCGACCGCCCCGACGACCTCGCCCCTCTTGATGGCGCCGGGCGACACGTGGAGGCTGAAGCTCTTGAAACGCTTGCTCAGCGCGGTGAACTTGACGAGGGCCTCAGACTGCCAGTCGCTCCTCGGGGGCCTCCTCTCGAACTTGATCTCGGTGTCCCTGAACCTGATGTTCTCCTCCCTCAGGTACCCCTCCAGGTAGACGTTGATGGCGGTCCTGACGGGCCTCGGCTGCGCCATGACGCCGTACGCCCCCTCCGACCCGTACATGATGTGGACGAGGTCCGCGAGGAAGTCCATGATCGCGAGGTCGTGCTCTATGACGACGACCTGCTTCCTGGTGCTCAGGTCCTGCACGACCTTCGCGACCTTGAGCCGCTGGAATATGTCCAGGTAGGACGACGGCTCGTCGAAGAAGTAGACGTCGGCGTCCTTGAGCATCGTCGCGGCGATCGCCACCCTCTGCAGCTCCCCGCCGGAGAGCTTCGACACGTCCCGGTGTATGATGTTGGCTATCCCGAGGAGCTCGGCGGTCTCCCCGAGCCTCGCGCCGTCGTCCACCTTCGCGAGGAGGTCCCTGACCTCTCCCTTGTGGACCGCGGGGAGCTTGTCGACGTACTGCGGCTTCAGCGCCGTCCTCGTCTTCCCGTCCGCCAGGCCCTTGAAGTAGTCGTGCAGCTCGGTCCCGGCGTACTTCTCGAGTGCCTTCCCCCATTCCCCGGGCCTGTCGAAGTCGCCGAGGTTCGGCACCACCTGGCCCGACAGGATCGAAATCGCCGTGGTCTTCCCGATGCCGTTGGGCCCGAGGAGGCCGATGACCTGCCCGGCCCTCGGGGCCGGGAGCCTGTAGAGCCTGAAGGAGTTCTTGCCGTACTGGTGGACGAGCTCCCCCTCCAGCTCCTGGGGCAGCCCTATGATCTTGATCGCCTCGAAGGGGCACTTGTGGACGCATATGCCGCAGCCGACGCAGAGGTTCTCCGCTATCACGGGCTTGCCGGAGTCGCCCATGGCTATGGCCTCCACGCCCGTGCGCACGGGCGGGCAGTAGCGTATGCACTCCTGGCTGCAGCGCTTGGGCTGGCACCGGTCCTTCAGGAGTACCGCTATCCTCATCGGGTTGGGTTAAGGCTGGGTCCGTTTAAAAAAGTATCAGCGCCTATCCCTTCAGGCCGGCCTCGATCTCCTGCACCAGGGGCTCGTAGTCCAGCTCTATGAACCCCACTGTCTGCACGAGCTCGTCCGCCTTGAACTTCTGGCCGTAGGCCCACAGCTCCCTCAGGTAGCCCCCGGCCTTCTCGTTGGCGAACCACTCCTCCCCGAACTTCTCCTTCATGGCGGCCCTGAGCTGCCCCTCGAACACCCACGCGCGCAGGTACTCGGCGCAGTAGAACCCGTCGTCCACATCCTCGAGGAAGTGCCTGTCGGTGTGCTTGAACTTCAGCGCCTTCTGCAGGGTCATCCTGTAGACCTCGGCCAGGTCGGGAGATACCCTCCCCTGGTGCAGCTTCATCTCGTACACGAGCTTGGACGCGTACCTGCGGAGGAACATGAGCTTGTTGATCAGGGCGAAGCGCACGAAGGGCTTCGGGTCCCCGAGCCCGAGGCGCCCCTTGAGCCATGCCTCGTCAGTGACCAGGTAGTTGAACAGGAACGCGAATGCCTCGGTGACGGAGTTGTCCCCGAGGTACCTGTACTCCGCGGGGAGTTCCCTGCGCGTGCTCGCGAAGTGCCATGCGTGGCCGCCCTCGTGGAAGAAGGACTCGTAGTCGCGCCACCCGCCCATCGGCTTGATCACCAGCCTGATGTCCTCCGGCACCCGGATGGGGGCGCAGAAGGCCCTCGGGGTCTTCTTCTCGCGGTCCTCGGTGTCCACGGTGATGTTGCCGTAGGCGTCGGGGTCGATGCCCATCCCCTTGAGCGTCTCGCGGAAGGCCCCGACCAGCCTGTCCTTGGAGAAGTAGGCGTCGTGCTCGTCCCCCTTGAAGGCGTACGGTATGTCGCAGCTCCACGCGTCGGCCAGGGGGAGCTTCGCCCTCTCCTGCAGCACCGAGTCCATCTCCTGCACGTACAGGGCCTCGGTCCTGCGCAGAAGCTCCTCCATCTCTGCCTCGAACGCCTTGTAGTCGATCCCCTTGAGAGTCGAGCACATGTCCCTGTAGTTCCTGAAGCCGAGCTCCGAGGAGGTGTCGTGGACCACGCCCATCCTCTCCATGAGGATGGGGTTCAGCTCGGCCATGGCCTCGACCTTCGCCTCGAACAGGCGGTGTCTCGTGCCGGCGACGGCCTCGTTCCTCAGCCTCACCGGGAGCATCCTGTACGGTATGTCGTCGCCGTCGAACCTGACGACCGTCCTCGCCTCCCACGTGTTGACCCTGTCGGTCAGAGACTTGACCGCGCTCTCGACGTAGCCCATGGTCGAGAAGGCCCTCAGGTATCTCTGCCAGCGCGTGTCCTCGTCGGGGGGCGTGTCCTCGCCCGCCTTCACGACCGCCTCGATGGCCTCGGCGGAGAAGAGGTGGGAGTACCTGTCGTAGATGGGGACCGTGCTGAGGTCGTCCTTGAGGCCGGCATAGTTGCCGTAGAACTCTGCCATGAGCTCGTTCTGGAACGGCTCGAGGTCTGCCCTTACCCTGTCGAGCAGGAGCGGGGCCATGTGGCGATAATCTCGTTCATGGGGTATATGCGTTTCGTAAGCCTGTCCATCTGGCACCCCTGAGCGGCGCCGGGGCGGGCTCGCTACATTTAATAGCGCCCCCCTCCATGATGGGCGGCTGGTCCCATGGCTCGGATACTGGTGTGCGTCGCATGGCCCTATGCGAACGGCCCTATACACGTCGGCCACGTCTCGGGCTCGATCCTCCCGGCGGACATTTTCGCCAGGTACAACAGGCTCGTCGGGAACGAGACCGTGATGGTCTCGGGCTCGGACATGCACGGCGCGCCGATAACCGTCAGCGCGGAGAAGGAGGGGGTCGCCCCCGAGGTCATCGCCAACAGGTACCACGAGGCCAACGCGAAGGCCATCGCCGACCTCGGCATCGACTTCGACCTCTACACCCACACCCACACGCTCAACCACCGGGAGACGGCCCACGAGTTCTTCCTCAGGCTGCTTGAGAAGGGGCACCTGGTCAAGGCCTCCACGCCGCAGTTCTTCTGCGCGAGCTGCGGGCGGTTCCTCCCCGACAGGTACGTCGAGGGGACCTGCCCGCACTGCAGGTACGAGCGCGCGCGCGGGGACCAGTGCGACTCCTGCGGCATGGACCTCAACGCGGAGGAGCTGCTCGAGGCGCGGTGCCAACTTTGCGGGGGCACGCCCGAACTCCGCGAGACCGAGCACTACTTCCTGAAACTCTCCCACTTCACCGACGACCTGATCAAGTACGCCGAGTCGAACGCCCACTGGCGCCCACACGTGAGGGCCTTCACGGTCAAAGTCCTCAAGGAGGGCCTCGTCGACCGCCCCATAACCAGGGACATATCCTGGGGCGTCCCGGTCCCGGTGCCGGGGTTCGAGGCGAAGAGGATCTACGTGTGGTTCGAGGCGGTCATGGGGTACCTGTCCGCGACGAAGGAGTGGGCCAACACCGAGGGTAGGCCCGGGGACTGGCGCAGGTTCTGGGAGGACCCCGCCTGCAGGGGCTACTACTTCCTCGGGAAGGACAACATCGTGTTCCACACGATCATCTGGCCCGCGATCCTGATGGGGTACGGCGGCCTCAACCTCCCCTACGACGTCCCGGCGAACCAGTTCATGAACCTCGGAGGCCAGAAGTTCTCCAAGAGCATGGGCGTCAGCATCGACATCCCCTCGCTCCTCCAGAAGTTCAAGCCCGACGTGGTCCGGTACTACCTCTCCGCGAACATGCCGGAGACCAAGGACTCGGAGTTCTCGTGGGAGGACTTCGCCCAGAGGGTCAACAACGAACTCGTCGCGACATACGGCAACTTCCTCCACAGGGCCCTCTCGTTCACGTACAAGAACTTCGGCAAGGTGCCCGAGAAGGGCGAGATGGACGACAGGGACAGGGCCGCGGTCAGGCGTGTGGAGGAGGCCGCGAAGGAGGTCGGGGAGGCTCTCGCCGCATGCGAGTTCAGGCGCGCCCTGAAGGGCGTCATGGACCTCGCGCAGTTCGGGAACCAGTACTTCGACTCTGTGGCCCCGTGGTCCCTCGTCGGCACCGACAGGGCCCGCTGCGGGACCGTGCTGCACGTGAGCCTCCAGATATGCAAGGCCCTCTCGGTCATGGCGTGGCCGTTCATGCCCTTCTCGTCCGAGGCGGTCTGGAGGCAGCTGTGCATGGACTCGACGGTCGAGGCGACGGGCTGGAAGGGCCTGGACGCGCCGCTCAACGAGGGAAGGGACATGGAGAAGCCCTCGCCGCAGTTCGCGAAGGTCGAGGCGTCCTCGTCGGGCGAGTTCCAGAGGTACGCCGCGCTGGACCTGAAGGTCGGCAAGGTCCTGGACGTCCAGCAGCACCCGAACGCGGACAAGCTCTACCTCATGAAGATCGACATCGGCAGGCCCATCACCATCGTCAGCGGCCTCAAGGAGTTCTACACGGCCGACGAGCTGAGGACCAAGACCCTGGTCATCGTCACCAACCTGGAGCCAGCGACGCTCAGGGGCGTCAAGTCCGAGGGGATGCTCCTGGCGGCGGAGGCGGGCGGCAAGCTGGCGCTCCTCACCCCGGAGAGGGACCTCCCCGCGGGCACGCAGGTCTCGAGCGGGCTCGATGTGGGCCGGAAGCTGCTGGGCTTCAAGGAGTTCCAGAAGCTGGACATGAGGGCCGGCTCGCTGGACCTGGCGGGGCAGCCCGCCCTCGACGTCGGCGGCAGGAAGGTCCCGTGCTCGGTTGAGAAGGGCGAGGCGGGGAGGATGTACCCGGCCTTCCTGGCCGGCGACAGGGCGCTGGTCATAGCCGCCGAGGGGACGAACATCGTCTTCGACAGGGAGATCGCGGCGGGCGCTAAGATACGATGAGGCTCGACCTCCACGTGCACTCCACCCACTCCCGGGACGGGACCGCGTCGCCCAAGGACATCGTGCGCAGGTGCAGGCAGCTGGGGATGTCGGGCCTGGCGATAACCGACCACAACGCCATCGCGGGTTCGCTGGCCGCGCACGCCCTGGGCAGGGCGGAGGGGCTCCTGGTCGTCACCGGCGTGGAGGTCTCCTCGTCGGAGGGCCACGTCCTCGCATACGGCGTCACGGAGCTGATACCGCGCGGGCTCACCGCGGCCGAGACGGTCGAGAGGATAGGGGCCGCGGGGGGCGTGGCGGTCGCGGCGCACCCTAGGAGGTTCCCGTCGGGCGTCGGTCTGGGAATCGCGGAGCAGGTGCGGTTCGACGCCGTGGAGGTGCTCAACGGAGGCAGCTCGGCCATGGCGAACAGGGCGGCACTGAGGCTCGCACGGGGGATGGGCAGGTCCCAGACGGGCGGGAGCGACGCCCACAGGCTGTGCGAGGTAGGGCGGTCCTACACCGATGTGGAGGGGGCCTTCACGGAGGACCAGGTCCTCGAGGCCATCAGGAAGGGTCTCTCCAGGCCCGGCGGCAGGAGCAGGACGGTCCGGGAGGGCGCGGCCTACTCCGTCGAGACGCTGGTAGAATGGCTCCGGGGCGGGATGGACAGGCTCTGAGGTCAGAGGCTGGTGGCGATCTTCTCCCCGAGGGACTTGAGCGTGGTCGCTAGCTCGGAGGTCTGCATCTCGTTGCTCGCAGTGACGACGAGGAGCGCCCTGTTCCCCGCGCTCGTGAGGAGCATCTTGCCCCTGCTGAGCTCCACCGAGACGTACTGGAGCTTGTCCTTCATCTCCGCCGTGGCGGTCTCGGCCGCGCCGAGCAGGATCGCGGACATGGCGACGTATGTCTCAAGGTGCACCCCCCTCGGGCTGTCGCCTGCGATGTGCATGCCGCTCCTGGAGACGACGGTCGCCTCATACACGGAAGGTATCGACCGCACTTCGTCTAGAATCTTGTCTATCGCGAGATACTCAGGCATGGTTCTGACCGCCCCCTCTGACGCGTAGGATGAGCATGACCCAGAGAGAATATAAACTTTAGGCGGCTGCTGTCAGGTCCGTGACGCCGCCTGGGGCGGGCGGGGAGGCTCATGCCCCTCCCGATGGGTTGATATCCGGATAGCCCAATCAAGCAGGCGACGCCGATGAGGATCCTCCACCAGGACGCCAGGAGCAACGAGATCAAGCTCATGCCTCAGAACATAGACGACCTGTGGCACCTCTCCAACCTCATAGACGGGGGGGACATGGTCTTCGCCATGACCTTCAGGAGGAAGGAGGAGCAGTCCGACAAGCTGCGCAACGAGAGGATGGAGAAGGTCCGCATGCGGCTCGGGATCAGGGTGGAGAAGGTCGAGTTCCACGAGTCGGACGACCGGCTCCGGATCCTGGGGAGGATAGAGTCCGGCCCGCAGGACATAGGCGAGCACCACACCCTCATGGTCGCCGCCGGTGACGATGTCACGATAATCAAGCCCGCATGGAGGTCGCACCACTTCGACAGGATCAAGAGGGCGGTGGCGGCCGCGGAGAAGCCCTCGCTGGTGTTCGTGTCCGTGGAGGACACGGAGGCCGTTATAGCGGCGGCGAGGGAGTACGGCATCAAGGAGCATGCGACGATAACCAGGAACCCGGGCGGCAAGATGTACGACGCGAAGCCCAACGAATTGGAGTACCTCGACGAGGTGGTGGAGAAGCTGAGGTCCGTCCACAGGGACGAGCCGCTGCTCATACTGGGGCCGGGCTTCGTCAAGGAGGCGCTGGCGAGGCGCATCAGGGAGAAGATGCCCGAGGCGGCGCCGCTGATATCGCTCCACTCGACGGGCCAGGCCGGCATGGCTGGCATACACGAGCTCATGAAGAAGGGGGTCGCTGGCAAGCTGCTGGACGACACCAGGGTCGCCCACGAGACGCGCCTGG
>ERZ1649853.920-NODE-920-length-11823-cov-8.285095_pt1 | contig 11823 bp, 12 predicted proteins | sample MGYA00575353_ERZ1649853 | MGnify/ENA primary metagenome ERZ1649853 (study PRJEB40853, sample SAMN11349654) | freshwater sediment metagenome | isolation source: river sediment | host: Sediment | place: India: Okhla Barrage, New Delhi | collected 2017-02-21 ...
CGCCGGCGAGGTCGTCCGCCTCGAGCTTCAGCAGCCCCCTGTAGTTCATGAGCATGGAGAGGTTGTCGGCGGCGATGGCGTTCTCGGCGTCCTCGATGGCCCTCGGGTAGTCCTTCCTGTGCCTGGATGCCAGTGATGCCAGCGCGTGGCCCTGCCAGCCGGCGTCGGAGCGCCTGAGGGAGTCGCCGACCTGGTTCGCCCTGTCCCACTCCCCCGAGTCGACCAGGGCCGTGTGCAGGTTGATGAGGGCCGGCACGTACGACGGGTCTGCCGCGACGGCGTGCTCGAAGGTCTTGATCGCGGCGTCGCGCTTGCCCTGCCGGTACAGCACGTTGCCGGCGGCGGTGAGCAGGGGCGCGCTCTCGCCCTCGAGCCTGAGCGACTTCCCGAGGAAGTCGAAGGCCTCGTCGAACCGGCCGAGAAGCAGGAGCAGCTCGGCCCGGTCGCCGTACAGCTCCTCGGCGATGGCCTCGACCCTCTGCTCCCGGTCCCTGACGACCTCGTCCTCCACCACCATTGGCGCCGGTGGCTCCTCCTCCGGTGGCGGCGGTGGCTCCTCCTCCGCCGGGCGCCGGGAGAAGATGTCCTTGACAAGCCTCGGGACCTCGACGAACCTGTCCGCGACCTTCTTGGACTCCTCCTCGAGGGCCCTCCTGGCCTCGACCATGTCAGGGTCTAGCCTTATGGCCTGCTCGAACGCGGCCTTGGCCTGGACGGCCCTGCCGAGTTTCCTGAGCACCAGGCCCTGCAGATACCAGCCCTTGGGGTACTCCGGCCTGAACCCGGTCACCTGGGAGAACGCCTCGAGGGCCTCGTCGTACCGGGCGAGCTCGTAGAGGAGGTTCCCCTTGTTGACCCAGGCCTCGACGTAGTCGTGCCTGAGCTCTATCGCCCTGTTGTACGAGTCGAGGGCCTCCGGGCCGCGCCCCATCGCGTGGAACGTGGCGCCCTTGTTGTTGTGGACCTTCTCGAGCCTGTAGTTGATCTTGAGGACCTTGTCGTATGTGTCGAGGGCCTCCTGGTAGCGGCCGAGCCTGTGGAGCGTGGAGCCCTTGTTGATCAGCGCCTTCTGCAGCCCGGGGTTGTAGAAGAGCGCCTTGTCGTAGCACATTATCTCCTCGTTGAACCGGCCGAGCGCGTAGAAGCAGTTCCCGAGGGAGTACCATGTCTCCTCGCCCTCCGGGAGGAGCTCGAGGGCGCGCTTGTAGCACTCCAGCGCCTGCTCGTGGTAGCCCATCTCGTCCAGCGTGTTGCCCTTGAGCCTCCAGGAGACGTCGTAGGTGTCGTCGAGGAATATCGCCAGGTCGAATGCCTCCAGCGCCCTCATGAGATCCTTGGAGGAGAGGGCGTCGTAGCCGGTGCGCATCGCGTCCTCGAGCCTCGCCCCCGCGGCCTTTGCGCGCTCAGGCTCTATCTGGACCTCGGCCTTCTTCGAGTCCGCGTAGCCGACCACGGCCTTGTCGAGGTCGAACCTGCGGAGGAGCGCGGCGAGCTTGGGGCCGTCCGCGAACCCGATGCCGCGCTTGTTCAGGAACGCCTGAGCATCGGGGGCGACCCCGCTCACGGTGAGCACCAGGGCGTTGTCGGAACCAGTCTTCTCCATATAGGATATCAGGCTCTCCACGTCGCCCCTGACGATGGCCTCGTCCCTCCTGGAGAAGAAGACGGTGTACTTCCTGCCGTCCGGCCTGTGTTCGCAGTCCGCGATGATGAACGTGCCCCGCGGCCGGCTCCGGAGGGTCTTGAGCTCGAGGTAGCCCAGGATCTTCTCGACAAGGGAGCCGAACTCCTGGTCCGGGAGCGATGCCACCGATGAGAGGATGCGCTCGTCCGAGCGCTCGCTGAGGATCTTGTCCAGCTCTACCATCAGGCCCCGCCCTCCTCGACGAGCAGCTTGAGCCACTTCGCCGCGTCCCTGTTCGCCGGATCCAGCCTGACGGCCTCCTCGAGGCACCTCCTCGCCTCGTCCGTCATCCCGAGGGCGTTCAGGGCGATCCCCTTCCTGCCCAGGGCGTACGAGTCGTCCTGGTCGAGCTCGAGGAACTTGTCGTAGGCCTCGACGGCCCGCCTGTGCTTCTCCTTCTCGAAGAGCAGGTCGGCCTTGAGGAGCCACGCGTCCTTGTCCCGCGGCGACAGCATGTTGTACTTGTCCATGCACTGGATCGCGGCACCCCACCTGCCCAGCTTGTGCATAGCCTTGGCCTTGCCGAGCCATGCCTTCGGGCTGGAGCCGTCTATCTGGAGCACGCGCGAGTAGCTCTCATCGGCGCCGCTGACCTTGTCGTTCTTGAGGAGGAGGTCGCCCATCGCGAGCCACGAGTCGACGTATGACGGGTCGAGGGTGACTGCCTTCGAGAAGTACTGCACGGCGGCGCCCCATTTGCCCTCCCTGTCGGCGACGACGCCACGCCAGTACCAGGCGTGGGGGTCCTCGCGGTTCTTCTCGTAGAAAGAGCGGACGGCCGACGAGGCCCTCGCGAGGTCGTTCGTGGCGACCAGGGACTCTATGAGCATCAGCTGGACTTCGCGCGAGTCGGGGTCCTCCCTCAGGATCTGCTCGGACATCTGGATGGCGGAGTCGTAGTTGCCCGACCTCAGCGCCTCCTTGGCAAGCTCTATCGGGTAGGACACCGGCTCCTCGGCCCTCGGCGCCTCGGGGACGGGTGCGGGCGCGGGCCGCGGAGGGTGCTTGACATGGGGCGCGGCGACCTCTGCCGACGCCCTCTTCAGCTCGTTGATGAGGTCTGCGACCTTCTGGTCCAGGTCCGGGGTCTTCGCCATGGCGCGCTGGCGTTCGGCCAGGGAGGCCTCCTCGACCCTGCCCAGCCCCCTGAGGACGGCTATGATGTGGTCGTGCGCGTCCATGTACCTCGGGTCCAGCGTCAGTGCCCTGTTGTAGCACTCCAGAGACTCCTGCAGCATGTTCATGTTCTCGAGCAGCTCGCCCTTCAGGACCCACAGCCGCGGCACGTCGGCGGACGCCAGCGCCTCGTCTATCTTGGCCATCGCGTCCATCGAGTTCCCCAGCTCGAGGTGCGCCCTCGCGAGGTGCTCGATGATGCTGAGGTCCCCGGCGAAGTGCGAGAGGGCCTTGGTCAGGTGGTCCCGCGCTGCCTCCCAGTCATGCGCCCCGATCCCCAGGACGCCCAGGTTGTACTCGGCTATCGACCTCAGGTCGTCGTTCTCGGGGACCTTCGACAGGTAGTCCCTGGCCTTGCCGTAGAACTCCTCGCGCTTCCTCGTGACCCACCGTCTCGGGGCGGCCCTGAGCAGCACGCTGTGGTGGGCGCACCAGTAGATCATGCCCATCCGCAGGTACAGGTCCGTCGGGCCGCAGCCGGGGTGCGCCCCGTCGACCGCGTTCACCTTCTGGACTATGGTCGAGATGGTCGCCGCGGAGTCGTCGGTCAGGAGCATCACGCGGTCGTCGAACTTCAGGGGCACGCCGAGGTGCGACAGGATGGTGTTGCACCTGTCGCAGAACGGCCTGGCCTCGTCCGGCCTCATGGCCGTGACGACGGCGTCCCTGATTGCCCTCTCCAGGTCGGAGGAGGCGATCAGCGATACATCGGGACCGGCCACCGGCCCGAGCACGGCTGCTGCCGACCCCTCGGACCTGAGCCTTGCGAACACGCTCCGGCCTATGAGCGAAGGGTTGATGAAGAACCTGGGGTCCATGATCGATTCGTCGGCGCATGTCTCGCAGAGAAGGGCGCCGTCCTCGGTCATGGTGCCACATTTCAGACAGGCCAAACAGTACCCCCTTTCTGAGTCGCTTATGCGATAAAGGTTCTACTCATATAATCATAGCGTCGGGTCACGGGCCGCCGAGCGGCTTGGCCATGTAATGGCCCCGCCTCTCGTACCCCAGGGCCCTGTAATAGCCCCTGACGCCCACGCCGCTGGTGACCCTCAGCTCTGACCGCCCCTCGGATGACGCCGAACGCTCGCACTCGGCCAGCAGTCGCTCGCCGAAGCCACGGTGCTGCCATTTCGCGCCTGGCTCCCCGTGGATCGGGACCATCTGGCCGTAGACGTGCAGCTCCCTCACGAAGGCATGGTCCGACCCCCCGCCAGGGAACCGCAGCCTTGCGTAGCCGACCAGCGAGCCCCTCTCCTCCGACTCGAACGATAGGAACACCTCCCTCCCCCCGGAGGCGTCGTAGGCCGTCGTGCGCAGCGCTGGCTCCGCTTCGCCGTCGGATGCGTCCACTCCGAGGTGCCCGACCTCGCGGCACCTGATGCACCCGCAGGACCTGCCGTCGGATGACATCCTCTCGGCGACCAGCTCCCTGAGGTGCCCCTTCCTTATGCCGGCCTCGATGAGGCGCGCGGGGATGTCCCTCTGGATCCTTAGGATCCTCACGTAGGAGGGGACCATCGACTTCATCTCCGCCACGAGGGAGACGCCCTCCTCGACCGATAGGGGCACGTACTCGCCCCTCTCCCACTGGCTGTGGAGCTCGGTCCCCTTCACGACGAGCGTCGGGTATATCTTGAGCATGTCTGGCCGGAACCTGGGGTCATCGAACATGAGTGCGAAGGAGGCGAGGTCCTTCTCGCGGGAGCTGCCGGGGAGCCCTGGCATGACGTGGTAGCACACCTTGAGCCCCGCGTCCTTCGCCCTCGCGGTGGCCTCCACCACCTCCTCGACGTGGTGGCCGCGCTTCACGCCGTCCAGGACCGCGTCGTCCAGTATCTGGACCCCCAGCTCCACCTTCGTGGCGCCGAGGCGCATGGAGGTGCCGATCTGATGGGCGGCGAACCAGTCCGGCCGCGTCTCGACCGTGAGCCCGACGCACCTCGAGGGAGCGGACTCGTTCAGCGAGTGCGCGGCAGCGATGTCCTGCGACTCCTGCCTGTTCATCGCGTCGAAGCAGCGTTTGACGAACCACTCCTGGTAGTCCTCCGGCCTCGACGTGAAGGTGCCGCCCATGATTATCAGGTCCACCTTGTCCGTCCTGTGCCCGATGGCCTTCAGTTGCTCCAGCCTCGACGCGGTCTGCCTGTGCGGGTCGAAGTCGTTCATGGCCGCGCGGAGCGCGGCAGGCTCCCTGCCCGTGTAGGACTGCGGGCTGTTGTTGGAGACGCCCCCGGGGCAGTACGAGCACCTGCCGTGAGGGCACTCGTATGGGCTGGTCATGACGGCGACGGGGGCGACCCCGCTGATCGTCCTGACTGGCTTGTTCCTCAGGAGGGGCTCGACGACCTCCCTCAGCCCCTCGGGGACCTGGGCGAGGATCTCGTAGTTGGTGGGCACCCTGGCCAGGCCGTGCTTCCTGCACAGCCTCGCCTTGAGCCTCAGGACGCCGTCCCTGGTCGTCACGTCGCCCGAGACGATGGCCTGGATGAACTCGTCGTAGTAGCCCACGCCCGCTCCTAGAAATCAGTCCGGATATCTACTTATCGGCCCGCCCGAGCCCTCACTGGTACACCAGCGCGTCGTAGAAGTCCTCGGGCCCGTCCCCCGTCTTGGGCCTCCTGCCCTTGGGGGCGACGCTCACGTCCGACATGAGGAGCCTCACGTAGGTCTTGTCGCTCAGTGGTTCGAGCGCGACGACACCCTTGACCACCATGGACTTGAGGGCCCTCTCGAGGGTGTCCTCCCTCATCCTGAGCTCATCCCTGATCTCCTCGACGGTGACCGGGTACCAGTCCTGGAGGATCTTCAGTATCCTCATCTCGGTAGGGCTGAGCTTGACGATCATGTCCCAGAGAGGTCATCCGAAGTAGACAGCGTTGCTGTCCTTCTCCTTCTGCTCCTCCTCCTTCTCCGCCTTGAGGACGTCGATGGAGATCACCATGTGCGACGGGATCAGGCGCATGAACCTCTCCTTGCTCCCGCCGGTCGAGAGCTCGACCTCCATCACGATGGCCGTGTCGTGGGCCACCGCGGCGTACCCCTTGAACACCCCGACCGTCTCGAGCGGCTTCTCCCTCGACTCCAGGCTCCTGACCCTGTACAGCGAGCCAGGGGTCAGCACAATCGCGTCATCTCTTTTTGCCATGCTTCTCACCTCTCTTGGAGGCCAGCTCCTGCAGGTGGTCCACGGTCTTGCGGTAGTTCTCCATCGCGACCTGGACGTGGGCCTCCGTGAAGTTCCACGCCTTGCTCAGGTTCCCGTACCTGATCCTATAGCCCTTCTTCCTGGAGCCGTCCGACTGCTCGACGTTCATCTCCTCCAGGATGTCGAAGCCCTTCAGCTTGTTGATGTGCCTGTAGACCGTCGCCTTGGTCGTCCCGAGGGACGTGGCGAGGTCCTCGACGACCCAGGCCTTGTCCATCCTAGCCAGGAAGTGGTCGACCATGAGCTTGTAGGGCACGCTGTCCCTGATGTCGGTGACGTCGGTCTTGGGGCCGTAGCCCTTCTGGAAGTACCCGACCTGGTTGAGGAACAGGATGGCGACCTCGTCTATGTCGTTCAGCGGCGTGAGGGGCGTGTTGCTGACGACATTTAGCTCGAAGCTCATGGTGCGCTAAATGGACTGGATATTATCTAAGCATTATGCTTGAATCGCAGCACGCGGTCAATCGGGGGAGAGCTCCTTCTCCCTGGCCTTCTCGAACTCCTCGTCGAGCTCGGCGAGGACCTTCCCCCTCACCGCGATGAACTCCGGGCTGGTGCGGTCCCTCGGCCTGGGGAGCGACACCGGTATGGTCTCCCTTATCCTCCCTGGCCTCGCCGTCATGACCATGATCCTGTCGGCGAGGAACACGGCCTCGTCGACCGAGTGGGTCACGAATAGGACCGTCTTCCTCGTGGCGGACCATATCCTCAGCAGCTCCTTCTGCATCAGGTTCCTCGTCTGCGCGTCCAGCGAGCCGAAGGGCTCGTCCATCAGGAGCACGGTCGGCTCGTTGGCGAGCGCCCTCGCGATCCCAACCCTCTGCCTCATGCCCCCGGAGAGCTCGTCGGGGTGCGAATCCTCGAAGCCCTCGAGGCCGACCAGGTCGACCAGCTTCGAGGAGATCGCGTGCCTCTCCGCCTCGGGCACGCCCCTTATCTCGAGGCCGAACTCGATGTTCTTCCGGACCGTGCGCCAGGGGAACAGGGCGAACTCCTGGAAGACCATGCCGCGTTCAGGTCCCGCCGACACTACCCTCTTCCCGTGGACCATGACGTCGCCCTTCGTGGCTGGCTCGAGGCCCGCCACGACCCTGAGAACCGTCGTCTTCCCGCACCCGGACGGGCCGAGCAGACAGACGAACTCCGCGTCGGCCACCTCGAAGTCGAGGCTGTCGAGGGCGACCACCTCGCGCTTGCCCTTGACGAACACCTTCGAAAGGCCCCGGACCTCTATGCAGGCGGTCATCGCATCCCCATCCATCTCGAGACCCTCTTCTCCAGGACCTCGGCGACCCCCGTCGTGAGCACCCCGAGCAGACCGATCACGAGCATCGTCGCGTAGGTGTAGTCATACATGCTGTAGCTGAAGGCAGAGGCCCACACGTAGTAGCCGACCCCGATCCCGCCCTGGATGGGCATCATCTCGGCCGCGACGACGCACATCCACCCAACCCCGAGCCCCACCTTGATGCCCGTCATGAGGTACGGGATTATGGTCGGGATGACGACCTTGGTGAAGATGGCGCCCCGCCTGGCCCCGAGGGTCCTCGCGGCGTCTATCAGCCTCGGGTCGACGCTCCTCACGCCGAAGACGACGTTTAGGAGTATGGGGAAGAACGCCCCGACGAAGACTATGCTGACTGGCCCCCAGAAGCTCCTGAAGACCATCATGAAGACCGGCACCCACGCTAGCGGCGGTATCGGCCTGAATATCTCCACGAGCGGCCTGCCCATGGCCTCGGCGGCCCTGTAGTAGCCCATCGCCAGCCCCAACGGGACGGCCACGGCGAGGGCCAGCAGGAACCCCCAGAAGACGCGGATGAGGCTCGAGGCGACCATGTCGCCCATCCTTATGTCGTCGAACCCCGGGACCGGCTCCAGGAATGACTTGACGAACGCCTCGGCGACCGCTCCGGGGCCGGGCAGGTACTCCGACTTGTCGCTGTCGGTGTCCGCGAGGTAGTCGGAGACCACCGCCCACGTCGCTATGAATGCGACGACCGATATGAGGCCCAGGACCAGCCTCATCCAGTTGGCCGTGACTGAGTCCCTGACCCTCACCATCATCGCCCGGCCACGCGGCATCGCGCTCACCAATGACTTGTCCGGAGATAGAGGTTTGGTGCCTCACGCCTTCACGAAGGGGATCCCCTCGCGGCTGAGGGCAATCTTCAGCAGCAGGTGCTGGATGGTGGTCTCTCCCGGCGTGGCGATCGTCCTGCCGACCAGGTCCTCCAGGGTGTGGATGTCGCTGTCCGCGTGCACCACTATCCCGCTGCCCTCCGAGTTCGCCTGCGCGATTATCTTGACGGAGACGCCCAGGTTGGCGTGCTTCTGGAGCGCGGGCGGGGCGCCCAGGTAGCCGACGTCGATGTCCCCCAGGGAGAAGCCGTCCATGAGGACGCCGCCGTTCAGGTAGGGCGGGATCGGGTCCACGTTGAGGCCGTAGACCTCGAACAGGCTCTTCTCGCCCCCGCCAACGGTCCTGTTCTGGGCGACGAACTGGGCCAGCTGGTGTATGTCCCCCGAGAGGTAGCCCAGCCTTATCGCGTCCTCGTCCGCGGGGTTGAGGATCGTTCCGCTCGGTTCCACGTCGTCCGCCACCTCCAGGAGCGACTCGTCGACGAAGTCCTCGACGAACTCGCTGACGTTGCCGAAGCCCAGGTCGGAGAGCGTCTCGTTCGAGATGATGTTGGTCTCAACGTACATGTCGGTGAACTGCTTGAGCGCGGCGAGGAAGTCCTCCCCCATCTCGTAGCCGTACTCGACGTGGCCGAGGGCCTCCTCCACCACCTCCGGGCTACGGAGCGTGAAGGCGGCGGACATCTCGAGCAGCAGGGAGTAGTTGGCGCCCTCCTCGTCGGCCATCGCCTCCGCCATCCACCTGTTCGCCTCGATGTGGGCCTTGAGGAACCTCGCCGCGAGGTCCTGGCCGTCCTCCCGGGCCAGGAAGTCCTCGGAGACCGCGACCACGCAGCACGGGTGGTTCGGCATGATCTCGTTCGACCACATGATCACCCGGCCCGTGCCTGACACGACGGACGAGGAGACGTACGGCTCCCAGGCTATGTACGCGTCGGACTGGTTCCCCGCGAGCCATCCTTCCATCAGGCTCGGGGCCATGTTCACGTAGCCGACGCTGTCGTCGCCGGAGGCGCGGTCCAAGTAGAGGGCGGTCGCGACGCTGGCGAGCACTACCGCAGCCGCGATGGCGACTGTCAGAATGACGATCTTCCTGTCCATGATGCTCCCCTGTGTGCGACGTCAGGGGAGCGCGGAATAATAAACCCTTTCCAGAATGGTGACAGATGATTGATACAATTGTATAAATATATGGGCAATCATTTGCATATGTCGGAAACATGAAGGACGCATCTAGGAAAATCATCGCAGGCGCAATGAGGTCGGACGAGGCGTTCAAGGAGGCGCTCGAACAGGCACTCGACGAGCTCGGGATGACCGTGCAGGAACTCGCCAAGCGGGCCGAGGTCTCCCCCAGCACGCTCTACAAGATCACCACCGAGAACCGGTCCCCGAGCCTCGGCATACTGAGGAAGATCGTAGGGGCGTTCAGGGAGGCCGAGGGGCTTAGGGCGGGCAACTTCATCGCGGTCATCGCGGCCCGCCACGTCCTCGACGAGGTGGAGGAGAGGTCGGTGTCCATCGGGGACGGGACGGTGCGCGTCAGGGAGTATCCGGCTTCGACCGTCGAGGATGCCATCGTCGCCGCCATAAGGGCCGAGAGGGACGGGGCGGTCGCGGTCGTGTGCGCCCCGATCGTGAGCGCGACCATCGAGAAGGTCGTGGACCTCCCCATCGCGACGATCATGCCCCGCGACAGCGTCACCGATGCGATCAGGCTCGCGGCGAGGAAGTCTGAGTCCTAGAGGATCCGTTCGTACGACACGCCGAGGTCGAGGGTCACTTTGACGAGCCCGCCGTTGGGGACCTCGATGACGTCGCCCGAGTAGCCCTGAACGGTCTCCTGGAAGAGCGTCACGACGCCCTCGCACTGGGAGACCTTGAGGGCGTAGTACCACGCGTTCCTCTCCTCCGCGTAGCCGCGGTACCCGTAAAGCGCCCTGCCGTCGGAGACCATCAGTATGGCCGCGGTGTACTCGTGCCCCCTCAGGTCTTCGCGGACGAGGGACTTCAGCGCCTCACCCACCGCCTTCTTCTCGTCGGCCCGGTCGAGGAGGGCCATGAACAGCCTCTCGCTGTCGGTCTGCCCCTTCGCCTGCCTGGTGGTCTGGGGGTGGAAGGACTTGACAGTGCCGTTGTGCGCGAAGACGATCCCGTCGGATATGAAAGGGTGCGTGTTGGCCATCGAGCGCGAGCCCTCGGAGCCGCGCCTCGCGTGGGCGATCGCCATGTTGGGGCCCTCAATGGCAGCGACGTCCCTCAGCGCCGAGTCGTAGGACGGGTCCATGTGCATCGGCCTCTCGCTCCTGCCGACGTACCTGGGAGACCCCGCCATGAAGGAGGCGATGCCCCACCCGTCCCTGTGCCCAGGGAGCTCGTCGCCCTGGTCGGGGACCGGGCCGACCTCGGCCACGTGCTGGAGGTCCCTGAAGGCGTCGAGCCTCGGCCTCTCCCGGAACACCACACCGAGCATCCTGCACATGGGCGGAACCTCACAACACCCTGGGTTCTATGACGACCTCGCACGACATCGAGTTCGTGACGAGGCACCTCTTCTTCGTCCCCTCGACGGCCTTCTGCAGGTTCTCCACCTTGGAGCCCTCGGCGAACCGCATCTCGGGGTACAGCGTTATCCTCACGAACCTCTTGAATCCGTCCACGGTCTGGAGGTCTCCCACCGCCCTGCACCGGTAGGCGAGCAGCCTCATCCCCAGGCCCTCCGCCACGGACCTGAACACGATCTGGAAGCACATGTTCGCGGCCCCGACGAAGGCGTCCTCCGGGGTCATCGGCCCCTTCATCCCATTCAGCTCCACGGGGGCGGAGTACTGCACCGACATGCCGTTCTGGCAGTCCATCCGGGCGGGGTAGGTGCCTTCGTATGCGACGGTCGTCACGAAGTCCATCGGTACCGTACACGCATGGGCCACGGGCGATTTGTTTCTTTGCAGGGCATCCGCTGGACAGAGAAACAGAAAAAGTGGGGGAAGTGGGGACTATGGGGTTTATCGTGAATCACTGCAGGTGCTTGTTCACCTGCGACTCGAGCATCGGCCTCGGGAGGGCGCCCACCGACTTGTCTACGAGCTTGCCGTCCCTGAAGTAGAGCAGCGTGGGGATGCTCATGATCCTGAACTTGCTGGCGACGGCGATGTTGTCGTCCGTGTTCAGCTTGGCGAAGACGACCTTGCCCTTGTAGTCCTTGGCCATGGCGTCCACGGTCGGCGACAGCATCCTGCACGGGCCGCACCACGGCGCCCAGCAGTCCACCACCACATACGGGTACTTGCCGACCGTCTCCTCGAAATCGGAATCTGTCACTACTACTGGCGAATCTGGAAATCCGTTGCCCCCTGAGGGGGTCGAGCCTGCCATCCTCATCATCTCCTGCAACTTCCTCTGTCGTATCTCATCGAGCTCAGACATCGGTTCCACCGGAATTGCACGCTTGTGCCCGTATTACGCACTACCGATTGCTGCCTCCGTACTTAACTATTGTGTCGAACATGTGCGTCCCGGGGCCCAAGACGTAGTCTTGGGAGCGGCAATCTGGCTCAAACAAAACTATTTAAAGACAGGATTGCGATACGGTCGCAGGGATGCAGGATGCTCA
>ERZ1649853.921-NODE-921-length-11811-cov-6.491494_pt1 | contig 11811 bp, 8 predicted proteins | sample MGYA00575353_ERZ1649853 | MGnify/ENA primary metagenome ERZ1649853 (study PRJEB40853, sample SAMN11349654) | freshwater sediment metagenome | isolation source: river sediment | host: Sediment | place: India: Okhla Barrage, New Delhi | collected 2017-02-21 ...
GTTAATTGGGAGGGTCCCTTAGTCAATGCAATGGCTAGCATGACATCTTTTAGCTTTTCATCCAGACCGGGATACGCTGGATAGATGTCTAATATATATTCGAGCCGCTTCCTTGCAAGATCGAGGTTTCCGTTCTTTTCATCTCTGAGTGCCAATTCAAACTGGGTGGTAGCAATTACAAGCCTTTGGCTCAATTCTTCCCGCTGGCGAACATCCATTGCCATTTTATATCCGATACCGGTTCCAATGGCAGCTATTACCAGCATCACCAGGATTCCAATCCAGACCCAAAGTCCGTGTTTATTCTTAACCGGTTCCGGTTCGATGACTTGCAGATCCTCAGGTGCAGCTTCCGGCTCTGCGTGTTCTACACTTTGATCCACTTCAGATTTAAAGATGGACCTGGACTTTTTCATGGGCTGTGTTTCAGAACTATTCTGACTCAAACCCTCGGGTAGGTTTTCTGTGTTTTGCTTTTTTGCCATGGCGACAATTATACCGTAATCGGACCCGGTCTCTTCAGAACCGGGCTTAAAAATCTTTCAGGCTCCTCACCTCAGGGATCACCCAGAGCAGGGAAACTCCAAGGGCTGCTGCCATTGATAGTGAACTGGCAATGGCTGGATGCATCAGAGAATTAAGGATATTTATGCCGCCCCAGGTGATAACTCCACCGGTGAGGGCCGCGCAAACTGTACGAAGGGCAACAGGTGCCATCTGATAACTTATTCGGGTCTGACGTTTGAGGATCAACAACAGGATTATCGATTCAATCGTAAAGACGATAGAATCGGTCAGAGCGATACCAGCTGCTCCAAGTGGTTTATAGAGTATTACTCCAAGGGATAAATAGAGGATGATATTAACGCCGGCGGTGATTAGGGGTTGAAAAGGTTTTTGCATTGCATAAAAGGAGCGCGCGCCTACCTCTTTAAGGGAGTGTCCCATCAATCCTGCCAGGAAGGCTGCTGTAACCCAGGTGAGGAGACTGGTTCCTTCAGAACCAAAGTCAAACGCAGCATCCAGAAGAGGGCGAAGCCCAAGGGCAAGGATGACAGCAATGGGTAAGGTAAGGACGACGAGCAAACGGACCGCTTTTCGGATAGCAGTGTTAAACTCTGAAATACGCTCAGCAGAAAAATGTTCTGCAAGGGTGGGGAGGAGGGCAGTACCAACTGCTGTGCCTATGAGAGTTTCAGGCACCTGCTGGATCATCCAGCCATAGGTGAGGGAGGTTACTGAGCCGGGGGATAAGCGCGAAGCCAGATTATCGCGGATAAAGAATATCAACTGGATGAGCAGTATCGTGAAAAACCTGGGACCCATTAACCTCAGAACTTTGAGGACATTTTCATTGCGGGGGTCGAGACGCGGGATCCAGTGAAACTTAAATTTGAAAAGCCCTGGGAGTTGGATGGCAAGATGCAGCAGCGCGCCGATGATCACACCATAGACAAGACCTCTTACACCCAGTCCTAGTGCGGGAAGGGTGATCGAGCCCAGGGTGTAGCCATTTTCAGGAGACAGGATGGTGACCCCGATTATTTGACCGATGTTATAGAATAATGGCGCCATTGCAGGTAAAAGGAAGTGCTGATTCGCCTGGAGGCCAGCCATAACCAAGCCGCTGACCGAAAAAATCAACGTGGCAATGAGATTCAAACGCATGAGCAGGATAACAGTATCCTGCTGGTTGCTGGTAAACCCGGGGGCAATGCCAATTTCAGCTTTGACCAATGGTTTGGCGACCAGTGCAACCACCACGGCGAGGATTGCGGTGACGATGAATGCCAAGTTTGCCACACGGCTGAAAAGATCCCAGGTTGGACGTTGACCTTCCTTGAGCAATACCTCGGCGAGAACCGGGATAAAAGCAATAGCCAACGCACCTCCGGAGATGGTAGCAAAAAGGAAGTCCGGAACATTATTGGCAACATTAAAAGCATCCAGTTCACTGGATAACCCGAATTGCCGGGCGATAAGCATCTGCCGGACAAAGGCAAGCACCTTATCGAGGAAGAAGAAGGATGCAAGAAGGAGGGTTACTTTAGATATCCGTGAGAGTTTCATGATGTCCTATTTTTTTGTGGCTTAACTATAGCATAACCATAACCGAGTTTCGGTTGGGAGTAAGTTACAATATTCTATAAGGACAGAGATGAATCAGACAGGTAGATTATCCATAGTATCCACTCCTATCGGCAATCCGGGTGATATCACCTTGCGGGCGATCGAGGTACTTAAAGAGTCGGATGCGATCATATGCGAGGAATATAAACCCGGGAGCACATTACTGAAAAAATTAGGCATCCAGGAAAAAGAACTGGTCTTGCTTAATGAGCATAACGAAGCTGAATGCGCGGCTGATCTTTTGATGAGATTATTAAACGGGCAGCACCTTGCTTTAATTTCGGATTGCGGAACGCCTGTTTTCTCAGATCCGGGTGCTTACCTGATCCAGCTGGCATCGAGTTCGGAAGTGCCGGTTACGCCAGTCCCCGGGGCATCTTCACTGATGGCGGCGTTATCGGTGCTGGATTTTAAAATCGGTCAGTTCTACTTTGCCGGATTCCTCCCGCGCGATCCAGACCATCGCCGCAAAGAATTGGCAAGGCTGAGGGGAATGAAAGTTCCGGTTGTGATCATGGATACTCCTTATCGATTAAAAGCTTTATTGGAAGATATTGCAAAAGTGTTCGGGCGGCAAATCATCATCACTGTTGCGCTTGACCTGACGCTCCCTTCAGAGTCGATTTTCAGGGGGGACGTAACCGAAGTTATCAAGAAGGTCAGTAACCGAAAAGGGGAGTTTATCCTGGTGGTGGGGAATACATAAATAGAGTTACCAATAACGGCAATAGATTAACACAGATGATTCTTTAAGGTATTTTTGTGGATAGAGAAACCACCCTGGGGGGTGAGGTGCCTCCACGGAGAATGCTGAAGTGTAGCGGAATCCAGTTTTACTTAAACAAAAACCACCTTACGGTGGTTTGAGGTGCCTCCACGGAGAATTCTGAAGCGTAGCGGAATCCAGTTTTACTTAAACAAAAACCACCTTACGGTGGTTTGAGGTGCCTCCACGGAGATTCGAACTCCGGTTTTAGCCTTGAAAGGGCTGCGTCCTGGTCCCCTAGACGATGGAGGCATTAACGAGCGCTATTCTACCATTTGCTGATTATTCGGTCAAGGAATTCACAGTTTATTGATTTGCGTTAATCTCCAGTCTCCTTCTTGCGGTTCAACCCATATACTTTTCCCAACGGAATCACACACAAAATCCCGGTGTTGGGATCATTTAAATCTCCAACGATCTTTTGAGTGACCTCAACCACCTTATCCACAAGTGAATCGTCATCCACTATTGTGAACAAGGTGCGATTAAGGGTTTCTTCGTCACTCACCAAATCCTCGATACTGGGGATCAGCGGAATATCTTCACGCAGGATGTCACTATTTTCCAGTCGGCGCAAACCCGTGCTGGGTAAAATAGTAACTCCCAATACTCCGGTTTCTTTCCAGGCTGCAAGCACATCGCCAAGAAGGCTTGCTTCATGCAGGACAAACCAGATCATCTGATTCATAGATTCTCCTTGTTCATTTCGACCCTAGCTACTTCCTGGTCCTCGGGATGCGGATTCCGTTCTTGAAAACTTAAACGCAGAAGTGGCGGAGTAATCAAAGTTGTGATAAGTATCATCCCTACAATCGCATTGAATAGGGAACCTGAAAGATAACCGGTATCGACACCGATCTTGGCAATAATCAAACCGACTTCGCCGCGAGAAACCATTCCAATTCCGATCTGCAAGGATTCCCGCCATGAGAATCGTGAGAACCGGGCACCACTGCCAGAACCGATTATCTTACCCAGAATGGCAAGTCCAGTTATTGCCAGCATAATCCAAAGGATGGAAGAATCAACTGTTTTGAGGTCTACACCTAGGCCGATTGTGACAAAGAAGACCGGCACGAAAAGAGCATAGGCAAGGCTGTGGAAATTTGTTTCAATTTTCGCTTTTTCCGGGGTGCGGGCAAACATCAATCCAGCCAAAAATGCGCCAGTGATCGCCGCCATACCACCGAGAAGTTCGGCTGCAACTGCGTACAGAAGCATAATTACGATCGCCAGAGTGGTTATTCCCTGACTGATGGAGCGTTTCTGAGTAAGCCGGACAAGAAATGGCAAGCCCCACAATCCGATGGCGGTTGATGCTCCAAGGAACAACAGCATCTTACCGATGACGAGCAGAACGCCAACCAGGCTGGTTCCGCCGGTAAGGAATGCCAGGAATACAGACAAAAGGAGCAGAACCAGCACATCATCAAAAACAGCAGCACCGAGCAAACCATAACCTATCTTGCTGCGGATCATCTTGAGCTCGATCAAAACCTGGGCGGAAATGGAAACCGATGTCGCTCCGAGGGAAAGTCCTAGGAAGAGACTGTGATTGAAATCCATACCTGTTAATTCGCCAAAACCCAGCCCCAAGCCAACAGGCAGAAGCACGCCTAAAACGCCTGCATAAGCAGCAACCCTGGCATTTTTTACTAGGTCATTGATATGCAATTCCAACCCGGCAAGAAACATCAGGAAAAGAACACCCAACTCACCCATGAGGTTCACAACCTCGTGCACGTGTGAATCGGTCACGAATGGCAGTTGCATCACATTTAATAAAGAGGGACCCAACAAAATACCAACCAGAATCTCACCAAAGACCGAAGGTTGCTTAATCCGTGTGCTGAGGTACCCGGCAGCTTTGGCGGTGAATAGGAGAATGGTGAGGAGTAGGGCGAGTTGAAGGAATGAAGACATGGTTGACCTAGTATGGATGGTTATCAAAAATATACCATACTTATTTCACTCGTCAGAAATTTACAATCGGGTATACTCAGCGTACCAGTCCAAATAATACGAGGCGAAAATGACAGTTGAAAGAGAAAAGAAGCGCTGGGAAGATGAGTTAGCCGCTCCATCCGTGGCGAAATTTAAGGAACGGAAACCCGAGTTTTTATCTCCGTCGGGGATACCCCTGCCACGGCTGGCGACTCCGGCTGAAGACCATTACCTTGAGGATACCGGATTCCCGGGGGAGTATCCATTCACCCGCGGGGTCCAACCCACGATGTACAGAAGCAGGTTCTGGACGATGCGGCAGTATGCCGGTTTTGCATCTGCCCAAGAATCGAACAAGCGCTATCGTTATCTTCTTGAACAGGGGCAAACCGGTCTTTCGGTGGCATTTGACCTGCCTACCCAGATCGGTTACGATGCTGACGATCCGATGTCTCTCGGAGAAGTGGGCAAAGTTGGGGTATCGATATCCTCTATGAAGGATATGGAAGTACTTTTCGACCAGATCCCTTTGGATAAGGTATCGACCAGCATGACGATCAATGCACCGGCGGCCGTACTGCTGGCAATGTATATCGCTGTGGGGAAAAAACAAGGTGTCAATTCCAGGCAGCTACGCGGCACAATTCAAAATGACATTTTAAAAGAGTATGTTGCCAGGGGAACGTATATCTTTCCCCCAAAACCCTCTCTGCGGTTGATCACAGATATATTCCAATACTGTGAAACTGAAGTTCCCAACTGGAATACCATCAGCATTTCCGGATATCACATCCGTGAAGCCGGATCAACGGCTGTGCAGGAAGTGGCTTTTACGATTGCGAATGCAATTGCCTATGTTCAAGCAGCGATTGACTCTGGATTGGAAGTGGACCATTTCGCCTCCCAGCTTTCCTTCTTCTTTGCAGCCCATAATGATTTTCTCGAAGAGATTGCAAAATTCCGCGCTGCCAGAAGGATCTGGGCACAGATCATGAAGGGGCGATTTGGCGCAAAGGATCCAAAATCCTGGATGCTGAGATTCCATACCCAAACCGGAGGTTCTACATTGACAGCGCAGCAACCGGAAAACAACATCGTCAGAGTTGCCATTCAAGCAATGGCAGCCGTTCTGGGCGGGACACAATCATTGCATACCAATTCGATGGATGAAGCGCTCTGGCTCCCAACAGAAAAATCCGTGAGGACTGCATTGAGGACTCAGCAAATCATCGCATATGAATCCGGAGTGGGCGATACAATCGATCCGATGGGTGGGTCGTATGCCATCGAATACCTGACTGATGAGATCGCCAAAAGAGCTCTTGAATATATCAAACGTATCGATGATCTTGGCGGTGCACTTGCTTCAATAGAAAAAGGGTACATGCAAAATGAAATACAGGATTCTGCCTACCGATTCCAGAAGGAAGTAGAAAGTAAGGAGCAAATCGTGGTGGGTGTTAATTCCTTCCACGTGGAGGAAACAAGAGATTTGGAGAGACTAAAGGTCGATCCAACCATTGAAGAAAACCAGAGGAAGAACCTAGCCCAACTCAGGGCTTCCAGGAATAATGCGAAGGCTCAAGATTTGAGGAAGCGATTATGGATTGCTGCAAAAGGTAATGAAAACCTGATGCCGTTGTTGGTGGAATGTGTTGAAAATGACCTGACACTGGGTGAAATCTGCGGTGAGCTGCGCAAAATATGGGGTGAATATCAACCCCCCGTGTGGGGATAGGAGGAATAAATGGCAAAAATTAAAAAGATCAATCACGTGGCAGTTGTTGTTGCAGATATCGAAGAGTCTTTACGATTCTGGCAGGATGGTCTTGGCATTAAATTGGATCATGTGGAGGATGTGCCCAGCCAAAAATCTACGGTGGCTTTTTTACCTTTGGGAGAAAGCGAAGTGGAATTGGTAAAACCCACATCCCAGGACTCCGGGGTTGCCAAATTCCTTGAGGAGCGCGGGGGAGGAATGCACCACCTGTGTTTTGAGGTGGATGATATTGCCGGCATGCTTGCAGATCTCAAGGTAAAAGGCATCCGGTTGATTAATGAAGAACCACTTACACTGCCTGGAAGGAAAATGGCGTTTGTTCATCCTAAAAGTACCGGTGGTGTTCTGGTGGAATTATATGAAGTGACAAAATAACAGACAGGCAAAAATGCCTGTCTGTATCTCATGAACTGGAAAAGGAGGAGCATCAAATCCTCCTTTTGGGTTAACTGGCTGACACCATCTCGGATTCTTCTTTGAGGGCGACTTCCGTACCGCGGTTGATATTGACCCTGGATAACACGATCATGCCAACGACAAAAAACACGATAAGCGCAGCAATACTTAGACGGCTTTCATTCATTATCCTTGAGATCACTGCAAATATTGCCGGTCCAAGAATTGAGGCGAATTTTTCAAAGACGCTAAAGAAGCCATAAAATTCTGCAGATTTACTCTTCGGCATCATCCTGCCGATCATAGAACGGGAGAGTGCCTGGCTACCGCCCTGGACGGTAGCAACTGCCGCGCCAAGCGCCCAGAATTGCCATTCGTGATACATAAAGTACCCTACAATGGCAATGATCGAGTAAATAGTCAAACTAAGGTAGATTGATTTCTTCAAACCAAGTTTCTTGGAGAGCCAACCAAATAAGTAGGCAAACGGGGCAGCCAGGAACTGTACCATCAAGAGAGTTCCAATAAGGGTCATGTTGCTGAACTGCAGTTCTTTCCCATAAGCCGTTGCCATTGTGATGATCGTGCCTATGCCGTTTGCATAGATCCAGAAAGCCAAAAGCCCCAGGGAAAGGTCACGGTATTTTTTCAACTCTGAGAATGTTTTGCCAAGCCGTTTGAAACTCACTGCGATTGGTCGCATTCCACTTTCATCGGGATCGATCCTCCGTTCGGGCTCCTTGATACGCAGAAAAAGTGGGATGGAGAAACAGAACCACCAGATAGCAACGGTTACAAATGAAAGGCGAGTCATCAACCCGGTGCCCAGGGATGGAATGGCGCTTGGGACAACCATAATCATGACCAGGTTGACCGCCAACAAAATACCGCCTCCAATGTACCCCATCATGTAACCCTTCGATGACACCTGATCGATCTCGTCAGCCCGGGCTACATGGGGAAGAAGCGCGTCGTAGTAAACCAGGCTGCCAGCGAACCCGATATTTGCAAATATGAAGATTATGGAGGCAACAAACCAGTCACCGGGCTGGTTAGGGATGAACAATAGCGCAGTGGCGACGACACCCAAGACCATGAAGAATGCCAGGAACTTCTTCTTGGATCCGCGGAAATCCGCGACTGCACCGAGTATAGGGCTGATGACCGCAGCAATTAAAGCAGCAATGGCAGTCGTGAAACCCCAACGGGATGTCATCATGGCTGGAGAATCCCCGGCATTGCCGAGCGTTGCATAATACACCGGCAGAACAGCGGCCATCATGGTGGTTGCGAAAGATGAATTCGCCCAGTCATACATCGTCCATGCCCGAATCTCCCGCCTGTGCTGCTTTTCTTTTGTTGAAATACTCTGAGGATTTTTACTCATCTGGTGAGCCTTTCTGCGTTTGGGATACGTCTATTATACAATTCACTTTGATCAAATCCCTTTTTATTGCTTGATTGGACGAAGTGAGTTTGGTTGTGATATAATTGAAATAGAAAATCTATTCTATTCAGGTGAATATGACTCAGAATTGCATTCGCGTTGTTGGGGCAAGAGCCCATAATCTAAAAAACATCACCGTCGAAATCCCGCGTGACCAACTGGTGGTGATCACGGGGCTTTCGGGTTCGGGGAAATCATCCCTGGCATTTGACACGATTTTTGCCGAAGGACAACGCCGTTACGTCGAGTCTTTATCGGCTTACGCCAGGCAATTCCTGGGGCAGATGGAAAAACCGGATGTGGATTACATTGACGGTCTTTCACCTGCCGTCTCGATCGACCAGAAAGCCACTTCTCACAATCCGCGCTCAACCGTAGGAACAGTGACAGAAATTTACGACTATTTGAGGCTGTTGTTCGCCCGTATAGGTGTTCCGCATTGTCCGATCTGCGGTAAAGTGGTGGTCAAGCAATCAGCACAGGAGATCGTGGATAGGGTTCTGTCATTACCGGAGGGGACCAAGCTGTTAATTCTCGCTCCAATCGTGAGAGCGCGAAAGGGTACCTACCAGGCTGTGTTCGAAGAGATCCGCAAGGCTGGCTTCACCCGAGTAAGGGTTGACGGAGAGGTCTATTCACTTGATGATGAAGTAACTCTGGATCGCTACAAAATCCACACGATTGAGGCTGTGGTTGACCGGATCGTGGTTTCTCCCTCTGACAACGTTGAGGAGCAAAAAACTTACCTTTCCAGGCTGACCGATTCAGTCGAAACTTCCCTAAAAGTTGGGGAAGGATACCTGACCATTCAAAACCTCTCGGTGACCCCGCCGGAAGACTTGTTCTTTTCTGAGCATCTGGCTTGCCCTGAGCATGGGATCAGCCTGCCGGAAATTGAGCCGCGGACGTTTTCGTTTAACACTCCGCACGGTGCATGCCCGGACTGCCAGGGGCTGGGGAACAGGTTGGAAATTGATCCTGACCTGCTCATTCCGGATCCTGAACGTGCGCTCAGTGAAGGCGCAATCGTAGCACTTGAATGGAATGGTCCACGGGACCAGGGCGGATACTACTGGCATATGGTCGAATCGGTCGCGCGGGCGCATAGGATCGACCTGAATGCCCCGGTTAAAACCTTATCCAGAGAAAACCTGAATCGGATATTGTACGGAACGGGCAGCGAATCGATCAATGTGACCCTTGAAGGCAGGAATGAACGCAAAACCAGTTTTCAAACCAGCTTTGAGGGGGTTATCCCGAACCTGGAAAGACGCTACCGGGAAACCCAGTCAGAGTATGTGCGAGGCAAAATTTCTGAATACATGACTGACCGACCCTGTCCGACTTGTAAAGGAGAACGGTTGCGTCCGGAAGCCCTTGCCGTGACTGTGCTCGACAGAAATATCAACGAAGTTACCAAATGGCCGATCAATCGGACCCTTGACTTCATTCAGAAGTTAAAAGAACCCGGAGTTCTTAGCTCCAAGGAAACTACAATAGCCGACACGATCCTCAAAGAAATCAACGCGCGGTTAGGATTCCTGGTGGATGTGGGTCTTGAATACCTCACATTGAGCAGGTCAGCTGGATCTCTATCAGGAGGTGAAGCGCAACGCATCCGGCTTGCCACCCAAATCGGTTCCCGTCTGATGGGTGTGCTCTATGTGCTGGATGAACCTTCCATTGGACTTCATCCCAGGGATAATACCCGGCTTCTTGAGACCCTAAAACATTTACGGGACCTTGGTAATTCAGTTCTGGTGGTCGAGCATGATGAGGAAACCATCCGCGCATCGGATTGGATCCTAGACCTGGGTCCCGGGGCAGGTGAGCATGGCGGGCAGGTGATCGCTGAAGGAACTGTGGAAACCATTCTCGATAATCCGAATAGCCTGACAGGGGCTTACCTTTCGGGACGGAAAAAAGTACCGATGCCTAAAAAATTGCGTCCTCGCAATGGCAAAATGCTGAAAGTTGTTGGCGCGCAGGCGAATAATTTGAAGAATATCGATGTTGATATTCCACTGGGGCAATTCGTATGTATCACCGGGGTTTCCGGCTCGGGGAAATCGACTTTGATGGTTGACATTCTATATAATGTGCTGGCGCGGGAATTGAACCGGGCTCACACCCAAGCTGGAGAGCACGACCGCATTGAGGGATTGGAGTATCTGGACAAGGTGATCAACATTGACCAATCACCCATCGGAAGGTCGCCACGGTCAAATCCAGGAACTTACACCGGGATGTTTGATGAGATCCGGAATTTATTTGCCGAACTACCGGATAGCAAGATGCGAGGTTACAAAGCCGGGCGTTTTTCGTTTAATGTGCATGGCGGGCGCTGCGAAGCCTGCCAGGGACAGGGACAGCTCAGGATCGAAATGCAGTTCCTACCGGATATCTATGTTCCATGTGATGTGTGCCATGGAGCAAGGTTCAACCGGGAAACATTGCAGGAGAAGTTCAAGGGATTATCCATTGCTGATGTTCTAGATACAACCGTTGAAAAAGGTTTGGAGTTTTTCGGGCATATTCCTTCCATAAAGAATAAATTGAAGACACTTAATGAAGTAGGTTTGGGATATATCAAGATCGGTCAGTCCGGTACGACTCTGTCGGGAGGGGAAGCGCAGCGGGTAAAACTCGCAAAAGAACTTTCTCGGCGGGCGACCGGCAGAACCTTGTACGTGCTGGATGAACCCAGTGTAGGGCTGCATGCTGCTGATGTGCATATGCTGATCGATGTGTTGCAAAAACTGGTAGATGGCGGTAATTCTGTTTTGATCATCGAGCATAACCTGGATATTATCAAGGTTGCAGATACAATCATCGACCTGGGTCCGGAGGGAGGTGACAAGGGAGGTCAACTCATTGGCATTGGCACACCTTACCAGATTTGCGATATTAACGAATCCTACACTGGTCAGTTCCTTAAGGATTACCTGAAATTACACAATCAATAAAAACAGCCGCTCGAAAGAGCGGTTGTTTTTTGTTAATCTTTTACCCCATGTTTTTCGCAATAGATCTTTATTGCCTCATAGAAAAATTGGGGAAGGTCCGGATCAACTTTTTCGTAAAAAGCACGGAATCTGGGATCTTCAATGTATACATGCCCCAGCCCCAACAGGATCTGAGGAGTGCAGTCATAGAAGAAGTTGATGTACTGCCTCCAATCATTGATTAACGACTGAACTTTAGCAGAGGCAGGTTTTTCACCAATGGCATCTCTCAAGGCCAGGGTGATCTCTTCACCTTTCTTGAGGTGCTTTTCTTTTTCACTTGGGGTTAAGGATTTCCAGCGCCTATTGGACTCCTTAACGATATCTGTTCCCCACCGCTCGG
>ERZ1649853.922-NODE-922-length-11801-cov-7.687298_pt1 | contig 11801 bp, 10 predicted proteins | sample MGYA00575353_ERZ1649853 | MGnify/ENA primary metagenome ERZ1649853 (study PRJEB40853, sample SAMN11349654) | freshwater sediment metagenome | isolation source: river sediment | host: Sediment | place: India: Okhla Barrage, New Delhi | collected 2017-02-21 ...
GTAACACCGTTGCCAATGATCGTATCATGGGCGTTGATCATCAGGTTCTTTGTGATGCAATACAGACCGGGATCCAGAGTGCCCTTGAGGTCATTGACCCAGTGACCGGTGCAATCTGGCGCGGGGATTTCGTACAACGCTGGTGGGATCGTAGCGTCAGTCTGGTATGGTTCCGGATTCCAATCCGCGTTTCCGGGTGAAAATTCGGCGCCGTAGGCGATGTTGCCATTGCTAACATCCAAGTAAGGTTGACCATCACCGCGCAAGCAGCCTTTGGCAAATGCGCCACCGCCATTCACGATGATATCGGCTGTACCGTGGATGGTCAGGCCATTATTATGACCGGAACAGCCTTCTGGGTTGAGCGCTACGATGGCATATCCAAAGGCCAGAGGCTGGCGTGGTCGGATGCGTGTGATAGCGTTAACATGGTTCGAGATACCTTCTTTGGACACGAATAGACTGGCAAAGGAGGTTTCGGTAGTGACAGAGATATCAACGGTGATGTCGATAAATCGATCCATGTACAGGCCATTGAATTCTTCGCCGCAAGTTGCCAGAGCTCCATTCCAGTCGGTATTGTCAGCATCAATGATGAGGCCGTTGGCGCCGGAGCGAGTAATTGCAGCATCCAGGCCTGCGTCTTCGGCATCTTCGATTCCCGCGGAGTCGCAATCCCAGCCATCGTAGTAGATGTGATGGTTCTCCAGGTAAAGGGATGTGACGGCTGCGCCAGCCAGGGTGGAAGAGTCGGAGACATTTTGGGCGTTGCGACGCTCGGAGAAAACCATACCCCCATCAATGGCTAGAGCGACGAAACCCATGAAGACTGCAATGCCAAGGACTAAAAAGATAATCGCCTGGCCTTTTTCGGATGTGTGATGTGTGGGATCCATAGAACCTCCAATCGATCAAAACGGTCTATTGAGAGAAACTGGCGAACGCTTTAGTTCGCTCTTCACATTCTTATATACTGTGACGTAGTCTTGATAATTGGGATATGGGCTTTAGGTGGAAAACGACACACCTTGCATAAGTGTTTGTTCGTTTTTTACATTTTTGTATTCTATGACCTGGTCTTTACAATTGGGGTAAGCTCTATAAAAAAGACACACCCCGATTGGGTCAATACCGGGGTGTGTCTCTTTTATATTGAGAACGTTCCTTTTACATGCCTGCCATAAAAGCCAGGCCGACGGTTCCAGGCCCGGTATGCGTGCCGACCACCGGGCTGACCTCGGAGATGATGCTTTCCACCGCATTCAGGCGCTGTCTGGCTTCTTGAAGCACAAGCTTTGCGTCCTCGGATGCATTGGCGTGCAGGGTTGCCAGGTGCACCGGTGCCCGCCCGGCGACGCGTTCCTCGGCTAACTCGACCAGGCGTGACAGGCTTTTGCTGCGCGTGCGCACACGTTCGATGGCTTCCACTTTACCGTCCTGCACCTCCAGGATGGGCTTGAGATTCAGTGCCGCACCCAGGAACCGGGTAGCGGAGCCAATGCGTCCCCCACGGTGCAGGAACTCAAGCGTATCCACCGCAAAAACCACACCGGTATGCCCTATGCTCTTTTCCGCTAGCTCGACGCATTCTTTCATTGTTGCGCCTTGTTCGATTGCTCGTGCTACGCTAATGGTGATAAACCCCATCGCCATCGCCGTGGTTTGCGAGTCGACGATGTGCACCGGCGCCCCCTCTGGTAGCGCGGCCACTGCCTGGACTGCAGAGTTGATCGTTCCAGATAGTTTGCTGGAAACCATGATTGCCAACACCTGAAGATCCTGGTCGAGCAGCCCCTGGAAGATCTGGTGCATCTTACCTACCGTTACCTGCGAGGTGGAGGGCATGATGGTAGCTTTTCCCAACCTTTTATAGAATTCGGTGGGCTGGATGTCCACACCGTCTGCCAGTTCTTCTTTCCCCCAGATCAGTACCTGGGGTGCAACAGTAATATTATATTTTTTCACCAAATCCTGGGGAATATAGGCTGTGCTATCGGTCACCAATGCAATGTTTGCCATGAGATTCTTTACTCCTTCTGACTCCAAGTTAACCCTGTAATGGTGCAAGAGTTACGCGGACCGATTAAGATATAATAAGCTCTGTCATGCCGAGGCCGATTTCCCTTCTCTCAAGCCCTTTCTTCATTATATTGAAACTGCCTCTTGACCATTCCCCGCGAACAGGCTAAAATTCCATCCCGTGTTTGAAAACCTTACCGAACGACTCAATAATGTATTTACCCAGCTCCGCCGCCGGGGAAAGCTCTCGGAGGCGGATGTTGACGTCGCCATGCGCGAGGTGCGCCTGGCGCTCTTGGAAGCCGATGTCAACTACGCGGTGGTCAAGGATTTCATCGCACGTGTGCGTGAGCGATCGATTGGGGCGGAAGTCTCCAAAGCATTGAACCCTGCACAGCAGGTCATTAAAATCGTCAACGAAGAGCTGGTCAACACGCTCGGGCAAGCCGAGCGTCTGAACCTGACCGGCAACCACCCGTATGTATTGATGCTGGTCGGTCTGCAAGGTTCTGGTAAGACCACGGCTGCCGGGAAACTGGCGCGCCAGTTGCGTTCACGCGGCGAGCGGGTCATGTTGGTGGCATGCGACCCGTATCGCCCGGCGGCAGTTAAGCAATTGGAGACGCTTGGTGAAAAGCTGAACGTGCCAGTGTTTTACGAGCAGGGAGTCAAACCGCCTGAGCTGGCGGCGCGCGCCCGTGACAAGGCTGAAAAAGGCGGTATGTCCGTCATCATCCTCGACACTGCCGGTCGTTCGCAGTTAGATAATGCCTTGATGGATGAGCTGACCGCTATCACCAATCGTGTGCATCCTGTGGAAACGCTGCTGGTGGTAGACTCGATGATCGGTCAGGAGTCGGTCAATATTGCCCAGGGTTTCCGCAATGCCATCCCGTTGACCGTGTTGATCTTGACCAAGATGGACGGCGATTCGCGCGGCGGCGCAGCCATTTCCATCCGCCAGGTCACCGGCGTGCCGATCAAGTTCATCGGCACGGGCGAGGCGCTGGATGCCCTGGAATCATATGATCCGGGTCGTCTGGCCTCGCGCATCCTGGGAATGGGTGACATGCTGGGCCTGATCGAGCGCGCTGAGTCAGCGTTCGATCAGAAAGAGGCGCAGAAACAAGCTGAGAAGCTCATGGCAGGCGAGTTTACGCTGGATGACTTTGCCAACCAGCTTCGCCAGTTGCGCAAGATGGGTCCATTGGGGCAGGTGCTCGAAATGCTGCCCGGTGGTATGGGCCAGATGGCCAAGCAGATCGACCCGCGTGATGCCGAGAAGCAGCTTAAACTGACCGAGGCGGTCATCAATTCGATGACCAGGCAAGAGCGTCGCAATCCGGATGTGCTCAATGCCAGCCGGCGGCGGCGCATTGCGCGTGGCTCGGGCACCGATGTGCAAGACGTCAACCGGCTGATCAAGCAATACCGGGAGGCGCAGCGTTTGTTCAAAACTTTAAAGAAATCAGGCGGGCGCGGCTTGTCGCGCCTGTTTGGATAACAGGCTATACAGCCGGTGGTCGCGTACCTTCCGCGTAACCCCTCTTCCACACCGGCATTGTAGCCTGAATCGGAAACTAGTCTAGCAAAAATACTGAAGGAGTAAGTTCAATGGTTCGTATTCGTTTACGCCGTGTTGGTTCAACAAAGCAGCCCAGCTACCGCATCGTGGCTGCTGATATCGAGCACCCTCGCGATGGTCGCTTCCTCGAGATCCTGGGTTTCTATAACCCTCGCACCCAGCCTGCCACCATCGAGTTGCAGGAAGACCGCATCTATGACTGGATCGCCAAAGGCGCCCAGCCCAGCGGGTCTGCCATGCAGATCTTCAAGTCGGTGGGCTTGATGGATCGCTTTGCCCGCCTCAAGGCTGGTGAAGCGCTCGAAACCTTGCTGGCAGAGGCTAAAACTGCTGCGGAGAAGCGCGTTGCCGATCAGAGGACCAGCCTGGTATCCGCAAAGAAATCCAAATCTGCCTAATGTATCCTCCAGCGTCGTCCACAGGGTAAACCCGTGGATGGCGCATGACCGAACGGAGTGAACCGTGAAAGAGTTGATCGAGTACATCGCAACTTCACTGGTCGACGACCCTACCCAGGTGCGCGTCTACCAGGAAAATCGCGCTGGCAAAACGTTCATTAAGCTACGTGTTGCCAAGGAAGATATGGGCCGCGTCATTGGACGGCAAGGGCGTGTGGCGAACTCCATGCGTGTCTTGCTCAATGTCGCTGCCTCACGCAGTGGCAAGCAGGTATATCTGGACGTCGAAGAGCCGCAATGAGCCCGGTGCTCTCAACGTCCAGACCGGTGGATGCAGCAGGCTCGCCCCTACCGGGTGAGCCTGTTTTCGTTGCCGTAGGGAAACTGCGCCGGCCGCATGGCGTGCGCGGCGAGATCATCATGGATATCTACACAGATTTTCCCGAGCGGCTGCGGGCGGGCATGACGCTCTATGCTGGCGATGAGCAGCAAGAGTTAATATTGATCCGCCGCCGCTGGCACCAGGATACCTTGCTAATGACCTTCGAGGGATATGCCACGCCGGAAAGCATAGGTGTCTTGCGCAACCAGGTGCTCTATGTGCGCACGGCGGATTTACCGCCGCTTCCCGAGGGTGAATATTACCATCACCAATTATTGGGTATGGCTGTCACGGACGAGACTGGCAGGCTGCTTGGTACGGTAAGCGACATCTTGGAGACCGGTGCCAACGACGTGATCGTTGTACGTCCCGAAGCAGGTCGCGAGATCTTACTACCTATGACCGACGAGGTTGTCTTGGAAATCTCCCTGCTAGAGAAACACATGCGCGTCCATTTGCTACCCGGCATCCTGGACGAGGAAGCCGAATGACCTCGGACACAGACAGGCTGTACTGGGTTGGTTTCAACCTGGTCAAGGGTATTGGGGCGGTGCGCTTTCGTGCTCTACTGGAAGCCTTCGGAGATGCCCAAACCGCCTGGCAAGCCTCAGGAGATGAGTTACGGCAGGCAGGACTCAGCCAGAAGATTGTCGATAACCTGATTAAACTCCGTTCGGAAGTCTCTTTGGAACGGGTGGCGGAACGTTTGCAGCAACATCAGGTTACCATACTGACTTGGGATGACGAGGCTTATCCACGTCGTCTGAAAGATATTGACCAGCCTCCACCTGTCTTATACCTGCGCGGTACGCTTGAGGAGCAAGATGATTGGACTGTGGCAGTCGTTGGCACCCGGCATGTCACCGCCTATGGGCGGCAGGTTGCTGACGAGGTCAGTGGCACGCTGGCGCGCAGCGGCGTTACGGTGGTCAGCGGGATGGCGCGTGGGGTGGATACCATCGCACACCAGGCTGCCCTGAACGCCGGAGGGCGTACGTTTGCCGTGCTGGGCTGCGGCGTGGATGTGGTCTACCCACCGGAAAATCGCCGCCTGGCAGCGCAGATTATCGAGCATGGCGCACTGATAAGCGATTATCCGCTGGGGGCTGCGCCGGAAAGCCAGAATTTCCCGCCCCGCAACCGCAGCATTTCGGGTATTTCCCAGGCGGTGATCGTGGTGGAAGCCGGGGTGACCAGCGGCTCTTTGATCACTGCCACCTTTGCGGCTGAACAGGGAAGGGATGTCTTTGCCGTACCAGGCAGCATCCTGGCGCCGCAGTGTCAGGGCACCAACCGTTTGATCCGTGATGGTGCAGCTCCGTTGCTCAGCCCGCAGGATGTGCTCGAGGCGTTGAACCTGGAGATGGTTACAGAACATCGTTCCGCCCGGGTCGCCTTACCTACCGAACCGGTCGAACGGCAGTTATACCAGGTATTAGGACGCGAGCCGATGCACGTCGATGACATCCGCACACAGGCAAACCTACCGATCGAGCGCGTCTCTGCCACCCTGGCAATGATGGAGTTGAAAGGCACGGTGCGCCAGCTTGGCGGGATGTTCTATGTGGCAGTGCGCGAGCCAGCCGCTGATTATCATGCAGGAGCTGACGAATGAAATTTGACAATTATTTTGCTGTGATCATGGCGGGCGGAGGCGGTACGCGTCTTTGGCCGCTTTCGCGTCGCAAACGACCAAAGCAAATGTTGCGCCTGATCGCCGAGGACAGCCTTTTCCAGGTGGCGGTCAAGCGCCTGGATGGCCTGTTCCCGCAGGAGCGCATCTGTGTGGTGACTGTGAAAGAGCAAGCGGAGTTGCTCGAAGAGCAATGCCCGGGGCTGCCGCATGACAACTTTTTCATCGAGCCCATGCCGCGTGGCACGGCCTCGGTGGTTGGCCTGGCGGCTATCGCGCTCAAGCATCGCCACCCGCAGGCGGTCATGGCGATCCTGACTGCCGATCATTATATTGCGGATGTCGAACGTTTCCGCGGGCTACTGAGCGCTGCATACGACATCGCTCAGGAAGGCCATCTGGTGACATTAGGCATCGCGCCCACCTATCCGGCGACTGGTTATGGTTATATCCAGAGCGGCGCTCTCCTGGGAACTTACCAGGATGTTCGAGCTTTTCACATGCTGCGTTTCAAGGAAAAACCGGACGAAGCTCAGGCGCAGGCCATGCTACAGAGCGGCGACCATGCCTGGAACTCGGGCATGTTTATCTGGCGCGTCGACCGCATCCTGGCGGAATTTGCACGCCAGATGCCAGACCTGTATGCCCAGTTGGAGCGCATCGACCGGACTTGGGATACACCTCAGCGACAGGCAGTGGTTTCTGAGCTTTGGCCGACATTGCGTGAGGAAACCATCGATTATGGCATCATGGAACATGCTCCCGACACGGCAGTCATCCCGGCAACGGGGCTGGGATGGAGCGATGTGGGTAGCTGGGAATCGTTATTTGATGTCCTTCCCGCGGATGAGAACGGCAATATTATCATGGGCGGAAAGCATGTTGGAATGAATACCAGCTCTTCACTGGTGTATATGGAGCAGGAGCGCCGTTTGATCGTCACCATTGGTGTGGATGACCTGGTGGTGGTGGATACCGGCGATGTCTTACTGGTTTGCCGCAAAGACCAGGCGCAGAAGGTGCGCCAGGTGGTCAACCATCTGAAAGAAACCAATCAAGAATATCTATAAGTTCGGGCAGTCATTATACTTGTGCCCGTCATGGAGGTGTGAGTTGGAAGCTTATTGTGTCAAATGCAAGACCAAGCGAGAAATCCAGGAGCCGCAAGCTGTGTTCACTGAGAACAGCACGCCTGCTACGCGCGGGGTGTGCCCTGAATGTGGCACGACCCTCTTCCGTATGGGAAGGACGGAGGCGCATGCCAATATGGTCGCCCCACCCAAGGGCAGCAACCGCAAAGGTAAGCTGGTGATCGTTGAATCACCCGCCAAGGCGCGTACCGTGGGGCGCTTCCTCGGGAAAGACTATACCGTCAAGGCTTCCGTCGGGCATGTGCGTGACCTGCTCCGCTCGCAGCTTTCGGTGGATGTCGATCACGATTTCGAGCCCAAGTATCGCATCCCCAACGAAAAACGTCCGGTGGTCAAAGAGCTCCAGGGATTGGCAAAGACCCACAAGGAAATCTACCTGGCGACCGACCCTGACCGTGAAGGGGAAGCCATCGCCTGGCACTTGTTGGAAGCCGCCAAGATCGATCCCAAGCTGACCCAGCGCGTGGTTTTTCACGAGATCACCGAGCCGGCAGTGGCTGATGCATTTGCGCACCCGCGCGGCATCGATATGAGCCTGGTGGATGCGCAACAAGCGCGCCGGGTGCTCGATCGCCTGGTGGGATACAACCTGAGCCCGTTGCTGTGGCGCAAAGTGCGCAGTCGCCTGTCAGCCGGGCGTGTCCAGTCCGTGGCGCTCAAGCTGGTCGTCGAGCGCGAGCGCGAGATCGATGCTTTCGTACCGGTTGAGTACTGGTCGGTGGCTGCCGAGTTCCGCCCGCAAGGATTGAAGGATACCTTCATCGCCAAGCTGGCAAAAGTGGGTGGCGAAGACCCACAGCTTGGTACCGAGGAGCAGGTCAAGCCTCTTCTGGCAGACATGGAGAGCGCAGCCTATACCATCACCCGCATCAAGCGCGGTGAGCGGCGGCGCAAGCCGTCTGCGCCCTTCACGACCAGCACCATGCAGCAGGAAGCCTCCAGCCGCCTGGGCTACACTGCCCGCCGCACCATGGCGCTGGCTCAGCAGCTCTACGAAGGTATCGACCTGGGTGAAGGTAGTGTCGGTTTGATCACTTATATGCGTACCGACTCGACCAATATTTCAGAGTTGGCGCAGGCAGAAGCCCGCCAGTTCATCGGTGAGCGTTATGGCGAGAAGTTCCTACCTGCCGAGCCTCCGAAGTATGTGACCAAATCCAAGGGCGCGCAGGAAGCGCATGAGGCTGTCCGCCCAACTTCTGTGTTGCGCCAGCCCGATTTAATCAAAGAGTTCCTCAACCGCGACCAGTTCCGCCTGTACCAGTTGATCTGGCAGCGCTTTGTCGCCTCGCAAATGGAAGCTGCGGTTTTCGATACGCTTTCGGTAGATGTCACCGGCAAGGGCGCGGTCAGCGAATACCTGCTGCGCGCTTCCGGTTCGAGCGTCAAATTTGTGGGCTTTCTGGTCGTTTATGAGGAGGCCAAGGACGAAGATAAAGCTGCTGAAGAAGATGAGGATACGCGTATCCCGTCTGGCATTGCTGAAGGTCAGGTGCAGCGCCTGGTGCGCTTACTGCCGGAGCAGCATTTCACCCAACCGCCGCCGCGCTACACTGAGGCCACGCTGGTGCGTACGCTCGAAGAATATGGCATCGGCAGGCCTTCAACCTATGCCCCGATCTTGAGCACCATCCAGGCGCGCGGTTATGTCTTGCGCGAAGGCAAACGCCTCAGCCCCAGCGAGATTGGCATCACGGTCAATGACCTGATCTCCGAACACTTCCCTGAAGTGGTTGACTATGGCTTCACCGCCCGCATGGAAGAAGATCTGGACCGCATCGCAACCGGTGAGCAGGATTGGGTGGAATCAATGCGCACTTTCTACGGCCCATTTGCCGAGCAGGTGGCGCGCGCCGAGGTGCTGATGCCCGAAATGAAGACCGGTCCCGAACCCATCGGGCGCGAATGCCCCGAGTGTGGCAAGGAGTTGGTGGTGCGTTATGGGCGTTACGGCAAGTTCATTAGCTGTAGCGGCTTCCCCGATTGCCGCCATACCGAAGCCTGGTTAGAGAAGATCGGCGTATCCTGCCCGAAAGATCACGGCGACATCGTCGAACGCAAGACGCGCAAGGGGCGCACATTCTACGGGTGTGCCAACTACCCGGCTTGCGATTTCACTTCTTGGAAGCTGCCGCTGCCAGTCCCTTGTCCTGAGTGTGGCGGTATGCTGGTGGTTGCCAACAAGAACCAGGCGCAATGCCTGAATTGCCAGGATCTCTTCCCGCTCGACCAGGTTACCGTGGATGACTCCGCTCAGGTGGCGAAGTAAACTGTAAATCAATCAGGTTATGGACTTTGGTGGTCGCTCTACCAAAGTCCATAATTTTTTAACAGAATGGCATGACTCTTGCACGCTTTGATGTAGTGTGAAAAACATCTGAAATGGTTGCGTTTTTTGAAACATTGGTCTAAAATTAGAACAACCAAGCAATAAATCGTGCAGGATTTGGGAAAACCCTCCGGTTGGACCAAGCCTATCGAAACTCACGTTTGGAGAGATGAAGATGGATGCGATTCGTGAACAATTCAAGAAACCGCTTGTTGTAGGTATAGCAACTTTGATTTTGGGCATCCTCCTTGGCCTGGTAGTGGGCTGGGGGCTGTGGCCTGTGAAATGGTACGATGCCTCGCCCGCCAATCTGCACGCCGGTTACCGGGAATGGTGGGCGCGCATGGCAGTCGAATCATATCAGGTTGACAAGGACCCCGAGATTGCCAAGAGCCGCTTTGATGCCCTGGGCGAGTTTGCAGCAACGGCTTTCGGCGCAGTCAAGGCTGATCCGCAGCTGCTCGATCCCAATGCCCTGGCTGCCTTCGAGACGGTGGTATCTGCGGAGCCTGTGGCAGCCGCCACGGCTGTCCCTGAAGAGGAGGCGGGTGGTGGTTCGAACCTGACCACTCTGCTGGGCGTTATGTGCGTCGTTACCTTGCTGTTAGGCGCCGCGTTATTGGCTTACTATCTGCTGCAGAATAAGCGGAAATCCGCAGCGCCCACCCCGGCAGAGCAGGCGGCGGCAGCGGCTCGCGAAGCTGAGATGACCGATTACGCCGCTATGGGTGAGGCTGCCCCGATGGCGCAATTTATGGCCTCATATCGTGTGGGCGACGACCTGTTCGACGACTCCTTCAGCATCGACTCGCCCAATGGCGAGTTCATGGGTGAGTGTGGTGTAGGCATCTCGGAGACCATCGGCGTTGGCGACCCGAAGAAGGTGACAGCCTTCGAAGTCTGGCTGTTCGATAAGAACGATATCCAGACGGTCACCAAAGTCCTGATGAGTGCGCATGCCTTCAATGACACCGCCATCCGCCAGAAGCTGGAAGCCAAAGGCGAGCCGGTTTTGGCAGAGCCGGGCAGCCAGGCTGTTCTGGAAACCGCCACGCTACGCCTGGTGGCGCGCATTGTCGATATGACCTATGGCGAAGGCGCCATGCCCGAGCAGAGCTTCTTCGATGGGCTGGTGCTCGAGCTAGCCATCTGGCAGAAGTAGGAAAGGGTTAATGAGAAAAGAGGCGGTCAAATCGACCGCCTCTTTTTGTTTATGGACTATTCGATCTTGAGTATCTTGAATCTCAGGCTGCCGCCGGGAGTGTCCGCTACGACCACATCGCCCACCCGGCTTCCTACCAATACTTTGCCAATCGGCGACTCATTTGAAATCTTCCCCTGGCGCGGGTCAGCCTCCTTGGCTCCCACCATCAGATAGGTCTCAGGGGGGTAGTCTTCCTCTTGAATGGTGATCGTCGCACCCACTTCAACCACCTCGCGCTCCTTGCTGGTCACTTCAACGATGGTGGCATTCTTGAGAATGTAATCCAGTTCTTGAATCTTGCCTTCCAGGAAGCCCTGGTCCTCTTTGGCTTTGTGATAATCAGCGTTCTCCGAAAGGTCGCCCATCTGGATAGCGCTTCGTAGACGGCGGGCAATTTCATCACGCGCCGCCCCCTTGAGCTCAGCCAGTTCATTCTTCAATTTTTCTGCACCCTCGGTGGTTAGATAAATTGGGTCACTCATAAAGATACCTCGATCAGGGTTTTGTCATCGGATCGAACAACTTTTGTTGTTCTTCCACCGCAAAGCGGTCGGTCATTCCGGCGATGTAATCACACGCCGTGCGCTCCAGCCCGCGCTCCACAATCCATTCCTGTACATGTTTGGGCAAGATCGCCGGCTCTTGCAGATATGCGTTGAACAGGTCGCTGACGATGCGCTCTGCTTTAACTGCCATGCGCACCACGCGATAATGGCGATAAAGGTTATTGTAAAGGAAATCTTTCAACTGGCGGTTGCGGCGGTGCATATCCTCGCTGAAGCCAATCACATTATAGGATAAGCGCTGCAAATCTTCCACCGAGCGCACCCCGCTCTCGCGCAGGCGCAGGTCGGTGGCATGCACGAGGTCGGTGACTTCCATGCCGATCAGGCGGCGGATCATCTGGTGGCGGGTCAGATCATCCATTTCGGAGGTGCGCCAGCCGATACTCTCGACCAGGATCTCCCACATGGTAATCCCTTCCAGCATGGCCGGGGTGATCATGCCTGAGCGCAGGCCATCGTCAAGGTCGTGGGCGGTATATGCCAGCTCGTCGGCCACGTTGGCGATCTGCGCTTCCAGGTGACCGCGCAGATCGG
>ERZ1649853.923-NODE-923-length-11800-cov-4.739974_pt1 | contig 11800 bp, 8 predicted proteins | sample MGYA00575353_ERZ1649853 | MGnify/ENA primary metagenome ERZ1649853 (study PRJEB40853, sample SAMN11349654) | freshwater sediment metagenome | isolation source: river sediment | host: Sediment | place: India: Okhla Barrage, New Delhi | collected 2017-02-21 ...
TCTCACGCTCATGCTCAAGCGTCAAGGAACTGATTTCCTCATCCTTTTCGCGGTAGTGCTGCTGGCGGTCGGCGAGCCCCTGCGCAGGCGTCTCAAGCAAAACGGCGGACGCCAAAGGAAAGCCCGCGCATCTGTGCTCATCGCAGCTTTCCCGGTCGCCCTGGCGGCGGTGTACGGGGGATACTTCGGCGCGGGTCTGAGTGTCATCCTGCTGGCCATCCTCGCGCTGACCCTGGAGGACTCTCTCACCCGCCTCAACGCCCTCAAACAATCCCTGGCCCTGGCTGCCAACAGCGCCGCGGCGGTTTATTTCCTCTTCTCCGGCCAGGTGAACTGGGAGGTGGCGGGCGTCATGGCGGTCAGCGCTCTGCTCGGCGGCGCCGCCGGCGGTCGCTTGGCTGGCAGGATCCCCCCTGCCACGCTGCGCTGGCTGGTCATCAGCATCGGTCTCACCGTCTCAATCATCTTCTTCATCCGCTATTATTTCAACGCCTGAAAGGTACCCTCAATGACCCATGTAAAGCCCCGCATCGTTCTGTTCATCGCCTGCGCCACATTTCTCGCTTTTGGGATGTTCAACGCGGCGATTGGCCCGGTGTTGAATGAACTCGCTGCGCGCACCGGCTCCACCCTGGCAATGGTGGGCAGCGTGCTCACCTTCCTGTTTCTCGGGTCGCTTGTCATCCAGTTCGCCGCCGGACCGCTGACAGACCGTTTTGGTCAGCGCCTGTTGTTCCTCGTTTCATTGGCAATGCTCGCCGTCGGATTGGCTGCCTTCACCAATGCGCGCTCGTTGCCGCTGATGCTGGCGCTGGTCTTCCTCACTGGCATGGGGCAGGGAGGCGTTGACCTGGGGGCCAACCTGGTCGTCTCAAGCGCGTACCCAAAGAACAACACCTCCGTGCTGAACCTGCTGCACTTTTTCTTTGGACTGGGAGCCTTCTTCGGTCCAGCGCTGGTTGGAATCGCCATTGCCGCGACCGGGGCGGGACTGTTTATTCATTGGATCGCCGCCGGGGTCTTCCTTGTGCTGGCCGTGATCGTCTTCAGCCTGCCTGGCGATAAGCCGGAGGAAATCCAGCCGGTCACGGATAGCGCCCCTGAATCCAGGAAAGGCGCCAGGGTCTACCTGTCGCCCATCCTGTGGTTGATATGTTTTCTAATTCTTGTGTACGTCGGCATTGAGTACGGACTGGGTAGCTGGACGAGCACTTACATGCAGGCGAGCGCCGGTCTCTCGCTTCAAAATGGCGCACTGGTCACCTCAGCCTACTGGGGAGCCCTGACCCTCGGACGGCTGGCCAGTGCTGCCGCCAGCCGGCGTCTGAATCGTGTGCAACTGCTGGGGATCGCCCTGACTGGCAGCCTGGTGGGCACGCTTGGGCTGCTGTTCAGCGGCGGTGCTCTTACAGCCACCATCCTGTTTATCATCCTCACCGGGTTCTCCTTCGGCACTATTTATCCGACCACCGTGGCGGTCACGGTTGCAGCTTTCCCCAGGGACCAGGGAAAAGCGGTCGGCTTGCTGGCTGCCATGGGCAGCATCGGCGGGTTGATCTTCCCCTGGGGGGCGGGCATCCTGCTTGAACAGGTCTCGCCCCTGGCGTACACGCTCTTCCTGTCTGTGAGCGCGCTGATCCTGCTTCTTATATTTGCGGCGTTTTTCCGCTCTACAAAGAAGGTTCCGACGACATGACACCAGAGAATAAGACCTTGCACGCTCTTTCTCTCACCGCCGGCCAACACCTGCACAAGCTTTGCTGCGATATTCCGACGCGCCAGGTGGGCAGTGATGGCAACCGGGACGCGGCTGCTTATTGCGCCGATCTCACACGACAAATGGGCTACCAGGTTACCACCCCGCAGTTTGACTGCGTGGATTGGGAAACCGAAGGGGCAACCTGCCGGATCGAAGGCAAGGAATTTCCAGTTCTCTCCAGCCCCTACTCAAACGGTTGCCAGGTCAGCGCGTGCCTCTGCGCGGCTTCGACCCTCACCGAATTACAGAAGGTGCAATGCCGGGACGAAGTGCTGCTTGTGTATGGCGAACTGGCGCGTGAACAGCTGATGCCAAAGTACTATCCTTTCTACAATCCCGAAAGCCACCAGGTGATCATCGCTCTGCTCGAAGAAAAGGCACCGGCTGCGATCATTGCCGCCACTAGCCGAAACCCCGAACTCGCCGGCGCGGTCTACCCGTTCCCGCTCATCGAGGATGGCAATTTTGACATTCCTTCCGTGTACGCAACGGAAGAAACCGGCTTTGAGATCGCCCGTTTCGCCGGCAACACTGTTGAACTGGTCAGCCGCGCGCGGCGTATCCCTTCGACCGGCAGCATCGTCCTCGCCCGCTTGAATCCCGGCGCCTATCGCAAGATCGTGGTGTGCGCCCATTTTGATGCCAAGATCGGCACCCTCGGTGCGCTGGACAACGCTGCCGGCAGCACCCCCCTGCTGCTCGCGGCAGAGCTGCTCAATGATTATGAAGGGGAGATGGGCGTCGAATTTCTAGCGATGAATGGCGAGGATTATTACGGCGCGAATGGTGAACTGCTCTATCTTGATCTCAATCAAAGTCAACCGGGAGCCATCGCGCTTGTCATTAACATGGACGGGCTCGGGTATGTCAAAGGCAGGACCGCTTTTTCCTTTTATAACATGCTCGAAGCAGACAGGCTCGCGCTTGAATCCGTGCTGCAGGCGTATGACGGGCTGATGCAGGGGGAGCAGTGGTACCAGGGCGATCACATGGTCTTTGTGATGAACGGGACGCCCGCGGTCGCTGTCACCACCGAGCATTTCATGGAAATGGAGAGCGAATTCGCGCACACGGCGAAAGACAGACCGGAACTCGTCAGTCCCGAAAAACTCGCCGCGGCGGCGTGCGCTGTCCGCGACATGGTGCTCGTCTACGCCAACCTGGAAGCTGAAAAACTCACGGGCAGGTAAAATCGCTCACAAACTGGTGGAACTCCTGCTTCTCCGTGTCATAGGAGTAGGTCTCGTCAGGTAGTAAGGGGTACGCGGTGTTGAACACCTGGTTGAACACCACCCTGAAACTGTTAACGGACGAGATCGTATCGTAGGCTTCCTGGATATCTTCACCGCCGATATAGATCGCATTGAAAATCTCGTAATTCGCCCCGCGGCTTTCGGTGCGCGGGATCCCGTGATCCCCCTGGATGATGATGACCGGCGGCGTCTCGCTTTGCGTCAGGATGCCATCCACAACCTCGAGCATTCGTGCGTGGACATAGATCAATTCGTTATAGTAGGCATCACTGTAAGAATACCAGTCGTATCCCTCGGGGTCCGAATCCAGCGCGAACGGGGTGCGCCGGTTCACCAGGCTGCCGTCGCTATCGAAAACAAACGGGGAATGCGGCGCAAGGATATGCGCGAACACGAACTTGGGTCCCTCCTGCCCGGCCAGTTGAGGGAGCGTTTGCAGATCGTACAGGATGCGGTCACGGTATTCCACGTATGGCGCGTCGAGGATGTACTGCATGCGATCAGACAGGTAATCCCGCGTTTCGTACAAGATCTTGCCGCCCGAAACGCGCAGCAACAGGCTTTCAAATTGGGTCACCCCGGGATAGGTAAACAGGTCTGTTGCCCTGGAGAGCGGGCGTAAATACGTATCGACATTTTTAAGCTCGGTGAACTTGTAGCCGGTCTCAAACGCGTAGGTTTTATACCCGATATCCGCCAGCGACCTCGCCACGCGGTTATTTTCCATCAATTGGAATAATGTTTTCAGGTCGCGCGCTCCGGTCAGATTGGGAACGTAATCCAGGTTGAGCTGGGATACCAGCGCGTACTGGGTGGAAGGGTAGTTGCTGCGTCCGCACTCAGCCACGAAGAAACCCTTTTGCCTCAGCGCCGCGCTGAATTCAGGGTCCGCCACGCCCATCAGGTTCAGCATGGCGGTGTCGCTGATGTGTGTATCCAGGATGATCAGGTAGATATCGGGTCTGTCTTCTGGAGCGATCAACATCTGCTCGACCGGGGGGAGGGCGGCGGCAGCACGCCTGCCCGAAAGCGCCTGTTGAAACGCGTAGAAGAGCATGCTGACGGTCGGAATGAGGATCAGGACCAGCCCGACCAGGTTCATCAAGAGCGTCGCGCCAGATAGCAGCCGTCCGCGCGCCCGTGCAATCAGCCTGGCGGCGGTGATGGTGATGGCCAGCAGGAAAACCCCGACCAGCGGAACAAGGATGGTGTGCCGGCCCAGTTCCAGGCCAAAAAGCCGCGCCTCTCTCAAACCGCGGTAGAGCGGCGCGTACAACACGAAGAAAAACAGGAAGAAAGCGAGGACAGCCGCCAGCGAAACAAGCGCGCCTTTGCGGGTATCACGGGTGATCACCCTGCCAAATATGAAAGCCGCGATCGCAATGACCAGGAAAAACAGCAGGGACCTCAGCCCGGCGATGGGTCTGATCTCATGAATGTTTTCTGAAAGCAGGAATATGACCGGATAGGCTGCAACCAGGAAGGGATAAAGGGGAATTCTTTTCAGGAACTTTGCCATTCAGCGATCCGGTGTTATGCGAGTAAGTTCCTTGGGTCAGACTCGATGGTAGTTCTGCGAACGATCAACCGCACCCCCTCAACGCGGTCCACCGTAACCGGCTCGCCCTTCTTGATGGGTCCTTCTCCTTCAGCCAGTTGGGCGCTCCACTGCTCGCCTGCCACCTGCACGATGCCGGTGTTGGTGATGCGTGTCAAGCAGACGCCGGTCTTGCCCGCCAGCGACTCGCGGCCGGTGATGACCGGCTTTTTCATCGCCCTCACCGCGACCATCACCACGGCAAAAAAGGTGAGCCCGATGAACACACCCATCCCGACCACCAGCCCCACGGATACCCGGGCAAATCCAGGCACCTGGATGGAATTAAATAGAATAAGCGCTCCTGCGATGAATGACCCCACACCAGCCGCGGTCAATGCGCCGTGCGTGGGTGCTTTTATATCCAGGATGAAGAGCGCGAAGGCGATGATCAGAAAAACGACGCCAAACCAGTTGACCGGCAGGATGCCCAGGCCGTACACCGCCAACGCCAGCAGCACCACCCCAATAAACCCCGCCACCCAGCCTCCTGGGCTGGAAATTTCGATCAGGATCGCCTGCACCCCCACCGAGAGCAGCAGGAAAACAATGTTGGGATTGGTCAGCATGCCCAGGATATCCTCGATCACGGTGGGATTGACCGTCACCAGGCTGGCTCCGCTGGAATTGATGACCCGTTCCACGCCGTTGACCAGCATCGTCCGGCCGTCCAGCTGGGTCAACAGGTCCTGTAAGTCCTGGGCAATGACATCCACCAGGCCAACCTTTAGCGCCTCGCTGGCGCTGGCAGCTTTGGCGTTTTCGATCGCGTCTTCAGCAAGCGCCACCGCCGCCTCTCCCCTTCGTTCTGCCAGGGAGCGCACGCTGGCTTTCAGGATCTCCTTGGTCTTCGCTTCCATCGTGGATTCAATATCCTCGCCCTGCATCCCCACCGGGCTGGCCGCGCCGATCACCGACTCGGGTGCCATGGCGCCGAATTGCCCGGCGAGCACCAGCAGCGTGCCGGCGGAGGCCGCCATCGCGCCGCGCGGTGAGACGTAAACCACCACCGGCAACGGGCTGGCCAGGATCTGTTGAACCAGGCTGTTCATTAAATCTATCGAACCGCCGGGGGTGTTCAATTCAATGATCACCAGCTCCGCCCCGATGCGCTCCGCCTGGCGGATACCACGCTCGAGGTACCCGCTCCACACCGGGGTAAGCGGTCCTTCCAGCGTCAACACCACGGCTTGAGGGCTGCCGTCCTGCGCGTTTACCGGCGCCAGGAATCCTGAAGCGAGGAACGCGGTCAACAGCAGCACATTCAATAAGAGCAGCGCCAGTCGTTTCATATTCACAGTTCCTTCTTTAATGGATTATAGCACGCGGCAAACCCGCGTCCTCGGGTGCCGACCCGCATCCGTTTGACTTTTTGAGCTTAAAAAATCCCTGTGAGGCGTCCCGACCCCCTCCCCGGGCATGGATTGCCGGTCTTCAGACAAGAATCCAACAAAATACTGATAAAAAATATATATTTCGCGGGTATCCTGAATAAGTATTAAAGCAATACTGAAACAAGGAGAAATCAAATGGGAAAAATTATTGGAATTGACCTGGGAACAACCAACTCAGTAGTCGCGGTCATGCAGGGCGGCGATCCGGTGGTGATCAACACCGCTGAAGGCGCGCGCCTGTGCCCCTCAGTGGTCGCGTTCAACAAGAACGGCGAGCGCATGGTCGGGCAGACCGCCAAGCGCCAGGCAGTCATTAACCCCGAGAATACGGTGTTCTCGATCAAGCGCTTTATGGGCCGACATTACGATGAGGTCGAAAATGAGCGCAAAATGGTGCCTTTTGAGGTCATCGCCGGGCCGATGAAAGATGCCCGCGTGCGCATCCCGGTGACGGGACGCGATTACTCGCCGCAGGAGATCTCTGCCATGATCCTGGCGAAATTGAAAGCCGACGCCGAGGCTTACCTTGGCGAGACGGTCACCCAGGCGGTGATCACCGTGCCGGCGTATTTCAACGACAGCCAGCGCCAGGCGACCAAGGACGCCGGCAAGATCGCCGGACTCGAGGTGATGCGTATCATCAACGAGCCCACGGCATCTGCGCTCGCGTACGGGCTGGATAAAAAGAAGAACGAAAAGATTCTCGTCTTCGACCTGGGCGGCGGAACATTCGATGTTTCCGTGCTCGAGGTTGGTGAAGGCGTTTTCGAAGTGAAATCCACCAGCGGCGACACCCACCTGGGTGGCGATGACTGGGACGAGGTCATCGTCAACTGGGCTGCCGATCAGTTCAAGGTGGACCAGGGGATCGACCTGCGCAAGGACCGCCAGGCGCTGCAACGCCTGCGCGAAGCGGCTGAAAAAGCCAAGATCGAGCTCTCAACCGTGATGGAAACAGAGATCAACCTGCCTTACATCACAGCCGACGCCAACGGACCGAAACACCTGGTCGTCAAGCTCAGCCGCGCCAAATTTGAACAGATGACCGCTCACCTGCTTGAACGCTGCAAGGGTCCATTTGAGAACGCCTTGCGCGACGCCGGGTTGAAAGCCTCGGAGATCAACGAGCTCGTGCTGGTCGGAGGTTCCACCCGTATGCCCCAGGTGATCGATCTGGTGCGTAAACTGATCAACAAGGAACCCAACAAGGGTGTCAACCCTGACGAGGTCGTGGCGATCGGCGCTGCCATCCAGGGCGGTGTGTTGGGCGGAGAGGTGAAGGATATCCTGCTCCTCGATGTGACCCCCCTCTCGCTGGGTGTCGAGACGATGGGCGCGGTGATGACCGCGATCATCGAGCGCAACACCACCATCCCCATCCGCAAGTCGCAGATCTTTTCCACCGCGGAAGACGGGCAGACCGCGGTCGATATCCACGTGCTGCAGGGCGAACGCCCAATGGCGGCGGACAATATGACCCTGGGCCGCTTCCGCCTGGAGGGCATCCCCACCGCCCCGCGCGGCATCCCACAGATCGAAGTTACCTTTGACATCGATGCCAACGGAATTCTCAACGTGACCGCCAAAGATAAGGCCACCGGACGCGAACAAAAGGTTACCATCACCGCGTCGACCAATCTGCAGAAAACAGACATCGAGCGCATGGTGGAAGAAGCCAAAAAGCACAAGAGCGAGGATGACCAGCGCAAAGAACTGGCTGAAGCCCGCAATATCGCGGACAACTCCGCCTACCAGGTGGAAAAAGCCATCAGGGAAGCCGGGGATAAGATACCCGCCAGCGATAAATCCGCGATCGAAGCCCGGATCCAGGAGCTGCGCCACGCCATGGCCGGCGAGGACGTCTCGCAGATCCGCAGTCTCAGTGAGACGCTGCAGCAGGATTACGCCCGCGTCATGCAGGCGTCCGCCCAATCACAGGGGCAGGCTGCCCCGGGCGATCCCGGCATGGGCAATCCTCCTCCCGGTGGTGACAGCGGCGACGTTGTTGACGGTGAATTCACCGAACAGAGTTAAAAACACCTCATCAATTCGTAGAGGCGGTTCATGAACCGCCTCTACGTTTTCTATAAACATGCAACAATTCAGGTAAAATTTCATCATAATGCGAGCGAACAACCTCATCAGGGTCAAGGTGCTGGCGTGGATCGAGTACCAGGAACAGCTGTTTGTGGTCAGGATGCATGACAGCGTTAAGGGGGATGATTATTACCGCCCAATCGGCGGCAGCGTGGAATTTGGCGAGACCACGCGCGCTGCCCTGCTACGCGAGGTACAGGAAGAATTGTGCACAGACATGCGCATCACGGGCGAACCGTTGGTCCTCGAGAATATTTTCACTTGCGACGGTGTGAAGGGGCACGAGATCGATTACGTCTATCCTTGCGCTTTCACCGATACGCGCTTTCTCGAACGCAAGAGCTACCCGCTCGTTGAGGACAGCGGGGAAGTTTTTGAAGGTCAGTGGGTTGAAGCACGGCGTTTTTTGAACGGCAGCCTGCGCCTGGTGCCCGAAGCGCTGCTCGATTTTTACCGCCGTGGAAGCTGATCTTTACCCGCCGATATACACCACGCGGTACACCCGCCCGCCCTTATCATCCGAAATGTACATCGCCCCGTCCGCGCCGATGATCACGTCTGCCGGTCTGCCCCAGGTTGCCGGGCTGCCGCAAGTTTCACCCTGCGCGCGCCAGCCATTGACGAAATCTTCGCTGCCAACAGGGGTTTCGCCATCCAGAATGATGCGCTCCACCTTGCAATCCCGGATGCTCTCCGGGCTGGTGTTCCACGAGCCATGGTAGGCAACGAACACACTGTTGTGATACTCTGTTGGAAAAGCCAGCCGTTCAATGGCGAACACCATGCCCAGTGGGGCAGCATGCGCGTCGTCGGTGAACAACGCCGGGACGACATTGGCGGTGGAGCAGTCAAATCCCTCCGGTAAAGCCAACCCGCTCTGCGTATCGAGAACCTCCGCCTGCTGCGGCTGGTTGACGCCCATCACCGCGGTATAGCAATACGGCCAGCCATGCGACATGCCCGCCTGCACCGGGATGATGATCTCTTCCGGCGGCAGGGTGTCGCTGCTGCCTTGTTCGTCTTTGAGGTTATCGCGCCCGTTGTGATTCGCCCATAGCGCGCTGGATGGCGTCCAGAAGAAATCGACGCTGTTGCGCAGCCCCCAGGCCCAAACCGCGCGCAGGCGTTCGTCCTGTGCTTGTGCGAAGGGGTTATCCACCGGGATGCTCCCGTCGGGGTTGAAACGCAGGATGGCTGCCCTTCGCGGGTCTTCCTCCGCGCAGACGTTGCAGGATGACCCCGCGCTTACATATAGTAGCCCATCCGGGCCGAAGTGGAGTGTACGCGAAGTGTGCCCTCCAGCGCCCGGTATGTTGTTGGTGATCAATTCCCATGTTTCCAGTGATCCATCCCCGTTGTTGTCGCGCATGCGCGTCACCCTGCCGGCCTCGGCTACGTACAACCAGCCGCCATTCCACTCGATGCCGTGCGGTTTGTTGAGCCCGCTCGCGATGATCTCGATCCCGTCCGCCAGTCCGTCGTGGTCGCGGTCGGGCAGGCGGGCGATCTCGCCGCTGCCGTAAAGCGAGACGTAGATCTCGCCGTCCTCGCCCACCGCCATGAAACGAGGCGTGCCGGGGATGTTATCCGCGAAGATGCGGATGGCAAAGCCTTCAGGAACGGTCAAGCGTGCCGCGGCTTCGTCCGCAGCCGGTAATGGCAATGTAACTGGTTGAGGAGGCGGGGTTGGTTGAGCGGTCGGTTCCTCCGTCGCGATCGCCGGATTTTCGATGGTAAATGTCGGCAGAATATCAGTCGACAAAGGCGCCGGTTCCGGCGGGTTGGGCGTGTTTGTGCGATTTCGGCGAAAGAACACGATGATCACCAATCCAACCAGCAGGATAACCCCAAGTGTGAATAAAAATTTCTTTCCCATATCGCACCCTTAATTAGGACTGTTTTAGTATTAATTGGTAAGATTATACGGTCAGACACCATACCGGTCAAGCCATGCCCGATGCGTGATAAAATCCTATCGCAAAGGTCTGGAAACGCATGACAAACCCTTCATCCAACATTTTCACCCCATCCCCTGCTTTACGCGCGGCGGAATCCCTGCTGACGGTATTCATGAGGGTGGCCTCGCGCCAGTACCTTAACATGAAACCAGCCGACCTGCCCGCGCTGCCTGCCCCGATCGCGGGGCACTCTTACACGCTGTATGCCCACGTACCATTCTGTGAAAGTCTGTGCCCGTATTGCTCGTTCAACCGTTTCGTGCTCAACGAGTTCAAAGCCCGGCTTTATTTCAAGTCGATGCGTGAAGAGATGCGCATCCTGGCAGGTCTTGGCTACCGCTTCACGTCGTTGTATATCGGTGGGGGCACCCCCACCGTCCTGCCGGAAGAACTGGTTCAGACGATCGACCTGGCGCGTGAATTGTTCGGCATTGGCGAGGTTTCCTGCGAAACCAACCCCAACCATCTCACGCCGCAGGTGATATCCCTGCTTAAAGACCGGGTACAGCGGCTTTCTGTGGGTGTACAGAGTTTTGATGATGGTTTATTGAAACAAATGAACCGCTACCAGAAATTCGGCTCCGGCGATACCATCCTGCGGGCGATCCAGTCCGCCGCGCCATTCTTCAAATCGCTCAACGCCGACATGATCTTCAACTTCCCCAACCAGACAGCCCAAATCCTGCGTGACGATATCCGGCGGGTCATCGAATCCGGCACCCAACAGGTTACCTTTTACCCCCTGATGAGTTCCCCATCCGTCAAACGATCCATGGCGAATTCCGTCGGTCAGTTGGACAACTCCCGCGAGGCAGACTTCTACGCCATCATCAGCGAGGGGCTATCGCGCGATTTTATCCCGCTTTCCGCCTGGACCTTCGCACGCGGGAACAGCACGCTGATCGATGAATATATCGTCGATAGTGAGGAATACGCCGGGGTGGGTTCGGGTGTGTTCTCGTACCTGGATGGTTCGTTGTATGCGAGCACGTTCTCGTTATCCGAGTACGATCAGCGCGTTGCATCGGGCAAAATGGCGGTCACCGCGGTGCAGCGATTCAGCCGCCGCCAGCAAATGCGCTACCGCATGATGATGGATATGTTCGGGCTGCGCTTTAACCGCGATGAGTTCAAACAACGCTTTGGCGTGCCCGCCAGCCGCGGGTTGTGGCTGGAGATGCTTTTCTTCAACCTTTTGGGCGCTTTTCAAAAGCAGGAGCGCGCCATTCCCTCACCGATGGGGCGGTACCTGTCCTTGGTGATCATGCGCGAGTTTTTTACCGGAGTCAACCGCCTGCGCGATATCGCCCGCGCCGGACTTTCAGCAGCAGACCGGGGAGAGTGTGATGAAATCTGAAATTATTGTTGCCAGCAAACGCCTGCCAAAATTTATCAGGGTCACCCTGAAGATTTTGGCCGGGATCGCCGCGGCCGCGATCCTGCTTGTGCTTCTATTCGCGATCGCCTTCGCGATTGCCAACCACACCAACGGCAAAATCGTCTCCTCCGGTGAGACCCGCCGCTACCTGCTCTATGTTCCCGAAACCCTTGAACAATCCAATCCTGTCCCGTTGGTCATCACCATCCACGGATTTGCACAATGGCCCGCCAACCAGGCGAACGTGAGCCGCTGGAACGAGGTGGCCGACCGCGAAGGATTCATTGTCGTGTATCCTTCCGGCACCGGCTTCCCCAAGCGCTGGCGCACCAGCCCGGACCAGGGGGATGGTTTTACTGCGGAC
>ERZ1649853.925-NODE-925-length-11771-cov-5.850973_pt1 | contig 11771 bp, 7 predicted proteins | sample MGYA00575353_ERZ1649853 | MGnify/ENA primary metagenome ERZ1649853 (study PRJEB40853, sample SAMN11349654) | freshwater sediment metagenome | isolation source: river sediment | host: Sediment | place: India: Okhla Barrage, New Delhi | collected 2017-02-21 ...
CACCCGGTCGCAGGTGATTTCTACCTCTGATAACAAATGAGAATTAAGAAAAACAGTCGTTCCATGCTCGCTCATATCACGAATAATATCTCTCACTAGTCTCCTTCCCACAGGATCGAGACCAGAGGTAGGCTCATCCAAAATAACCAGTTCTGGATTATTGAGCATCGCTTGTGCCAGGCCGATGCGCTGGAGCATCCCTTTAGAAAATGTGCGCAGACGCTTTCCACTGTGCGGAGTCAGCCCAACCAGGTCCAGTAGTTCAGGGACACGCTGGTCAGCTGAATTTTTCGGCATCCGGTACAGTTCTGCATGGAGATGCATAAATTCGCTGGCTGTCAACCAGTCATGGAAGCGGAAATGTTCGGGCAAGAAGCCAATCCGCCCTCGCACGTTCGCCGTGCCGAACTTCTCTCCAAACAACCGGCCTTCTCCGCTGGTGGGTTTGATCAAGGAGAGCAGCATTTTTACGGAGGTTGTCTTTCCAGCGCCGTTGGGGCCCAAAAAGCCGAAAACTTCGCCGCGTTCGACAGTCAATGTCAGGTCTTCAACCGCGACCTTTTCACCGAAGACTTTTCGTAAATGTTGCGTTTCTATGGCAGGTGTTGACATATTTAAATAACAATCAGGGGATAGGAGGTTTGGCTCCTATCCCCTGATTATAATATGGTTTTATTTAAGGGAGTTCGCGATAGCCAGAGCGGTCGAAGCTCCGCCATTACCGCTCAAGGCGTAGACGATATCATTTGCTACCCAAAGAAGCGTATAACTGCTTATACCACGATCATCCGTAACACGGATCAAAGTTCCCGTCACACCATCCACGGACACCTCTGAGTATTCACTGTTACCGATCGGGAGGGGCAACACCAATGTTGTTGACCAGTCGATATTCTTGCTAAAACGAACTGCATCTTTTGTATCCATGCCCATGATCTCAAGGTAAGCCTGCCCGATTTGTTGTAAATCGACCCCCGGAGGAGCCGTGATTGTGGGACCTGCCATTTGGATGAGGCTCACACATCGAGTATCAATGAATGTGTCAGGATCATCCGGATCGTAGCCTTCGGGTCTGGTTTCTGGACTGACGCCACAATCGCCATAAGTTGCCGCGACGATTGCTGGCAAGTCGGCGGTTACTGTCGCACCATCTATCCCTTCAGGTATCTTGATGTCTGTACGCCCAAGCTCCTCTAATATCGCCTGGATGTGGGTGGTATTGACATTAAATGTCATCTGCATCGGCGATTTCACTGCCAGTGTCAGTGCACCACTTACCTCTGTCGGTAATCGTACAGGGATGCTTGCCAGTTGACTGGCTTCTTGTACATCGGCTACTGTTTGCGGCTCACCTTGCCCGGTTACCTGCACATCTTCCGCAAAAATCGTTTCAAAATTTTGGGATGCTCCAAAATCCTGTGGAAGATTTTCTGGATTAACCCGTACTACAGTAACCTGTTCCACGCGGAATAAGCCCAAGAAACTGTTGGCAATCGCTCGTACTGGAGCGAAAGCCATGGCAAAGGCTAGCAATGCTACGAACCCTATTCCAACCCATACGGGTCGGGTGGAGCGAGAAAACATTTTTTTGAACATATTCTGACTCTCCTTTTGGTTAATGGTTTCGTTAAGTCGAGCTCGTCCGATTGAGGCGGAAGCAGTCATCGAATCAGTATGTGGATCAAGGATAGATAAACTTTGGCTTGTCAGCGTAGAACGTTCGGAAATTTCAACCAACCGCTCCTGACAGATGGTGCAAGTGCGTAAATGCAACGCTTCTTGTTCCCTTAGCTCATGATCCAGGCTTGCCCGGAGTTGACCGTCATTTAGATGCATATCATCCTCCTGCCACCTCGAGAAATCTCAATCTCTCTCTTTGAGAAAACGTTTCTCGAATTCTTTCTCAGCTCTCGCCAACAGCGTACCCACGGATGTTGCCGGGGCGCCGATTGCCGCCCCAATCTCTGCGTAGGAAAATCCAGAATGGCGCAAAATAAGTATCTCCGCCGACCGTGGCTTCATCCTTGCCAGTGCGAAACGCACACGACGGCGTTGTTCCGATAACTCCACTTCCTTTGAGGGATCATTCACGTTGCTATTCAGGAAAAATTTCCCCGCCTCAAGCTCATAGCAATCCCGACGCTTGTTGGACCGTAGCGCGTTATATCCCAGCCGTAATGCCACCCGATGCAACCACCCCGCCAAGTTTTCCCTGTCTTTCGGCGGACGGCTATACAAGCGCCAAAAAGTTTCTAGGGCAAGGTCCTGAGCTTCATCAGAATCGCCCAGCAAGCCGTAAAGCACCTTATTGACGCGACTCCAATTTTCCTGGAACAACCGCTCAAAATCGGCAGTATATCCACTTGCTTGTTCTGCTTTCTTATCAGCCACTCGTTGTATTGTAACAGCCATCATGGAGCTCCGTAAGATACGTGCTCACATGTTTAACACCATCCGAATGAAGTTTATGACAGATGTCTTCTCATTCGCCGTGTCGCAATCAAACCAAGTGGAATGAGCATCACAGGCAACAAGCCTGCTGTACACGGTCCGTTGTCATTAGAAGGTTCGGCTGTAGGCTGATTTTCTGGAGGAACATCAACAGGTTCTGTTCCTACTGGCTGAGGTTCGGGTTGGGTTGTCGGTGCTATGTTCTCTTGCGTGGGTGCAGGTGTGGCAGTAGTTATGACAAGTGGTTCTACTTGCACGTCTTCGGCAACAACCTCGTATGCTATCCCCTGTGATATGGCAATGACGCGCTCTCCCAATGCAAATGCAACTGCCAATTCCGGTCTGGAGGCGGTCAGAGTGTCATAATCTGGCGACAGGAAAGATACCTTCACCGTCTCCATACTTTCTGGATCGAAGCCTGTATCGATCCATTTTTCCTCCGACCAGACGAAGGTACGCGCTCCGATGATCTTGACCCGGTTTGCTGCCTCCTCTGGAGGCAACGCCGCATTTCCCGCTCCAGCTAGCGCGCTCTCATCGGCAGACTTTTGTACAGCTTCCTGCCCGGAGACTGATGGTGCTGGGGCTTCTGCCATTTGATTATATTGTTCACCAGCGATACGATCTTGCGCTTCTGCTCCCAGCGTCATCTCTTCAGTCACCAGGTACGATGTATAGGGTGTTACAATCCCGTATCGGATGCTGAGCTTAACGATCTGATCGATCGTCTCCTGATCCGGTCCATTCAGGCGGATCTGGTTGAGCAGATATCCAATTTTGCGCGTTGCCCATAAACGTGGGATGAAGGCTGTCAGGCTGTTCGAGTTCGATTCCTGCATAAAACTTTGATTCAGGAATTGAAACGATTTCGGCTCGTTATTATATTCTCCTAGTAAAGTGACATCTACCTGACCACTGCCCTGGTATCGCCCGACTGCAATGATTTGAGATCCGATAAACAGATCGGGTAATGGATTCGGATACAGGTCATAGACAGCCATAGAGCCAAAATCTAGTGATAAATTGGTCAGGACCGGCGTGCTAATCTTAGCGTAGAAAGTAGAAAGTTTCTCGTCAAGGCGCTCATCTGGTAAAACATAACTGCTTGCCCCATGATTTTCCTGCGCCAGAGTATCAAGCAAGAAAGTATCCACATCATATCCCACGCCAAAGGCAAACAATCGCAAGTTTTCTGCTACAGCTGTATGAAAATTGTCAATTATTTTCTGACTATCGACTTCCCCTTCGGTTGGCAATCCATCCGTGATAAATATTACGTAAGTAGGCCGCCTTATACCGGCCGCGGAGTGCGTATCCACCAGCGAAGCTGCCTCAAGCAAGGCGCGGTTGATATCTGTTGAACCTTGAGCGCTTAATGAATCCACCCAACGTCGCGCCTCTGATGCTTCTGAAGCCGGGCGCAGGCTGTTGGCATACGCCTGCGTTCCTGTGCTGAAGGAGATAATGTTGAAGCGATCCTGGCTGTTGAGATGATCAATGACATATCGCAGGGCTTCCTGTGCCTGCTTGAACTTTTCTCCCTCCATACTGCCAGACTGATCGAGTACTAATATTACATCCTTAGGAATCACCAGATCAATCGTCCCAATGCGCGGCGCCAGCATGAGCAAGAAGAAACCATCTGCATCGACTGGATCATTCGGGTCCCGATATGTCAATACATGGAACGCTTCCGTCTCACCAAGCGAGTAATAGAGAGCAAAGTCGGTATCCGGCAGGACATTAGATGCTTCATATCCCACTTTTACATGTGTGTCACTTTCGCGTGTTACTGCCACATCATGACTGGGAGAATAAACTGCCCGGATTGGCAGGCTCGATTCGATGTCAATACTTACGGTCACACTTTCAAGTGGCTTTTTCGAAAACTTTTCAGTACTAAGTGGATAGATATATTGCACCAATCCATTTTCAGCCGCCAATGCTTGTGCGTACTCTAACTCTACTCGTCGCTCGCCCTGGGGCGGAATAGGGAATATCCTCGCCTGAACTGCCCCGCGCCCAATATATTCCAGCAAGGCAGGATCACGCATCGTATTCACAATCTCTTGATACATTTGCCTTGCCTGGTTAGCTTCCAACACTTGCCCCTCTACCGGCTTTCCATCTATCCACAATGTGAAGTCAGTTACAACTGCATCAATTGGAATCGGAAAGACATATGTGCCCTCAATTTGCCAGGTATTCGGGTTATAAAACACCTGGTCAACCCGCGTCACCACCAATTGGTCTTCGATCGTCACATCTACATGATGATAACGAATCTCCAGTTGTTCGAGTGGTAGCGGTTGAGAACACGGTGGTGGATCGCATGGGATTGGATCGGGGATGATGATCCCGTCGGCAAGTGCCTTAATAGGGAAGAGAAGTGTAAAGACCAAGACAAATAACAATGCAAGCAGGGCGTTTTTTGCGTTCATTGCAGCCTCCATATAGCAAGACGACACTTTAATATGAAATGTTCCAGTGGTATAATCTACGCGCCAAAAAATCTGTTCGTGGATCATAAGTAATTATGCTAGAGAAATTAATAGGTATTCAACAACGCTATTCAGAAATCAACCAGCAGCTCATGGAAGTGGGTGACGACTACCAGCGTGCTGCAGAGTTAAACAAAGAGCGCCTGGAACTTGAAGAACTTAATGATAAAGCCCAACAATATCAAGACACTCTCGACCACCTGGAAGAGGCGCGCTCGCTCCTGGATGGGGATGATAACGAATTAAAATTGCTCGCCGAGGCAGAAATTCTTGAATTAGAGCCTACCCTTGATCGCCTCGAAGCTGAAATCAAAGGAATGTTGCTTCCCAAGGACCCGCGTGATGACCGCAATGTCATTATGGAAATCCGCGCCGGTACAGGCGGCGATGAGGCTGCAATATTCGCGGCTGATCTGTTCCGCATGTATAGCCGATATGCGGAAGAACGGCGTTGGGCAATCGATATCATGTCCACCAATGATATTGGTATCGGTGGCTATAAAGAAATCATCTTCATGGTCAAAGGTCGTGGGGCTTACTCACGCTTAAAATATGAATCGGGTGTTCATCGTGTGCAGCGCGTACCTGTCACCGAATCACAAGGACGTATTCATACTTCAACTGCAACTGTTGCTGTGCTTGCCGAAGTAGATGAAGTTGAGATCGATATCCCTGAGGCGGATATTCGCATGGATGTCTATCGTTCATCAGGTGCGGGCGGGCAAAATGTGCAGAAGAACGCTACTGCCATACGGATCACCCATCTACCTACAGGAATGGTAGTCTCCTGCCAGGATGAGCGTTCCCAACTTCAGAACCGTTTGCGCGCCATGAGCATCCTGCGCGCACGTCTATACGAAATCGAGGAAGAGAAACGCCGCTCTGAGATCGTTGAGAACCGCCGCTCACAGGTGGGTACGGGCGAACGCTCAGAGAAGATCCGCACTTACAATTACCCGCAGTCGCGTGTGACCGACCACCGCATCAATCGATCCACTTACAATCTGCCCGGTTTTATGGCCAGCAGCCTCTTGGACGAATTCATTGATGAATTAGCTACACGGGATGAAGCTGACCGGCTGGCAATGGTCGGCGAAGACGACGAGGAATAACCTATGGTCTCCCAGGATTCAAGCCTGGCTGACTTACTCTCGGATCTTGAAGCTCGTCTACTCTGGCATAGCGATACATCTCGCCTTGACGCCCAAGTATTATTAGCGCACATCACCGGTAAACCGCGCTCGTGGATTCTGGCTCATCCTGAGGGGAATCTCAATCCCGAGCAGTATAAAAGCTTTTTACAGGCTACCGAGCGCTTGGAACGTGGTGAACCACTGCCCTATGTGCTTGGGCATTGGGAATTTTATGGACTGGATTTTCTAGTCACACCAAATGTATTGATTCCTCGCCCGGAGACTGAGTTGCTGGTAGAACATGCACTAGACTGGCTGAGCTCCCGCTCTCAGCCGAGCTATGTAGCTGATATTGGCACCGGATCTGGTTGTATCGCCATCACACTAGCGGCAAAAATCCCCTCTTTGCGTTTGTTCGCAACCGATATCAGCCTTTCCGCTCTCGAAATCGCCCGTGCCAATGCCCAGAGGTACAATGTGACTGACAGAATTGAATTTGTGCAGGCTGATTTACTCGAATTTGCAAATATTGCACTGTTCGATGTTATCTGTGCTAATCTTCCTTATATCCCGACAAACAATCTGCCTTCTCTTACTGTCACCCATTATGAACCGTCACTCGCATTGGATGGCGGCGCGGACGGTCTTGATTTGATCCGTAGGATATTACATCGCGCCAGCCATCACCTCGCTCCAGATGGGCTGATGCTCTTAGAAATTGAAGCATCACAAGGATCAAAAGCCATATCTCTCGCCCAAAGCACCTTTCCGAACTCCCGGTCACGGATACATCCAGACCTAGCTGGACGCGACCATCTGCTTAGCATCATCAGAAATTAATATCACTTGCAATGTTCCAGGTCCGTGCACACCTATCGTCAGGGTCATTTCGATATCTGCTGTTCGAGAAGGCCCGCTGATGATTACCGCTGCAGAAGATTTCCTCAGTTCTTGACGAGTAATGACATCACCCAAAGAAGGATAGAGATTCTTCTCATGCAACAGCGCAATATGGACTTCTGGCAGCAGAGAAGCTAACAGAGGTTGCCCAGCCCCTCCGGTTAACAACAGGCTACCCGTTTCAGCAATACCGGCAATTGCTCCCGTCAATCCCACTCTCACTTTACTACTGCCATCCTTGGTTTCGGTGGTCGGATAAATCACCTCAATCCCATGCTGCATTAGGTTTTCTAATAATCCATCCGGTAGATACTGCTCTCCCCAGGCGAGCAATTGCTCCGCATGTTGTTCAGCTAGCACTTCCAATACTTTGATTACCACATCCTGATGCTGGCATCTCGTAAATAAAGCCCCCAATGCAATCACTTCGTCGGCAAACATTTGCACCATATTATCCCCAGTAAGCTCCTGCGTGATTGCGCTTGAAGTCATCTCAGATACAGTCGAAACACGGGTATTGACCGAAAAGACTTTTTCCGAGCGAATCTCCTTCCAACGCTCATGGAATGTTCGCGGAGCAGGAGTAGGGAAATCTTTGCTCACTCCCCAACCAGTGAGTGATGGGAGATGTAACCAATCAGAACCTTGCCCACTCCTGCTGGGAATAACCCATTTACCCAGGTGTCCAAATATTCCCGCCATTTTTTGTGCGGCATTGAAACGCCAGGCGGATACTGCCGCCCATGTATACAACCGTAATCCCAATGCCAGTATGGGGGGAGCATTTGGCTTGGTCGCTGGAGCAGAGATCGAACCCGATGGGGAACCTTTATCCTGAGAATATTGTTCGACTTTGCCAGCCCGCACCCTTAAAAGCAACTCAGGTAAGTCGATGTTTACCGGACAGGCCTCCTTACATGCTCCACATAGACTTGAAGCCCGCGCCAGTTGACCGAACTCACAAATCCCAAACAATGCTGGAGACAGCACACTACCCACTGGGCCTGGATATGAGCTGTGTTCGCCATTTTTTCCAATGTAAGCATGCCCGCCGATTTCGCGAAAAACCGGGCATGCATTTAGACATGCGCCACATCGGATGCAATAAAGGATTTCTTCAAGAGGTGATTGGCGGATTTTACTCCGTCCATTATCAACCAGGATTACATGCCGTTCACGAGGTCCGTCTGGGTCATTTTCCTGGCGAGGGGCATGGATCAAGTTCGTATAAACGCTTAACTTCTGTCCTGTGGCGGAACGCGGTAATAATGCCAACATTAGTGCCAGATCATCTAATGTTGGTACCAGCCTCTCAATACCCATCAATGCAACATGCACTGGTGGAAGTGTAGTGACCATACGACCATTGCCCTCATTGGTCACAACACATAATGTACCACTCTCCACCACCCCAAAGTTCACTCCCGAAATTCCCATGTCTGCGTTAAGAAAGACCTCACGAAGGGTTTGGCGGGCTACATTGGTCATCGTGGGGATGTCATCTGTATACGGAATTCCCAACACCTCATGAAATGTCTGCCCCACATCCGCCCGGCGTAAATGCACCGCTGGTGTGATGATGTGCGAAGGTGGTTCGTGACGGATTTGCACGATGTATTCGCCTAAGTCGGTTTCCACAACTCGCAATCCCGCAGACTCCAGGGCAGGGTTAAGCTCAATCTCCTCACTCACCATCGTCTTCGATTTCGCGATTAAGTGAACTCCAGTACGGCGGGCTATTTCGAGCACGATCCGTACTGCCTGCTCTGCATCCTGTGCACGGTGCACTTGAATACCGTGCTCCATAAGCACATTCGTGAACTGTACAACATAGGAATCTAAGTTCGTGATGACATCAGCTTTGATAGCATGCGCCCGCGCCCGTAACAATTCCACATCAGGCATTGATGCAAAGGCTTTCCGACGTACAGCGATGCGCCTCTCGGCATTTGCATCAAGCGCCGATTGCAGGTTCGCGTCTGCCAGTGACCGCTTTATTCGTTCGCGGAATCGGCCGGCCATCAGTTGGTTACCTCGTGCTGTAATTCCTCAGAGCTTGATTGATCCAGGATTTCAGCGATATGAACAGCTCGCTGAGGTTTTCCTTTGCGTCGTAGTCCGCCATTGATATTCGTAATACAGCCCGCATCACATGAAACCACCAGTGATGCCTTAGATCTTTCCACACCTGAAATTTTCCGTTCAAGCATCGCGGTTGAAATTTCTGGATGCTCAACCGAAAAGACGCCACCGAATCCGCAACACTCCTCAGCCCCAGGTAATTCTACCAATTCTGCACCTCGCACATTGGCTAATAACATGCGCGGTTGATGATCAACTCCTAATTCGCGCAGGAGGTGGCAAGATGAGTGATACGTGATTTTAGCCTGGACAGATGCGCCTAAATCAATGACCTTCAAAACGTCTACCAGGTATTCGCTTAACTCATAGGTTCGTGCTGCCAGAGCTTTCGCCCGCGGTAGCCATTCGCCATCGCTATCGAATAATTCCAAATAACCATGCCGAATCATCGCTGCACACGATCCAGAAGGCACTACGACATCCCCAATCGTGGACTCAAATACTTGGATTGTATGCATCGCCATCTGTCTCGCCTCGGTGCGCATCCCAGCGTTGAATGCCGGTTGACCACAGCAAGTTTGTCCAGCAGGGAAATCCACATCAGCTCCTGCCCGCCGCAAGACGCGCACCACGGATTCGCCAATTTCTGGATATAAAGTATCGATAATGCAGGTTACAAAAAGTTGCACATTCTTTGGCATATCAATCTCCTGATTTTAATTTTATCGTTTATTTGCCTCAATTTACAGAGATAAAATGATGCAAAATAACAAGAATTTCCATAGAAATCACCGCCGTACGTGGTATGATTAACCCCGCTTTTTTAAATTCAATAAAGAAAGTTCATGTTTATGACTACTTTTAAGACCGAAATCCCTAAACAATTCCCTCTACCACGGCGAATTAACCGTTTGGATCAGCTAGCTTACAATTTATGGTGGACATGGAATCCCGAGGCGCAGCGTTTATTTCAACGCATAGACCGCTTACTTTGGGAGCGCGTCAGCCACAATCCAGTGCGATTTTTACAACAGGTGAACCGCAACCGGCTCAAAATGATGATTCAAGACCGCTACTACCTGGACTTCTACGATCGTATGTTGCGGCAATTCGATGAGTATATGAAGCCTAGCAGTACATGGTTCTCAAGCGAACATTCAGACTTGAAACAGCAAACTGTCGCATACTTCTCAACTGAATTTGGCTTGCATGAAACCCTACCAATTTATGCCGGGGGCTTGGGTGTTCTTTCGGGAGATCATGTCAAAGGCGCTAGCGATATTGGCTTACCGCTGGTCGCAATTGGCTTTTTATACACCCAGGGTTATTTTTCCCAGCACATTTCCGAAGATGGCTGGCAGGAAGCGCGCTATATTCGTTTGAAATTTGAAGAACTACCTCTGCTACCCATCTTGACTGATGATGGAAAACCATTCACAATTTCAGTTGAGCTCTCTGGACGTATAGTATATGCCAGGCTTTGGGAGATCCGTGTTGGGCGTGTGCCTCTCTATCTATTGGATAGCGATGTCGAAGGCAATTCTCCTGCTGACCGCGAGTTGACATCGCGTTTATACATCAGCGATCTCGACTTACGTATCTCCCAGGAAATCATCCTTGGCGTCGGCGGCGTACGCGCCTTACGTGCGTTAGGCTACAACCCTGACATTTGGCATATGAATGAGGGGCACTCCGGTTTTCTATCGCTAGAACGCGCTCGCGAGTTGGTCGCTCAAGGTAAATCCTTTACAGAAGCCACCGAACTTGTGCAGAAATCCACTGTCTTCACTACCCACACTCCCGTTCCTGCCGGGAGTGATGAGTTTCCCCATTGGCTCATCGATAAATATTTTTCAAACTTTTGGCCACAGCTTGGTTTAGAGCGCGACCAATTCATCGACCTGGCACGCAACCGCCAGCCGTGGGGTGCAGAGACGTTCAGTATGCCTATCTTGGCCTTGCGCATGGCAGGAAAATGCAATGGCGTGTCCGAATTGCACGGTCAGGTTGCTCGCAAGATGTGGAATTTCCTATGGCCTGACAAACCAGAGATCGAAGTCCCCATCTCTCACATCACCAATGGTGTGCACACAGGTACTTGGCTGGCACGGCGTTTTCGTAATTTGTATGACCGCTACCTCGGATCGGATTGGCTAGAACACCTAGACCAGCTTGAGATCTGGGATGGCCTGGAAGAGATTCCTGATGCCGAAATTTGGACCATTCGCCGCCACCTAAAACGGAAATTGGTGTATTACATCCGTGAGCGCGCTCGTGAGCAATGGCTCTACACCGGTACCCATCCTGTACAGATCATTGCCGGAGGTGTGTTGCTTGATCCGTATTCATTAACCATAGGCTTCGCCCGCCGTTTTGCTACTTACAAGCGCGCAAACCTTGTTTTACAAGATATGGATCGCCTTTACAGCATCCTGAACAAACCCAATATGCCAGTCCAAATCATCTTTGCTGGAAAATCCCATCCATCAGACGAACCCGGTAAATTACTAATCCAGGATGTCTATCGCAAGGTCAAGAAAGCTGAAAATGGCGGGCGGTTGGTTTTCCTGGAAGATTATGATATGAATCTATCGCGCTTGTTGATCCAGGGTGTTGACGTCTGGTTGAATACCCCACGCCGGCCTAATGAAGCCAGTGGTACTTCTGGTCAAAAGGCTGCCATGAACGGCGTGCTAAACTTTTC
>ERZ1649853.926-NODE-926-length-11762-cov-4.231998_pt1 | contig 11762 bp, 9 predicted proteins | sample MGYA00575353_ERZ1649853 | MGnify/ENA primary metagenome ERZ1649853 (study PRJEB40853, sample SAMN11349654) | freshwater sediment metagenome | isolation source: river sediment | host: Sediment | place: India: Okhla Barrage, New Delhi | collected 2017-02-21 ...
TGGTCTTCTCCTTCCTGATGATCTCGATGATGTTCATCTTCCTGCCGCGCGCCGCTGTTTCAGGGCGCCGTATCGATGAAGTGCTCAGCATCGAACCCGCCATCAAAGACCCGCCGCAGCCCAAATCCTTCGCGGGCAGTTCACGCGGGTTGGTCGAGTTCCGCAACGTATCCTTCCGTTACCCCAACGCTGAAGAGAATGTGTTGTGCAACATCAGCTTCACCGCCCACCCCGGCGAGACTACCGCCATTCTCGGCGGCACCGGTTCGGGTAAATCCACGTTGGTCAACCTCATCCCGCGATTCTTTGACGTGACCGAAGGCGCGGTCTACGTGGACGGCGTGGATGTGCGCGAGGTGGCGCAATCTGCCCTGCGGGAACGCATCGGTTACATCCCGCAGCGCGGCGTGCTCTTTACGGGCACTATCGCCAGCAACCTGCGCTACGGCAATGAGAATGCCACAACGGAAGAATTAATGCAGGCGGCGCAAACCGCACAGGCGGCTGATTTCATCGCAGAAATGGAGGGCGGGATGGATGCTCCCATCTCGCAGGGCGGTACGAACGTCTCGGGAGGGCAGAAACAGCGGCTGGCGATTGCCCGTGCACTGCTCAAGCAGCCGCTCATATACATATTTGACGACGCGTTATCAGCCCTGGACTTCAAAACTGACGCCAGGCTGCGCCGCGCGCTGGCGAACAGTACCAATAAGAGTACCATGCTCATTGTCACCCAACGCGTTTCCACCATCAGGCACGCCGAGCAGATTGTGGTGCTGGATGATGGCGAAGTGGTCGGCAAGGGCACGCACGACCAGTTGATGCAGAGTTGCGATACTTACCGTGAGATGGTGGCTTCTCAGCTCAGCGGAGAGGAGTTGCTGCGATGAGCCAGGCTAACACTCCCTCCAGGCGTCCTGTATCCATGTCACGTCCCGGTCACGGCGGTGGCCGTCCAGGCATGCTGCGCGGCGGTGAAAAAGCGCGCGATTTCAAAGGCACGATGGCAAAACTGCTGCGCTATCTCAGTCCGTACAAATTCCAGTTCATCATCGTGCTGGTCTTTGCAATCGCCTCCACAATATTCAACATCGTCGGACCGAAGATCCTTGGTCAGGCGACCACCAAGGTCTTTGAAGGTGTGGTGGGCATGATCAACGGCACAGGCAGCGGCATCGACTTTGTGGGTATTGGTAACATCCTGCTCCTGCTGGTGGGGCTTTATGTCGCCGCGGCCGCGTTTAGCTTTGTACAGGGCTGGATCATGACCGCGGTCTCGATGAAGCTCACCTACCGCTTTCGCAAGGAAATTTCCGAAAAGATCAACCGCCTGCCGCTGCGTTACTTTGATTCCACCAGCCAGGGCGAGGTGCTGTCGCGCGTCACCAACGACGTCGACACCGTCAGCCAGACGCTGAACCAGAGCCTGACGCAGATCATCACCTCGGTCATCACCCTGGTGGGCGTGCTGGTAATGATGCTTTCCATCAGTTGGATCATGACACTGTTGGTGCTGGTCATCCTGCCCGTTTCCGTTGTCTTTATTCGCGTGCTGGTAAAGTACTCGCAGAAATACTACAAGCAGCAACAAGACTACCTGGGGCATGTGAACGGGCACGTGGAAGAAATGTATGGCGGACATATTGTGGTGAAAGCCTTTAATGGTGAAAAACGCAGCGTGGACCAGTTCAACCTTTTAAACCAGACGCTTTATAGCTCCGCCTGGAAATCGCAGTTCATCTCAGGATTGATGATGCCGATCATGAATTTTGTCGGTAACCTCGGGTACGTGGGCGTGGCGGTGCTTGGTGGGGTGCTCGCTTTCCGCGGTTTCATCACTGTCGGCGATATCCAGGCTTTCATCCAGTACGTACGCAACTTCACCCAGCCGCTCACGCAGATCGCCAACATCTCCACCGTGTTGCAGCAGACCGCGGCTGCTTCTGAACGGGTGTTCGAGTTCCTGTCTGAGGTAGAAGAAGTCCCCGATACAGACGCGCCCATCCAACTCACCAGTGTTCAGGGTCATGTCGAATTCCGTAATGTACATTTCGGCTACGTTCCTGAAAAGACCATCATCAACAACTTTTCTGCTGAGATCCTGCCCGGTCAGAAGATCGCCATCGTCGGTCCAACCGGCGCTGGCAAGACCACCATGGTGAAACTGCTGATGCGCTACTATGATATTCAGAGCGGCGCGATACTGGTCGATGGGCATGACATCCGTGATTTCACCCGTGAAGGGCTGCGTGACATGTTTGGCATGGTACTGCAGGACGCCTGGCTGTACAACGACACCATTCTGGAGAACATCCGCTACGGTCGGCTGGATGCCAGCGATGAGGAAGTGTACCAGGCTGCGCGCACTGCCAACGTAGACCACTTCATCCGTACATTACCGGATGGATACAACATGGTGCTGGATGAAGAAACCTCCAACATCTCGCAGGGGCAGCAACAGTTGCTGACCATCGCGCGGGCTGTGCTCTCGCGACCGCATATCCTCATCCTTGACGAAGCCACATCATCCGTGGATACCCGTACCGAGGTGCTCATTCAGAAAGCCATGGATAATCTCATGCACGGACGTACCTCCTTCATCATTGCCCATCGCCTGTCCACCATCCGCAACGCCGACCGCATCCTGGTGATGAACAATGGCGACATTGTCGAACAGGGCACGCACCAGGAACTGCTCACCAGGAATGGCTTTTACGCCTCGATTTACAACAGTCAGTTTGAAGAAGCCGGCATCTACTGATACTTTCCCACCAATAGGGTCCCTGTGGTGAACAGGGACCTTTTGGTTAATAAAATCTCTCCAAGAAAAAAAGATAAACATCGCCGATAATGCATCTTCACCGCAGCACGCCTGGAAGTATCGATATTTTCGTGGCATTCATGAGGACGTTGACCCTTCTATTTCGTTAGCATCTCTTCTACCATTCTCCATTACGCGCCTGAAAAGGGGTTGGGAGTGAGCAAAAATGATAAATCGGTCGTGCGGCATGTATATTGAAAGACCCGGTCTTCCGGTTAACCCACTTCCACAAGCGGGTTAAGCTGTGGCATAATCACTGGCATAACAGGTTTCAAGGAAATTATATGGAAATCAATCATATCTGTGTCATCGGCCTGGGGTACATCGGTTTGCCAACCGCCAGCATGTTCGCGAAGAACGGCGTCAGGGTTACCGGTGTGGATAGCAACCCGCGCGTGGTGGAGAGCTTGCGCCAGGGCAGAGTGCACATTCACGAACCCGGGTTGACCGATGTGGTCACGTCCGTGCTGCGCGATGGAACACTGACGGTTGCATCAGCCCCCGTTGAGGCGGATGCCTTCATAATCGCTGTGCCCACGCCTTTCCATGAAGATAAGACGGCAGATCTCAGCCATGTTCGCTCCGCGGCGGCATCCATTGTGCCGGTGCTGCGCCGCGGCAACCTGGTGGTGCTGGAATCCACCTCGCCGCCGCTCACCACTCAGAGTGTGGTAAAACCCATCCTTGAACGGACTGGATTTAAGGCGGGGGAGGATTTTCTGCTGGCCTATTCGCCTGAGCGGGTGCTGCCGGGTCAGATTTTGAAAGAACTGGTAGAGAACGCCCGCGTCATCGGCGGTATCAATGCGGCTTCAGCCCAGGCGGGCAAAGCCATGTACCTCAAGTTCGTTCGCGGCGAAGTTGTGCTGACCGATGCCGCGACCTCTGAGATGGTTAAATTAATGGAAAACACCTACCGCGATGTGAACATCGCTATCGCCAATGAGTTTTCCCGCCTGGCGGAGCGGTTGGGCGTAGATATCTGGGAAGCCATTTCCATTGCCAACCGCCACCCGCGCGTGCGCATCCTCAACCCCGGTCCCGGGGTGGGCGGGCACTGCATCAGCGTGGACCCGTGGTTTCTGGTGGAGTCTGCGCCGGATATCACCCACTTGATCCGCACGGCGCGCGAAGTAAATGATTCTCAGCCGGGATTTGTATTCGCATCGCTCAAAAAACTACTGCCGAACCTGCAGGGGCGGCGCGTGGCAGCACTCGGGTTGGCCTATAAGCCGGATGTCGATGATCTGCGGGAAAGCCCCTCCCTCGAAGTGGTGCGTCAACTGGTGTCGTCGGGTGCGGTCGTGAGCGCCTGGGAACCGTTCAAGCCTGATTTCGTAATTCCCGGTGTAAAGATGGCGGGAAGTCTTGAAGAATGTATCCAGGATGCTGAAGTATTGCTGCTGTTGGTCAACCACAGCCAGCTCAAGGCACTCGACCCCGCAGCGCTGGCAGCGCTCACCCCCGCGCGCCTGGTGCTAGACACTGTGAACGCCTGGCCGGCGCAGGTCTGGTGGGATGCCGGGTTCACACTTAAAAAACTGGGCAACGGGAAGAATTCACCGCGATGACCCCGCTACGTGTACTTTCCATATTTGGTACCCGCCCTGAAGCGGTGAAGATGGCGCCGGTGGTGCAGGCACTGAAGCAGCAGCGCGGCGTGGAATCACGGGTGTGCGTTACCGCGCAGCACCGCGAAATGCTCGACCAGGTGCTTGAGTTGTTCCACATCCAGCCTGACCATGACCTGGACCTGATGCGCCCTGACCAGTCGCTGGCGGACCTTACCGCCGGCATACTCACCCGCCTTGACCCGGTTCTGGCGAAGGAGAAACCGGATTGGGTGCTGGTGCAGGGAGATACGACTACCGTAATGGCGGCCGCGCTGGCGGCCTTTTACCGTGGCATCAGGGTTGGGCATGTTGAGGCCGGCTTGCGTACCGGTGACAAGCGTCAGCCCTTTCCTGAGGAAATCAACCGCCACCTCACCACTGTGCTGGCTGACCTGCACTTTGCCCCCACCGAACGCAGCCGCGATAACCTGCTGCGCGAAGGGGTTCCGGAGGCGCGCATCAGGGTGACCGGCAACACGGTCATCGATGCCCTGCAGCAGATCATCCGCACGGATGCGCCGCCGCAGGTGCGAGCATGGCTGGAGGAGTGGGGCATCCGTCCAGGCGGCAGGCGGCTGGTGCTGGTTACAGCGCACCGCCGCGAGAATTTTGGCGACCCGATTGAGCGCATTTGCGAGGCAATAAAAAACCTCAGTCAAAGATACGGCAACGACTTGCGCATCGTGTACCCGGTGCATCTCAACCCGAACATCCAGGAACCGGTATACAGGCTGCTGGATGGTGTTCCGGAAATCAGCCTCATCAAGCCGGTGGATTATATTTCCCTGATTCACCTGATAAAAAATTCGGCTATCGTTCTCACGGATTCCGGCGGCATACAGGAGGAGGCCAGCGGTCTTGGCAAACCCGCGCTGGTACTGCGCGAGGTGACCGAGCGACCGGAAGGGGTTGACGCCGGTGTGCTCAGGCTGGTGGGTTCAAATACCGATGGAATCGTGCGTGAAGCCTCGCGGCTTCTGGACGACCCCGACGCGTACGCGGAGATGGCGCGGGTGACCAGCCTTTTTGGCGATGGCAAAGCCGCGGGCAGGATCGTGGAAGCGCTCCTCCATCAACCTGAGCGCTCCGCTATGGCATAAAAAAGGGTTAAGTGTGAATCAATTCCAGCCGCAGAAGATTTGCTTCCTCCCGCATAAACTGGGGCTGGGAGGCCCCGCGTCCTTTCAGGGGGGCTTGATAACCGCCATACAGCAACGCGGCATCACCATCTGCCATGACCCGCTTGAAGCGGGCGTTTCAGCCATCCTGGTTTTTGGCGCCCCCCGGAACACCGGCGCGCTGGTCCTCGCGCAACGTGCCGGGGTGCGCGTGGTGCAGCGCCTGAACGGCATGAACTGGATACACCGCCGCAGGTTCACCGGTATCAAGCATTTTGTAAAAGCCGAATACGGAAATCTGAAACTGCGCCGATTGCGGCAGAGCGCCGATCGCATCATTTATCAAAGTGTGTTTTCACGTTCCTGGTGGGAACGGGAAAACGGCGAACTGGAAAAACCTCAGTTCGTCATTCACAACGGCGTGGATTTGGATTTCTTCTCACCACACCCGGCCAATCTGCCGCCTGACCGTTACCGCCTGGTGATGGTGGAGGGGCATCACGGCGGTGGTTATGACCAGGGATTGGTCACCGCGGCGCGGCTGCTGGAGAGGCTGCACGGTGTGGCAGACCGCGCGTGTGAACTGGTTGTGGTCGGAGACGTGCCACCCGCGCTAAAACAGCACATCGAAACCATCACCGCACCGCTCACCTGGTTGGGGGTAGTGAAACGCACGGAGATTCCGGCAATCGACCGTTCAACGCACCTGCTTTTTTCCGGTGATATCAACGCCAGCTGTCCCAACTCGGTGATAGAAGCCATGGCGTGTGCCTTACCCGTGCTTGCGTATGATACCGGCGCGCTGCCCGAGCTGGTGAGCGCGGATTCCGGCCGGATTGCCCCGTATGGAGGAGATGTGTGGAAGCTTGACCCACCGGATATTCCCGCTCTGACAACCGCCGCCTGGCAGGCGCTGCAGGCCAGGGATAAATTGAGCCGCGGAGCCAGGTTACGGGCAGAGGCCAATTTCAATATCGAAAAAATCGCTGACAGCTACCTGGAAGTGCTGCTGGGGGATTGAGACTAGTGTAAAAAAATCAGGTGGACCTGGTGTACTTGCGCATGTAAATCAAAGTACCGAAACCAACAACCAGAAGGATGGTCGCGACCGCCAGTATCACGCCATCGGTTAACTCGTACTCTGAAGACTTAATGCGCTCGGTGGGGACAATAGTTGCTTCGAGAGTTAAAACCACGGGGGTGGGCGTGGCCAGTGGGTCGAATTCCCCCCCGGGTTTGGGCCCACTCAAGAACATCGCGCCTAACATGAGCGCCAGTACAAACAGCACCAGCAGCAGCCTGCCCGCGAAACCCGGTTCTTTGGTAATTCTTACCCACAACTTAAGCAACATACTTTTCACGTTAGTTTTCCAACGGTCCTTCAGCCAGTGATTTAATGATCTTATTGGCGGATTCTATGTAGGTGGTTTGTTTCCGGATCATCTCAATGGTCGCCTGGGCGAATAATGGACCAACTCTGGTCATGATTTGAGCGGGCGGAGACACGCGCGCGGATTCTGCCATCTCAAGAAGTATACCTGATACTTCGCTGTTCTTCCATAACCCAAGAGCAGTGCTGCTTACCGGCAGCAGACCCGCGCTTTCCGTCCATTTAGCCTGGAATTCGGGTTCGACCAGGTAAGCCGCCAGTTGCAAGTAAAGCTCGAAGCGCTCAGGGGAGGATGGCGGGAAAGCGAGCACCCAACCTTCAGCGAGCGAAAAGCGTTCATCATTGAATGAGGGCAGGGAAGTGATGGTGGTGTTTGCAGGCAATTCTGACAGGTATTGTGAAGCAGGGATGACCGCGTAAGTCGCCCGCGCATCCAGAACGGCCTGCCACGACTCGTCAAAGCTGGTGCTGTCAGCCAGCCAGTACGGGAACACGTCTGCATTTGCTCCCTCGGCCAGGAACATCAGGGTTTGCTGCAGCGCTTCTTCATCAATGATGATTTGCTTGTCGTTTTGTGTGAACTCCCCGCCTTTTTCCAGGTAGATGAGCAGGGTGGTCAACCCTTGCGCTTCGGCAGCCGGGAACGCCAGAATCTTGTCCAGTTGGATCACTTCCTGCCATAAAACTGGCGGATAGACTACCTGTTGCGATTGATATGCCATGCATAACAGGTCTGCTGCGAAAGGCAGTCCATAATTCAGGTCATTCACAAGTGTCAGGTCTTGAGCAAACTTAAAATTATCGGCCTGGAAAGCCGGGTTTTCTCCTACTTCAACCGGGACGATAAGCCCGCTGCTGGCAGCAGCAGCCAGGTCAGTGTGTGGCAATATGAGCAAACCAGGCAGCACCGCCGGGGCTGCTAGAGTGGCGGCGCTTAAGGAATCCAGCAGTCCACCCGGACCGGTAAGGGCTTTTACGCGGACTGCTATGGTGACCTCGGGATTATCTTCGCCGAACGCCTGGAGTTGCTGCTTTAAGAGTTGACCTTCCACTGAGCCGTTTTCAGGGTTAAATTCGGGTGGCAGCCAGATGATAATTTCACTTGACTCTTCTTCCGCCAGAGCCGGTGTTTCTGTTCCTTCTATAACATCTGTCGGGGTCACTTGCGGAACCGCCGTTGGTTGCGTCACCAGCGGCGTGCGCTGCAAGAACGGAATCTCAGCCAGCAACTGTTGGCAACCCGTGGAGGTGGCGAAAAATGCCAGGGTTAAGAACAGGGCGGCTGACCTGAAGACCCTTTTTTTCATTTTTTCTCCAACCTGATTTCCTGGCTCAGCAACCCGGTCAGCAGGTTGAGCGCCTGGCCGTAGTCATCCATGTCAATCAGTTCTGAAGGCGAATGCACATAGCGGCAGGGGATTGAAAGCGCGCCTGAAGGCATGCCGCTTCTTGAGATTTGCATCGCGCGCGCATCGGTGGAGCCAACATCCAGCACCTCAAGCTGGTAAGGAACCTTCAAGTCTTTGGCAGTCCTTACCATCCAGTCCACCACTGCCGGGTCAGCGATGTGTCCCATGTCGCGCACCTTGATAGCGGGACCTTCTCCCAGGTTCACCTGCATCTTCACGCCCAGTATATCCCCCACCGGCGTCACATCCACAGCGATGCCTAATTCGGCGTCCAACTGGTAAGCCGCTGTGGTCGCTCCACGCGAACCAACTTCCTCCTGCGTGCAAAAGACGAAGTACAGCTCGTGGGGTGTCTGTTTGATTGTTTTGATGGTTTCGATCATCAAGGCGCAGGCAGAGCGGTCATCCAGCGCTTTAGAACTGACCCGCTTCCCCAGGTCCAGGAACTCGCCTTCAAAAACCGCCAGGTCGCCGATTTTCACCGGGCAATCCTTTTCATTACTGGCGCCGACATCGACGAAAAACTGGCTGATGGGTTGGATCTTGGAAAGATCATCATGTCTATCGGAGTGGATCACACCGCGTGTGCCGTTCAGAAAAAGCACCCGGCTGGCGGGAAGGTAGCGCGGCATTACGGTACCGATGTTGCTGAACCGCAACAGCCCTTTCTTTTCCACGTGGCTGATGATGAGGCCGATCTCGTCCATGTGGGCGGCGACCATCACGCGCATGCCACCTTTTGACTTGCTCCCGACCCGGGCGATGAGGTTGCCCATGGCATCTACGCGCGTTTCCTGTACGTGCGGTTTGATGATTTCCCTGATAGTTTCACGGATGGCAGATTCGTAACCGGATGGTCCGGGTACCTGTACGAGTTGTTTGATCAATTCTTTCATGAGAGTTCCTCTTATCCGTTATTTTTATCGATCGATTTTCAAAATGCTGAGGTCGGCTTTTTCAAGTACCTGGTACAGCAATGCCAGCGTGTTTTGCCAATCGGTCACACTGGCGTGCAGGATTGGCGAATGGGCGTATCTTCCGGGGATGGAGACGGAAACACTTGGCACCCCACCGCGGGTAATATGTATGGCGCCGGCATCCGTCCCGCCGCCACCAGGCTGGCGGAACTGGTAGGGAATTCCCCGCTCTACGGCGAGACGCGCCAGGAAACGGATCAGACGAGGATCAGAAATTGTGCCCGCGTCCGCCAGGTAGATGGCCGGGCCGGCGCCAAGCCGGCAATTATACAGAACGTTCTCTTCCTCGCTCTCGAGAAGCGGCAGGTCGAACGCCGGGGTTGAGTCGACCACAAAGGCCATATCAGGTTCAAAGTCGTAGGCGGCTACGCGCGCTCCGCGTAGGCCAAGCTCCTCTTGTACCGTGAAGGCGAACAACACTTCCAGCGCTCCCGGGTTGAGTCGGGCGAGTTCGAGCAGGGTGGCAACTCCCAGCCGGTCATCCAGGGCTTTTCCGAAAAGGCTGTCTCCGCTGCGCCAGAAACGCGTGGCGAAAGTGGCGTATTCACCGATGCTCACCTTGCCAGCACAAGCCGGGCTGATATCGATGCGCAGCTGTTTGAGCGGGGTGGTGTTTTCTCTCTCGGCAGGGCTGGTCAGGTGAATCGGTTTGCTGCCGATCACCCCCGGCAGTTGGTCTTTACCAACCAGGACAGGTTTGGCCGGCAGTTGCCGCTCATCGATTCCACCGATCGCTTCGAAAGCGTAGCAGCCTTCGCCATCTTCCTGTACCAGCATAAAACCGACTTCGTCCATGTGCGCAGCGAACATCACCCGCGTTGCCCCCGGAGTTTTGGCGTGTTTTATTGCCAGCAGGTTTCCCATGTGGTCGACGCGGTATTCATCGATAAACGGTTTGATCTCATCGCTCACCATTTTACGAATTGCGTCTTCGTTTCCTGAAACGCCGACCGCGTTGCTTAATTTTTCGAGTAGTTTAACCTGAGGGTTGGAGATTTTGATGCTGGCCTGATTCATGCCGCACCTCCATTGAAGAGGGATTCAATGCTCGCAGGGTTGAGGTTTGTGATAAAGCGGGCGAGCAAACGGCCGGCGCGTTGGATATCATTAAAAGCAACCATCTCTAAAGGCGTGTGCATATAGCGGATGGGAATCCCTATCACCATGGTCGGCACACCGGCGGCACTGATTTGCATTACCATGGCATCAGTGCCGGAGCTTCGCGGCATGGTTTCAATGCTGTACGGCAGGTCGATTTCCTCCGCCCTTTCTTTAAATTCACGCTGCAACGCCGGGTGGATATTGCCGCCCACGCCAATGGTCACACCTTTGCCGAGCGGGAAGGTCTCGTGTGTGTTCAACCCGGGTTCCTGGGCAAAAGTGACATCAACCGCGATGCCGACCTGTGGCTTGCTTTCGAAGGTCGATGTGTAAGCGCCAACGGAATGCCCCTCTTCCTGGACAGTGGCAACAGCCCACACATCCCACTGCAGTTGATAGTTTTTAAGCTCTTCAAGGCACACGGTCAGCGCGGCTACCGAGGCGCGGTTATCCAGGCTGTGACCGCTGAGGTATTTCCCTCCATGGGTGGTTGGGGTGCTGTCAAACGAAATCACATCTCCAATGTGGATGTTCGCTTTGATCTCACCCGCGCTGAGACCCGTATCAACGAACAGGCGGGAATACCCAGGCGCGCTCCCTGCAGGCAGGTTCTTGACCAAACGGTCCGGGAGCATTTGCACAACGCCCGGATATTCTTTTACACCATGAACCGTCACCTGCTGCCCCGGCAGCACGCGCGGGTCAACCCCGCCTATTTGCGTGAGCCACAGCAATCCGTCCCGGATGTCTTTCACCATAAGTCCGGTGGCGTCCATGTGCGCGGCAATCATCAGGCTCGGGTGCTCACCCGGGGTAGACGCTTTACGCAGGGCGTGAAGGGAACCCACACGGCTGATGTGGAGTTCATCGGTTAAAGGTTCCCATTTCTTTTGGATGATGGCGCTTAGCGGGTTTTCAAAACCCGATACACCAGGTGCGGAAAGTAATTCTTTAAGGAAGGATTCTATCTGGTTCATTAAGACTCCACTATTATGGCGAAGGGGTATCTGTGCTTGATGGGGCATCAGTGACGGTTGTGACCACAGGAACAAGAGTTTCTGTTTCTGTTGGTAAAGGCATTGCTGTAGCCGTGGCTGTGGGGGTGTGGCTGGGGGTTGACGTTGGTACCACGTAAGTACGGGTGGCGGTAAGCGTGGGCGTGATGGAAGGCGTGAGGGTGTACGTGGCGGTCGGGAACTGCACCGTCGGTACCGGCAACGTGGGCTCACCTGCGGTTGGCAACGATTGAGTCACTGCTGCCGTCTCGGTGATGGTCGGGGTGGGTGTGGCGCGGTCTCGACCCCCATTGCTTACCCATAAAACGATCAACCCC
>ERZ1649853.928-NODE-928-length-11758-cov-5.684440_pt1 | contig 11758 bp, 12 predicted proteins | sample MGYA00575353_ERZ1649853 | MGnify/ENA primary metagenome ERZ1649853 (study PRJEB40853, sample SAMN11349654) | freshwater sediment metagenome | isolation source: river sediment | host: Sediment | place: India: Okhla Barrage, New Delhi | collected 2017-02-21 ...
ACCTCCGTCCACAGGTCGTCGATGATCAAGGGTAGCGTGATCGTCCTGATCCGGTACCGGGTCGAGCCGTCGACGAGCAGATATCCGGACTGGCTGGACAGCGCCAGGCCGTGCGCGCCGAGCAGATCGACCTGCAGCACCTGCCCGCCCAGCTCGAAGTCGCCGCAGAACGTCTCGAACAGCTTCGACACCACGTCGAGAAGATCGCGGTCGATCGTGTCGCGCGGCTCGCGGTCGGCCAGGCAGAGCACGCGGATCGTGTAGACGATCCGGACCGAGACGACGTTCAGGCCGGACACGGCGCGGACCGTCGTCAGCGAGTCCTCCCACACCTCGGCGTTGATCCCGCGACCGGGCGGCGAGGCGGACTCGTGCATGTTGACCACGTCGAACATGCCGCACCCGCGCAGGTGCGACTCTATGGCCGCCAGGAGGCCCGTGGGCGTCACGAGAACCACCTCCGCAGCACGGCCGACGCCGTCTCCTGGACGCGCGCGTTCGCGGTCCGGGCGGCCGTCGAGAACGCGTGATAGCCCTTGAACGTCGACACCCTGTTACGCCACGACGTGCCCTCAAGCCACGGCCCGTAGACCACGCCACGGTCGTGCACGATCCGTTCGGTGCCGAACACCTCGTTGGTCACCTGCGTCTCGTAGTACGGGGTCGGGTGCACGAACTTCGCGTCCATCACGCCGTGCGCGACCGCCAGGACGTCGGCGGCGACCTCGTCACGGATCGCCAGGGAGACCGGGCCGAACGGGTCGGACTCGAACAGTGGCCCGGACAGGGTGACGACGGCAGCCATCAGATCGCCTCCGTCCGGCACCGGTTCGCGTACGTCTCGTAGACCCGCCTGCGCAGGTCGTCCAGCGCCGTCGAGCGGTCCTTGGACCACCCGGACGACGACCCGAGCAGGATCGCCTCCGCCTCGGCCTGAACGAGCGCCACGACGTCGCCAGGCGCCGTCCAGCGGGTCAGCGCGGTCGACGTCAGGTGTGACGCGGCGGTCGAGCCGACCGCGCCGCGCACGACCGTCAGCGTCCTCGGCGCGTAGATCGTCGCACCGGTGTGCGCCGCGAGCGTCGTACCATCCCACGCGCGCCTGACCGTCAGGCTGTTCCCGGCGATCTCGTCGACGAACACCTTCTCGGCGCCGAGCAGCAGCACCTCGCCGGAGTGGAACGCCGAACCGGTCGTCACCGTGACGATGTTGTCGGTCATCGTCGCGGTGAGCGGTGTGGTGTTCGTCTGCGCGGTCGACAGCATCGACCGGCCGGTCACCTCCAGCCACTCCGAGTCGACGAGCAGCAGGTCACCGACCCCGATCCCGGACGAGTCCGAGACGTCGACGCCCGTCTCCGAGTCGTCCAGCGCCTCGGCCAGCGAACCGGCCGCGACGGAGTCCAGCGACCACCCCCACGTGCCCGTTACGGCGATCGCCTGTTGGTCGGTGTCCCCGATGTCGAACGACGACGACGTCCCCTTGTCCAGCTCCAGTCGGCGGTACGGCGGTCCGTCGTCCGGGTAGAGCACGACGTCGGACGTCGAGATCGACACGCCGCCGGAGGACAACGCGTCCATGTCGGCAAGCCAGTCGTCCAGCTCCAGGCGGTACGACGAGCCTGGGTAGTCGTACCTATGCGTCCCCACCCACGGGTGGAACGACCTGCGCACCAGCGACTCGACCGCGCGGCTTGCGGCCTCCAACGCGCGATCCACGGCCGCGTCGTTCCTCGCCGTTTCCTTCGCGTCCAACGACGCCTTCAGCGCCTCCCGGCTCAGGTACCGCATCAGGTTCGCCTCCATCCGTCCCAGCGGCAGAACCGCTCACCTCGTGGTCCGGTTTCGAGGGGGGTTCCGCAGACCGGGCAGGCGACGGACTCGTCGCCGCGGTCGGTGTCAGCGGCGATGGCGAGGAGCTGTTCCCACGACACGGGTTCACCCTCCGGATCTTGCTCACGAGATCACCACATCCTTGAACTGCACGGGCTGATCGGACGACGCCGCCGCCAGGTAGATGTACCCGCCCCGGTATAGGGCGTTCGCCACGACGACCGGAGTTCCGGCAACGTCCGTGCGGGTCAGGGTCAGCGTGGTCGCGGTGATCGCCAGGGTGAACGTCGCCCACGTGTTCGCCACGATCGCGGCCGTGCCGTTGTCGGCCCCCAGCGACGTGCCGGACCCCGATCCGAGGGTGTGCGAGTACAACTGCACACCGGCGTGCGTCGGGTCACCCCCGGACAGGATTGGCCGGATCACGAGGTGGTACCCGCTGTGCGAGGCCGCGCCCTGGTGCGCGTACGGCCTGTCGTCCGCCTGGCAGACGACCAGGTCGGCGTGGAGCGTCGCGGACGGCAGCGTGGGCCACCTCATCGCCCACGACACCGTGTACGACGCGTCAGGGTCCTCGGTCGAGATCGACCCGAGGCACAGCGACGTCGCGGCGGCCGGGATCGTCACGCACCCGTCGGTCGCCGACATCGTCAGATACGGGGTCGACGTCGCCGAGTACTGGACGTCACCTGGCGCACGAATCCCGGTGTCGAACTGGTCCGAGACGAACAGCCTCTTGTCCCGGTCGGCGGTCAGGTACCGCCAGGACGCGCACATCAGCCCCTGGACGCCGAGCGCGCGCAGGCGGTCGGCGTCGTACCTGCGGACGATCGGGTAGACGATCACCGGCTTGCCGGTCGCCACGGCGGTCTGGAACTTCGCGTCCGTCGTCGCTGACAGCGGCAGCCCGATCGCGTCGGCCACCTCGCCGGTCCGCTGGAGCACGGCGTCGGAGTCCGTCGCGTCACAGTACTGCCACAGGCGGGCGCCGTACCGGTCACGGATGATCTCGGCGTGCGACGGGAGCTCACCGCCGGTCCCCCGGTAGAACTTCCACACGAGCCACTGCCCGACGTCCCGGTACTGATCGAGAAGCTCGATCACAGCCGCCATCGTGGTGGCACCCGGTGACTTGGCCTCCAGGAACACCACCGTGCGGTTCGCCAGGGCGTCCAGCACCTTCGACAACAGCGGGATCTTCCGGGCGGGCGCCGACGGCCCGTTCCACGACGCGCCGATGTCCACGGAGACGTTCGCCTCAAGGTCGAACCACGACCTGTCCGTGACGTCGCCCGTCGCGTTCGTCGTCCGGTCGAGCGCCTCGTCATGGATGCAGACGAGCTGTCCGGTCGCGCACTTCCAGAACGACACCTCGACCGCCGCCGCCCCGGCGTCGCGCGCCTGCGTGTACGTCTCGAACGTGTGCTCGGCGCCGTCCTCGCCACCGCCACGGTGGGCGCTCTCGAACGTCGCCGAGCCGAGCAGGTTGCCGACGAGATCGACCGACCCGAACGACGATGCCCGACCGTCGGTCAGGCACTCGATGCCACCCGAGGAGGCGCGCTGAATGATGACGTCCGGATGGGACGTCGACGACTCACGAAAGCCGATCCTGCCGTCCAGGATGGACAGGCGGCGTCCGATGATCGGGTCGAACCGTCCACGTCGGTCCGTCCCGTCGGTCCCACCGAACCGGGTAGCCCTACCCACTGCGCACCTCCTCGGGTGGAACCCGGCACCGGACGGGTCGAGTCGCCCGGTGCCGGGGGTATGTCACGCGGCTTCGACGTACGCACCGGCGTCGAGCGGGACGTAGATCAAGTCCCACTTGACGGAGCCGGAGTTCGAGGCCGCGCAGTTCAACTCGATCCCGCCGACGTTCAGCACCAACGGCGCGGACAGGCGGGGGTTGCCGATCAGCAGGTCGGAGCGCATGGCGTCACCGACCGTGCCGCTGATCGTGTACATCTCGCCGATTGCGTCGTTCGCGATGTCCAGCACCGTGCACAGGTCCTGATCGGCACCGGTCGCGGTCGGGTCGAATACCAGCTTGGTGTTGTTCAGCTGGTTCTGAATGGCCACGGTGACCTGGCCGTACAGGGCGACGATCAGCACGCGGCCGGTGACGACGTTGAACAGCGTCTCGGCCGTGCTCTGCGGCAGCGTGTCCGTCGCCCTGGACACCAGGATGCCCTGCGTCACCTGACGGACGGACGCACCGTCGATCATGGATGTCATGATGCTCCGATCAGGTGTTCGGGTTGACGAGGTTGGCCGGGTCGCGCTGGACGTTCAGGTCGTGGAGGATCGCCACGACCGAGGCGGCCTCGGCGGCGGCCGGGTCGGACAGGTTGACCGACACCCACCCGAACCCGTCGGACAGCGAGGCGGCGTCGACCTCGATCGCCCACAGCTCCTGGAGCGCCCCACCCGTGGTCACCTCGGACGCCGCCGCCTGCGTGACGAGCGTCCACGTCTCGTCGGCGTCGAGCGTGGCCTCGGACTTCTTGTAGCAGCGGGTCACGATGTCCAGGTCCTGCGACGTGCCGCCCGTCGCGGCGTCGTGCTCCTGGAGGTCGATCACCGTGGCGTTCGCGCCGGCCGCGAGGCTGACGAGGAACGTGCACGCCGAGGCGTTCTTCAGGTGGACCCGGTTCCCGGTCGCCCCGGCCCCGTTGATGTCCACCGGTGCGACGATCTGAGCGACGTCGAACAGCCGCCCGAGTGCTTCCATGGTTCACACTTCCCTTCTCGGCGCCGACCGGGCGGGCCCCGGTCGGCGCGCTACTCGGATCAGGCCCGCTCGGCGATCTGGACGTAGGGGGACAGGGGCGCGCCACCGTTCTTCGGGGTGATCGCGGACTGGAGCCACGGACGCCCCTCGACCCGCTCGACCACCTTGAACGCGGTCATGTCGCTCGCGAACTTGTAGTGGGGACTCGACGTGGCGGACATCGCCTGCCTGTCGCCGATCAAGTAGTAGCTGAAGTCCAGGAACGCGATGTCGCCCGCGTCCCCGAGGACCGGGGACTTCTCCGTGAAGATCACGGGGCGACCGAGGATCGTCATCGGCGGGCCGGACACGCCGTTGTTCAGCCAGATCGGACCACCACCGACGCCGACGGTCAGCGCCATGGTCGCCAGCTCCGGGAAGGTGTCGATCGACGCGACCCACACGGCGCGGTTCAGGCTGGACGGCAGCATCCGGGCGAACATCTTCACGATGTTCTCCCAGACGATCGTGTCGGCGGGCTGACCGCCCTCCTTGGCCACGGACACCATGCCGGGACCGTTCAGGATTCCGAGCGGCTCGCCGACCCCGGACCCGTTCATGAACGCGTCGTCCTCGTAGAAGCTCATCGCCTCGGGGAAGATCTGCGAGATGAACGCCTCGAACGACCCGATCGAGTCGCTGATCAGCTCGTTCGGGACCTCCGCGTACGCGGTGAGCTTCTTGGCCTCCAGGGCGAGCCTGCCGAACTTCGCGGCGCTGTCCTGGAGAGTCGCACCCTCCTCGGTCCAGTAGGCCACGACACCGCCGTACACGGACGACGCGTTCGACGTCGAGTCGACCATCGGGAACGGGACGCGGAGGGTCTCCATCGGGATCGTGCGGGCGCGCGACCGGACGATGGACGTCTCCAGCGCGATCCGCAGCATCTCCGAACGGACCGTCTCGGGGATGAGGAACCCGCCCTCGGACGGGACCGTCGACCCGAACGCGTTGCGGACGCGCTGGAGGCGCATCTGCGCCTTGGTGTCGCGGTCCGCGTGGTGCCAGATCGCCTTGAAGAACTCGGCAGCGGAGTCGAACTCGTTGTCGATCGACGCGCCGAGCGCGCGCGGGTTGTACAGCGAGTTCTCGATCTTCGGGGATGTCGGCCTGAGCCGGTTCGTGAACTCCGGCCGGGCGACCTCCCCGGACTCCTTGAGGAACGTCGCCACCTGGCGCTGGACCTCGGTCTTGATCGTCTCGGCGGTCTCGCGCTCGCGGTTGAAGAACAGCGTCGCATACGCCTGCACGACGTCCTGCAGCTTGTTCTCCTTGAGGACGGCCGCCATGCGCTTACGGTCGTTGAGCAGGTCTTCCAGGCCCGCCTGGGTGTCCGGGATCGTGATCCCGGCTTCCTGTGTGGTCACTTCGTTGCTCCTTCCACGCAGAACCTCGCCAGGGTCGCGGTGTTGATCCCTGATCCGTCCCGCTCCGGTGCGGGTGGCTTGTAGTTGGACGCGGGCGCCACCTCGAACGCGTGGCGGATGGCGAACGCGACCGCCTCGCCGTCCACGTCCGGGTCGGCGTGCTCGGCCGCCCTGCGGATCGCTCCCGCCAGGTCGAGCCTCGGCAGCTCGCCGGCGGCGGCCGACTTCCTCTTGTCGTCACCGCACTTGTCGATCACCTTGTCGGCGAGACCTGCGGCGACCGCCTCCTCAGCGGTGAACCACGTCTCGGCGCGCATCTTGTCGCGCCACTCCGTGGCCGTACCGCCGGCGCGGCGCGCGTACATCGCGGCGATGTCCTCGGACGTGCGGTCGAGCTGATCGGCCATCTCGCGCAGGTCCTGCGCGTTGCCGATCGTGGCGACCAGCGCGTCATGGATCATCATCTGACCGCCCTGGCCGATCTCCACGGTGTCACCGGCCATGGCGACGATCGTCGCGGCGGACGCCGCCAGGCCGTCGATCACGACGCGCACGGTCGCCTTGTGCTGCGACAGCATGTTGTGGATCGCCACGCCGTCGAAGTAGTCGCCGCCCGGGGAATTGATCCGCACGGTCAACGACTTGACGTCCCCGATGCCACGCAGGGTGTCGGCGAACGACGCCGCCTGAACGCCCCAACCGCCGATCTCGTCGTAGACGTACAGCTCGGCCTCGGTGTCCGTCGCGTTGACGACCTTGAACCATCCCTGCGGCCTGTCCGCCAGCTTCGCCCGGAGACTCGCCAGGCGTTCGGTGCTCATGATTCCCTACCCTTCCGCCAGACTCCGACGATCTGTCCGCGGCACCGCTGCTTCCCGAGGCAGTCGACGTACCCGCCAGACGGGTACGTGAGCGCGACATCCCCGTACAGGTCGTTGCCGAGCCATCTGCCGTGCACCGCCCTGCACTTCGGGCACGTGTTCTTGTCCAGCACCTCGGACGCGTAGTAGGCCGGGATCGGTGCCGACGCGAACGTAGCGACCCGCCCGGCACGCTGCGCCTGCGTCAGCGCGTCGCCGAGGTACAGGCGCGGCCTGGCGTCCGTGAGCGCCCTCAGGTGCGCGTCGACGTGCTCGACCGCCGACGCGGGTGTCGTCGTGGCACTGGACGTCCGCAGCAGCTCGCGGCCGGCGGACGTCGCGTACTCGGATGCCAGGAACGCCACGATCGACGACGCGGTGACGAGCAGGTCGGACGAGCGTGGCTGCTGGGGGTCGACGCGCACGTCCTGCTGGTCAGCCTCCCGCACGACGGACTCGGCACCGTCGCGCGCCGCCCTGATCATCGCGTCGACCAGCTCGGCGACGCCCTGCTCGGTGTTGATCGTCATGGCGGTCGCGGCGGTCAGGTCACCGCCGGCGACGATCGCCTCGATCTGCTCCAGGACCTGCGACCGCCACGACGAGTCGATCAGCACCCACGTCGACAGCAACGCGGCCAGCGCGGCGTCCCACGACTCCTGCAACGGGGACAGGTCGATGTCGTCGACCGGAGACCCTGCGGCGGCGCGCGGCGTCCACAGTGCCCGTCGAAGACTGTTCCCGAGTCCGGCCGGGATCTCCTCCGGCTGGAGCGGCTCGGGGGCCGGCCCGGACTCCTTCATCTCGGGGAGGTCCATGGCTTCCAGGACGGACGCCGGGTCGAACCCGGCCCCGATCAGGGCGACCGCTGCGTTGACCTTCGACGTGCGTTCGCGGTCCTCGGCCTCCTCGTCGTCCGGCTCGGGCGGCTCAAAATCGAACTCCAGTGCGGCGCCGTCCGGGTACATCGGCAGCAACCGCGTGTTCAGCAGTTCCTTCCAGCGCTCCAGGCGTGGGCGGACGATGCGGGTTGCCATGACGACGGCTGACGCCTCGGCGGTCGCCCGGTTGACGTTCTCGTCCAGTCCGAGCGCGAACTTCGGCACACCGAACGCCTCGCGGATCGCCTCACGTGCCTGCGCGGTCAGCTCCACGAACTGCATGTCACGCGCGGTCTGCCCGACCTGCTGCCACTCGGCTTCCTCCAGGATCGCGACGCGGTGCGCGTTCGCGGTCCCCTTGTGGCCCTCGGACCATCCGCGCTTGAGCTTCTCGAAGTCCTCGTCGGACAGCATCCGGTCGACCTTGATCACGCCGCCTGGTTCGGCGCCGTTGACAAAGAAGTTGCGGTTCCACGCGTCGGCCGAGTCGACGGCCTCCAACTTCGTCATGATCGACTGCACGGGAGACAGGCCACGGTACGGGTCGAGCGGGTCGGGGTTGATGATCCGCATCACGTCGGCGCGGTCGAGCAGCACCTTCTTGCCGTCCGGTCCCGCGTACTCGAACCCGGCGATGAACTCGACCGGGTCGGGGATCGGGGTCAGCCTGTCCGGACGGACGAGCCACAGTTCGAGGGGCAGCGGGGAACGCCTGTCACGCGCCACGACGATGTCGATCTCGCCGGTCAGGTCGCCGTACTGCTGTCCGGCCTCCATGAACATCGCCCGCGTCTGGAACGCGTTCGGCGTGTTCCACAGGTCGAGCGCGGCGTGCGCGGTCACCTCGGTGCGCTCGCCGTTCGCCTGGCGCCGGTACAGCTTCCACTGGACGGACGCCGTGGACGTCGACATGACGGAGATGACCGAGTACAGGGTGCCGACGTGCGACATCGCCCGCATCTGTTCCTCGCGCGGGCCGGTGCGCGATCCGGTGATGATGGACAGGCCGGACGGTGTCGAGTACTGGACGGGCGCGGAGTCGCGGATGCCGCGGAGAGCGGCCAGAGCGGCGGACAGCCGGCCCATCTCGCCTCCCGTGCTGATCGACTGTTGGCATGATCGCACAGCGTGGCACTGAGTGCCACGATCACATGAACCTGACGCCTGGCCGCGACCGCAGATCATGGTAGGCGACCATGTACCGCATCGCGTCCATCCCGTCGTCGTCCAGCTTGACGGGTGCCTCCTTGGCCGACTTCCCGCCGCCGAGATCCCACACATACCCGGGGATCTCGTCAAGGGTCGAGCAGGTCTGTCCGGACTCGTAGCGCTCGCTGTCGCGCTCCAGGACGGCCCCACGCATCAGCTTGAGCCTGCCGTCACGCATCCGCACCTGGACGGCCTGAATGCCTTTCAGGACGTCCTTCGTGGCCGCCGTGGTGGTCATGCCGAGCGCGCGCTCGAGCTGGGCGCGGTTCTCGGCGTCGTGGTCGCAGATCACGGCGGTCGGGCGGGGTTCGCGCCACCTGCCGTCCTTCGTGCACGCCTTCAGGATGTCCGAGGCGTGCACGTCGACGGTCCGTTTCGTCATATAGATCTCCCGATACATCACGAGAATGCCATCGGGATATACGGCCCATTGCTGGATGACCATCGGATGAATGTATCCGAAGTCGACGGACCAATAACGCGGATACTCCGCGGGAACCCACGCCCGGTCGATCAGATTTACCTCCGGGCGCCATTCTCCCTCATAGATCATGCCCTCCGAGGCCACCCACAACCCGTGACGCAGACGCTGTTTACGCACTCCGGTCAACGCGTCCAGGCGGGAAATGTAGGCATGTCCACGCTCGGTCAGGGACCCGCTGTCGGTGAACAGCACCGGATTGTCCTCGTGGCGGCAGTCGATCATCCGGACCGACCCGTCGTCACACGCCTTCTTGAGCCAGTGCGTCGGCATATCCGGGTTCGTGTCCGCTATCAACTGCTGATAAGGCATCACACCGTTGCGCAACCGGGTGTTGATGTTCTCCCAGTCCGTCGGAGTCAACTCGATCGCCTCCTGGACGTAGGCGATGTCGTACTCGGAGGACATGATCCGGGTCGCCTTGTCCATCCCGCACAGCATGATCGTCGAGCCGTTCCAGAACCGGTACTGCGCCGGCTCCTCCTTGCTCCCGCCGTAGAACTTCAGCGCACCGGCCGCGACCAGTTCCGGCACGACGAACTTCCGCCAGGTGGCGAGCGCCGTCGAGCCCAGGCTCGTCAACGTCTTCCGGATGATGATCCCCCGCATACCCGGGTACTTCAGCGCGCAGGCGAGCACCTTCTCCAGGCAGGCGCGACTCTTGCCCGTGCCCGCGGGCCCGGACAGCAGGACGCGCGGGTCGCGCGACTCGAAGATGTCGACGCAGGACCCGCGCGGCTCGTACAGGTGCGTGATCACAGGATGAACCTGCGGTTGCCCGTGGCGTGCCTGATCTGCTTCCGCCTCGGCGGGATCAGCATCAGACGCACGACATGTCCACCCCCGTGATCGTCACTTCGACCTTCTGGGTCGGTTCCTCGTTCAGTCCGAGGAGTCTCGCCCTCGCCTCGGTCGCCTTGATCATCGTGTTCAGGCATTGGTTCACCTCCCCCGCCGTCGTGCACGTCGGGAGCGTCTGGACGGCCGCCGCGTACACGCCGTCAAGGCGCTCCCCCTCGACCTCGCGCAGGGACGTCACCGCCTCCCTCAGGGCGTCGCGCTCGGCGTCCAGGACGCGGCGGAACGCCTTGCAGGCGGCGTTGGCCGACGGGTATCCGCACTCCTCGGCGACGTCAGCCCATTTCCTGCCCGCCCGCACGGCGGCGACGAGCCGGTTTCGCTGCTCGGCGTTCATCAGGTCCCGGACGTCCGTCGCCCTGCTCATCGCGCTTCCCCTCCAGGTCGTCCAGGTCGAAGATCGGGCCGCAGCGCAGCCTGGCGACCGGGACGAGACTCCCGCGCACCACCCGCATGTGCGCGGCCGGGACGGATATGTCCAGCCTCGCCGCCGCCTCGTACAGGCCGCCGACGTTCTCGGGTTTCACGGATTGATCGTATCCACGCCGAGGATCTTGTGCAGCTCCTCGGCGGCCCCGCTCCGGTGCGAGTACACCCGACCGCAACGGACGAGCTGTGACACGTCCTGCTCGGAGATCACACCCGACCCGCCGGCCAGGTAGAGCAGAGCGCGGGCCGCGACGGCCGGGTCGTCGCGCCACAGACCGACGATCCGGTTGCAGTCCGAGCACAGCAGGCCGCGCACCGGACCGTCCCACCTGACGACACGGCCGGTCTCGTCGCGCACCGGCGTGTCGTGGCGGTGGTCGACGGCGAGCGCCCTGGTGCGCCCGTTGCGTCCGGTGACGGGGCCGCAGATGGCGCACACACCCCCCTGCGCGGCCTTCAGCGCCCCGTAGGCGGCCGAACCGATCCCGTAGGTGCTCTGGAGCCGGGCGGCGCGTGCCCGGTCTTTCTGGGCGGCCCTGTGGCCCCTGGCGCAGGTGGCGCACAGCCAGCCCTCACGGACGCGCTTGACGACGGGGCGGGCGCGGTGCCTGCGGTCGCCGGCGGAGTTGAGGCACTCGGTCAGGTGGGCGCGGCGGGCGGCCTCCTCGGCGGCGCGCCTGGCGGCGACGTTGCACGTGCGGCACATCCCGCCGTCGGTCACCGGGCGCTTGGCGTGGGGGGTGCCGGGTTCGGCGTTGACGCAGGACATCAGTGCGTCACCTTCCAGGCGACGACGGCCAGCTCGGACAGCAGCACGACGACGAGCAGCGCCCGCGTCTGCCAGTGGATCTCTCTCATGGTGTTGATCCTATCCACATGTCACGCTCCGCGCACCCCCCCGGACGTAAAATGATCATGGATCATTCCAGGGGTGGCGGTCAGGGGTGGCGCCACCCCTGGAGTGTCCAAACCGCCACCCCTGCAAGATCAGTAACCGATGGAGACTCTCCGTATATAAACAGCCCCTGACCTGCTGTTATATTATATAGTATTCATATTTTTAGATG
>ERZ1649853.929-NODE-929-length-11757-cov-6.551701_pt1 | contig 11757 bp, 9 predicted proteins | sample MGYA00575353_ERZ1649853 | MGnify/ENA primary metagenome ERZ1649853 (study PRJEB40853, sample SAMN11349654) | freshwater sediment metagenome | isolation source: river sediment | host: Sediment | place: India: Okhla Barrage, New Delhi | collected 2017-02-21 ...
GGCGAATCTCTTTGACCTCGATTTTGGTCTGGGCCTTGCGCGCTTCGCGTTCCTTTTTGGTGCGCTCATACAGAAATTTGCCGAAATCCATCACGCGGCAAACCGGCGGCACAGCCGTTCCGGACACTTCCACCAGGTCCAGCTCGGCTTCACGTGCCATTTGCAATGCCTGTTGGATGGATATGACGCCCACGTTTTCACCCTTCGGTCCGATCAGGCGGACTTCGGGGACGCGGATCTGTTCATTAACGCGAAAGTTTTGAGTACTGATAGTGACTTCTCTCCTCGATTGATACGGCTTTCAGCCCAGGGTTCTGGGCTTGTACGTGGACTGATTTTACCATAGTTTAATCTGCCCGGACCATAAGGCGGGGAATTAAGAACGGGGAGTTTTGCCATTTGCGGCAAAACTCCCCGCGCCGTGCAATTTTATACGCCTGCTTCGATCTCTTTGCCGGCGCGTGCCAGGAAATCGGCCAACGGCATGGCGCCGGGGTTTTCCCCGCTGCGCAGGCGCAGCGCTACCGCGCCGTCTTGAGCTTCCTTGTCGCCCACCACCAGCATGTAAGGGATCTTCTGGTTCTGGGCATCGCGGATCTTGGCGTTCATGCGCTCGCCGCGCTCGTCCACTTCCACGCGCAGCCCGGCGGCCTTGAGCCTGGCGGCCACTTCGGCGGCATAGGGGATGTGCCGGTCGGCGATCGGGATGATCATGGCCTGCACAGGCGCCAGCCAGACCGGGAAAGCACCGGCGAAGTGTTCGATGATGACGCCCAGGAAGCGCTCGGTGGTGCCGGTGACCGCGCGGTGCAGCACGACCGGCGTGTGTTCGACGTTATCCTCGCCGACGTAGGTCAGATCAAGGCGGGCTGGTTGGATAAAGTCCACCTGGATGGTGGAGAGCTGCCATTCGCGGCCGAGCACATCGTTGGCCATGAAATCCGCTTTGGGGCCGTAGAAAGCCGCCTCGCCTTCGGCCTCGAAGTAATCGACGTTGTTGGCCTGCAGCGCAGCGCGCAGCGCGGCTTCGGCCAGCGCCCATTTCTCATCGTCCTGCACGAATTTTCCGCCCTGGCCGCGCAGCGAGAGGCGCACGCGGTAGTCGGTGAAGCGGTAGCGCTCCAGCACCTCTTTGATCACCTGCAGATCCAGCGAGAATTCCTGCTCGATCTGCTCGGGGGTGCAGAAGGTGTGGCAGTCGTCCTGGGTCAGCGAGCGCACGCGGGTGAGGCCGTTCAGTTCGCCGGTCTTTTCGTAGCGGTAGAGCGTGGCAAACTCGGCGAAGCGCATGGGCAGCTCGCGGTAGGAGTGCCGGCCCATCTCGCGGAAGAGGGTCATGTGGCTGGGGCAGTTCATCGGTTTGAGGCGGAAGGCGATGTTCTCGTCCACCATCGGCGGGAACATAGCATCCTTGTAATTGTCATAGTGCCCGGAGCGCTTGTAGAGGTCCTCTTTAACCAGGTGGCCAGTCCAAACGTGCTGGAAGCCGTAGCGGGTTTGCACGTCGCGCACATAGGATTCCATCAAATGGCGCAGCATTTCGCCCTTGGGGGTGAAGAGCGGCAGACCGGGACCGACATCATCGGAGAAGTAGAACAGACCCAGGTCCTTGCCCAGCTTGCGGTGGTCGCGCTTTTTGGCTTCCTCCAGCTTCCACAGGTATTCTTCCAGTTCCTGCGGCGTCTGCCAGGCGGTGCCGTAAATGCGGGTGAGCATGGGACGCTTCTCGTCGCCGCGCCAGTAGGCCCCGGCGATGCTCATCAGCTTGACGGCATCCGGGTTGATCTGGCCGGTATTTTCCACATGCGGTCCGCGGCACAGGTCGATGAAGGTATCGCTGGTGTAGGTGGAGATGACCGGCTTTTCGGCGATCGGATTGCCGTCCTCGTCAAAGCCGCCCTGTTCCAGCCCGTCAATCAGCTCCTGCTTGAAAGTCTGATTGGCGAAAATCTTGCGCGCTTCATCCGCGGAAACTTCGTGGCGCACAAAGGGATGCTTGCCGCGGATGATCTCGCGCATGCGCTTTTCGATCTCGGGCAAGTCTTCAGGCGTGATCGGCCGGGGCAGGGCAAAGTCGTAGTAAAAACCGTCATCGATGGCCGGCCCAATGGCGATGTTGGCGCCGGGGAAGCGTTCGAGCACGGCCTCGGCCATGATGTGCGCGGTGGAGTGGCGAATGCGGTAGAGGAGACTATCCTGGTAGCGTTCTTTCTTGATTTCAGCCATTCTTACCTCCTTGTCATCCAAAAAACAAAAAACCCTCATCCCATCCTGGGGCGAGAGCTTATTCACGCGGTTCCACCCAGATTAACCGGCTGACGGTGCAGCCAATTATCTTGTTGGGGCCGGTAACGGGGCCTTCCGTTTGCCTTAGTTGGTCTTGCGGCGGTTCAGGCATTTACTCGCAGGTGGTTTTCGTCCGGTTTTCCGGAAGGGATTTTTCAGCCTTGGAATCCCCTCTCTCTGGCGGAGAGTTTCGAACTACTCGTCCTGGTCAGCGCAGGTATTCAATTGAGTGGGCGGTATAGGACTCGAACCTACGGCCTTTGCGATGTCAACGCAATGCTCTAACCAACTGAGCTAACCGCCCGCGTGTGTGCGATATTATAAACGCATCGCGCTGAATATGCAATACTTTTTCAGGAAAGGGCCCGGGTGTGCGAATGACCTGGAATCGCGGGCATTTTCCTTCAGGTGAAAAAATTATGGTATAATCCCGTTCGCCCGGTGGATGAAAAGCCGCGCCGGGCAACTGGAGAGGTAGCGCAGTTGGCCTAACGCGCCCGCTTGGAAAGCGGGTATACCGCAAGGTATCGTGGGTTCGAATCCCACCCTCTCCGCTAAAAATCAGCTACAAGGGTGCAAACCACGCGACCCTCTCCGCTAAAAATCAGCTACGAGGGCAGGCCCTCTCCGCAACATCACCTCGGAGGCAAGCCCTCTCCGCAACATCACTTCGGAGGCAGACCCTCTCGACTGACCAGCAGTCAACCTGCTGGTTTTCCTTAACCGCGATCCGTGAGGTGAGGTATGTCACCGCTGTCCGTGTATTCCTATGTCAGCCCAAAGCTGGAAGTGCGCCCGGTGCCCGAGAAGGGCGGTTTTGGCCTGTTCGCCGTCGAGCCGGTGGACGAGGGCGAGTTGCTGGTGGTGTGGGGCGGCGAATTGCGCACGGCCGACCAGATTGCCGGATTGCAGGATGGCGATAATTGCGACGGCTTGCAGGTGGACGAGGGCGGGGATTTGTGGTCGATTCGCGATGGCGACGCCGGCGATTATGTCAATCATTCCTGCAACCCCAACGCCTGGGTCTCCGGGCAGATCAGCCTGCTGGCGCGGCGGATCATCCCGGTGGGTGAGGAGATCAGCTTTGACTACGCCACCACCGATGCCAGCGATTACGATACGTTTGAGTGCCATTGCGGCAGCCCGCTGTGCCGCGGCGTGGTCACCGGGCAGGATTGGCAGCGCGCTGACCTGCAGGAGCGCTACCGGGGGCATTTCTCCGCATATATTCAACGTCGGATCGATAAGATGGAAAGATAGCCACAGAGAGCTCGCGGAGAGAAAAGAGCAGGAAAGAGCTTTGAGAAAAGCAATTATAAAAAAACGGCGGAGCCACCCTCCGCCGTTTTTGCGTGATCTTGAGGTTTGCTACTGGCCGGCGGCCTGCAGCGAGCGCACGTAGTTGACCACGTCCCAGCGCGCGCTGGCGGTGGGCAGGTTTTCGATCAGCGCGGGCATGCGGCCTTCGACGCCGTTGGTGATGGTGAGGAAGATGGCGCCGTCGCTGTTGGTCAGCGGCGCGCCTTCCAGCAGGCTGACCGGCTTGTTTTGCAGGAAGGCCGAGAACGGCCCGGCCCCGTTGCCGGCTGTGCCGTGGCACAGCGCGCAGGAGACTTCATACGCCGCCTTGCCGCGCGCCAGCGAGGCTTCATCGGCGGCCACCGGGTTGACCGGCGCACCGAGTTCGGCGATGTAGGCCGCGCCCTGCACCGGCACCGAGCGCGCGGGCAGCGGCAGCGGGTCTTCCTGCGGATTGAAGGACGGCTGGATCTCCATGAAACTGATCCAGTCGATTTTGATCACATCGTAGGTGAACAGCAGTCCAACCAGCAAGGGCAGCGCCACACCGCCCAGAATCATCAGGAGCCGTTTGATCATAGGTTCTTCACCTCCGAGCGGTGTACCAGCTCTGCGCCCAGCGGGGTGAGGGCTGCGTGCATTTGTTCGTCCAGTTCAGGCGGACAGGTGAACAGGATGGCGATGTTGCCGTCGCTGACCTTGGGGTCATAGCCTTCGGGCCCGTAGGTGGGGGTGATGGTCTCGATGAACACGCCCAGGAAGGTGCTGATGAGCAGCCCCAGCATGGTGAGTTCAAAGGTGACCACGATCGAGGTGGGAATGGCCCAGAAGGGCTGGTTGCCCACCCGGATGGGGTAGAGCGTGGGCGTGCCAAAACTGAGCGCCAGCGCGATTAAGAAACCCATCACCGCGCCGCCCAATCCGATCAAGCCCACGCGCGTCCAGCTTACCGGCCGTCCGAGGATGTGTTCGGAATAAGGGATGCCGGAGAGGATGGACATATCCTTGTCGGCGATGCCCAGGCTGCGCAAGCGGTCCACGGCTTCGGCGGCTTCATCAACCCGATCTTCCTTGAAAATCGCCAGATGTACAGGATCTTTTGGCATGTCGAAACCTCCTTACTCCAGCTCGCTGACGCTGGACACTTTGCCCTTGCCGACTTTTCGCAGGGTGTGAGCCATCTGGCCTTCCTGCACTTCCCAGACCGGCACCAGTGGGATGAAGCGCGAAGCCAGCATGTAGAGCAGGATGAACAGGAACAGCGTGCCGAGTGGAATGAGCAGTTCGGTCAGGCGCGGGTTGTAAATGCCCCAGTCGAAGGGCATGCGCTGGTGGCCCAGCGTGAGCGGGATAATAGTGTAGCGCTCGGCGTACATGCCCACGTTGATCAACACGGTGATGATTGCCATCAACCACGGCGTGGTGCGTATGCGTTTGTTCCACAACGTCAGGCAGGGAATGGCAACGTTGCAGATCAGCATCAGGTACCAGATCCAGGCGGTGGGACCGGTGGCGTGAGCGGTGAGGATATCCTCGATGACCTTCTCGCCGCCGTACCAGTGCAGGATGTACTCGTTGAAGAAGAAATAGGCCCAGGCCATGGAGAAGACCAGGATGAGGATCCCCAGCGCATTAAAATGCTCCCGCCGGATGAAGTAATCCATGTGCTTCATCGTTTTCTGGAGGATGAAGAGGATGGTTACCACAGCCGAAACGCCGGAGAGAATGGCGCCAACGATAAAATATGGGCCAAAGATGGTCGAGTGCCAGCCGGCCACCTGCGAAACCGCGAAGTCCCAGGAGACGATGGTGTGTACCGAGAACATCACCGGGATGATGGCGAAGGCAAAAATCTGGATGGCCTTGCGCAGACGGTGCCATTCCGATTCGGTGCCACGCCAGTTGAGCGCCAGCAGCCTGTAAATGGTATGCCGCCATCCGGTGGTGCGGTCGCGCGCCATAGCCAGATCTGGAACCAGCGGCAGGTAGAGGTAAATGGTGCTGGAAAGCAGGTAAGTGGTGATCGCCAGAAAGTCCCACACCAAAGGTGAGCGGAAATTCGGCCACAACCAGCGCGCATTCGGGTATGGAATCATCCAGTAGAACACCCACACGCGCCCCAGGTGGATCAGCGGGTACAGCGCGCCGGCTGCCAGACCGAAGGTGGTCATCAATTCGGCGGCGCGGGTGAACGGGCGGCGGTATTCGGCTTTGAACACGCGCAGGATGGCTGACACGAAGGTGCCGGCGTGGGAAATGCCGATCCAGAACACAAAGGTGACGATGAGCACGCCCCAGTAAACCGGCCGGCGGATGCCCAACACGCCGTTGCCCGTCGCGATCATGTTTCCCCACGCGCCAAATAAGCACACCGCCACCAGGAAAGCCAGCACGCCTACGGTGATCCAGTAGCGTTTAGAGGTGTGCGTCATGGCATCGATCACCATGCGGTTCATCTCCTCGCGCGGTTTAGGATCGAGCATCAGGTGTTCGCGGCGCTCTTCCTCCTCGTTGTGTTCCGCCGATTGGGCAGCATTTCCCAGGATTTTGACATCAACCGCCATAGTAGCCGCCTCCCTTCAGGTAAGTGACCTTTGGCATGGTGCCCAGCTCTTCCAACAGATGATAGCCGCGTTCGCTGCGCGCCAGTTTGCTCGCCCGGCTCTCGGGATCGGTCAGGTCGCCGAAAACAATCGCGTCGGTGGGGCAGGCTTGCTGACAGGCAGTCATCACTTCGCCGTCTTCCAGTTCACGGCCCTCCGCTGCGGCCACATCCTGGCCGTGCTTGATGCGCTGCACACAGAAGGTGCATTTTTCCATCACGCCGCGCCGCCGGACGGTCACGTCGGGGTTCAGGTAGTAATTCATCGGCGCGGGGATCTCATAGTCAAACCAGTTGAAGGTGCGCGCGATGTACGGGCAGTTGTTGGCGCAATAGCGCGTGCCAATGCAGCGGTTATAGACTTGCACGTTGATGTGCTCTTCTTCGCTGTGCACCGAGGCGAACACCGGGCAAACCGGCTCGCAGGGCGCATCGCCGCATTGCTGGCACATGGCCGGGGTGTGGTCGGGTTTGACCTCGGGATATTCGCCCGTCCAGTAGCGCTGCACGCGGATCCAGTGCATGCCGCGCCCGTAGGCGACTTCATCTTCGCCGGTGAAGGGAATATTGTTTTCCATGGCGCAGGCGGTGACGCAGGCCTGGCAGCCCGAACAGCGGTCCAGGTCGATCACCAGCCCCCATTTTTTTGCTTCTTGTTCAGCCATCGTTCCGCTCCTTATGCATGTGCTAACGATAAATCAACCGGCATGATCGCCGTAAACGCCTTCGCGGCTCTCATAGCGCGCCAACGGGCGGCGCTTGCCGGTGGGGGTGAGGGTGACTTGCAGGTCGCCGCAGGCCAGGTCGCCGGCTTCATTGAGGAGAAGCTCCATCACGGCGGCCGGGTTGGCGCCGCGCCCCTCGGCGAAGCGTCCCAGCGCGGTGTGGCCCTGCCCAAAGGGGATGGCGACGGTATCCGGCCGGATGGCCGGAAAGAGATAGACAATTGCTTCCAGCTCACCGGCGGCGGAGCTGACTTTGACCACGTCATCGTCGTGCAGGCCGAGCTTTCCGGCCGTTTCCGGGTGAACTTCGATCCAGGAATTCCACATGGCCGTTGTGGTGGGGTCGGGGGTTTCCTGCAGCCAGGGGCGGTTCGCGCCGCTGCCGTCGCCCATTTGTGTGCCGTAAGACAGGAAATGCAACTTCCCTTCCGGCAAGGCTGGGGGTGCGGCCACCGGGATGCTTTCGTCCAGTGCGCTGCTGAAATCGATGAGTGCGGCTTCCGCGCCGGCTTTCCACCAGCCGCCGTATTGCAGCCAGGACGACCAGAAGGTGAAGATCTCCGGCGCTGAATAAAAGCCGCCGGCGTTCATCAAGGGCAGGATTTTTTGCTGAATGAAATCGACCTCATCCTGGTAGGTTATCGCAGCGGTCAATGCGCCGCCGCGCGCGCGGGCCGCCTCGATCAACACATCGGCTGTGGCGCGGGTATCATAGAGCGGCGCGACGACCGGCTGTAAGGAGGAAAGCGCGGGGCGGTCGCTGCCCGCCAGGACGCGCTGGTAGCCGAAGGATTCCAGCCCGGTGTGGTCCGGCAGGATCCAATCGCTGGTCATGGCTGTCTCGTCCGGGAAAGAGGAGAAGCTGACGACCGCCTTGACGTTTTTCAACGCATCCGCGAATCCAAGCGCGGCCGGCAGTTCAAAGACCGGATTGACCCCGTGAATGAACAGGGTGTGAATTTCACCGCTCTTCATGCGGTTGACCAGGGCGAGAACGCCTGCCAGGCTGCCGGCGCTGTCATCCTCCGCGGCCAGCCAGGCAGGAGCGGCGCCTTTGAGTGCGTTTAGCGCCAGGATGGCTTTGGCGGATGCCAGTCCGTTGACGTGTGCCAGTGCCGCGCCGCCCGGGATGGCCAGCGGCTGCTGCGCCTGGGCGAACAATTCGGCCAGGTGGTGCAGCTTTTCCTCGCTGACGCCGGATTGCTGCACGGCCTGGGCAAGGTCCAGGTCGGCAAATGCGGTGGGGATGGTTCCGCCGTCCATCTGGGCAACCAGGCGGCCAATGGCTTTCGCCACCAGTCCTTCGCTGCCCGGGATCACCGGGATCCATTCATCCGCCGCACCGGACGTAACCGACTGGCGCGCCTCGAAGGAGACCAGGTAGCCGCGCTTGCCCAGTTTGCCCTGTCGCAGGTTGCCGTAGCCGCGGCTGTAGGCCAGCGGCGAGAGCCAGGTTTCGAGGAAATTCGCACCGAAGGAGAAAACCACGTCCGCGCTGCCCAGGTCAAAGAACGGCAGCCCGGCGGCGCCGGTGGTCTGGCGCGCGGCTTCGATCAGGGTGGCGCGGGCTTCGAACATGCCCAGCGCGCCGTAACGCACCGGAGCCGGCGCGCCCATGGCGGTGGTGATTTCCTTGACCAGGTCGTAGAGGTGATCGGGCTGGTATCCCAACAGGAAGGCAACGCCGGCCGGATCGCCGCCGAGCAGGTTGGAAGCGGTGCTGAGCGCTTCATCCCAGGGAATGTCGATGAAGTTGCCCGAGCCGCGCCCGGCCGCCTTGCGTGGCGTCTGAATGCGGTCGGGGTTGTATAGACCCTGCACTGAGGTCAACCCGCGCTGGCAAAGCTTGCCCCGGTTGACGGGGTGCTGCGGGTTGCCTTCGGCCTTGATGGCGCGCCCCTCGAAGGTGCGCATGATCAGCCCGCAGCCGGCCGCGCACTCGCGGCAGGTCGTGGCGTAATAGGTGCTGACGCCGGTCTGGTTGTATTCGGGCATGTTGGCGTACGGCTTGCGCACAACGTACCGCGATGCCGGTCCGCAGCCGGTGAGCACCGCCGCCGCGGCAGCGCTCAGGCTAGAAATTTGCAGGAATTTGCGCCGGGATATTTTCTCGCTCATGCTAGGTCATCTCCTGAATCAATAATGGCAGGTGGCGCAGTCAGAGAGGCGCACCCATTTTTCAGGCGCCATTTTCTTATGGCAATCCAGGCACCAGCCCATGTTTTGGCCGCTTTGCGGTTCAGCGACGGTCATTTGTGCCACATCGCCGTGACAGGTTTCGCAGGTTACCCCGGCGGCCACGTGCGGGCGGTGGTTGAAGTGGACATGGTCAGGCTGAATGGCAACCGGAACCCAGGGAATGGAGTCGCCCGCTTTGACAAAAGCAGCCAGTTTATCCAATTCGGGAGATTGTTTTTGCACTTGTTGGTGGCAGCCCCAGCACTTTTCCGGGCTGGGCAGGCCGGCGGTGGGACCGGTAGCCGCGCCTGTGTGGCAGTAGGCGCACTGTGCGCCCACGCCGACGTGAAAATTGTGGGGAAACTGGATCGGCTGTTCAGGCGGAATCTGGGTGAAGTAAATGCCCCCAGCCGCGCCGCCCAGCAGGATCAGCAGCACCAGGGCAATCGTGATGACGATGCCAGGCCGCTGCCACCAGGGTCTCTTTTTCTCCATACGTTGCTCCTTTTTTCTTTGGCGGAAAGGTTCTCTCTGGCGATCATGGCGTTATTTTTTGCCGCGTGCAAACCAAACAAAGACAAAAATCAGGCCGACCAGCACCACTCCGAGCAGGATGGCAAATCCCAGGCTGGTCGCCATGGCCCCCAACGCGGTCAGCAGACCGCCCCAAAATCCCTGCGCGGGCCCGCCGGGCTGTGCCACCGGCGTCTCTTCCCGGCCGCCCAGGGAGGGGGTCTGACCGCCGGAGGGGAGGCCGGAGGGAAAGCTTTGTGCAAAAAGCAGCACGTCGCGGCCGTCCTGGGCCGTCCACTCCAACGATAATCCGATGGGCATGTCCGGCGCGGCGGCCGTGCCAAAGCGCGTGCGGTGCAGAAAGCGCCACGGGTCCGTCACTGCCAGTGTACCCAGGGTCACGTCCTGCCCTTCCATGCGGAAGACCATGGCCGTTCCGTCCGATCCGTGGCAGGAGGCGCAGGCGCTTGCATATTTGGCTTGGCCGTTTTCGATGTTGCCGTTGAGGACTCTGCGGGAGGTCAGATCGATGAATTGGTTGTCATCGAGGGTGCCGCTTTGAATGAAGGCCGCCAGCGCAGCGATATCCGCGCTGCTCAACCACTCGGTGAAATCATGCTCAGGATTGGTGCTTCCCGCGATTGCCAGGGTGGGGTCGTTTTCCAGAGCCGGAAAAACGCCCGGAAAACCGGTGAAATTGTTTCCAGAGCTGAATGCGCCGTCCCTGCCCTGGTAATCCCACCCGTGGCAGGAGACGCACCGCCAGGTGTCAGGTCCGCTGCGGGAATTGGTGGTCTGCGACGCCCACAGCGGCATGTCGCCGGCCGGGGGCTGCACATCCAGTTCCTCGAACCAATTGTCATACAGGCGGGCGCCTCGGATGATGTCTTCAGCGCTTTGCAGCAGGGCGCCGGCGCTGACCGGCAGGTAGATCAAGGCGGCCCATGTGAATAGTACAGGAAGGATGAGTGCGGGAACAACGATCGATCGGAACCGTTTCATTCTCTCCTCCAATAGTCCACCCGGATTGATCAAATCTGTGATCAATCCCCCATTTGTTTATATTATACATATGGGTTATCTATTAAATATACATTAGAGCGGGATGATTCACAATCGCCCAGGGAGTGATTCTCCCGGTCATCCTGTCCAATGCACGGATGTTATAATCCAGTCAGATTGAATTGCGGATGGAGCGGCGATGGCAGAAGAAGTTGAAATGACCGGCATGGTGTACGGCGGTGACGGATTTGGACGGCTGGCAGACGGCCGGGCTGTTTTTGTGCCCTTTGTCCTGCCCGGCGAGCGCGTGCTGGTGGACCTGGTGGAAGAAAAGCGCGGGCATGCGCGCGGCCGCCTGAAGACCATCCTGCGGGCATCGCCTGAGCGGATAGCGCCGCGCTGCGCGCACTACGGTGTCTGCGGCGGCTGCCACTACCAGCATCTGCCGTATGACGCGCAACTGCGCGTCAAGGAGCAGATCGTGCGGGAGCAGTTCGTGCGCATCGCCGGGGTGAGCGACCCGCCCATGCGGCCGATTCAACCCTCGCCGCAGGCCTGGTATTACCGCAACACCGTCCAGTTTCACCTGGACGAACAGGGGAAGCCTGGCTACCAGGAGGCCGGTTCGCACCGCGTGGTGCCGATCAGCGAATGTCACCTGCCTCAGGAAATCCTCTCGCAGACCTGGCCGCTGCTCGACCTGGAGCCGCTGCCCGGCCTGGAACGCATCCTCCTGCGGGCCGGGGCCGGGGACGAACTGCTGCTGGCATTGGAAGGCAGCGGGGAAGCCATGCCCGAGTTCAGCGTCGATTTTCCGCTCTCGGCGGCTTACCTGGGCCCGACGGGTGCGATGGTGCTGGCCGGCGACGATGGATTGATGTTTGAAGTGCTGGAGAAATCCTTCCGCGTCTCGGCAGGGTCGTTCTTCCAGGTCAACACCGCCCAGGCTGGGGTGATGGTGCAGCACCTGCTGGAGCGGTTGCCGCTGGGGGAGGAAACCACGCTGCTGGACGTGTATTGCGGCGTGGGATTATTCTCGGCGTTCATGGCGCCGCAGGTCGGGCGTTGCGTGGGCATCGAGCTGTCTGAATCAGCCTGCGAGTATTACGCCGCCAACCTGGATGCCTGCGACAACGTCGAGCTGTACGTTGG
>ERZ1649853.930-NODE-930-length-11748-cov-6.963910_pt1 | contig 11748 bp, 13 predicted proteins | sample MGYA00575353_ERZ1649853 | MGnify/ENA primary metagenome ERZ1649853 (study PRJEB40853, sample SAMN11349654) | freshwater sediment metagenome | isolation source: river sediment | host: Sediment | place: India: Okhla Barrage, New Delhi | collected 2017-02-21 ...
TATCACTTTCCATTTGTGAAAAAGACGGCTTTTCGACCGGCACTGCGCGATATTCCATGGGCGAATAACCCGGACGACTTTACCGCCTGGGCAGATGGGCGCACCGGCTATCCGGTGGTGGACGCCGCCATGCGGCAGCTTGTGCAGACCGGCTGGATGCACAACCGGGCGCGCATGATCGCGGCTTCGTTCCTGGCCAAGGACCTGCTGGTGGATTGGTGCTGGGGCGAGCGTTTCTTCATGCAGCATCTGATCGACGGCGATCCGGCAGCCAATAATGGCGGTTGGCAGTGGACGGCGGGCACCGGCACCGACGCTGCGCCGTATTTCCGGGTGTTCAACCCCGTTCTGCAGAGCATGAAGTTCGACCCGCATGGTGACTATATTCGCCGCTATGTGCCCGAGCTGGCAAACATGCCGGAGGAATATATCCACAGCCCGTGGCAGATGCCGGTGGATGTGCAGAGAAAAGCCGGTTGTGTGATTGGAAAAGATTACCCTGCGCCGATCATTGATCATGCCTGGGCGCGGGAGCGCGTCTTATTGGCATACAAAAGGATGTGATGAACTATGCTCGTCAAGAAGTGGCCTCTGATATTGATCATTTTACTGGGCGGTATTGCCGTCCTGGGCAGTTATGTCTTGGGCGTTCAAGTATACCCTGGTAAGTCAGAACTGCTGTGGGGCGGTATGCCGGAGAATTTGCGACCATGGATCACTGCCAACATGTTCCTGGCGGCGGCTGGGTACCTGGTTTATACCTATTTCATCTTGTTTCGCCTGGATGTGGCAAAAACGCGGGTATACCACCGCTATGGTTTTAGGACGTTCTACCTTCTTTACGCAGCCATCCTGATTCCTTCAGCCCTGTGGATGCCGCTGACATTGCTGGCGGTGCAGGGGATTTCTATTGCCTGGGTATGGCTGGTGAGGCTTGACCTGGTGGTGGTCGGGCTGGCCTCTCTGGCGTTGTTGTTTGCGCTGTGGAAGATCGAACCACGGCAACCCAAGCAGCTTCACCGGTTGTCTGTGATCGGCGCAATATTCTTCTGTGTCCAAACGGTGCTGTTGGATGCGGTTGTGTGGTCTGTTTATTTTGGGATATGAGACAGTATAATAGGATTGGGAGGGCGACATGATGGATACATTGCTTGGCAAACACTGGCATCATTTACCTACTGATGAGGTAATTGACCTACTGGATACGAACTGGCAGCAAGGGTTGGATATATTCGATGTCAAGCACCGCCAGGAGCGCTTTGGCCTTAATGTATTGACACCTAAGAAAGAGAAAAGTCCGTTAGTGCGCTTTCTGCTTCAGTTCAATAACCCGCTGGTGGTCATTTTGCTGGTAGCCAGTCTGGTGACGGCGGTGTTCAAAGACCCTATAGATGCCCTGGTGATCTTTGGGGTGGTGCTGATCAACGCCATCATTGGCTACGTCCAGGAGGCGCGGGCTGAAGAGGCGATCGCCGCGCTAGCAAAAGCGATGACCAACGAGGCTGTGGCGGTGCGTGGAGGAAAGGTCGTGCGGTTGCCAGCAGCGGAACTGGTTCCGGGGGATATTGTACAACTCCAGGCGGGTACACGCGTGCCGGCTGATCTGCGATTGATCACTTCGCGAGATCTTCAAGTGACCGAGGCAGCGCTAACCGGCGAATCGCTGCCAGTGGAGAAGGATAGCTCGTTGCTGATTGCACACGATGCTGTCCTGGCTGAGCGGCGTAACATGGCTTATGCATCCACCTTTGTGACCTATGGCGTGGCTACAGGGGTGGTGGTGGCTACGGGCGATGGGAGTGAACTGGGGCGTATCTCGCAGTTGATTTCCAGTGCGGCGACACTGGAAACTCCGCTCACGCAGAAAATCAACCAGTTCAGCAAGCTGTTATTGGTCGCTATCCTGGTGCTTGCAGTGGTGACGTTTGGGATTGGTGTGCTGCGCGGTGATGCGTTAGTGGATACCTTGATGGCTGCGATTGCCATGGCGGTGGGTGCGATTCCAGAAGGCCTGCCAGCGGCAGTGACGGTGACGTTGGCGATCGGCGTGTCGCGTATGGCAAAGCGGCGTGCAATCATCCGCAACCTGCCGGCGGTCGAGACGCTCGGTTCGACAACCGTAATCTGTTCTGATAAAACCGGCACGCTCACCCAAAACCAGATGACTGTGCAAGAGATCCACACGTTGAGTGGCGCCTACGCAGTCAGTGGGGTAGGTTATCAGCCGGAAGGCAGCCTGCAGAACAAAGATAGTGCGCAGGCCAGCTGGGAGAGCGACCTGGCGGTGCTCGAGACGCTCAAAGCCGGGTTGCTGTGCAACGATAGCCAATTAGTAGAAACAGACGGGCGCTGGAACGTGCAGGGCGACCCTACCGAGGGTGCGTTACTGGTTTCTGCTCGCAAAGGTTTGAAGGCCACTGAAGTCACATCCTACCCGGCACGCCTGGATGCGATCCCCTTCGATTCGCAACACCAGTTCATGGCGACTCTGCATGCCGATGGAATGGTGTACGTCAAAGGCGCAGCGGAAGTGCTGCTCGAGCGTTGCAGTGGGGCGCTGGACGCCAACGGCCAGAAAGTGACTTGCGCAAGCGAGGTTTTTCACGAGGCAGTAAAAAGCATGGCTTCGCAGGGCTTGCGCGTGCTGGCATTTGCCCGCCTTGATATGCCCGGCGCGGAGCGAGTGTCTTTTAATGACATCCAGGACCTGACCTTGTTGGGTTTGCAAGGTATGATGGATCCACCGCGTGCGGAAGCGGTAGACGCCATTCGAGCCAGCCAAAAGGCGGGCATCACTGTGAAGATGATCACTGGTGACCACGCCCTGACTGCGGCAGCGATTGGCAGGCAATTGGGATTGTGCCAGGAGGATTGCGGTTCGGTACTGACTGGTGCGGAGTTGATGAAGCTGTCAGACAGCGAGCTGATCGAGCAGGCTGAGAAGGTTAATGTATTTGCCCGTGTATCGCCTGAGCAAAAGCTTCGGCTGGTGGAGGCGTTGCAGGCACGCGGTCATGTGGTGGCGATGACTGGCGATGGGGTGAACGATGCCCCGGCGCTCAAGCAAGCTAATATCGGTGTGGCGATGGGCATCACTGGCACAGATGTGTCTAAGGAAGCGGCTGATATGATCTTGACCGACGACAACTTTGCCACCATCGAAGCAGCAGTTGAAGAAGGCCGCGGTGTCTTTGACAACCTGACCAAGTATATTGCCTGGGTTTTGCCTACCAACCTGGGAGAGGGGTTGGTGCTTCTGGCTGCTATCATTGCCGGGGTTGCATTGCCCATCCTGCCGATCCAGATCTTGTGGATCAACATGGTAACGACGGCAGTATTGGGGGTGTCGCTCTCCCTGGAACCGAAAGAACCTGATTTGATGCGACGGAAACCGCGCGATCAAAAAGCGCCGCTTCTAAACGGTGTATTAATCACTCGGATTATCCTGGTAGGCGTAATCATCCTGGCAGGAGCGTTTGGATTATTTGAATATGAGCTGATGCGTGGCGCATCGGTGGAGGAAGCTCGAACAGTAGCGGTTAATGTGGTTATTGCAGTAGAGACTTTATACCTGTTCAATTCCCGGTCGCTGACTCGTTCTCCGTTCCAATCGGGCTTATTATCTAATCCTTGGGCAATAGGCGGTGCTGTTCTGATGGTGTTGATCCAGCTGCTGTATACCTATGCTCCTTTCATGAACGCACTTTTTGAAAGTGCGCCACTTCCATATTCTCTTTGGCTAGACGTGCTGGCGGTGGGCATAGCGGGATATGCGGTTGTAGAGATCGAAAAATGGTTGCGGCGCAGGTCATTAGCGAAGGCTATCTAAAAGCAAGTTGAGCAGAGTGTTGAGCTGGTAGAATGAATTTACGTACACGCCGAACCTTATTGATACTTGCCGCAGTGATCCTGCTGTTATTCGTGGCCGGACCTTTACTGATCCCGGTGCCGCCACTGGAGGGTACGCGCCCCGCACAAGAGTTGGCTGACCCTGACAGCCAGTTCATCGAGATCAATGGGTTGAGCGTGCACATGAAAACTGCTGGACAGGGTGAGCCGGTCTTCTTGCTCTTGCACGGGTTTGGGGCCAGCCTGTACTCCTGGCAGGCGGTGATGGAGCCACTCAGCCAGATTGGACGGGTGATCGCCTATGACCGCCCGGCGTTTGGCCTGACCGAGCGCCCACTCACCTGGCAAGGGCAAAATCCTTACAGTCCGGAGGCACAGGTGGCGTTGGTGATCGGGTTATTGGATCATTTTGGAGTACAAAGCGCTATCCTGGTTGGTAACTCGGCGGGTGGCACGGTTGCGATGCAGACTGCGCTGGCGCACTCTGAACGAGTTTTAGCGCTGGTGCTGGTGGATCCAGCAGTATACAATGGTGGCGGTGCGCCAGATTGGATCCGCCCGCTGCTGAACACACCGCAGATGCGCCACCTTGGACCGTTGGTGGCACGCCAGATCCAAGCACGCGGCCCGCAATTGATCGAATTGGCCTGGCATGATCCATCAAAGATCACGCCAGAAACGCTTGCACTATATAAAAAACCGCTCCAGGTGAAGAATTGGGACCAAGCTTTGTGGGAGCTTACACTTGCCAGCCGGGATGCGAAGCTAGATGTGCGGTTGGATGAGCTCAGGATGCCGGTGTTAGTGGTTACCGGTGATGATGACCGTATCGTTCCTACCGAAGATAGTATTCGCCTGGCTGGGGAGATCACCAATGCAGACCTGGTGGTTATCCGGGCGGCTGGTCATGTGCCGCATGAGGAACAACCGGCTGCCTTCATGGATGCAGTCAAAGAGTTCTTAGCAAAACTTATAAATTAAAATACACTATTCGCATAGAAACAAGGAGAAAAATGCCAAAAGTTTCATTAAATACAGTTGGACCCGATTTCACCCTGGCTGATTTTCAGGGTAAGCCGGTGAGTTTATCAGATTTCAAAGGCAAAGCAAATGTTCTGCTGGTCTTCAACCGCGGCTTTGCCTGACCATTCTGCCAGCGGCATATGGCGCAGTTGCGCCAGGACTATACAGAATTTGAAAAACGGAACACGCAGATTGTCGTGGTTGGCCCGGAAGATGCAAAAGCGTTTTCAGCTTATTGGGCTGCGAATAACCTGCCTTTCATTGGCTTGCCCGACCCCAAAGCCAGCGTGCTCAAGTTATACGGGCAAGAGGTGAACCTGTTCAAGCTGGGGCGGATGCCTGCCCAGGTGATTGTTGATATGAGCGGTATGGTCCGTTTTGTTCACTATGGTCATGCCATGTCGGATATCCCGGAAAATCGTGAGTTGTTTGAATTGTTGGATCAATTATAAGTAGATATTGGAGGTAAAGATGAATATTTTGTTGGTGTTGAAAATCATTGCATCCCTGGGGACTGCGCTAACAGGCGTATTAGCGCTGGTGAAACCCACGGCGGTGTACGGATTTACCGGATTGGTCGCCGAGGGGGCACGCGGCATCTCGGAGATCCGGGCTATTTTTGGCGGCTTGTTCATTGCGCTGGGAATTGCACCGTTCATCTTCGGCGAGGCAGGCTACCAGGTGCTCGGTTTAGGTTATCTGTTGATTGCTGCCGTGCGCTTGGTCTCCATCTTCCTGGATCATTCCACCGCTACTTCCAACCTGATCAGCCTGGCGATCGAAATTGTATTCGGGATTATCCTGATCTGGAGGCGTTAAAATGACGGTTCGAATTGTCACCGACAGTACCTGTGATTTACCAGCGGCAGTTGTCTCCCAGCTGGGAATCACCGTCGTCCCGCTTTACATCCACGTCGGGAATCAAGAATACCTGGATGGGATCGATATGACGCGCAATGAGTTTTATGCCAAGTTGCCTACGTTTATTCACCATCCAACGACGGCGGTACCTTCCCCGCAAAAGTTTCATGCTATCTACGGTGCACTTGCGGAGGAAGGCGCTGACGAGGTTTTATCGATCCATATCTCCACGACTCTGAGCGCGATCATGAATGTCGCCCAGACCGCGGCAAAGGAGATCCACTCTGTGAAAGTGACGGTGCTTGACTCCCGGCAACTCAGTCTGGGGACTGGTTTCCTGGTGCAGACGGCGGCGGAGATGGCGCGGGCAGGCAGCACTGTTAAGGAAATCCTGGAGGCGCTCGAAGACCAGATCAAGCGCACACACGTATGGGCAGCGTTGAACACGCTGGAATATCTGCGCCGTAGCGGGCGAATGAACGGTGTGGTGTCCACCTTTGGCGAACTGTTGCAAATCAAGCCGATCCTCAAGATGTACGATGGCGTTTCAGGTGCTGAGAAAGTGCGCACACGCAAGAATGCCATTAAACTACTGGTGGATAAGTTGCAGAGTTACAGCCCATTCGAGAAGATCGCTTTCTTGCACTCAGAGGCGCTCGAACAGGCGCATGCCTTGCAAGAAGAAGTACGCGGGTTGTTACCTGATAAGGAGACATGGTTGGAAGTGATCAACCCCGTTTTGGGCACACATATCGGCCCCGGCGTGGTGGGCTTTGCTTGCGTCACGAGTAAATAGGAGACGTTGACGATATCCTTGGGAGAGCATGCACTCGCCATAACGAGTTAATGCTTGATCAGCGGGTAAATTTTCCATAGGTAAAGTGGAACCAGGAATAGCAGGACAGTACCGAGGATAACAAGGGTAAGATTGGTATAGGTGATCTGATAAACGTTCTCCAGTACCTGGGCGTTGGAATCGGAGACCAACCAGGCTGACTCCAGGTCCCATAATCCATGGAAGACGATCAGCCCGAGTATGCCGCCGCCGCGCCAGCGGATCAGGGCAAAAAGCAGTCCAATTAGCAAGGTGGCAAGTCCAACGACTGGTCCCTGACCGAAGACATGCCAGAGCAGGAAGCCAAAGCTGGAGCCCCAGATAGCCCAGCGCACACCGCGCCACTCTTCTAGCAGACGGTAGAGCACGCCGCGGAAGAGCAGCTCTTCCGTCAGCCCAACCAGGCAGAAGTAGAAAAAGAGGTCCCAGATGACTTTCTCGAGGGTAAAGCAAGGCGGCTGGATCTGCCAATTGATCGAGAGGATGATCATCAAACGAGCTGCCAGGATGACCAGCCCGCACCCGAAGGTTAGCCGCAGGCCGCGATGGTTCATACCCAGTTGATCCCAACTCCAGCGCCGTCGCCCGATGAACAACGTGCCTGCCAGGATGTAAAAATATGCGGCAACCTGAAAGATATCCAATGCAGTGCCATCCAGGTTGGGCCAAGCCCACAGGTAAGCTGGAATGGCAGGCAGGAACAGGATGCCGATCTCAAGCAAAGCGATGAGATAGGGTGAGCGAGAAGCCCGGGTACTCATCTTAACAATCCTTTATATTGGTGTCTATTTATCGCATTATAATCCTGTAAACCAACCTACCAATGTTGATTCGCTGACGCAGATCGCGTTGGGAATAAACCAGATAACTATTAGAACGGAGAAAAATAATATGGGACTTACTCATATGCAAATCAAGGAACTGCTCGACGAGGGCCACTGCCATGAATGTGAAGGCGTGGGCAAGGATCACGTGTGTGTCAGCATTGCTGCCATCGCCGAGATGCCCAGCCGCTTTGGTCAATTCCACATTGTGGCTTTCTACAACAATAAAGACGATAAGGAACATGTTGCCATCGTACGCGGGGATGTATGTGGTGAAGAGGATGTCCCGGTGCGCGTACACTCGGAATGCCTGACGGGTGATGTGATTGGCTCGCTGCGCTGTGATTGTCGTGACCAGTTGGAGAGCGCCTTGCGCATGATTGGACAGATGGACAAAGGTATCTTGCTGTACATGCGCCAGGAAGGTCGTGGGATCGGGCTGATCAACAAAATCCGCGCCTATGGCCTGCAAGAGCACGGCTACGATACAGTAGAAGCCAACCTGCTTTTGGGCTTCCGGGATGACGAGCGCGATTACAGCGTGGCTGCGCATATGCTCGAGTCGCTGCATGTGAAATCTATCCGGCTGATCACCAATAATCCAAAGAAGATCGAAGAACTGACCAAGAACGGTGTGATGGTGACCGGGCGCATCCCGCACATCATGCCGGTGAATGAGTACAACCGCTTCTACCTGGAGACAAAGGCGGTCAAATCGGGCCACCTGTTCGACACCTTGGGCAAAGAACACCTGGCGGAGCAATCGGATTACCCGGTGGTCGAAGGGATGCATGAGGAAGTTTTACAGGCAGTGCAGCACTTGCATGAATAAAACGCTGTGAGGAGGTACTATGAAACTCGATGATCGTACGGTCGTGATCAGCGGCGCCACCGGCGAGCTGGGTTTTATACTAGCGCAAGCCTTGGCGGCTGAACAGGCGAAACTGGCTTTGATCGGCAAGGACTCTCAAAAATTAGCTGTGAGTGCGGGTGCGTTGGGATTGCCGGAGGAACGGGTGATGGCGGTCACGGCTGACCTGCTGAATCCCGTGCAGACCCAGGCCGCGGCCGGAGCGATTGCTGAACGGTTCGGGCGGGTGGATGCGCTTTTACACCTGGCTGGCGGCTGGACAGGCGGCAAGAGCCTGGTGGAAGCACCGCCAGAAGACCTGGAATTTATGCTCAAGCAGCACGTATGGACTTCCTTGCACGTCATCCAGGCATTTGTGCCACACGTGGTCAAGAACAGTTGGGGGCGAGTGGTGATGATCAGCTCGCCGTTTGCCTCACGCCCGGCGGCCAAAGGTGGACCCTATGCTGCTGGCAAGGCGGCTCAAGAAGCGCTGATGCTGACGCTTGCACAAGAACTCAAGGGAACTGGCGTCACTGCTAACCTGCTGCTGGTGAAAACCATCGATACCCAGCGCAAGAGGGTGACGGTGCCGTCGAGCGAAAATGTCTCCTGGAGCACGCCGGAGGAGATTTGCGCCGCGGTGATGTACCTGCTTTCTGACGAGGCGGGAGTGGTGAATGGGGCAAAGATTCCGCTGTATGGCGGCATGAGTTAAGTCGACAAGCCAAAAAGGATTTGTGCTCTCCTGGGTTTAGTTGCCCAGGAGAGCTTATTTAGATAAAAACACTCCAATTATCCTGGTTTGTGGTATGATGTAGACCTTTATATAGGAGTAAATGACATGCAGAAAATTACCCCATTCTTATGGTTCGAAGATCAGGCTGAAGAGGCGGTGAACTTTTACACCTCTATCTTCAAAAACTCACGAATCGGTGAGGTCGCTCGCTATGGAGAAGCAGGCCCACGTCCTAAGGGCACGGTGATGACGGTTTCGTTCTATCTCGATGGGCAGGAATTCATCGCCCTCAATGGCGGTCCTGAATTCAATTTCACCGAAGCCATATCGTTCTTCGTGCACTGCGAGACGCAAGAAGAGGTGGATGAGTTATGGGAGAAGCTGACTGAAGGGGGTGAAGAGGTGCAGTGCGGCTGGTTGAAGGATAAGTATGGTGTATCCTGGCAGGTTGTGCCCAATACGTTGATGAATTATATCAACGGTCCGGATGCTGAGAAATCCGCTCGTGCGGTGCAGGCGATGCTGCAGATGAAAAAGATCGATATCTATAAGATCAAACAGGCATATGACGGTAATTAGAATTTGGAATTGCTTGTAATCGCCAGATCTTTACCGCATTAAGCTATTCTGAATCCCCGGCATGACGAGTTTGTGAACGATTTGATCCATCTCGTCCGGGGAATAGGGCATTTTGTTGTCCAGCCACCAACGCAACAGCATCACAATTGACCCAGCCACGAAATGTGCCGTCACCGGGATCGGCACAACAGGTGCTTGACCATCGCGTAAATAGGATTGCAATTCTACTGCGATCTTTTGGCTCCAATATTCCTGCCCTTTCTCGAAGAACAACTCTAAGCCGCGCCCGCGCACCATACTCTTGAACAACTGCTGGTTTTGCTGGATATGCTCGAAAAGGTCACGCACTGGAAACAAGCGCTCCAGTCCTGCCGATGCGGATTGTCCCGGCATCTGGCTCAGCACTTCCATCATGTGAGTCAGCAGATCGTCCATCAGGTCTTCCTTGTCCTGGTAGTGGGCGTAGAATGTCGAGCGCCCCACATCGGCACGGTCGATGATGTTTTGGATGGTGATGATTTCGTATCGTTTTTCTTGCAGCAACGACATGAGCGCTTCTTGCAGGATGCGCCGTGTGCGCTGGCTGCGGCGGTCGGTTTTTAGATTTGTCATCACATTTTCTCTATTTCTGAACAATCTCTGTGAATCTGTTCACTAATGGACTTTTTATACCTTTTGTAGATTGACGGATGTCCAGGTGAATAATATACTTATTTATCGAACAATTTGTTCGATAGTGAACATATTATACACTATAGCCCAGACTGAAGAAAATAGAAATGCACCAACATTCACATTCAACTGTAGTCCAATTAGACAGGCGCTTCTTGATCATCGGCTTCGCGCGTCTTGTAAAATAACTTGTTATAAGATTAAATAATACAATATATTTTATAAAAGGATTTTACGATGGATAAAAATTTACTGACAGGATGGTGGCATTTGACGATGCCCGTTCCACCAGGTATATGGCACAAGCAAGGTGGAGGAGGAAGTGGACATTTAGATTTCATGAGCGAAACACATCACCAGGTGCGGGATTATGCGGTCGTGGAATTGCCGCGCAGTGGCAAGCCCTTGACGCCCGAGCGCATTGCTCAGGAGCTAAAACTACCACAGGCTCGCGTGGTGGAAATTCTTGACGAACTGGAAAGACATAAGACATTTGTCTTTCGCAATGCCGAAGGCGCGGTCACCTGGGCGTACCCGGTCACGGTTGATCCGACGCCTCACCGAGTGCGTTTCAGCACAGGCGAGCAAGTCTACGCGGCTTGAGCGTTCGATGCGATAGCAGTGCCCTTCGTGCAAGGGCAGTTACGAGATGAGAAGTTATCCTGCGTCATCCAGACGGAGTGTGGTCATTGCCGCCAACCCATCACGATTGAGGTCGATAGCGAGCTCAATTGCCGTGTGCAAGAAGGGGCAGAAGAACCGCTCGTCTATTCACCCTTGCTGGATGTGCAAAAACTGGAGCCGAGTATCATCGACGGGTTCTGAAGGAAATCGCTTTTCTTCTGGTCAGAAGAACACGCCAAAGAATATCGACTAAGATACGGTGGGGAGCGCGGGGCTTACCTGACATTGCCGCAGTGCGTGCACTTTGTCAGAGGTTCACAGAGCACCCTGTTTGGCTTTCCGCGCCGATAATTTACCTTATACCTGAAGGTTAGACCTGTTATGGTGATTTGAGCGGTCCCGTCCAAGGGAGCAGTGAACTGAATATGCTCATATCATAATCGGAGTAAACTTCGCGCCGGCTCAGGAAAAAGAGCGTTTCTAGCGTGTGTTCGTTGAAAGTCCCCAGCCCCATACCGGCGACATAGCCATATTCCTTCGCCCACTCTACGACATAATCATCCCGCGATCCATAGGGGTAGGCCAGGGTGAGTACCGGAACGCCGAAGGTTTCTTCCAGCAGGGAGCGAGATTCCTGAAGTTCATAGTCAAGCTGCCAATGGTTGTATGTCAAATCCGAATGGCTCATGCTATGTGAGCCAACCTCCCAACCGGCGGCGATCATTTCAGCTACCTGATCAGCATTCACCAGGTTATAACTCCCGAGGCGTTCAGCCACAATATATATGGCGCCGACGAAGCCCATTTTTTGCATGATGGGGAAGGCATTGGCGTATACATCCAGGTTACCATCGTCAAAGGTGATGATCACCGGTCGTTTGGGCAACTCGCC
>ERZ1649853.932-NODE-932-length-11723-cov-23.129757_pt1 | contig 11723 bp, 6 predicted proteins | sample MGYA00575353_ERZ1649853 | MGnify/ENA primary metagenome ERZ1649853 (study PRJEB40853, sample SAMN11349654) | freshwater sediment metagenome | isolation source: river sediment | host: Sediment | place: India: Okhla Barrage, New Delhi | collected 2017-02-21 ...
GCGAGATCGAAATCGTCTTCGACCGCAGGCTCACGGACCGCCTCAAGGTCATCCTTCTGATCGATAACGGCGGCTGGTCCATGGAACCCTACGTGGATATCGTCCAGACCCTCTTCCACTACGCCCGCTCCCAGTTCAAGGACCTCCGGACCTACTACTTCCACAACTCGGTCTACGAGGTCGTCTGGCAGGATGCCCAGCGATTCTACCGCCCCGAGCGCCTCGATGACTTCGCCCTGCGCGACCCCGAGACGCGGCTCATCGTCCTGGGCGACGCGAGCATGTCGCCCTACGAGCTCATGTACGCGGGCGGCGCCATCGACTTCACGCAGCGCAGCACCCGCGCGAGCATCGATCGGCTCAAATTTCTCGCAAGCCTGTTCCGTCACGCCGTCTGGCTCAACCCCGCCGCCCTGTGGGAGTGGGACCGCGTGCGCACCATCGGCATCATCCGCCAGGTCTTTCCCATGTACGAGCTGACGCTCGACGGGCTGGAGGCGGCGGTACGACGCCTCGTGGCCAGGAACTAAGAGACAGGTTCCCGGAGTAGCGACAGACACAAATCCCCCTCTTTCCGAGGCGGCACACAAAAAAGGCACAAAGGGAGAGGCGCATCATGCGCCGCTCCCTTTGTGTTCTGAGCTCAGCCACATGTCCGGATCCGCAGACATGCCGGCGAACCTCTTTTCGCCATGACGATCCCGGCCGCCTCGATCTTCGGTCTCGCTCGCAAGGGAATCCTCGTGTTGATGCGAAAGGTCTTTTTCTTGCAAGGCCCTCAGGAAAAATCGGGACGCGCAAGCCCCGAAGACAGGGGATGCAACCATGATCGATTGCCCCCGGATTGTCATCGGCGCAACCGAGAGCGACGCGGGAGAGGGGTTTCAGATACGAGGGAACAGGCTTTGGAGGAGGGATGTTATCCTGATCCGCGTAAGGCGCCATAATAAGACGCGAAAACGGGATCAACAGGATAAAAAATTGACAAATTAGCCCATTCCCGGTGGTTGCTCCAATGGGGTGTTATGTGGACAGGGAACGTGAATCCCGCGTCTTATGCGGGTCCATATCATGATTGTTATGATTCTTCGTCATGGAGAAGGATGCGATGAAAATGAAAACCGTAGTGAAGACTTTGACGATTGGTTCTGTTCTTTTCATGTTGTGCCTTTTTATAGGGCAGGGCATCGTCGAATTCTATTTTAGCGGGAAAAAAGAGATGCTCCAAACGGCGGCCCTTGTCAATAATCTATGCAATGATAATGGTTCTTGTCCTTTACTGCTTGAAAGTTGGGAAGGTGAAAACGGAAGGTTGAGGAAGGGTCGGATGCTGTACATGACCACTCCAATTCATGGAAGCGAGAAGAATGAAAAAAGCCTTAAACCTCAATCATTCAAAATGATTTACGTGATGGCCTTTCCTCCGGATGATTGGTTCGAGGTCCAGGGCGGCGTTGGAAAGGAAGTCACTTCAGGTTGGACGGGTCGGTAAGATGGTGCAGCACCTGCGTGCGCATCGACCGGCTGAAATTTCTCGCAAGCCTGTTCCGTCACGCCGTCTGGCTCAACCCCGCCGCCCTGTGGGAGTGGGACCGCGTGCGCACCATCGGCATCATCCGCCAGGTCTTTCCCATGTACGAGCTGACGCTCGACGGGCTGGAGGTGGCGGTACGCAGCCTGGTGGCGAAGAATTAGGGTATCGGCTACAGGGTATCGGGCACAGGGCAGAAAGGGAGATTTTCTTGCCTGGTGGCTTAAGGCTTCTTCCCCCTGTCATCGGATCAACAGGAAGGGGTTGTGCTTCATGTCCGTGTCGGCAGGGGGCACCTCCTCATACTCCGAGCGGAACTCATCCCAGGCTCCCGCCAGTTCCTCCCGCAGGGTGGCGCGCACTTCGCCCTGCAAGTCTTCCGCACAGGCGAGCATCTCCTCGACGAACATGTCCTTGTGGCGGGCCATCCGCCAGGGTGGCGCCGGCTCGCCCTCGCGCAGGATCGCAAAGAAAGACCGGGCCTCGTCGGGTGCGATGGCCGCAAAGCCCGGTTCGAGCCCGAGCCGCTTGCGGGCCCAGAAGGTGAAGAGCAGGTGAAAGCACGTCAAGTCGTCGCGGCCGACTGATTCGCGGTCGATGACGGCTTTCTGGGTCAGGGTCCCCATGAAGCCGTCCAGGGCAATGAGCCTCATCAGGGCCCTGCTTGCCCCCGAGAGGTCTTCGGCGCCGGCAAAGTCCCTGTAGGTCTCGCCGTCCTTGAGCCCGGTGTACAGCAGCGGTCTCTTCAGCAGCAGTCCCGACAGCATCTCGCCGCGCTCATCGCCCCAGAACCCGTTCTCGAAACCGGCTTTCTTGAACCAGGCGATCCTCTGCCAGCTCTCGACAACCCGCTTCAACCGCAGAACGAACCCGAAGCCGACGCGGAATACCGACTCCAGCGGGTTCCGTGCGAGCAGGGCCGCTGCGCCCTCCCGGTCTTTCCCCGCCAGTTCCTCCAGGGCGATGTTGACGTACGCGGCCGCCTTGCGGGTCGTCCTGACGAGCCCGTCGAGTTCCAACCGGGCGAGTCCCTCCACGGCCGCGATCCGGTTCGCGAGCCCCGCGAATTCGATGCGGATGCGGTCCAGGACCAGGGGGTCCCGGATGCCGGCGATCGCCTCCCGCAGGCTGCCCTCCTGTCCTCCCTCGTGAAGCGGCAGAAACGGGATGAGCGGCCCGGTTTCGTCACCGGAGAGAATGTCGACGACGACAGCCGGCTTCCCCTCGCGGGTCAGCTGCTCGGGGGAAAGAGGGGAGTAGATGGACAGGGCCTCCTCGAAGGGCAAAAAACCGCTCTCGGCCAGGCGCACGTTTCGCATCCGGTACATCCCCTCCTCCATCTCGGAGGGTACCGTGCTGGAGAGGCTGGACATCAGGGTTTGAAATGCGGCCAGGCTGGCTGCGGCGATGGCGCCCGTCAATTCCCGCAGGAAGGGCTCGGATTCGGGGTCGAGGGCATTCAGGAACAGGGTCCCGTCGTGGGTGAAGAACCCCTCGGGGACCTCGAACTCCTTGTCGTCCTCTTCCCGGACCATGGCCTCGAGGCTCTTCTGGAGCGTATGGTACAGAAGAGGATTTCCCTCGTTGAGCAGCCACCGGACCGTTCTGGGCCGGTCCGCCTCGACGAGGCGCTTCAGCCAGGCAAGAACCTCCGCACCGTTGATCTCGTCGCGGTCCCAGATCTCGAGGTCCAGCAGGTACTGCCACTGGTCCGGCGTGGCCAGCTCCAGAAGGGGAAGACAGTCGTCTGCGCCAATCTTCTTGACGACCCAGTAGAAGTCCCCGGCGGGGAATGCCTCGACGAGCGCGCGGGGATCGGGTTCCCGAAGGACGCGCTCCAGGATCTCCCGTCCGCCGAGGCGATCGAACTCCTGAAGCAGGGTTTCCCCGCGCGTGGCGGGCAGGACGGCAGGATGGGTGATGGAAGGGGATTTGGATGATGGAGTCATGGCACGTTCCGACGCTCCTCCCGGTCTTTGCGCTGTGAGTTGAGAGAAGAGCCCCCGGGGAAGAACGGGCTTCCCCGGGGGCTGGAACGCTTCTTTTCGGGTATTTTGTCCGGTGCCGCCTAGGCCTTTTCTTCTTCCTTCTCGGCCTTCTTGCCCACCATGGTGCGGGTCGTGATGAGCAGCGAGGCCACCGACGCCGCGTTCTGCAGGGCAAGCCGGGCCACCTTGGCCGGGTCGATGATGCCCGCCTTCATCATGTCCACGTACTCGCCGCTGTCGGCGTCGAAGCCGAAGGCCCCCTTCTTCTCGCGGACCTTCTCCACGACGACGGAACCCTCGTAGCCGGCGTTCTTCGCGATCATTTTCAGCGGCTCCTCGACGGCCTTGCGGACGATCTCGAGGCCGTAACGGGCATCGCCTTCGAGCTTGGCCTTCGCCAGGGCTCCGGCGCAGCGGATGAGGGCCACACCCCCGCCCGGCACGATGCCTTCCTGAACGGCCGCGCGGGTCGCATTCAGGGCGTCGTCGATGCGGGCCTTCTTCTCCTTCATCTCGATCTCCGTGGCGGCGCCTGCTTTGATGATCGCGACACCGCTGGTCATCTTCGCCAGCCGCTCCATGGCCTTCTCGCGGTCGTAGTCCTGCTCGATGATCTCGATTTCCTTCTTGAGCTGCCGTACGCGCTCGTCGATGTCCGCCTTCTTCCCCGCGCCGTCGATGAAGGTCGTGTTGTCCTTGTCGATGACGATCCGGCGGGCCCGCCCGAGGTCCTTCACGGTCGCAGACTCGAGCTTGATCCCCATCTCCTCGGAGATCACCTTGCCGCCCGTGACGACGGCGATGTCCTGCAGGGCGCCCTTGCGCCGGTCGCCGAAGTACGGGGCCTTGATGGCGGCGCACTTGATCACGCCGCGGACCTTGTTGACCACGAGCGTCGCGAGGGCCTCGCCCTCCACGTCCTCGGCGACGATCATGAGGGGCTTGCCGGTCTTGGCCACCTGCTCGAGCAGCGGCAGGATCTCCTGCATGTTGCCGATCTTCTTGTCCGTGATCAGGATGAGGGAGTCTTCCAGGACGGCTTCCATCTTCTCCATGTTGGTGATGAAGTAGGGCGAGATGAAGCCCCGGTCAAATTTCATGCCCTCGACGAAATCCAGCACCGTGTCGATGGACTTGTTGTCCTCGACGGTGATGATCCCCTGCTTGCCGACCTTGTCCATGGCATCGGAGATGATCGTGCCGATCTCGGTGTCGTTGTTGGCCGAGATCGTCCCGACCTGGGTGATCTCCTGCTTGTCCTTCACGGGCTTGGCGATCTTCAGCAGCTCTTCCGCGATCAGCTCCACACCCTTGTCAATCCCCTTCTTGAGGTCCATGGGGTTCATGCCCGCCGCCACGAGCTTGGCCCCCTCGCGGAAAATGGCCTGCGCGAGGATGGTTGCCGTCGTCGTGCCGTCGCCGGCCTGGTCGGACGTCTTGGAGGCCACTTCCCGGACCATCATGGCGCCCATGTTCTCGAAGATGTCCTCCATCTCGATCTCCTTGGCCACCGTGACGCCGTCCTTGGTGATCGTGGGGGCCCCCCAATTCTTCTCGATGACCACGTTGCGGCCCCGCGGCCCCAGAGTCACCTTGACGGCATCCGCCAGGGTGTTGACGCCCTTGGCGATTTTTTCCCGCGCGGTCGCGTCGTACAGGATTTCCTTCGCTGGCATGATCGAGTCCTCCTCCGTTTGCTTCTATGTAAGATGGTATTGATTGACAGGTGCAAAAGAACCGGGCCGACATAAAGGTAATGACGTCTTCCCGGTTGTCAAGGCCGCATCGGCTGCGTGCCCTATCTCTTCCTCCACCGCTCCACCCGCTCGAAGGCATTTTCGACGGCGTTCTGGAGCATCTCGAATTCCACGGGCTTGATGAAGAAATCGTCGAAGCCCGCTTCCCGGCACTCCTCGACCTCGAAGAGGCCGGCCCAACCCGTGATGGCGAAGAGGATGGTGAGGGGCTTTTCCTTGCGGATCTGCCGGCCGAGCTCGAGCCCGTTGGTCCCGAAGAGCCGCAGGTCGAGGAAGATCACGTCGATCTCCCGATCGTTCAGGATCTCGATGGCGTTGTCGGCGCCTTCCGCCGTCAGGACCTGGTAACCGGAGGCCCCGAAGAAATCCCTGAAGATCTCCCGGACGGTCACCTCGTCGTCCACAATCAGCATCGTTTTTTCCATGGACGGGTACCCTTGTCGATGTGGTGCGGGGAAGCCGCCCCGGCCCCGCGGCCTTCGAAACGTTATCTTTTATTACATCTTTCCCCGAAATCCCAGCAAAATTTTACAGCGGGACGGTCCGTCACGTATCGGGTCGGCCAGGCGCAATCGGTCTTGCCCCGTCGATTACAATCTTTCGATTTCGCGGATCTTCTCGCGCAACCGCTTCGGCGAGACGGGGTAGGGGGTCTTGATCCCCTGAGCGAAGAGCGACACCCGGTACTCCTCCACCATCCAGCGGTACTCGTCGACGGCCGCCGCCTTGTCGGGCGATGCCGAGAGGGGGAGGGCCTGCCGCAGTTCGGCGAGCTTCTCTTCGTAGGGGTGGATTTCGGCGGCCCGCGCCCGGTCCCGGTCGAGATGAACGGCCCCTCGTTCAGCGCGGACCTGCAGGGCCTTGAGATAACGGGCAAGCGGGGGAAGGCGCTCTCTGTCATAGCTCTCCAGGAACGAAACGGGGAGCAGCCGCTCCAGTTCGGCGCGCATCTGACCGAGGAAGCCGAGAACCGTCCGGTTCGAGAGGTTGGCCGCCTCGAGCCCGGCGATGGTCTGGCGGGTCTCGTGATAAGCCCGCAGGACGGGCTCCACTTCTTCGAGAAGCTTCTGGGGCGCCTTCAGCAGCTCCTGCCCGAGGGTTCGCGCATACTCCTCGAAAGCCCTGTGCGTGCGGATGTTCCTCTCCAGGAGCCGGCGGACCAGGCCCTGGTAAAGACCGTCTTCCAGCGCCTTGGCCCCCCCGAAATAGGCGGACCAGACCTTCATCTCCCCCCGCAGGGCGAGGTAGCGTCGCAGCGTCTCCAAATCCTTCCTGAATCGAAGGGTCAGCAGGGTCCGGATGCCGGACCGGTGGGCCTCCTCGGCTTCCCTGCGGTTTCTCAGCAGCCGCAGGTCGACTGCCTCGCCGGCGGGGATGAGGGCCGGGTAGGCCGCCCCTTCGAGGATGTTGCGTGCATCCAGCTGAATTTCATCGGGGATTTCCTCTGGAAGTCCGGGGAGTTCCCACCCTTTGACCCCCGACCGCTCCCAGTGCGCCCTGGCGCGGCCGAAGGCCCGGGACTCCTCCTCTTCCAGCCGGTCCTTTCTGAGAGATTCGATGTCCCTTGTCGAGCGAAGCTCCTTTCCCTTGGCGTCCACGACGGCGAAGCGGAGCTTCAGGTGATCGGGGAGCCCTTCCAGGTCCCAGGCCGAAAGGGGCACGTCGAGCCGGAACCGGCGCTTCAGGCTTCCCGAGAGGGCCGCAGGCAGCGATCCTTTGCTCTCCCCGATGTCCCGCAGGATGGTTTCCACCGATTGCGGGACGGGGACGAGGTGCCTGCGGATGTCCCGGGGAAGGGCCTTGACGAGCGCCGTCACCCTCTCGCGCAGCAGTCCCGGGACGGCCCGCTCGAGGGCCTCGGGTTTAAGGCCGGTGAGAGCGCTGGCCGGCAGCTTCAGGGTCACCCCGTCGGCGGCATCGCCCGGGCTGAACCGGTAGCTCAGGGGAAGCGCGAGCCTGCCCGCGGGCAGCGCATCGGGGAAAAGGGCAAGCTCGTCCGGGTCCGGCGCCTGCCGGAGCACGTCCTCCTCGGTCATCCGGAGAAATGCATCGCTTCCCCGGTCCCGAATCATCTTCTGCAGGGTCCGCACGTCGAAGACCTCCCGGAGCCGCTCCTCGTAGAAAGCAGCCAGGACGTCGTCCGTGGTGAGCAGCGTGCGCCTGCGGAGCCTGTTCTCCATGTCCCGCACCCGTTCGATGAGATCCCGGTTGTGGGCGAGGAAGGCGGGGGGCCTTTCGATCTCGGCCGGCACAAGGGCCTCGCGGATGAACACCTGTGTCGCTTCTCCGGGGTCGATGCGGCCGAAGGACACGCGGCGCTCCTCGACGATCACGAGGCCGTAGAGGCTCACGCGCTCGGTGGCCGTCACCTCGCCCCGCCTGCGGTCCCAGCGGGGGTTGAAATAGGTCGGGCGGCAGAGGCTCCCGCCCAGGGCCTCGAGCCAGTCCCGGTCGATGTTGGCGGCCGTGCGGGCAAAGAGCTGGGTCGTCTCCACGAGTTCCGCCGCCACGATCCAGTCGCCGCCGCGGTTGTAGAGGCCCGAGCCCGGGAAGATCACGACCTGGCGGCCGCCCGTGGCACCGTAGGCGTTCTTCTCCTTCTTCACGGCGATGTTCGAGAGATAGCCGCTCAGCACCGAACGATGGATCCGGCCGTACCAGGCCTGGGGATCGCCGTCGAAAGCTTTGCCGCGGGGCTTTCCCGGAGGCGCAGGGGTTTCCTCCTCGACGATCTCCTTGAGCTGGCCGTGCACGTCACGCCACTCCTTCAGCCGGCGAAAAGAGAGAAAGTGATCCCGGCAGAACCGCCGCAGCCGGCCTGGAGATTTTGCGGCCGGCGCGCTTTCGCGGAAGCGTCCCCAGAGGGTCAGCAGGGTGAGGAAGTCCGATGCGGGGTTCACGAAAGACGTCTGGGCGGCGTCGGCCTCCTTCTCCTTTCCCGCAGGGCGCTCCCGCGGGTCCTGGGTGCTGAGCGCCGCCGCGATGACGAGGATCTCGGGAAGGCAGCCTTCCTTCTCGGCCTCGAGGATCATCCTGGAGATCCGGGGGTCCAGCGGCAGGCGCGCCATCCGGCGGCCCCGCTCGGTGAGGCGCCAGCGGGCATCCCCATCCCCGCTTCCCTCGCGCTCGATGGCGCCGAGTTCCTCGAGGATGTCGTAGCCGCCGCGGATGCTCTTCGGCGCGGGCGGATCCACGAAGGGGAATACGGCCGGGTCGTCAATGCGCAGGGCGAGCATCCGGAGGATGACCTCGGCCAGGTTGGAGCGAAGGATCTCGGGGGGCGTGTAGAGGGTCCGGCTCTCGTAATCCTCGCGGGAATAGAGCCGGATGCAAATGCCGTGTTCCACGCGGCCGCAGCGGCCCGCCCGCTGGTCGGCACTGCTGCGGGAGACGGGCCGGACGGGCAGCCCCGAGGTCCTCGTCCGGGGGTTGTAGGTGGAGATGCGGGCAAGCCCCGTGTCGACGACAAAGCGGATGCCGGGGATCGTGATGGAGGTCTCGGCGACATTGGTGGCCACGACCACCTTGCGCTCCGCAAGCGGGGCGAAGACGCGCCGCAGCTCCTGAGAGGGGAGCCTGGCGAACATGGGCAGGATCCTCACCCCGCGGCGGCCGCGCCCCTCGAGCAGGTCGCAGGTCTCCCGGATGTCCTGCTCCGTGGGCATGAAGACCAGGATGTCTCCGCTTCCGCTCTCATCGAGCAGATCGTCGACGGCCCTCACGGCGGCCTCGACGTGGGTGATCTCCTCGGGGTCCTCCTCGATGGGCTCGTAACGGATGTCGACGGGGTACAGGCGCCCCGAGACCTCGATGATCGGGGCCCCCCCGAAGGCGTCGGAGAACTTCTCCGTGTCGATCGTGGCGGAGGTGATGACGACCTTGAGGTCCCTGCGCCGTCGCAGGAGGTTTTTCAGGATGCCCAGCACGAAGTCGATGTTGAGGCTGCGCTCGTGCGCCTCGTCGACGATGATCGTGTCGTAATCATTGAGGAAAGGGTCGGCCTGGGCCTCCATGAGGAGGATGCCGTCGGTCATGATCTTGATGAAGCCGTCGGGTGACGTGCGGTCTTCGAAGCGGATCTTGTATCCCACCGAGCGGCCGAGGTCTTCCCCGATCTCTTCCGCGATTCGCTGGCTGACCGTCATCGCGGCCACCCTTCTCGGCTGCGTGCAGCCGATCCTGCCGTCGAGGCCCCGGCCCGCCTCGAGGCACATCTTGGGGATCTGCGTTGTCTTGCCCGAGCCGGTCTCCCCGGTGATGATGACCACAGAGTGCCTGCGGATGGCCTCGACGATGTCGTGCCGCCTGGCGGCGATGGGCAGGGCGCCGGGATAGCTCACACGGGGAAAGCCCGCACGGCGCTTCTCTTTCTTTGCGGCGGCAAGCCCCAGCCTCTTTTCCAGCCGGGCCAGGGCCGCATCGAGATCGCCCGGCTTCTTTGTCGACTGAAGTTTCCCCAGCTCCCGGAGCAGGGCGATGCGGTCGGCACGCATGGCGGTGTGCAGTTTTGCACGAAGGCTTTTCAGTCTGTCCGATGGCAACGGCAACAGGTTCAACCTCGAGGAATGCTGAGGCCCTCAATACAGGGAAACGCGGGACGATGTCAACCGGTGTTGCAAGCGGGCCGGGCATTCTGGTAAAATCATGTCAAGCCATCCGGCAATCTGTGCAGGATCGGAGCCCTGCCATGGCCCACCAGCACCTCAAGAACGCCTATCACCGCCTCGCGGAGCGCATCAACCGGTTCCCCCAGGGGGCCCCGCCGTCGGAGCTTCTCTACGGGATCCTCCGGATGCTGTTCTCGGAGAAGGAGGCCGAGCTCGTCTCTCTGCTGCCCATCCGGCCCTTCGATGCAAGGAAGGCCGCCGCGGTCTGGAACGTGGCGGAGAGGCAGGCCGCGGGCATTCTGGACGGTCTTGCCGATCGGGGGATCCTGCTGGACATCGTGGAGAACGGCAATCGGGTCTACATCCTGCCGCCGCCGATGGCGGGCTTTTTCGAGTTCTCGCTCATGCGCCTGCGGGCGGACCTGGACCAGAAGGCCCTGAGCGAGCTGTACTACCAGTACATCAACGTGGAGGAGGACTTCATCAAGGCCCTCTTCGTGGCCGGCGGGACCCAGCTGGGCCGCGCCCTCGTCCACGAGCCGGCGCTGCCCGCGGACGGCGGATTTCACGTCCTGGACTACGAGCGGGCGAGCCACATCATCCGGACGGCCACGCACATCGGCATCGCCATGTGCTACTGCCGGCACAAGATGGGTCACATGGGGAGGGCCTGCGACGCCCCCATGGACATCTGCATGACCTTCAACCGCCCCGCCGCCTCCCTCATCCGCCACGGGATCATTCGCCCCGTGACGGTGTCGGAGTGCATGGACCTCCTGGAGAGGGCTTACGAGCACAACCTCGTCCAGTTCGGCGAGAACGTCCAGCGGCAGGTGAGCTTCATCTGCAACTGCTGCGGCTGCTGCTGCGAGGCGATGATCGCCGCCCGCAAGTTCGCCCACCTGCACCCCGTCCACACGACCAACTTCCTGCCTGTCGTGGACGAGGGCGCTTGCACGGGCTGCGGCCGGTGCGTCGGCGTCTGCCCCATCGGGGCCGTAGCCCTCCTCTCCGCCGCGGACCCGAAGAAGCGCACGAAAAAGAAGGCCCGCATCGACGAGGACGCCTGCCTGGGCTGCGGCGTGTGCGTCCGAAACTGCAAGGCGGGCGCCATGACCCTCGAGGGCCGCCCCGAGCGGGTGATCACGCCCGTCGACTCGGCCCGCAGGTTGCTCCTCATGGCCGTGGAGCGGGGGAAACTGCAGAACCTGATCTTCGACACCCAGGCCCTGCTGAGCCACCGGGTGATGGCGTCCATCCTGGGGGCTATCCTGAAGCTGCCCCCGATGAAACGGGCGCTTGCCTCGAGGCAGATGAATTCCCGGTACCTCGACCGCCTCATCGACCGCTACGACGAATACCGGCTTGCGGAACGCGTCGAGGCGTGAGATAAATACAGGGCGCGGTGCTGCAGCCGCACGAACCGGAAAGCTGACGTCGATGGAAACAGCCCGAACACGAAAGCTGCTCTGCCTGCTCCTGATCCCTGCCGCGGTCGGGTGTGCCGGAATCCTGCAGGAGGAGGCCGTGAAGGCCCCGGAACCGATGGCCCAGCAGGAGATCGCGGCGCCGGCCCCGGCAGCGCCCGTCCCGGACGAGGCGGAGCTTGCCCGCCAGCGCGGCAAGGAGATGCTGCTCGGCAAGTGGCGGCGCGATGCCCAGGGCGGGGACACGATCGAATTCCTCGACGACGGCACGGTCACCTTCTTCAGTGCCGTGGAAAAAAGGGCCTACCCCGGCAGCTTCCGTGTTCTCGACAAGGACCAGGTCGAGATCCAAATGAAAAGCGGGGCGCCCCTGACATGGGGGTACGCCGTGACGAGGGGGGAATTGACCCTTA
>ERZ1649853.934-NODE-934-length-11718-cov-5.781703_pt1 | contig 11718 bp, 6 predicted proteins | sample MGYA00575353_ERZ1649853 | MGnify/ENA primary metagenome ERZ1649853 (study PRJEB40853, sample SAMN11349654) | freshwater sediment metagenome | isolation source: river sediment | host: Sediment | place: India: Okhla Barrage, New Delhi | collected 2017-02-21 ...
CCCCCTCTTTCGTCCGGTCGGTCATCACCCCCTTTATCGTCAATCGGCAGAAGAAGTCCCACTACGGCCAGGTGGTCCCCATCGAGGAGGTGGAGCGCATCCTCGGCTTCGTCAACTCCGTTGTCAGGCTGCCCTGCATCTGCCGCCAGGCGATGACGGGCACCGAGCAGCGCTATTGCTATGGGGGCAGCATGGTCCCCCAGGAGCAGGCGGGCTTCGCCCGTATTGCACGCGAGCTGGATGCGAGCTGGCTCACCGGCCCGGACACCGGAGGGCTGGAGGGGCTCTCCAGGGAGGAGGCGCTGGCCAGCTTCCGGGAGCTGGAGAAGAAGGCCCTGTGCCACACCGTCTGGACCTTCGTGACCCCGTTCATCGGCGGCATCTGCAACTGCGACAGGTCGGACTGCGGGGCCATGCAGGCTACCGTCACCGCGGGCCTCCCGGTGATGTTCCGGGCGGAGTATGTGGCCCAGCTGGACCCCGGGCTCTGCAACGGGTGCCGCCAGTGCATGCGCGTCTGCCAGTTCGGGGCCATGGGGTACAGCGTCGCCCACGAGAAGGTTGTCATCGACCCGCGGCGGTGCTACGGCTGTGGCATCTGCCGCTCCGTGTGCACCAGGGACGCCATCAGCCTGGCCGACCGCGCCTCGGTGCCGCTGGGCCAGGGCGTGTGGTGAACGCTGTCTAAGTAGCCTGCACGACCCGTGACTACGTAGGAGGCACAGTACCCGTTGGCCTTCATCCCTGCCAGAATTGACCATGGCGCATGTTGCGCATGCTGCTCTAGCGGCTGCGACCATAATCAACCGTCAGCACAACTGGCAGTGCGGGGATGCCAGAGGGGGGGAGATGTGCGAGTTCTGCCACACTCACGGCGAGGGTCAGAAGTGGTACCTGCAGGCCCGATACTACTCCGAAGACTTCCTTAGTGACCTGAGACGGCGCCAGTTTATTCAGGGGTTCATCAAGGACCCGGAGTACTTCCGGCATTCCCTGTGGCGGCTGGAGAAGCTCCGGCGGCTTCCGTCATATGTCCGTGCGGTCATCAGCCCCTTTGTCCACCGGAGACAAAAGAGGGCCCATTACGGGCAGGTCCTGCCTATCGAGGAGGTGGAGCGCATCTTTGGCTTCGTCAACTCCATTACCAGGCTGCCCTGCCTGTGCCGCCAGGCAATGACGGGCATCGAGCAGAGACACTGCTATGCGCTCAGCATGGTCCCGCACGAGCAGTCCGAGCTGCTGGGTGTGGTGCGCCAGTTCGGCTCGGACTACCTCACGGGCCCGAACACCGGCGGCCTGGAGGCGGTCACCAGGGAAGAGGCCCTGGCCAGCCTGAGGTTGATCGAGAGGAAGGGCCTCTGCCACACCGTCTGGACCTTCGTCACCCCGTTCATCGGGAGCATCTGCAACTGCGACCGTTCGGACTGCGTGGCCATGCGGGCCACCCTCAACCTGGACTACCCGATGATGTTCCCGGCGGAGTACGTGGCGGAGGTTGATCCCGAGTGCTGCAACGGGTGCCGGCAGTGCATGCGGGTCTGCCAGTTCGGGGCCATGGGGTACAGCATCGCCTGCGAGAAGGTGGTCATAGACCCGCGGCGGTGCTACGGCTGCGGCATCTGCCGCAGCGCCTGCACCCAGGATGCCATCGTCCTCGCCGAGCGCTCTTCTCCGGCCCTGGTACCCAGCCGCGGGTGATGGCGCGCGGGGACGGAGCCAGCGGAGGTCCGTTGCGCCGTCACCTACGGGAGGTGCGAAGCACCGCCGCCCGCCGCCGGGCCCGCAGTATGCGGTGCAGCCTGGGGCAGATGAAGGCCAGGATGACGGCGGCCATCACCAGCAGAGTCAGCACCAGCATGACAGGCATCCAGGGGGACGGCGTGACCCGGATGGATATCGGAGCGCCCAGGTCCGCGGGACCATAGAGTATCCGGCCGCAATCGTCGATGGACCAGACCACGATGTCGTGGTCGCCGCGACCCAGGTACAGCTGGATCCCGGAGCCGTTCCCTATGTGGTTGCGCACGCCGTCGACAAACACCTGAACGAACTCCCCTTCGCCGGTGCCCTCCCAACGGACACCCACTGTCGGCCCGGTGCTGGCCCCCTGGGCCGGCGACGTGATCCGGAGGCTGGCGCTCGTATTCAAGAAGTAGATGCCGCCGGCCCCGGCCACGCCCAGCACGCCCGGCCGATGGGTCTCGAACAGCGAGACCGACAACAGGTCGAAGCCCAGGAACGCCGTCAGGCGTTCGCCGCTATCCGGGTCCGCCACAGCCAGGTATGGGGTTTGGCTGCTCGCGTAGTAGGGAATCGTTGCCGGCTCGCTGACCGCGGACAGCACCTCCGCCCGGCCGTCGCCGTCCGCATCTGCCGGGAAGAGCAGAGGGTACTTGGCCCAGCCGTAGCCCCCGGACTCTTCTCCCAGCAGCGGGCTCACGGGCACGGTGGCTACCGGCTGGTCATTGGCTACATCGTAGACCTCGACCCGCTGCTGACTGCAGTAGTATCCGGAATAGGCTTCAACCGAGGAAAGGGACAGCCAGGCCAGGTCGTCCTTCCCGTCGCCGGTAACGTCCCCCGCACTGCGGGCCGGGAGGCCGGACTTCCACCCGCTCCCGCCCCAGGACGACTGGTTGGTCAACAGGTGCTCCCACAGAGTCGTACCGTCCCTGCCGGAGATGGCCCTCAGTACTGCGCCGAATTCCCCGGGTGAGGTGGGGTCACCGTAGACCTGGTAGGAGTCACAGCACATGAGCGCATCTGGGCAGCCATCACCATCGAAGTCGCCGCCGGAGAGCTCGACGGTGGAGGTCCAGCCGGGGATGGCGACTCGCAGGAGCTGTTCCCCGGAGACCGGGGAACGCTTCAGCAGAATGGCTTGGGAGGGTGGGCTGGGAGTCTTGTCCCACTCCTGGTCATTCTGCGGAGTGCCCGGGTCCCGCTGGACATAGGCCAGCTCCCTCACGTCGTCTCCGTTGGCGTCCGGCACCACCTGGGCGAACTCGATCAGGCACCCCGTCTCCGCATCCAAGGTCAGGTGCGGCAGATACGAGGCGGCGCTGCCGGAGCTCTCCAGCAGGACGATCTGGCTCTCGCAGAGGACCGCCAGGTCGCCGACGTTGTCGGAGTTGATGTCGTCCAGCGCCGTGAACCTTACGGTGGCGCCGTCTACCCATTCGGCGCCCGTGGTGGTCCAGAGGGCGGCGCCGGCGCTGTCGAAGACGGTCAGGTTGTCGGTGGCCACCACCGCGATGGCGTAGCCGGAGGCCCCGTTCCGCATAACCTGCAGTGACCCCACCGGCTGCCCCGCGGAGAAGGTGGTCAGCTCGCCGCTGCTGCCGTCGAAGACGTAGACGGAGTCGCCGCGGTAGCCGATGACGTCCTGGCCGCCGTCGGCGCCCATCAGATCGGATGTCACCTCCACCCCTTGCAGACCGCCACCGTCCCTCAGGTCGCCTGGCGATACCTCGTAGGACCAGGCGATTCCTCCGGTGGCCCCGTCCATTACCTTCAGCAATCGCATCTGTGGCTCCGGCGGCTCCATCGAGGTCGTGTAGGGGGGAGCGGCCAGCGTGATGCCGTCCTCGTTGACGGAGGGGGAGTAGTTCCAGGACTCCATCTTCCACTGGGCGCTGAAGAGGAAGTCCTCCGCGTCATCGCCGACGAAGCGGCCCGGGGCTGCCCTGACGTTGCGGATGAGGGGATAGCGCCACAGGACGTCCCCCGCGGACGACAGGGCCGCCATCTCGCTGCCGACCAGAAAGGCATCCGCCCCGATCTGCCGCACGTTGTAGGGCGCCCCCTCCAGTCCGGACGAGTCTATGGTCTTGAGCACCGTTTCGCCGTCGGCCAGGTCCAGCAGCCGAATCATGTCCTGCCCGGCCGCGATCACCACGGGCCTGCCGCCGAAGGTGCCGACGCTGAGGGACCAGCTCCAGTTCCCGCAGTCCCTGTCCCAGAGCCTGTTCCCGGAGGCATCGAGGAGCGCCATCCGGGGCCGGCTCTCCACGGACCCGCCGCCGTGCTGCAGTGAGCCCTGGTAGGATGCGAGGATCCCCGGCCGGCCATCGGCCGTGGCGTTGGGGGCCACTGCCATGCCCCCCCCGGAGCCGAATTCCTCGGGCGTCAGCTCGAGCTCCCATTCCAGCCCCCTGTCCTTGAGGTTGTAGAGCCGCACGGAGGCGTCCGTTGAGGCCACCGCCACTTGGCCTGCTTCACGGTCCACGGTCAGGATTTCCTGTGCCGTTGTCTGGGTGGCCTCGCCGTAGGCGACAGCTTCCGGCAGCCGGGTCTGCCACCTGGCTTCACCGGTCTGTCCATCGAGCAGGAAGAGGCGTCCGTCCGTCGCGGCCGCGAAGACCTCGTCGTCGCCGTCACCGTTGAGATCGCCGAGGGAGTCCAGGCTGCTGGCGTTGCGTGTGGCGCCCGACCGCCAGCGTTCGGCGCCGTCCCTGGCGTCCACGGCCAGCACCAGCCCATCGGAGACCATCGCCAGGCTCTGCGAGCCTTCGTTTTGCATCACCGCGAGGCTGGTGATGGATGTCTGGCGCTCTGTCCAGTGCCTGTCGTCCCAGACCTTCACCATCGGGGCATATTGCCAGAGTCTCTCCCAGGTGACTCCGTCGTAGCAGCGGAGCGCGGGCACCTGGGTGCCGCCGAGCGTCACCACCACCTCGCGGATGCCGTCGCCGGTGACATCATCAATAAGCGTGACATAGCGCACTCCGAGAGGGGAGTACAGGAAGTGCCGCAGATTGCCGTTCAGGTCCAGGACATAGAGCCCGGCGTAGGTCCCCTGGAAGACCAGGTCTCCGCTGCCGTCGCTCAAGCTGCCCATGACCATCTCTGCCAGGCCCTCTGCGTAGAGGCCGAAGGGCAGGCAGGTGACCGAGGCCTCTGCCACCGGGTCAGCGGCAGGCGGTTCAATCCGGTCCGTAGGCCCCTGGCGCGCGACCAGGGCGCCGGCGGCCAGCAGCCCGGCAACGACAATGCCGGCTGCCGCCAGCACGATGGCCAGCAATCTCGCCATCCTGGCCATTCCCCTTCCCCTACCCGACATCCTTGCGCTCCGTCATCACCACGGCCACCGCCAGAGATCCGGCGGTGAGCACCATCAGCAGAACCACCGATACCCAGGGTCTGACGTAGTTGGCCAGCTCCCCCGGGTACTGGTACTCGGAGGTTTCTTCCCAGGGGTAGTACTCCTCCCACCGGTTCCCTCCGAATATGCCGGTGAATATCCGTATCTCATTGAGCTCATTGGCGGGCAGCATCTCCCCGCCTAGCGCCTGCTCGAGGGCGGGCGCGAAGGCGTTGCCTAATTGGTAGGAGCCGTCCATCAGGTAGATGTGGTTGTTCTCGTAGGATTCCGAATGCAGGCCGAAGATGCTGCTTATGGGGCCGAACAAGAACATGAAGAGGACCACCCCGCAGGCCAGCACGGTGATGGCCACCTGATTGTCGATCAGGGAGGACATCGCCAGCGATATGGAGCTGAACACCAGGATCACCAGCAGTGAGTAGAGGAGGATCCAGGGGACGGCGGCCAGCAGCGCGGCGAAGGTGGGCGCGTCCACCGGAAGCATGAACCACAGGAGGACCGCCTGCGTCAGCAGGATGATGGCCATCATGAGGAGGGCATGGACCACTATGGCGGCGAACTTCCCCAGCACGATCTGGCGCCGCGATATGGGCTTGCTGACCAGGGTGAGGAGCGTGCCGTCGCCGGCCTCCTTGGAGAGGGCTCCCGCGGCGCTGGTGACCACGGCCATGGCCAGGAACAGCCCGGCGGTCCAGATGAAGGAGATGCCAATGAAGTGCTTGACCACCACGTAGGTCTCCATCTCCGGCGACAGCCCGGCGTTCTCCAGCTCAAAGCGCCAGAATATGCCGGTAATCACCGGCAGGAAGAGGCCGAGCACCATGAGGGTGAGGGTCCTCTTCCACCCCGTGAGGTCGATGAGCGTCTTGCGCAGTATGGCGGCGAATCCCATCTACTCCTCCCTCCCCTGGTCCATGGTGCTGCGGTAGATGTCCTCCAGCCTGACCTGCTCCTCGCCGAAGGTCTTGAGCAGGCTGCCCGTTTTGGTTACGGCCTCCATCACGGCCACCTGGAGCTTCGCCATGTCCGGGCTGCTGATGTGGATGACGCCGTCGGCGGCGCGCTCCATCTGCTGAATGCACGGGTGGCCCTCCAGCGCCTTCAGCACCGCCTCGTTGTTGGACGTGTTCAGGACATAGCGGTTCAGGGCCATCTCCTCTTTCATGTCCTTGACGCTGTCCTCGGCCACCGTGCGGCCCTTGTTGATCAGGGTCACCGAGTCGATGAGGTACTCCAGCTCCGACAGGATGTGGCTGCTGATGAAGACGGTCACGCCCTGCTCCCGCGGGAGGCCCTTGAGCTTCTCCAGGAGGGACATCCGGCCGTCCGGGTCCAGGTTGGCGGTGGGCTCGTCCAGCACCAGCAGCTCCGGCTTGTGGGTCATGGCCTGGGCGATGCTCAGCCGCTGCTTCATGCCGGCGCTGAACCCGCCCACCTTTGACCCGGCGAAGTCAGCCAGCTCGAGCCATTCCAGGAGCTCCTGGCTGCGGCTCTCGGCCTCGGTGGTCTTGATCCCGCTCAAAGCGGCCATGTGGACCAGGTAGTCGAAGGCGGTCCAGTCCTTGTAGAAGGAGGGACGCTCGGGGGAGTAGCCGATGGCCCGGCGCGCGTCCACGGAGCCGATGGGGTACCCCTTGATGAATCCCTCACCGCTGGTGCGCCTGATGGCGCCCACCAGGAGCTTGATGGTGGTGGACTTGCCGGCCCCGTTGGGGCCCACGAACCCGTGGATGGTCCCTTTGTCGACCTTCACGTCCAGGCCGTCGACGGCCCCCAGCTTGCCGTATCTCTTGGTCAGCCCCCGGGTCTCTATGATCGCGCTAGCGGACATTTGAACCTCCATGCGGGAGTCTGCGCGCCCGCCACCGGCGGTGCAGCCTGGGATAGAAGAGGGCCAGCGTCACGACCGCCAGGGCCAGCAGGCCGATCACCAGCCACACCGGTTTCCAGGGGGACGGGGCCACACTGATGGTGACGGGAGTATCCAGGTCCGCGGGACCGTAGGACACCCGCCCCCAATCGTCGATGGACCTGACCACGATCTGGTGCTCGCCCTGGCCGAGGTACAGGTCGGACTCGAAGCCGCTGGTGATATCGTTGCGGACCCCATCCACGAACACCTGGCAGCCGCCGCCAGACCGGCTTTCCCAGGAGACTCCCACGGCGGGCCCGGAACTGGCCCCGTTCTCGGGCGATGTGAGCTGCAGATCGGCGTCGAGGTGCAGGAAGCAGAACCCGCCGCAGGCAGCCAGGGCCAGCACCCCCGGCCGCTGGCCCGGCAGCACCGCCACGCCGGCCGGGTCGAATCCGGTGAAGGCGCAGGTGCGCCGTCCGCTGTCCAGGTCCACCAGGACCAGGCACCGCGGGGAGCTCTGACCGTCGTCCTGGTTGGCGGACGAATCCGGGTCATACGTGGGCAACCACGGCTCCCCGGCTGCCATGATTACCTCCCCATGACCGTCGGCATCGACATCGGTCAGAAGCATGGTTTCGCTGGTCCGTCCGTCGACGACGGTTCCGCTGCCGATCTCGAGCGGCATGGTGACGGCGATGTCCTTCAACGTTGTGTTGTGGAGCGCGTCGAAGACCTCCAGGCGCCCCTGCTCGAGGGCGTGGCCGTACTCGCGCACATCCCATTCTTTGAGGGCCCAGGCGAGGTCGTCGGCGCCATCGCCATTGATGTCGCCGACATTCATGACTCGCAGGTCAGTGAAGGCCACGCCACCCTCACTGCTGTAGCCGAAACCGTAGTCGAAGCCCACTCTGCCTGTCTCCCACACCAGCGTGCCATCCCTTCCCGAGAGTATCCTCAAGAAGGCTCTCTCCCCGTACCCCTCCTCGTCCTGGAAGGATTCCTGGACCAGCACCACCGAATCCGGGCGTCCATCGGCGTTGAAGTCCCCGCACCCGAGATCGTAGCCCTCGATGGTCCCCTGCAGGTCAGCCTTGAACAGCACTTGCCCGTCCTCGGGCGACAGCACGCAGAGCGAGTGGTGAGGGGTATCGGCGTAGTATCCGCCTTTCGACTCCCTTGTCTGTGGTGGGCCCTCCTGCAGGAAGGCTAGCTCCCTGGCCCCGTCCCCGTCACTGTCCCCCACCATCTCCGGGAGCCGGATGGTGACCCCGCTCTCGGCGGGGATGGTCTGCCGCACCTCGTAGCCGGAGGCGTCACCAGTGCTTCCAAGGACCAGTATCCTGCTGCCGGAGTAGACCGCCAGGTCGCCAACGTTGTCGGAGTTGATATCATCCAGCGTGACGAAGCTGCCGATTTCGTCACCCAGCCAGGTGGCGGCCACCGTCGACCAGATGGTTTCCCCGGCCTGGTCCACGATGAGCAGCCCCCCCGCGTTCTCTGATGAGGGCTCAGACGCGTTGAGGACAAGAGCCACCCCGGCGGCGCCATTGCGGATGATCCCCAGGGACGACACCGGCTGTCCGGCGTCGAAGCTGGAGACCGTCCCGTCCCGGCCGCTGAAGATGAAGACCCTCTCCCTGAGGCAGCCTGCAATGTCCGGGACGCCATCGCCTCCCGCCAGGTCCGCCGTCACCTGCAGCGCCTTCAGGCCGCCACCGCTGACCCACTCGGCGTGCGGCACCTCGTAGGACCAGGCTACGGCCCCGGTGGCCCCGTCCATCACCTGGAACAGCCTGACGCTGGACTCCGAGTACGGCCCCGCAGTGGACCCCCACTCGAGCACGAGGTCTTCGGTGCCGTTGCCGACGAAGTTGCCCCTTTCCGCCTCGATGCCGGTGATCCTGGGATAGTACCAGAGCAGGCCGCCCCCGGCCGAAATGGCCGCCAGGTCGGCGCTGGACGAGAACGCCAGGTAGCCGTCTCCCTGCGGTCTTTTCATCACGACACTGCCGCTGCCCACTGCGTCCAGCGGGACCGTCCGCAGGACCGACCGGCCGTCCCTGGCGTCCACCATGGTCATCGCGGTCCGGCTGTTGTCGCTGTCCGCTACGTTCAGGTAGACAGGCTGGCCTTCGAACAGGTCTGTCTCCAGCCCGACGCCGGGCCACACCAGGGATCCTTCCTGCGGCCTGTCTGTCTTCCAGACCACGTTGCCGGCGGAGTCGCAGAGCGCCCGGCCGTTGGCGCTCACGGATCCACTGGCATCTCTGAGGTCGAAGGCCTGGGTCAACAGCAGTTCCCCCAGGCTGTCGCCGGTGATGTCGGCCGTCACCGACAGTAGCACACTGACTGACAGGTCGGGATTGCCGCTGACTTCCTCGAATGCCAGCGTGTCCCACATCAGCTTCCTGGCCCGCAGGTCGAATACCTGCGCCGATCCATCTCCCGAGGCTGTGGCCAGCAGTCCTCCTTCTTCATCAAGGACGATGATGTCGCTTATCAGGTGTGAGACGGATACTGAGTCCGCGTCGTGCTCCGGCAGCTTCGTCTGCCACTCCCACTTGCCGGTCCCGGCGTCGAGCCAGATGAGCTGTCCGCCGTCGCACCCCACCAGCACCTCCCCGGAGCCATCCTCGTTGAGGTCCGCCAGGGTCACCATCCGCCACAGGGCCGAGGGCGTGGTGGACCGCCACTGCTCGGCGCCGTTCGCGGCATTCAGCGATAGGGCGCACCGGCCCGAGGTTATCAGCACGCTCTGCGAGTCCCCCTCGCCGGTCACCCCCAGATTGGTGATGATGCTCTGGCGGTCCACCCACAGCCGGTCCCAGATCCGGGCCATGGGGGCGAACTGCCACAGCTTCTCCCAGGTGGCGCCGTCGTAGCAGCGCAGCGCCGGCACCTGGGTGTCGTTCAGCGCGACGACAACCTCGCGGGTCCCGTCTCCGGTGACATCCTCGATCAGGGCGATGTGCCTGATGCCGAAAGGCGAGTAGAGGAAGTGGCTGAGCTTGCCGTCAGAGGCTACCGCGTACAGCCCGTTGGTCGTTCCCACGAAGGTCAGGTCCCCGCCGGTGTCGTTCAGGCTGCCGGTGACCGGCTGCATGGTGATGTCACCGTACAGGCCGAGGGGGGTGCAGGTGACGGAGGGTTCGGGGGCTGACTCGGGCGCGGGTGGGGTTGATCCGGCCGGCTGGGACCCGGGCAGCGCGCCCATGCCCAGCGCCAGGCAGCAGACCACGAAAGAAACGGCGAGGAGGAACAGAGCGCGGGCAGGCCCGCGGCAGGAAAGGTCCATACAATAGAAACGGACAGGACAGGTGCGTGGTTGCACGACCATCAGGGACGATGGTATATGCCGGGACGCCCCTTCGTCAAGGGCCTGGTTGCCGCCGCGACAGGCCTGGCCTAGAGCCCCTTGCCGGCCATGAAGTAGATCAGGTCGGCCAGGCGGCACGAGTAGCCCCACTCGTTGTCGTACCAGGCCAGGACCTTGGCCATGTTGCCGCCGATGACCATGGTGCTCAGGCCGTCCACGGTGGAGCTGGCCGGGTTGCCCTTGAAGTCGATGCTCACCAGGGGCTCGTCCGTGTACTCCAGGATGCCCTTGAGCTGGCCGGCGGCGGCCTTCTGGAAGGCCTGGTTGATCTCCTCCGCGCTGACGTCCTTACCCAGGTCGGCCACCAGGTCGACCAGGGAGACCGTGCTCGTGGGCACGCGGAAGGCCACACCGTGGATCTTGCCCTTCAGCTCCGGCAGCACCAGGGTGACTGCCTTGGCGGCCCCGGTGGTGGTGGGGATGACGCTGGTCCCGGCAGACCGCGCCCGGCGCAGGTCCTTGTGCACCATGTCCAGGATCTTCTGGTCATTGGTGTAGGCGTGGATCGTTGACATAAGGGCCTTGGTCACGCCGAAGGTCTCGTGGAGCACCTTGACCACCGGCGCGACGCAGTTGGTGGTGCAGGAGGCATTGGAGATGACCCGGTGCTTGGCCGGGTCGTACTTGTCCTCGTTGACCCCCAGGACGATGGTGATGTCCTCGTCCTTGGCCGGGGCGGAGATGATCACCTTCCTGGCGCCGCCCTGAAGGTGGGCGGCGGCCTTGGGACCGTCCGTGAAGAGGCCGGTCGACTCGACCACTACCTGGACGCCCAGGTCGCCCCACTTGATCTTGGCCGGGTCTCTCTCGGCCAGGACCTTGATGGGCTTGCCGTTGACCACCAGGGAGTCCGCCGTGGCTTCCACCTTGCCGGGGAACGGCCCGTAGTTGCTGTCGTACTTCAGCAGGTGGGCATTGCTCTTGGCGTCGGTGAGGTCGTTAATGGCCACCACCTCCAGCTTGTCCGGATGGCGCTGCAGCATGGCCTTGAGCGCCAGCCTCCCAATGCGACCAAATCCATTGATACCGACCTTCGTTGCCATCAATGCCCTCCTTCACATTTTTTGGGGAACGTGAACCGACTGCCTCTCTGGACCGCCGGGGGCAGGCCGGGCGGCCTGCCCCCGCCCATGTATCTATTGGTGGACCGTCAAGCTGCCAGGAAGACTACTTGTGCTTCCGCTCCCACCGGGTCTTCTTCATCATCTTCTTGTGCTTGTGCTTGGCCATCTTCTTCTGCCGCCACTTACGAACTGAGCCCATAAACCCTGCCTTTCATGGAATGACCTGCTTCCCGGGACTGACGGCGACTGCGTCCTATCATGTCCAGGAACGCCTCCACCTTCGTCCGCAGGTGCGGAGTCAGCACGTAGTCGGCGTTTC
>ERZ1649853.935-NODE-935-length-11681-cov-7.458283_pt1 | contig 11681 bp, 8 predicted proteins | sample MGYA00575353_ERZ1649853 | MGnify/ENA primary metagenome ERZ1649853 (study PRJEB40853, sample SAMN11349654) | freshwater sediment metagenome | isolation source: river sediment | host: Sediment | place: India: Okhla Barrage, New Delhi | collected 2017-02-21 ...
TCTGCTCCTTCGTCATCGCGCTCGTCCTCGTCTCATTCATCGTCATCGCGTTCGTCTTCATCCTCCACTTCCTCCTCTGCTAAATCATCCACATCCTCCTCTTCTAAATCCACCACTTCATCATCTGCTCTCTCTGCTGCCAATTCGTCATCTTTCAATTCGTCATTCACCAATTCATCATTGAATTCGTCCTCCATTGACCCGGCGAAAAATAGCACATCTCTGCAGGCGAATGATTCTTCCAACCAATCCGGAAGCCAGACCAATGCCAGTCAGCTCTCAGAGTCTTCCCCGCTCCCGGCAAGCCTGGCTTTCGCGCAATCTTCCACTGCGGCAACATCCTCAATGCAGCCGGCAGCAAAGGCCCAGTTAAAGAAGGATGCATCGTCCACTGTCGCGAAATCGGATAATAGGGCGCAGGATCGCTCTATCGCCAGGAAGAGCTCATCTGGCAGGACAACGTCACAGAGGACTTCGTCAGATAGGTCCGTAGCCCGAACCAGTGCATCAGAAAGAAAAAGCAGCACCAAAAAGTCCTCCGTCTCCCAGAGCAGCAGCAGGAAGAGTGACTCTCAGACCAGGAGCCTTGCCTCCTCCAGCCGCAGTGATAGCATCCAAAAGAGCCGGTCACGGGACAGCACATCCAGGGCCAGGCCTTCCAGCAGCAGCCGGGCGTCTGCCTCATCGCGGACACGAAGGGATTAGGCCGCCAGAGGGCCTGTGCCCGGGGACAGTGGCCTGCGTCTCAGGGCATCTATCTGTGCCTTCTCTATTTGCGCTGTTCGCAGATCTTCATGCGGCATCCGTCTTCAGTGTGCTCGACCTCCAGATTCATCTTCAGATCAGAGAAGACCTTCTGCCAGTGCCCCTCCACGCAGGTCTTGCAATGCTCTTTGGCAATCAGGCTGGCTCCCACCCTGGCAAAGGACCTGGCTCCCGCCAGGAGGCCGCAGCGGTGCCGTCTGATCTCTACATAGCCGTCCCCGTCGATCACCTCGACAGTGCTTCCGAAGAGGTTTTTATCGTTGGCTGCTATAGCCATTGCTATATCTTCGGGCTTATCCAGCCCCAGTTGCTTAAATGTGGCTGCCACCTGGCGGGCCCCTAGGTCCTGAAACTCGCGCAGACCCTTCTTTCCCAGCTTGCGGGCTACATAGCCGCTGCTGCCGTAGAAGGAGCCCATCCACATGGCCACCACCCGCTGCTGAATCTGCTCTAGAGGAATATCGGGGACTTCTGTCATGTTCATGGCGTCTATGCAGCGGCCATTATAATACTTCCGGGGGGCATCGCCGGTCCCTGGAGAGCATTTCATCGAGAAAAGCAGCAATGCCGCCCGGATAATAGACCTCCAGTGCGTCAATCTCGGCCATGCCTTTGCCGTCAAGGCCAAAGGACTGCAGATATCTTTTAAAGGCATTTCTTTCTTCTTTGCTCTCTTTATCCGGTCCGGACCCTCTGCCGGCTTGAATCATGGGAATCTTCCAATCCAGTATCTGCTGGGGATGCAGGCCCAGGCTCCTCACCTCAATGGCGGCACATCCATCTGTCTGTCGCGCTTTTATGGCTGCGGCCAGCTCTCGGGCGAAGAATGCTCCCTTTGCAGAGAGGTCGGAGAGGCAGAGGATTTGGGCCGGTGAGTTGCCTCTCTGGCAGAGAGCATCAACTGCCACTGTTGTCGCCCCGCTCTCTACTGAGATAAGTGTTGCATTATGCTTCTTGCAGACTGGGTAGAGCAGCGGATTTAATGACTGCTTGCTGGTCCAGACCTCCCGGCGGGGGGCAGGCGTGCTATCCGATATAGGAAGGAATATTTCTTTTTCACCCATGCCGGACTTCTCCTCCAGCAGAGCGTCAGCCGGGATGAATCCAAGAGTTCGGGCTTTGCTGGCCCATTTGGCCAGCTTCTCTCCGTCGTTCTCGTGATACGGCCTGGTGATCCTGATCTCACCCACAAAGCCGCCGCAGATGGGGTAGTCTGAGGCCTTCCTTTGCAGGGCAAAATAAAAGAGCCCTCGCAGGGTGGTCCTGGCCCTGCCCGTCTCATTGACGAAGTCGCGATAGACTGAAGAAACCCACTTCGATTTGGTTCTGTCGGTTTCGGTGAATGCAAATGCCTCGGTAGTCCTGGTCATATATTGCAGTTATCTATTCAACAGCGAGTATTTATGATAGAACGTTTCTTTCATGATACTGCATTTTAAGCATTGAGTGTCGAATGGCTTTTGGGCGCGTTTCATAGCTTATGAAATGATTTGTCTCTATTTATTATATGTTGGCTGTTATTATTATTCTTATTGAGAAAATTAGCTCAAGGATATTCTCGGCGCAAACTTAAAATATCATAATTCTAATCAGGACTTATAGTAATGATAAAATGATCTAATTAAATTAATGAGGGAAATTAGCTTCATTATGGTGTGATTAAATGTGCGCAGATATTGTTTATTTAATAAAGCTTTTTATGAATAGAATATATGTATACTTTAATTATTTATTGTTTTATTTCTGATTTGAAGGGGAACTATTAATTCACTGTTTATACTAAATTTTTAAAATAAAAAAAATAACTGGATGTGTTTAGCATGACCAAATCTAATAGTGAGTTAGTCAAACAAGAGTCAGTTGAATCTCTGGCTCAGCTTTTCAGCCAGAGGGGACTCAGTTATGTATCAAAATGCGCAGTATTTGCCACGTTTTTCTTAAAGGAAGGTGCAAAGAATGCTGAGAATGCCTTAAGGACGTATCAAATACTCAAGGATCTTGCTTTTCAAATTAATGAAATAGTTCATTCAATGGAAGTCAATAGTCAAAAGAATTTATTTAATTCAACTGACTTTCGGCAAAAGAAAACGAGTCGAAAATCCGCAACCGGGCACACTCATGCTGTGATCATGGGTGTGGATTTGTCTCTCTGGCAGATTCTCGGCCAAAGCTTACCAGATAATTCATCTCAACCTGAAATCAAGAATGAAATCAACAATATTTTGAATCAGTCTCCTCCTTATAAGAATACTGGAGGTGACTTATACTTCCATATAAAATCCGATTCGATAGAAGGTTGCAGGGAAGTTTTGAGTCATATTGAAGCCTGGATCAGGCCCATCTCTGAAGTGGATGGCAAGAAGGTCACTGAGGGAAATTTTTTGCGTGAAGGGAGGGTCTATGGTCGTCGCATTCTGCACGGGCTGATTCAGGTTGTAGATCCCATCAACCTATCAGCGCGGGTTCTGATTGGAGACGAGGATATTTTCCATAAAGGCGGATGCTTCTGCCTGACACAAAAATTCGTCCATAATTGGGCCCAGATCCAGGAGATGTCGCAGACAGAAATAGAAGATATGATCGGTCGCGATACCGCCGGGAACATCAATCCCCAATTGGATAAAAGAAGTCATATGCGTTGCGTCAGGGCAAAGGACGAAAGCGGCCTAAACCATAGCATCTTCACCCAGGGCCAGCCTTTCGGCAACTCGTCCTCCGATCACAGTCGGGAAGAAGGCGTTTACGTATCGGCATTTGCTAGGAGCATTACAGCCTTCAATGCCGTATTAAGCGGAATGCTTGGTCCAGATTATTATAGCACGGGAGAGATCCTGGACAAGCATTTCCGCTATTCACACAGCGTCGAGGGAAGCATATGGTATGTTCCAAGCTGCAAGGAACTGGGAATGCAGCCGCGCCGCTTTCTCCACCCTGTGGAGGTCAATCACTTCTTCCAGGAACGAAGCAAGAACGGGCTGATGTACTATAACAGCAAGGACTTTCTCCACAGCATCTGGAAGGATCGGAGGAGAGATGAATATCCTATCTCCGATCGCATCATAGAGCTGCTGGAAAAGGCCTTCGTTCGCTGGCAGAATACCTGGTATGAGCCTCCGGTCTTTCCGGTGCTGCCTGAATTAAGAGACTATCTTAAAGACACCTGTCATCTCTCTGATCAGCGCATAAATGAAATTATGGGCGGCTCAATAGCCGAACGCAAAGGCTATGCCATCAATGCTACCCTAAATCTCTTCTCAGATGAGGACTACTGCCGGGAAAACAAGCTAGACCTATTTCGCATCGATCCCAATGAACTGATAGCAGGCATTCTGCCGCCCTTCACCTTAGGTACCGGAGTTGCAGCAATGCCATACTTGGATGAAGCGGAGCGGATGAACGGCTTCTTCCTGGGACTTGATGAAAGCTCCATGGCAGGCCATATTGTACCTGGATACGATGCTATCCTTAAAAAGGGCATAAAAGGCCTTTTGCAGGAGACTGAAGTCCTGCTCCAAGGGGCTTGTGATGCAAATGAAAGAGATATGATTGAATTCTATAATTCGGTAATTCTCTCTTTAAAAGGAGTTCAAAAGTACTTTCAGAATTATGCGGATTTGGCTGGCAAAATGGCCGGCAATTTGTCCGGGAAAAATGGAGGAGCTTTGGCGCCCGGCCAGGCTGCCGATAGAGATAATCTGCAGCAGATATCTTCGCGCATGAGCCGCTTGAAGGATGATCCGCCGGAAAGCTTCCTTGATGCTCTGCAGATGATTTTTAGCCTGCACTGCTGCTTGCATCTCATCGGAGAGCTGGTCTCCATTGGCAGGCTCGATCAACTGCTCGAGCCGTACTCTCCGAAGGATGCAGCCGGCATTGCCGCAGCACAGGAGGCAGTGGACTGCTTCTGGATCAAGATGAGCGAAAAGGTGCTCTTAAACCGGCATTATTATGAGGAGAAGAGGAGCTATGGAACCTGCGCCCTGCCCTATACCGGAGGACCTGTGCCCATCGGAGACAAGCTTAGCCAGTGGGTGATGCAGGTGACTGTGGGTGGCTACAAAAATGTCGACGATCCGAATCCGGCGGACGGGTGCAACGAAGTCACCAGAATGGCCCTGCGCTCAGCCCGCCGTCTGCCATTGAACTCACCCTGCCTCTCCCTGCGCCTGAACCGGATGACTCCAGATGATATCTTCACCGAATCTGTCCGGGCAATATTGAGCGGAGGGGCTTCTCCCTTCTTCTACAATGACGACCTTCTGGTAAAGGGAATAATGAATTGCGACAGGGCCGTCATGAATAATGATCCTGCCCTCATGGAGAGTGCCTCGGCCATCAGACTTCAGGACGCTAGGAATTATTGTGCCGACGGCTGCTGGGAGACGATGCTCCCCGGACAGACGGAGATGGCCCTATCCTACGTGTTGGTGACAAATGCCGTTGAGATGGCATTAAACCAGGGCGCCACATACATAAACGCTGGCCCTGGAAATATCAGAGGAAGCCAGGCATCATTTTTATCGTCTTCCGTCAGCGATATCAAACGCTTTGAGGATTTCCTGGATATATTTTTTAAGCATTTCAAGTGGCAGATGTCGAACTTCTTCAATGGCATATTCTCGCGCTATGGAAATATTTGGAAATTCTGTCCGAGCCCCCTTCTATCCACAATGGTGGAAGGCTGCCTGCAATCTGGAAAAGATCTGACCAATGGAGGGGCGCGCTATCATGTCCTCATGCCCATGATCTTCGGCATCCCCTGCGCCATCGACTCTCTATGGGCCATCAAGCAGATGGTCTTCGAGAATGAATCCGCGGTCACCTCTCTTCCCGAGCTGGTTGAGTGCCTCTTCTGCGACTGGGGCTACGACATGATCGAGCCCTTCCAGAGCGTCCTTGGAGACCCGGAACGCTCCGAATTGAAGGCCAGGCGCTACAAGGACCTGCGCAAAGTCTCCTTGCAGCTCCCTAAATTCGGCTCAGGCAACAGAGATGTAGACGAATTTGGCGGCAAGATTGCTGCCCGTCTCAAGTCCATAACCTTCGATATCCTGAGCCATCCGGAAAAGGAGGTCAGCAGGGAGATGAAGGCCATGCTGGACGGCATTGTGCATAGATACAGCCTGCAAGGCCGTCCATTCCTCTTCCATCTCATGCCGGCCTATGGCACTTTTGAGGATTACATCGGCCTGGGGCTTCAAAATGGGGCATCAGCAGACGGCCGCCGAAAAGGAACCAGTCTATCCTCTAATTTTAGCCCCATGCCCAGCCCCATGGACCTTCCGCCTGATAACAAAGATCGCGATATATTTAGGACTCTGATGGGGTGGAACGGTCCTGAATTCAAAGATGTACTTGATATAGTCGCTCCAGTTGATATCGATATCCCGGAGAACCTCCCTTCCCAGGCCCTGACCGATGTGCTTCTTTGCTTCAGGGAGGGCAAGCTGGGCTCGAATATGCTGAGCATCAGTTGTGCCGATCGGGAGACTCTGCTGAAGGCTCAGGAATATCCCGAGCGCTACGATCTCCTGCGCCTCAGATACGGCGGATGGAGCGAATTTTTCATCGGCATGTATAAGGACCATCAAGAGCAGCATCTGCGCCGTCCTGTTTTTTCTTCTATTCAGAAGTCCGGATGCAATGGATGGGATGCTGAGAGGGCTGAATGAGGAATAGCCCGGTGAAACTGGCGGCTTGCATAGCCGCAATCCTTCTCTTTGCCGCGGTCATCAACTGCTTGGCTCCGGCTGCTTGGGCGGAAGAGCGCTGGAAATTTGCAGTTTTATGCGACACAAGAGGGGGAGATCAGAATGGCTCAAATAAATCATGCATAAATGATACCGTTGTAAAGGCTCTGGCCCAGGCAGTGGTTGCTGACGGCTGTGAGCTGGTAATCGTGCCCGGAGATCTGGTAAACGGATGGTGGCGCAATTGCTGCAATGATTCCACAGGTCGCTGCTGCAGAAATGGCGCAAACGGTTGCAGCGATAATTGCAGGATCTCCTATGAGGCTCAGTTCAATAACTGGAAGAAAGCCATGGCACCGGTATACGAAGCTGGAATCGATATCTATGCCGTGAGGGGCAATCACGAGGATGGGCCATCCATTTACCCTCCAGAATACCCTTACAATACATCTCCAGATCAGCAATTGAAGTCTTCATTCGCCAAAGCATTCGGCTCTACAGAGACGTCAAACGGGCCTTCTGGCGAGGAGAATCTGACCTACAGCTTTACTCATGATAATGCCCTGTTCATAGGTCTGGATGAATATGTCACGCCTCATAAGATCAATCAGGCATGGCTAAACCGTCAGTTGCAGGGCAATGACAAAAGCCATATCTTCGTCTTCGGCCATGAGCCTGCCTTCCAGGTCAACCATTCTGACTGCTTGGCTGCATTTCCTGAGAATCGCGATGCTTTCTGGGAGAGCATTGGGGCTGCCGGAGGACGTGTTTATTTTTGCGGTCATGATCACTTTTACAATAGAGCCCACATTGAGGATGGATCTGGCCACAAAATCTATCAGGTTTTAGTAGGTTCATGCGGCGCTCCTTTCAAACAGTGGCATCCTCCATATAACGATTCTTCTGTCCAGGGGGACTACCATAATGAAAAAGACTGCGGCTATATTCTTGTGACAGTGGATGGAGATATTGCCTGGATTGAATGGAAGGCCTGGCAGAAGGGCAACTGGGTCACCCGTGACAGTTTCGCTATAAAATCCGCCAAAGCCACCTCAGGAAAAGCGAAGGATGCCAAGATCACGCTCACTTACGAGGGCCCCATTCCGGTGGAAATAGAGGCATTGGTGAATATCTTTCCGCTAAACGGTTCTGGAAGCGAATTGCAGGGATCGCTCATTTTATCAAGTAGTCAGGGAGGAAGAAAATGACAAATGGTTACATGGGAAAGATTTTGAGGATTGATCTCAACAAGGGAGACGACGGAATAAAAACAAAAGAGGTAGATGACGAAATCTATAGGAATTTTCTATGCGGCTACGGGCTGGCATCCAAGATTCTATTCGAGGAGTTGGATGCCGGCATTGATCCGCTCGGACCGAAAAATATCCTGGCTATTATGAGCGGGTTGCTCACGGGAACCGGTTCTCGTTTCAGCGGCCGGTGGATGGCAGCCGGCAAAAGCCCTTTAACCGGGACATGGGGCGATGCCAACTGCGGCGGATCCTTTGGCCCGGCCATAAAGGGCTCCGGCTTTGATGGATTCTACTTTAAGGGAAAGAGTGAGGAACCTGTTTACCTCCTGATTGACGGGGGAAGGCCGAGCCTTCAGAGTGCGTCGGATCTATGGGGTCTGGATTCATTTGAGACTGAGGACATATTGAAGGGGCTGCATGGCGAAGATAGCAAGGTTGCAAGCATTGGGAAAGGCGGTGAGAAGCAGTCTCTAATTTCAGGGATTGTCACAGATAAGGGACGTCTGGCAGCAAGAAGCGGACTTGGTGCTGTGATGGGATCGAAGAACCTGAAAGCGATATGCCTGAGCCAGGCTGACCAGAAGGTCAAAGTATTCGATGAAGCGGTCATGAATGCGCTTACCAAGGATTACAGGAGGCGCTTTGACAATTGCCATCATGGTTTTAAAGAGACTCTGGAAACCTGGGGGACGGCCGGTGGAACGGCTGCATCTGCTTACATAGGTGACTCACCAATTAAAAATTGGACTGGGACCTCATTTGAAAATGCAGAATTTATTTCCAGCTTTAGCGTTACCAGGTTCGAGACTTCAAAATTCTTCTGCGCGGAGTGTCCTTTAGGCTGCGGAGCCCATTGCAATGTAGGAACGCTCAAGGATACTCATCGGCCGGAATACGAGACGCTGTGTGCTTTTGGAACATTGCTGCTCAATGATAATGTTGAGACCATCTTCGAGGTCAATGACATGCTCAACCGGGCCGGAATCGATACCATAAGCTGCGGGGCAGTTGTCGCATGGGCCTACGAGGCCTTTGAAAGGGGAATAATCACCGAAAAGGATACTGACGGACTTAATCTCTCCTGGGAGCAAAGCTGCGAATCCCTCCCTCAGCTCGTGAAAAAGATAATAGAGGGAGAGGGAATCGGGGAGCGGCTCAGAATGGGTGTGAAAGTGGCGTCCGAATATTATTCAAAAGTATCAAAGGATCCCGATGCTATAGATTTTGCCATTCATTCTGGAGGTCAGGAGCTGCCCATGCATGACCCCCGCAATAATCCCAATCGGGAAGGACTTGCTTTGGGGGTGGCCTATGAAGTGGAGCCAACTCCAGGGAGACACACGGCAGCATTGTTCGGCTCGACTGAGGAGTACAGGAAGCAATATGCAAAGAGAAACCAATGGGTTCTGCCCAGGACGCCCCGCCTACCCAGAGGAGTGCGTCCTTTAAGCTCAGACTTCAGATCGGAAAATAACGGAGAGCCTACCGGACAGGAGCTGGCCGACAGCAGTCGCTTTTCTTGCTTCATAAATGGCCTTGGCATGTGCAACTTCTCTTTCTTCCTGGGCATCATGCCTCCAGTAGTTGACTGGGTGAATGCGGCTACTGGATGGTATTTAGACTTTGATGAATATCTTGAGATCGGACGGAGGATTCAGACGGTCCGCCATGCTTTCAATTTGAGGGAAGGATTCTCCAAGGCAAAAATGACCAGCCGGGCCAGGGGAATTCCACCACTCAAAGACGGACCAAATAGATGTCAAGCTCCTGACTTTGATCGGGCTGCAAAAAGATATTATCAGGCAATGGGCTGGGATCCTGAGACTTGCCGGCCATTCAAAGAGACGCTGGATGATTTGAATCTCCCGTATTTCTTGCCGGAGATCGTAAAGCAGTCCTGTTAAAGGGGGCTGCATGATAATTTTTTGAGGTGATTTGCATGAGTGTTTCTGTATCCAAGATAACAGGCAATATCGAATTGAAGCTGACTGCTTATCATAACTGTGATGATGTTCAGCTATTCTGGCGGGCAAAGGTCGATGGCAAGCAGGACGCTGCAATTCCCGGGTGCCTCGGATTCATGATTGAGAGGCAGAGGATTATAAAAGATAAACTGTTGGCGGAAGTAGAGATCCTGAGGAATCGAGTTGGATTTACTGATGGCAATGCAGGTGATGAATTCGCAGAATCAGTCTCCCCATCGAAACCCTCCATAATTTGGCCTTTTCAGCGATATGATTGGACGGATCACGGCGCAAATAGCGGCCAGACGGTGAGGTACAATATTAAGGCGATGTCCCTGCCGCAGGGGAAAAAAGCCGGAGAAGATGTGCTTTCAGTGATAGCAGAATCCGGCTGGACGGAGCCAATTGAAGTGAGCGCATACAGCGGAAAAGGCATCTCTGCTTTTTTCAATCGCGGCATGGTCATGTCTCAGTATGTGGGCAGGATTGTTAGGAAGAATAATTGGAAACCTGAGGATATCGTAAGTCATGTCAAGGAATTGGAGGACCCTCTTCGTGTTTTTTTATCAGGGGAACTGCGCATCGAGATGCTAAAAATAATTACAGAAGTATTCAACAACAAAGACGTCGAGCTGTATGCGGCTTTGTATGAGCTTAACGATAAAGAGCTCATTGATGGATTAAAATCGATTGGCAAGAGAGCGCATATACTTCTTGCCAACGGTTCAGATAAAAAGCACGATGGGAATTTGGCTGCAAGGGGCGAGCTTATAGGTGCAGATGTTGATGTTCGCGATCGCCTTTTGAGGGGAAAAGGTCTGGGACACAACAAATTTGCGGTAGTAGCATCAGTCAATGGTGATGAAAAATCTGCCATCAAGGTATGGACTGGGAGCACAAATTGGTCTTTCACCGGCTTGTGCACTCAATTGAATAACGGCATTCTTATTGAAGACCCCGCGATTGCGGAGATGTTCCTCAAGCAATGGAATCTGCTTGACAATGCTGGCAACTGTTTTACCAAAAAACTCATTGATGCCAACGACAGGTCCCCGCAAAGTTCCGGCAGCATCGATGTATGGTTTGCACCCATGCATAACAATTTTGGAGAGGATGAGCCCGGCCCCGACCTTAAGGAACTGATCGAAATGGTCCTTGGCGCAAAACGTGCCATTCTCTTTGTGATGTTCGAACCGGGCGAAAAGTCAAAACTGGTCTCCAGCATTCTCGGAATGCCTGATAATATTTATGTGCGTGGCGTCAAGAATACTGTGGCAAATAGCAGCGAGACTTTCTCTCTGCATGAGAAAGGAACGTCTCAGGAATTCAGAACGCGTGTCATCCAGCCGGAAGGAATAAAAAAAGACTTTTCCGGATGGATTGGAGAGGTAACCAGGGAGCAATTCATCACCACAGGCAAAAATAAAGGAATTGGGCACGCGATTACACATGCCAAGATGATAGTAATCGATCCACTCGACGAAGACTGCAAGATAATCACAGGATCGCATAACTTCTCAAAATCGGCTAGCGAGAAAAACGATGAGAACTTCGTGGTCATACATGGAAACAAGCCACTGGCTGAGGCCTATGCAGTCTCATGCCTCGCTACATATTCTCACTACCGTTGGAGAGCATATCTAAAAGAGACTGCATCCTCCGGCAAAATACCATGGAGCCACTTATCCGATAATCCTATTTGGCAGGCTAAATATCTCTCCTCCCAACGAAAGAAGCATCTGGATCTCTGGTGTCCATGGTAAATCAATCAAAGGTACAACTATCTGTACCTAAAAATCTCTTTTTGCGCCCTTCCCGCCCGTTGGCAAGAGGGGCGCTTGCAGATTTCGCTGGTCTGTCTTGCAGCGGCCAGGTCCAGAGAACTGTGGTTTAGACTGTGGGGGCTTCCGGAGCGGGTGCAGCCTTGGCCATGCCTGGTTCAGTCATGATCTCAGTCTTCCGGACTTCAACGCGCCGCAGGGGATAGATCATCTTGGCCTCTTTGTATA
>ERZ1649853.937-NODE-937-length-11674-cov-6.195111_pt1 | contig 11674 bp, 3 predicted proteins | sample MGYA00575353_ERZ1649853 | MGnify/ENA primary metagenome ERZ1649853 (study PRJEB40853, sample SAMN11349654) | freshwater sediment metagenome | isolation source: river sediment | host: Sediment | place: India: Okhla Barrage, New Delhi | collected 2017-02-21 ...
AGCGCCTGGCTTTCTCACGCACCTTCGCCTCCGGCAGATTCATGATGTCACCCAGGGAAATGGCCTCCCCGTCCAGCGAAAGACGCTCCGCCAGAAGCTCCAGCTCTCCAGCATCAAACCAGACGCCGGAGCAATTGGTGCAGTAGTCGAGCTCAATCCGCTCGTACTCCACCACCGCCACTATTCCCTTGCAGGCCGGACACTGCATGCCAGTCACCTCTGACCACTAATATACCATGCCCGTAAAGTCTTTCACGGGGCCCGTAGAGTCTTTCACGGGGCCCGTAAAGTCTTTCACGGGGCCAGTCCCGTCGATCGCGTGGCGGGCGACAGCGGCGTCAGCAGGGAGCCGCACGACACTTTCCAGTTTGACACGAGCCGTATAATGTATCTGCCTGCGGCATGGAATTTCTGTGTCACGGGCCAGGATTCCCGCCGTCGGGTGCTGCCCGCGGCGGGGTTTGATTGTAGGTCCACGGACTGCGGCACTGGCCGGAGTCCGGGCAACGGGCGGCCGGCAGACGGTGATTGATGCGGTAGGGGGGACATGGGTCGCGGCGCAGACTCGGATCCATATAGGCGTCTGTTCGAGACGATGCTCGACGGCGCGGTCGTGCTTGACACCGCGAGCGGCCGGGTGGTCCTGGGAAACGGGGAGGCCGCCCGCATCCTCGGATTCGCCTCCGCCGATGCCCTGGTGGGCGTCGACCCCATGGACCTCGTCCCCGAGGAGGAACGCCAGCGCGCCGCCCAGCTCCTGACTGAGGGCCGTGAGCGGGACCTGGACCGCCCGGTGGAGATAAGGCTCATCACCGCGGACAAGCGGGAGGCCTGGGTTTCCGCGCGGGCCACCATGATCGACTACCAGGGCCGCAGAGCCGTCCTGGCCACGTTCAGGGACATCACCCATGACAAGGCCAGGGATAGCGCCCTGCGCGATGCGGACCACCGGTACGAGCGTCTGTTCGACCGGATGCTCGACGGCGCCGTCGTGCTGGACATCGCCACCTTCAAGATAGCCTGGGCCAGCCGGGTGGCCGCCGCCATGTTCGGCTTCGCCTCGCCACAGGAGGCGGTGGGCGAGGACCCGCTGGACTACATACCGGAAGAGGACCGGAACCGGGTCGTCCAGCGCATCGCCGCCAACCTGGAGGGGAGCAATAAGACCCCGTCCGAGTGGCGCATCATCACCAGGGACAAGAGGGAGATATGGATCTCCGCCAGCGCCGCCGAAATCGAGTACGAGGGCCGCCGGGCAGTCGTCTCCACCATGAGGGACGTCACGGAGGAGAAGGCCAGGTATGCCGCCCTCCGGGAAGCCGAGCACCGCTACGGGCGGCTCTTCGATGGCATGATCGACGGCGCCCTGGTGCTCGACATCGCCACTTTCAAGGTGGCCCTGGCCAACAGGGCCGCGGCCGCCATGTTCGGGTTTGCGTCGCCGGAGGAGATCATCGGGAAGAACCCCCTGGACTACATAGCCGAGGAAGACCGGAGCCGCATCGTCCAGACGATAGCCACCAACATTGAGGGGAAGCACAAGGATTCCGCCGAGCTGCAGGTCATGACCGCCGACAACAGGCGCATCTGGGTCTCCGCCACCGCCACCGAGGTCTACCACGAAGGCCGCGCAGCCATCATCACTACCATGCGAGACGTCACGGCAGAGAAGGCCAAGGACGCCGCCCTCAGGGTAGCTGAAGAGAGCAAGATGCAGCTGATCGATGCCGCCAGCGAGGCCATCTTCATTATTCAGGACGGGAAGGTGGCCTACGTCAACCCGGCCGGCGCCAGGGGGGCCGGCCTTTCGCAGGACGATCTGATAGGCATCCCCTTCCTGGACATGGTGCATCCGGACAACAGGCAGGAGGTGGCTGAAAGGTACCAGAAGCTGAATGCCGGCCAGTTCTTCCCCGGGCTGTTCACAGCCAAGGGAGTCACCGCCCAGAGAGAGACCAAGTGGGCCAACATCCAGGAGCTCCCCTACCTGTGGCACGGCCGGCCGGCCGTCATGTCCCTGATCTCCGACGTCACCGACAGGGTCCTGGCCGAGCAGGCGCTGAAACACGAGGAGGAGCGCCTGCGGGCCATCATGGAGAACGCCTGGGACGGGGTGGCCATTTTCGACCGGGACTTCAGGGTCATCTTTGAGAGCCCCTCGCTGGCCAGGATGACCGGGTACACACCGGAAGAATGGACGGGCATCACCCCGGAAAAGTTCCAGGTGCACCCCGATGACCTGCGTCCCATGCTCGGCCATCTGGAGTCCCTGAGCAGCCATCCCGGCTCCTTCATCCAGGACGTGGTTATCCGCTACCGGCACAGGGACGGCTCGTGGCGGACCATGGAGGCCACCGGACGCAACCTCCTCGACGACCCCAAGGTGAGGGGCATGGTGATCAACTTCCGCGACATCACGGAGCGGAGGCAGGCGGAGGAGGCCCTCCGCGACAGCGAGAAGCGACTTAACCGGGCGCAGGAGATCGCCCACCTGGGGAGCTGGGAGCTGGACACCATCGACAACCGGCTCTTCTGGTCGGACGAGACCTTCCGCATCTTCGGACTGCAGCCGCAGGAGGCCGCCCCCACCTACGAGGCCTTCCTGGACGCGGTGCACCCCGATGACCGGGCTGCGGTCGACCAGGCCTACAAGGGCTCGCTTCGGAATGGAAGCAGCGCCTATGAGATCGAACACCGCATCGTCAGGCGGTCGGACGGCGCCGTCCGCTTCGTCCACGAGCGATGCGAGCATATCCGCAACGAGACCGGACAGGTGGTCCGATCGGTGGGAATGGTGCATGACACCACGGACAAAGTCCGGGCGGAGGAGGCCCTGAAGGAGAGGGAAGCGCTGCTGCGGGCGGTGGTGGAGAACGCCTGGGACGGGGTGGCTGTCTTTGACGAGAACTTCCGGGTAGTGTTCGAGAGCCCCTCGCTCTCGAAGATCACGGGATACAAGCCGGTGGAATGGGAGCAATCCCTCCCCACTCAATGGCCGGTCCATCCGGACGACTTCCCCACGATCCTCCGCAGCCTGGACACCCTCAAGAAGGAGCCCGGGTCGGTCCTCACCAATGTCCGGATGCGGGTGCAGCGCAAGGACGGTTCCTGGCGATGGATGGAGGCCAGCGCCATGAACCTCCTGGACGACCCCAGGCTGCGTGGCATCGTGTGCAACTTCCGGGACACTACGGAGCGCATGGAAACGGAGGAGTCCCTCCGGCAGAGCGAGGCCCTGCTTCGCAGCACCCAGGAGCTGGCCATGGTGGGCGGATGGGACTTCGACATTCTCCGGAACCAGGCGCACTGGACCGACGAGACCTACCGCATTCACGAAATCCCAAACCTGCCCGACATCGATCACATGGCCGAGAGCCTCAAGTGCTTCCCGCCCATGGACCGACAGGTAGTCAAGGATGCCTTCCAGAGATGCGTCGATGACGGCACCCCCTTCGACCTGGTGGTGCCCTTCATGACCTTCAAGGGCAACCGCCGCTGGGTCCGCACCACCGCCAAGGCCATTCGCGAAGGCGACAGGACCGTCAGGGTCGTGGGCAATATCGCCGACATCACAGAGCGGAAGTCGGCGGAGGAGAGGCTGCTGGCCTCCGAGGAGAGGTACCGCAAGGTGGTGGAGACGGCCAGCGAGGCCATCGCCGTGCTCCAGGACGGCGTGATCAAGTTCGCCAATCCCAAGACCGCCGCCGTCTCAGGCTATCCCATCGCGGAGCTGACCCAGAAGCCGTTCCTGGAGCTGGTCCACCCCGATGACCGGCAGATGGTGGCCGACTACTACGTCATGAAGCAGAAGGGCCGGGAATCCCCCAGCACCTACCAGTTCCGCTTCGTGGACAAGTCCGGCAGGACCGGCTGGGCCGAGGCGAACGTGACCCTCCTCATATGGGACGGCCGCCTGGCCACGCTGCTGCTGATGAACATCATCACCGAGCGCAAGATGATCGAGGAAGCCTTGAAAGACCGTGAGGCCCGGTACCGGGGCCTGTTCGAAGGCACGCAGACCGCGATTGAGGTAGTGAGCGTGAAAACGGGCCTGGTGGTGCTGGCCAACACGGCCGCCGCCAGGATGTTCGGCTTCGCCGCCCCCGACGATCTCATCGGCGTCAACCCCTTGCAGTTCCTCACCCCGGAAGACAGGTCACGCCTGGCCGAAAGGACCGCGTCGGAGGCCATGGGCAGTGCCCATCAGGAAGCCGTCGAGTTGCAGGTCCTCACCAACGACGGGCGCCGCATCTGGATCAGCGGCGTGGCGGCCGGGACCGACTACCAGGGAGAGCCAGCCCTGCTGTTCTCCTTCCTGGACATAACCTGGAGGAAGCAGGCGGAGGAGACCCTGCTGGCATCGGAAGAGAAGTACCGCTTCCTGGTGGACAACACCAGCGACTTCATCTGGACGATGGACCTGGATCTGCGCACCACCTACGCCAGCCCGTCCGTGGAGAGGATACTCGGGTTCACGCCGGAGGAGCGCCTGCTCCAGACTGCGGCGCAGCAGACGACGCCCGAGTCGCTGTCCCGCGCCAGGAAGGCCCTCGGGGAGTACGCGGCGGCGGAACAGGACCCGCAGGCTGACCCTCACCGCACCCTGACCATCGAGATGGAGTACTACCGCAAGGACGGCTCCACCATATGGGTGGAGAACCAGATCGGCGGCATACGTGATGCCGGCGGCAGGCTGGTGGCCTTCCACGGGGTCTCCCGCGACGTCAGCGACCGCCGCCAGGCAGAGCAGGCCCTGCGGGAGAGCGAGGCCCGCTATCGCCTGCTGGCGGAGAACGCCTCCGATGTCATCTGGGTGGTGGACAAGGGACTCAGGATCACCTACGCCAGTCCCTCGGCGGCCAACCTGCTGGGATATACGGCGGAGGAGATGCTGGGGAAGTCCATAGACGGGCTGCTTTCCTCCGACTCCCTGGCTGCCATGGCGGACCTCTACGTGAACGGGATGGTCGGGGAGGGCCAGGAGCCGGGGAGCCTGAAGGAGCAGACCGCAGAGGTCCAGCTGGTCCACAAGGACGGGGCCACGGTCTGGGTGGAAACCGGCGCCAAGGTGGTCCGCGACCTCGACGGGCGGGTGGCCGGGTTCCAGGGAGCGTGCCGGGACATCAGGCGAAGAAAGGAGGCGGAGGCCGCGATCAAGGCCAGCGAGGAGCGCTTCCGCACCCTGATCGAGGAGTCGACGGACGCCATCGCCATAGTGGGCGCCACCGGCCGGTTGCTCTACCAGAGCCCTTCGATGACCCAGGTGTCCGGCTACCGGCCGGAGGAGTGGACCGGCAGCCCGGTCGATGAGTGGTTCCTCCACCCGGACGACATGCCGGCGGTGGCCGCCGCCTACGCGCAGGTGCTGAATGAGCCCAACGCCACGATGTCGGGCCTGAACGCCCGTTTCAAACATGCCGATGGCACCTGGCACACCCTGGAGGCCACGGTGCGCAACCTGCTGCACGACCCGAAGGTGAACGGCCTGGTTATCAACTACCGGGATGTCACCGAGCGGGTCAGGTCCCAGGAGGCGCTCCTGGCCAGCGAGACCAACTACAAGCGCCTCTTTGAGGCCACGCTGCTGGGCACGGAGGTCATCGACGCCGAGACCGGCAAGGTGGTGCTGGCCAATAGCGCCGTGGCCCGGATCTTCGGCCTCCCGTCCGCGGAGGACGCCATCGGCATCACCCCGATGGAGTACATCCTGCCGGAGGACCGCGACTGGGTCGCGGAGCAGATGGCCGCCGCCTTCATCGATCCCGGCAAGCGCGACGTGGCCACCATCAGGTCCGGCACCCGGGACGGCAGGATCGTCTGGCTCACCGCCACCGCCGCGTCGTTCGAGTACCACGGCCGGCGGGCCATCCTGGTATCCATGATCGATGTCACCGCAACGAGAGAGGCAGAGGCCAAGCTGCGCGAGTCGGAGGAGAAGAACCGGCTGTTGATCGAGAACGCGGCCGAGGCCATCGCCGTTATCCAGGACGGCGCCACCAGGTTCTTCAACCGCCGCCTCACGGAGCTCACCGGCTGCAGCGAAGAAGAGCTGTACCGCATTTCGCTGGTGGACCTGGTCCACGCTGAAGACCGCGAGATGGTAGCACTGAACCTGAGCCGGGCGGCCGGCATCTCCACTCCCAGCAACTACCAGTTCCGGATCATCGACCGGCGGGGCCACACCAGGTGGCTGCAGGTCAGCTCGGTCCGCCTCAACTGGGAGAACAGGCCGGCCACGCTCTCCATGTTCAGCGATGTCACCGAGCGGGTGAAGGCGGAGCAGGCGTTGAGGGACAGCGAGGAGCGGTTCCGGGCGCTTATCGAGAAGGCCAGCGACGCTATCATCATCATCGGCGCCGATGCCAGCATTCAGTACTACAGCCCGTCGATAGCGCGGGCCACGGGCTATGAGGCCCATGACTGGAAAGAGCGCAGCATGGCCGACTGGCGCCTGCACCCCGACGACCTGGCCCTCGTCACCGACCTTCTGTTGGACGTCCTCAAGGAGCCGGGCAAGGCCATCGAGAACCTCAAGGTGCGCTACATGCATGAGGATGGGACCTGGCACACCCTGGAAGCCATGGTCCGCAACATGCTCCATGACCCCAAGATCAACGGCATCGTGGCCAACTTCCGCGATATCACCGAGCGCGTCAAGGCGGAGCAGGCGGTGCGGGAGAGCGAAGAGCGCTACCGCCTGCTGGCTGAGAACGTGTCCGATGTCATCTGGGTCATCGACATGAACATGAAGCCCACCTACATCAGCCCTTCCGCCCAGCGGATGCTGGGCTACAGCAATGAGCAGTTCATGAGCGGCTCGATAGAGTCGATGCTCACCAGGGAGTCGGCCAGGGTGGCCATCAAGGCCTTCTCCAAGGCCCTGTCCCGGGAGTCGGCGCAGCCGGGGGCTTTGTGGGACACGCCTCCCCTGGACCTGCAGTTCCTCCGCGCCGACGGCTCCTCTGTCTGGACGGCCGCCAACTTCAGCTACATCCGCGGATCAGACGGCAAACCCATGGCCATGCTGGGGGTGCTCAAGGACATCAGCGAGCGCAAGAAGGCCGAGGACTCGCTCCGCCGCAGCGAAGAGCGCTTCCGCAGCCTGGTGGAGACCTCGAGCGACTGGGTCTGGGAAGTCGACGCCAACAACCGGTACACGTACGTCAGCCCCAAGGTACGTGACATCCTGGGCCACGAGCCTCAGGACCTCCTGGGCCGCACGCCCTTCGAGTTCATGCATCAGCGCGAGGGGCGCCGGGTGTCCAAGATCATGCGGCGCTTCGCCACGGAGCGCCTGCCCTTCTCCCTGCTGGAGAACACGGCCACCCACAAGGACGGGCGGAGCGTGGTCCTGGAGAGCAGCGCCGTCCCCATCATGGACAACAGCGGCCGCCTGGCCGGGTACCGCGGCATCAATCGTGACATCACCGAGAGGAAGAAGGTGGAGCAGGAGCTGCAGCGCAGCCTGAGGCGGCTGGAGAAGACGATGGAGTCCACCATCGAGGCCATCACCACCACCATCGAGACCCGCGACCCGTACACCACGGGCCACCAGATGCGGGTGACCGACCTGGCCTGCGCCATCGCCAAGGTGATGGAGATCCCGCCGGGCAAGATCGAGGGCATACGCGTCGCCGGCCTGCTGCACGACATCGGCAAGATCGCCGTCCCCACCGAGATCCTGAGCAAGCCCGGCAAGCTCAACGAGGTCGAGTACGAGATGATCAAGACCCACGCCAAGATCGGCTACAACATACTGAAGAAGATCGAGTTCCCCTGGCCGGTGGCCAGGGCCGTCCTGCAGCACCATGAGAGATGGAACGGGTCCGGGTATCCGTACGGCATCCGCGGTGAGGACATCCTGCTGGAGGCCCGCATCCTGGCCGTGGCCGACGTGATGGAGGCCATGTCCTCGCACCGCCCGTACCGGCCCTCGATCGGCGCCGACAAGGCCCTGGACGAGATAGTCAAGAACAGCGGCATACTATATGACCCGGCGGTGGCCAACGCCTGCATCGCGGCCTTCTCCGAGTCCGGGTTCGCGTTCTCCGCCAACCTCCCGGGCGCCGCCGCCGATGCGGATGTGGCCCCCGCGGAGCGCCACATCCGCTACTCGCTGGAAGACCACTGAACACCATGAAGTCCTATCGCAAGGAGCTCTGGTTCAACACCGCGCAGCGCATGGCCTTCATCAACATCACGCGCCAGGTGGCCGAGTGCCTCGAGGAAAGCGGGATCAAGGAGGGTTTGGCCCTGGTCAACGCCATGCACATCACCGCCTCGGTGTTCATCAACGACGATGAACGCGGCCTCCACCACGATTTCGAAGAGTGGCTGGAGCAGCTGGCGCCCCATGCCCGCAGCCGCTGGCAGCACAACGAGACCGGGGAGGACAACGCTGACGCGCACCTGAAACGCCAGGTCATGGGGCGGGAGGTGGTGGTGGCGGTCACCAACGGCCGCCTGGATTTCGGGCCCTGGGAGCAGATCTTCTACGGCGAGTTCGACGGCCGCCGGCGCAAGCGGGTCCTGGTCAAGATCATCGGGGAGTAGCGGCCCGGAGACACAGGTAGATCAGCTTGCCGTTGATCTCCGTTTCCTCCTCCGGCGTGGCAAAGGGCACATCCGCCTTGAAGCGGGCCGTCAGCCTGCTGTCGAATACCGCGCCCGGAAAAGCGCGGCGGAACTCACCGGCGATGACGTTGATGTTCTCCTGTGATGAGAAGCCCTTCTTCTCCCCCAGGCACCTGTAGTCGAAGTCATTCTGGAAGACCTCCACCACAGGCTCCGAGGACGTCCGGTCGAAGGCCCGCACGAAATCCTCCATCTTGAGGGACTCGCTGCTGCTCTTCTCCACCACCTTGCGCGTGATGGGGATGCCCCCCGTCACGACGGTGGCGGCCAGGTTAAGCTGCGTTTTCGTCTTGGCGGTCTCCGTCTGGACCGGCGTTCGGGCCGTTCCCCTGAGCACCAGCAGGACGCTATTGGCCTCCACCAACCGCGACTGCCCCCGCCTGTCCCAGAACGTGATCCCGCCCTCGCCCACCTTCATGGTGTGCCCCCGGAACCTGGCGGGTGAAGGACGGCAAAGCTCGGTCTGGCCGCAGACCACCGCCACCAGGCCCAGGGGTCTCAGCTTGCCGGCAATGGCCTCTGCCTCCTGGAGACTGCCGTAGCGGCCCACTATCCGGGGAATCTTGCTGGCGAGGATAACGCGCGTCCCGAAGACATCCCTGGCAGCGACGGAAGCCACCGCCTCTACCAGGCCGGGATCGAGGGACGCCGGCGGCGCTACGCCCACATAGAAAACGTCAGTCTCTGCCAACCCGGACTCCTTTCCCGGCAGCGGATTCCGGTCCCACCATACCACTTCGCCGGGGGTTTTGGTAGGGGTGGTGCCGGTCCCGGCCATCAGTCGGCAGTCGGTCCGGACGTCCCGACCCACAGCCTCTCCCCATCCGTGCTGAAGGAGATGGTGCCCTGCTCGTCCGTGCGATACAGGTCCACTCCGTTCAGGGCGGCCAGGGTCTCCTCACCGTGGTGTCCGAACGGGTTGCCGGCGCCGACGCAGATCACCGCCACTTCAGGCTCGACCGCCGCCAGAAACGCGGGGGACGTCGAGAGGCCGCTGCCATGGTGCCCCACTTTCAGCACGTCGCTGCGCAGGTCACGCACCACGCCCCCATGCAGGACATCCTCTTCAGCCTCCATGTCCGCGTCGCCGGCGAGGAGGAAGCTGACCTCATTCCAGACCAGCCGCAGTATTATGGAGTTGCTGTTGGCCTCCGACACCGTGCCCTGTATGAGCCTGTCGGAGGGATGGACGACTTCCAGGACCATGCCCTCGCCCAGGTCGATCTCCTGCCCGGCCCGGGCGGCGGTCAACGGGACGCCCCTGCCCTGCACCCGCTCCAGCCACTGGCGGTAGAGCGGCCCCGATCCGAAGCCGGACTCCAGCACCTGGCCAACCTCGTATCGGTCCAGGACCCCCATCAGGCCAGCCAGGTGGTCATCGTGGCAGTGGGTCAGCACCACCATATCCAGGCTCTTGTCCCAGAATGGCAACTCCTCGCCCAGGCGCTGGCACACCGTGTCCGGGTCCGGCCCGCCATCGATGAGTATCTGCTGACCGGACGGAGTGATGATCAGGATGGCATCGCCCTGGCCAACGTCCAGGAAGATCACCTGGAGCCGGTCCCCCGGCACCGAGGCGAAGCCGGTCCAGGCCAGGCAGGCGCCCAGGACCAGCACGCCTGCCGTGCGCTTCCGGGGCAGCCGCCAGGCGGCATCGGCCAGACGGCCCGCGAGACGCCGCGCCCATCTCAACGCCCCGGCGGCCGATGACTTCAGCCGCCGGCGGCCCACGGCGCCCGCCAGCAGCAGGTAGTAGGCCCACACCAGCCCCACCGGCACCCCCCCGGTCCCGATCGAGGCCAGGGGCGCGCGGGCGAAGGCCTCTACCACCCCGACGATGCACATCAGGAAAAAGGAGGCCACGTACCCCACCACCCTGGCGGCGCCCGGCCAGAAGAGACCCACGACAGCCGTAGCTCCGGCCGTCATGGTGGCCGCGCTGACGAAGGCCGAGGCCGCCACTGTAGCCGGCAGCCCCACCAGCGATATCGACTGGAAGTGGTAGGCCAGGAGCGGCAGAGCGGCCACGATCGCAGAGAGGCCAACGGCCACGCTGGTGAACACGGGCCGGGCTATGGAGGCCGGCCACCGGCCCTCAAGGATCACCCGTTCCCCCCACTGCTGCAGTCGCGGCTGCAGCAGGACCAGCCCCGCCACCGATGCGAAGCTGAGCTGGAAGGACACGTCCCGTACCACGCGGGGATCCAGGGCCGCCATGACGGCGCCGGCCAGGCCCAGGGCCGTAATGGCGCTGCCCGGCCGTCCCAGCCAGAGGCCGGCCAGCAGCAGGCTGAACATGATCGCAGCGCGCAGGACCGGCGGCTGCATGCCCGTCAACGCCGAGTACATCCAGACGGCCGCCAGGGTCACCACCAGGTACCAGGCCCGCTGCCGGCCGAAGACCCTGGCGGCCGCGCCCAGCACACCACCCCCGATCAGGGCCAGGTTGAACCCGGAGATGGCCAGCAGGTGGGAGGTGCCCGTCCTGGAGAAGTCGCTCTTGAGCCCTTCCGGCAGGTGGCTCCGCACGCCCAGCAGCAGTCCCTCCGCCAGCGAGGCCTGGGGCTCCGCCAGGGCCACCCTCAGCGACCCGGCCAGCCGGTCCCTCACACTGAAGAGCCAGCTCCGGCCCAGCAGCTCGATCCCGGCCGGATCGCTCACGGTCCCGGCGAAACCCTGCCGCACCAGGAAGTCACGGTAGCCGGTGTTCTCTATCTCGGTGACGGGCCTGATCTCCCCCTCTATGCTCAATACGTCTCCCTGGCTGTATGCCGGAAAGGGATCGGTGTAGACCACCACCTGGCCCGATGCCGGCTGGCTGCGGCCTCCCCACGAGACACGCAGGGCAGAGACACCCAGCCAGGCGCCACCATCCCCGTACTCCGTCCCCCGCACCACCTCCCCCTCCACGAGCACCGTCCGCCCTGCATACTCCCCTATGTTTGCCGGATGCACCCTCACCCCCCACCAGGCCCCTCCCCCCACCCGCGACGCCCGGCCCAGCCCCGCCCTCAGCCCTCCCGTCCGCCGGCCCCCGGGC
>ERZ1649853.938-NODE-938-length-11670-cov-5.112785_pt1 | contig 11670 bp, 8 predicted proteins | sample MGYA00575353_ERZ1649853 | MGnify/ENA primary metagenome ERZ1649853 (study PRJEB40853, sample SAMN11349654) | freshwater sediment metagenome | isolation source: river sediment | host: Sediment | place: India: Okhla Barrage, New Delhi | collected 2017-02-21 ...
TTATGCGCGGATACAAAATTTTCAGCGGTTCAGCGTGCACCGAGTTTGCGGCGGAAGTGTGTCGAACCCTTGATGTTCCTCTCTCCAAAGCTTCAGTAAAACGTTTTAGTGATGGAGAGATTAACGTTCAAATCTCTGAAAGTGTCCGTGGACGCGATGTGTTTATTATCCAAAGTACGGGTGCCCCTTCGAATGATAATTTGATGGAGCTTCTTATTATGACCGATGCTCTTCGCCGCTCATCTGCCAGTTCGATCACAGCGGTTGTCCCTTATTTCGGATATGCACGTCAAGATCGTAAAGCGGCACCACGTGTTCCGATTACTGCGAAACTCGTTGCCGATATGTTCGAAACGGCAGGGATCGATCGTGTTGTTACGATCGATTTGCATGCAGGTCAAATCCAAGGGTTCTTTGATATCCCTGTAGATAATCTCTACGGTGCGATTATTTTTGAAGAGTATATTCGCTCTAAAAATCTCCCTAATCCGGTAATTGCATCACCGGATATCGGCGGGGTAGCGCGCGCTCGATATTTTGCTGAAAAACTAGGGCTTGAGATGGTTATCGTCGATAAACGCCGTGAAAAAGCAAATGAATCTGAAGTAATGAATATCATTGGTGATGTTACCGGTAAAGATGTCATTATTATCGATGATATGGTTGATACCGCTGGAACGATGGTTAAAGCGGCTGCGGCACTTAAAACACGAGGGGCAACCTCAGTTATGGCATGTGCAACTCACGGTGTACTGAGCGGAAAAGCGTACGATAATCTTAACAACGGCGAACTCGATGAGTTGGTTATTTCTAATACCCTTGTTTTGAGTGGTCAGAGTGATAAAATCAAAGTATTAAGTGTAGCTCCGTTGTTTGCTGAAGTCATTCGCCGTGTCTATCACAACGAGAGCGTGAACTCGCTGTTTAGCTAACCCTTCTAGGGGTTTGCCCCACACCCTCCTAAGCAGTGTTCTGCTATAATTCCAACAATTAAAATAAATGAGCAATAGAATCTAATGGATAACATTCGTAACTTTTCAATTATCGCCCATATCGACCACGGTAAAAGCACCTTAGCCGACCGTATTATCCAAGAGTGCGGTGCGGTGAGTGATCGTGAACTAACCAAACAAATGATGGACACGATGGACATCGAGCAAGAGCGCGGGATTACGATCAAAGCGCAAAGTGTCCGTCTTGATTACGTTAAAGACGGTAAGCATTATATTCTCAATCTCATCGACACTCCAGGCCACGTCGATTTCAGCTATGAGGTTTCTAAATCTCTCGCATCGAGTGATGGTGCATTGTTGATCGTCGATGCGGCACAGGGGGTAGAGGCTCAAACCATCGCAAACGTTTACATGGCGATGGAAAATGATCTCACCCTTATCCCTGTTATCAACAAAATCGATCTCCCCGCGGCAGAACCTGAGCGGGTAGCTGAGGAGATCGAAACAACCATCGGGATCGATGCGACCGATGCGGTGATGATCTCGGCGAAAACGGGTGTCGGGATCCGTACTCTTATCGATGCGATTGTCGATCGTATCCCAGCCCCTGTAGGTGATCAATCGGCTACTACCAAAGCGATTATTTATGATTCTTGGTTTGACTCATACCAAGGGGCGATGGCACTGGTACGAGTTTTTGACGGTGAGATCAAAGTAGGACAGATGGTAAAACTAATGCACAATGATGAGAACCATCAAGTGTTGGATTTACTCTATCCTCACCCTCTTCGCCGCCAAAAAACCCAAAGCATCAAAAGCGGTGAGATCGGGATTGTCATCTTGGGTGTAAAAGAGGTGGGGTCTATCCGTGTCGGTGATACGATCACGGATGCGCGAAACCCGGCCCGTGAGCCTGTGGGCGAATACGCTCCGGCAAAACCGTTCGTTTTTGCGGGGCTTTATCCGATCGATACCGATGAGTTTGAATCAGTGCGTGATGCTCTCGATAAACTCAAACTCAATGACAGCAGCCTTAGCTACGAGCCGGAAACCTCGATCGCTCTAGGGTTCGGATTTCGTGTCGGATTTTTGGGGATGCTCCACATGGAGGTTGTCAAAGAGCGGCTGGAGAGGGAGTTTAATCTCGATCTCATCGCTACAGCTCCCTCGGTTGTTTATAAAGTCTATAAGACCGATGGAACCATGGTAGAGGTACAAAACCCGAGCGAGCTTCCCGAGCCGCAGAATATAGAGCGGATCGAAGAGCCGTACGTTCGTGCAACGGTGATCGTTCCGACCGATTATTTGGGAAATGTCATTACTCTTTTGACAACCAAACGGGGAATGCAGGAGAAGATGGAGTATCTTAACGAGACACGGGTGATGCTCATCTACGTTATGCCGATGAATGAAATCGTCGTTGATTTTTACGATAAACTCAAATCGATCTCCAAAGGGTATGCGAGTTTCGACTATGAACCGATCGAATTCCGACAGGGGGATCTGGTGAAACTCGATGTCCGTGTTGCTGGAGATGTCGTTGATGCGCTGAGCGTTATCGTTCCTCGAAGCAGTGCGGAATCACGTGGGCGTGCACTCGTAACAAATATGAAAGAGATTGTTCCTCGCCAGCTTTTCGAAGTAGCGATTCAAGCCTCTATCGGCAACCGTGTCATCGCACGCGAGACCGTTAAATCAATGGGTAAAAACGTCACTGCCAAATGTTACGGAGGGGATATCTCCCGTAAACGTAAACTCCTCGACAAACAAAAAGAGGGTAAAAAGCGGATGAAGGCGATCGGAAAAGTCCAGCTTCCTCAAGAGGCATTTATGTCCGTTCTCAAAATGGACTGACACATGCGCTGCATGATGTGTGAGCGTCTTAGTTTCTCACATATCTGTACCTCGTGTCAAGAAACGCTACTTACTCCGAGCCTTCATAAGCGAAAGATAATGGGTTCTATCCCTGTTTATTCCTTTTTCCCCTATAGCGATATAGAACCTCTATTACTGACTAAACATACCGATATCGGATACTATATTTATACGATTTTAGCTAAGCGTGCCTTGGGCTCTTTTGCAGCAGAGTGGCAGTATGAAAACCGTGTTGCCTCACTCGGTATTGACGATCATGCCTCAAGCGGCTATTCTCATACTGCCGTGTTAAACAAAGCCCTTAAATCTCCCAATATTACCCCTTATTATGGAAAACTCAGAGCGCCACAGCACTATAAATACGCAGGAAAAAGTGTCGAAGAACGCCTTATGAATCCACGTCAATTTGTTTATGCTCCGTTTAATGAGAAAGAGGTGATCTTAGTGGATGATATTGTCACCACCGGAACAACTCTCAGTGAAGCTGCCGAGGTATTGCATACTCATGGTAAAAAAGTGATTCTCTGCCTAACTCTTACCGATGCAGAAAATAAATAGTTATTCCTCTAGAGGGATGGAAATATAGAAACAACTCCCTTCACCAGGTGTGCTGGTAGCCCAAATCTTCCCATGATGTGCTTGTACCATCTCTCTAACGATGGCTAAGCCTAATCCGGTCCCTTTGATAGCATTTTTGGAGGTACCTTCAATCTGTGAGAACGGATCAAATATTGATTCAATATGCTCCGGTGCGATTCCAATTCCTTGATCACAGATACTAAAGAGATGGTTCTTATTGCGCTCATAGGCAAGTGTTATCGAGGTATTTTCAGGTGAAAATTTTATCGCGTTACTGACAATATTTATAAGTACTTGTTGAATCATTTTACGATCACCGTTCATTGATTCGTCCTCAAGATGAGGAAAGGATAAATGGATGTTCCGTTTAGCTGCGAGAGGTTCACTCATAATCGCAACGTCTCTAAAAATTTCTGAGAGGACAAAGGTAGTACGATCGAGTTCCATCTTTCCTGCCTTCATTTTGGAAAAATCAAGAATCGTATTGACTAAATCCAAAAGATGTTTGCCTGAAATAAGAATTTTTTCAATATAGGTTGAAAACTCTTTAGAAGAATCGCTTCGTTTCAACAATATTTGTGAAAAACCTATAACTGAGTTTAATGGGGTTCGAAGTTCATGGCTCATTGTGGCGAAGAAAGCGTCTTTTGCTATTGCCGCTTGACGCGCTTCTTCTAATGCGCTGATCAGTTCCGTTTGAAATTTTTCTTTTTCAAGGATCTCTTGCAAGAGGTTTTCATTGAGGTGTTGGGTGTAGTATTGTTCTTCTTCTAAATGATGAACAAGTTCTTGTTGCTCGAGTTGCAGGAGAATGACTTCGGTAAAGTTGGCATGAAATTTTTTACTCGAGAGGATCATCATGACCGAAAACAGGAGAAGAGTCGTTCCAACCATCCAAGAGGTTTCATTGGTTTGGTCAATCATAAAATGCAAAGCATAAGGGCCAATGACGAACAAATTGTAAAAGATATAGCTTTCAGGACGATAGGAATTTGAACCAACACCTCCAGCGACCATCCCACCTACGATTATAATGAGCATCATCATATGGATAGGAGAAGTCGGAAGGAGGTAAAAAACACTCGATCCCCAAATCATCCCTGAGAAGATAACTCCACTCATATAGATTCGGTAGGCAAAAATAGTGGAATCGGCTTGGAGCCATGAGCGGAAACGGAAATAACTGAAAGTACGAAAGAGTATAGCGACGGTATTTAATAAAATCCATACGGCTAATGCGTTATCGGATACTTGATTTTTGAGAATCAAAGCAATAATAATTGCATTAAAGAGTGTCGCGATTAAAGCAATAGGTAGGGCCCGATAGAGAGCTTCAACCTCTTTTAAAAATATATTATTTTGCACTAAAAGTCCATATGTCTCGGATAAAACTGATTATAGGAGAGAACTCCTTTAATCGAGTATAAAAGGGTTCGACACTAGATGTAGAATAACGGAGGTAATTTTAGATTAATTTAGGTTAATCGATTTACAATATACTCATTATATGATATCTGAAAATCTTATAGAACATAAGTTGCATAGGGATTCAGATAGATAGAAAGGATACCTCATGGCAAGAATAAAACGTGTGCGCAAAGCAGTTGTCGGGATCATCTTAAGTATGCTAAGTGTATCTCTCTATGCAGCGGTAGAAGTAGAGACAGAAAAGCTCGACAATCTGGCTAAAAATAGACGTGTAGCAGTCGTCAACTTTGCGGTGGAATACCAAACCAAGATTGTTAAATCATCAAGTAATTTTGGAAGTTTTTCGAGTTCTACGGTAGAATTTAATCTCGATGGAGTCTCCAAAGCAGCAATGCAGGCACAAACCGAAAAACTGTATGAGCAATTTGTAAAAGATTTGGCAGCTTCAGGAATCGAGGTGGTTTCGATGAGTGAGGTTAAAAAGCAAGAGGCATTTTTAACATTAAAAAAGAATTGTACTTCTCCTAAAGAGATCCCGTTTACTTATAGTGATTCTAAAGGGATTAAAAATTCTCAAGCATTGGTATTTTCTCCGCTCTCTTTGCCCTATCACAATGAAGCAGACCATGAACGTTCTGGGCGATTAATCTCTATTAGTAATATGTGTGAGAGTTTAGCTAAAGCATTTGCCAATGAAGTCCCCGATAAGTTAGAAAAAGATTTAGCACAGGCATTAAATGCAACACTCGTAAAAGTTTATTATGTTGTCGGTTTTGGGCAGGCTTCGGCGAGTGTGAGTGAACGTTTCGGATTTAATTTTGCTAAAGAGCAAAATGAAAAAACAACCACACATTCCCAAAATGTTACTTCAGAGATTTATCTTTTCCCACAAGATTCAAGATTGTCTTTACGTGTGCCGGATGTGAGCAGTTTTAGTATGTTCCGTAACAGTAAATCTCCTTCAGCGGATGGCAACGGATTTATTCGCGTAAAAGAGAAAATTGTATCAGGAACAAACTTTGCCATTGCAGAGCCTAAAAATACGACAGGGATTGATAATACACTCGGTAATGCCGTTTCGGCATTAGGAAGTGTTGCCCTTTCGATGATGGGGGCTAAAGGTGGGAGTAGTTCAACACAAGAGTTTACGGTGAGTGCGGATGAAAAAACTTATATAGACATCACAGACAAACTCATCGGCGAAACCCAAAGCAAATTTATTGAAACCCTTAAAGCGGGTCAATAATTACCACTCCCCATAAGGGGGAAGGGTACTCACCCGCGTATCAACGATAGCGCGTCCGATCGTGAAATGATAAAGCGATTGGAACTGCTGATCTCGTAACCCTAACAGCGCATGAAATTCATCATCCAAAAAGCATCCGATCCCCGTTGCGCTGAGTCCTAATGAGGTTGCTTCGAGATAGAGTATTTGACCGATTGCACCGCACTGGTGGTAGAGATTTTTGTATCCGATCGCACCGTGTTGTTCGAGGGATGAGGAAAAATTACAGAGCATACCGAAACTAAAAGCCCCCTCTTTGGCAATCTCTTGATTGCAGGAGATCATCTGCGCCGCTCCGCGATAATCCCCTTTTCGTAGTACATACAATCCATGATGACAATCTTCCCAGACAAAAGTTTGATCCATAGAGTTTTTGAGTGTTTCTACCTCTTTGTTTCGGATATACGCATAGAGCCCTTTTTCGAGCCCTTCGACGCGGTGGACGAAAAGGACAAAATGGACATCTGAGGTGTGCTCACAAAATAATGAGGCATTGAGCAGGGTACGAAACTGTGCCAATGTGATCGCGCTTCCGTCCATCATTTGTGCGCTGCGTCGTTTGAGGATAACCTCGATTGCACTATTGGAGGGGGTGGGAAGATCACGTGTGTGATCAAGCGGGTGGGGGAGGGGGTAGATCCCTTTGGTTGCATTCTCTATCACCTCTAAAATCGGCCAATCATGGTGTGCGGGGCTCAGTCTATTAGCGTCATAGATGAGAGATGGCGGGATGGGAAGAGAAGTAGTATCGGAGTTTCCGATCCGTATCAGCATATCAGGATCTTCGATTTCATAGGGATCAAAGCGGTGGTGTTGATCGAGTCCGCACAGCCTGGCGATATGTTTCGTATCGACACTCTGAATTTCGCATTCCCATCCGAGCATGGTAGCGGCAATTTTGATCGCTCCATAGGCATGACCTGCATCGAGCTGACAGTAACGCCAGCACCGTTCACCGTATTTCCATGCTTCACGCCAAATGACGGAACTCAATGCGATGTACACTCCATCTCCGTTTAGAGGTGATTCGTAGGTGTGAAGCAGTTCAAGGGCGTGTTCGCGAGGGGCATAATGAGAGAGAGTGGCGTGATCACTAACACCCTCTATCGCGGGGGCGATGATGTAGCATTCGCTAGGCTGAAGATTACCGCTGCTGGCATTGCATCGCAATGCCCATGAAGAGCCGCTGTGGCTTTTGATCGCGGCGAGTCCGAGGGAATAGCGCAACAGCTGTGAAAGTGATTCGAGGCAAAGAGGTGCCGTTGGCAATGCCTCCTTTTGAAAGAGGAGATGATAGGGCGGGGTGATTTCAGAATGCTTTAGTGCGATAAGTGGCGTACCAAGATAACGGCGATAGGGGTTAGGCTGGGTTGCCCAGTCCATATACCCTAAACTCGCAGCGTAGCGAGAGGGGCGGTGTTTGGTTCTGTCATGGTATTCGAGGACGGTGGTAATATTTTTCATGGAGAGATTATAGACAGAGGGGGTAAATTTCCCCTTTGTCTTCTCTCTAGTGCAGAGTCTTTAAAAGTTCTCGAAGCATTTGATCATGTGTGGTGCTATTGTCGATCTCCATGCGGCTCAAATCCGATTTAAACTGCGCGCGGTAATGGACCCCTTTGGTAGAGATATCCGCACTGACATCTCCATTAAAACGGATGAGCGGCTGAGTGATCCGATAATGTTGTTGTAACACACTCGGAACCGTTGAACCTTCTGTAACTGAAATTTGGAGTTTTCCCCCCGTGGTATTTAGATCGGCATAGGCCGATATTTGACCCGTAATTGGGGATGGGAGGGCAAAGAATGCAAACGTTTGCTGTGCATCGGCATCTCTTAGATTAAAGCTGATAGATGAGGGCTCTAAATCAGGGAAATCAACGGTCAATTTGGTTTCGCTTTGGGCAACATCGGAGGTAGCTTTGAATTTTAACGCTGTTTCATCCCCCTCTAAGACCCCTTTTACATTGAACTCTCCCGCCAAGGGGATACCGATAAATTGTTCCAAAACTCCGGCATGTTCGAACGATGATTCGAGAGTGACATGGATATCAAAAGGTTTGATACGCCCATACGAGTCGGCCAGTAGAGATTTGAGATTAAACGAAGTGTTATCATCTTCGACTTTGATAGGTGTTGGTTTAAACCGTTTTGTCAGGGTGGCTAGATGGATATCCCCTGTAATATCTCGTCGATCAAATCCTTTTAGCGTTATAGCACCGCTGAGGGTGGTATCGGTGTTGGATGGGTAGGCGAGATAATGGAGGATCGGTTCATACCCTAATTGGTCAAATGTAAGATCCAGTGTAGCGAGATGAAATCGGTGTAATTCGATTTTATAGAGAATATCCCCGCCGAAGAGGGTGGCATTTCCACGAATATTAAACGAAGCAATCCCTCCGCTAAGAGACCCTTCGGTTTTTAAAGCGGTTGAGAGGGGATTAAATCCCCCCTGTGTAAGGCACTCGATTCGATAATGGGCATACATCCGTAATGTAAGGAGAGAAAATCCCCCTTGTGCGGAGAGGGTATTCCCGACATTATCTTGCGCAATGATGTGAAATCGATTGTGGCTTAATGAAAATTCTTGGACACTCATCTGGGTGGAGAGACCTGCGCTCAAAGATTTTTCGACGATAGGGGCGATGAGACGGTTCCCCCATGGGGTAAAAAAGATGAGTGAGAGGGTTAGGATAAAACCTAAAAAAGAGAGGAGAATTAATCCTATTTTGGTGCGGTGAAAGGTACGTAGCCGTTTCATGCTAGAGCCAATATCCAGGGGGTTCCGATAATCATAAAAATGAGGAATGCCAGCAGTGTCACGGCACCGCCGTAGATATAGATGTCACGGGCACTGATGTAGCCGCTGCTGAGATAGATCGCATTGCACGATGAACCCTGCGGGGTGATGGTGGCATTAAAGTTGGTAGCAAATAACAGCATCATCGCCATCAACTCTCCTGGAACCCCCGCTTGAACCCCGATGGCTAAAAAGATACCAAACAGTGCGAGCAGATGAGCACTTTGGGAGACAAAGAGGTAATGGATCAAAACATATACTGCGATCAAGAGGATATAGACCCACATCCATGAAAGTCCGGTGAGATACTGAGTGAAGTGTTCGGCAATAGCGTTCATAAACCCTTGTTCTGCGAGTTGGGTGGAGAGACCAAAGAGAATCGCAAACCAGATGAGGGTGCTGAGTGCTTCTCCTTGGCTTCTGAAATCTTCGATCCCGAATACTCTCGTCGCCATCAAAATCCCAAGTCCTCCGAACGCAACGGCTGCTTTATCGATCGGGAAGATTCCTGAGAGTGCCCAGAGGATCAGCATGGAGAGAAATACCCCTGCAGTAATCCACTCATTGCGGCTGATGCGCCCCATATGTTTCAACGTTTCTACCGCTTTTTGGGGTGCATCAGGGGTCTCTTTCATCTCTGGGGGATAGATTCGATAAAGCATCCAGGGGATGAGGGCGAAGGCGATGAGCGTTGGAACGATTGCGAATGCCAGCCAACTGCCAAACGTTATATGGATTCCCATCTTCTCTGCAATCCCTACACCGATGGGGTTAACTGCCATTGCTGTGAGCCAAAGTCCGGAGGAGATGGTGAGCCCAGCCATCGAGGTCATCATGAGATAACTTCCCGCCCTGCGGTGGGTATTGTCGCCCACTTTGGAATCACAATCGTGTGCGAGTCCATAAACGATCGGATAGAGGACACCGCTTCGTGCGGTATTGCTTGGAAATGCGGGGGCAATGAGGATATCGGTGGCGATGATGCTGTATCCCAACCCCAATGTGGAGTGTCCGAAGCGGCGGATAATGTGCAAAGAGAGCCGTTTTCCTAAGCCTGATTTGTGGACGGCGTGAGAGACTAAAAATGCGGCAACGATGAGGAGGATAAAGCTCTCCGAAAAGCCCGCATACGCTTTGGCGGGTTCGATAACACCGCTCAAAATACTGACTGCAAGGGCGATGATCGCTGCGGCGATGATGGGTAGAATGTTGAATAAAATAGTAGTTATAGTTGTAATGAAAATAGTAAAGAGATGCCATGTTGAGAGGGGAATAGAGAGGGGAGGAGGTGTGAACCAAACACCAAGTGCAAAAAGCATTAACAATAGTGGCGGATAAAATCGTTTAATGCTCACTTCGTCCCCTTTATAGTCCTTTAATTATACCATTTTAGGGACTAATTTATAGTTGATACAACTAGACTCAACTATTTTGCGTAAAAAAATTCATGTACCTCTTGACAACAGGTGACTCAATGCAATATAATAACGCTAGATTTCAACAAAGGAGTCTTTAGAAATCATGTCAAATACAGTTAATGAAGAACAAATCAGCGAAGATCAAATTACCCTGAATGAGGGTGAAGAAGTTGTTGCTGATAGTATGAATGAATTAGAAACTATCCAAGCGGAATTAGCATCGTTTAAAGACAAGTACGCCCGCGTACACGCCGATTTCGACAATATCAAAAAACGTCTTGAGCGTGAGAAGTATCAAGCGCTTGAATATGCGAATGAAAAATTCGCCAAAGATTTGATTCCTGTGGTCGATTCCCTTTCTATGGCGATCGGTGCAACGGCGATCGAAGCAGATGCAAACGTATTGCTTGAAAAGCTCAAAGAGGGTGTTGAACTCACGATGAAACAGCTTTTAAGCGTTCTCGAAAAACACGGGGTAACTCCGGTGGATGAATCCGAACCGTTTAATCCTGAGGTTCACAACGCGGTACAGCGTGTGGACTCTCCCGATCATGAAAGCGGTGAAATCGTAAACACTTTCCAAAAAGGGTTTCGATATAAAGAGCGAACATTGCGTGATGCAATGGTTGTTATAGCGAATTAAAAACATGTCATCCCCGCGAAGGCGGGGATCCAGCTAGATTCCCGCCTTCGCGGGAATGACGAAATAAAATAAAAACAAAGGAATATATTATGTCAAAAGTAATTGGTATCGATTTAGGAACAACAAACTCATGTGTTGCGGTCTATGAAGGCGGCGAAGCGAAAATTATCCCGAACAAAGAGGGAAAAAACACCACTCCATCGGTTGTAGCATTTACAGACAAAGGGGAAATCCTTGTCGGTGATCCGGCAAAACGCCAAGCGATCACAAACCCGGATAAAACGATCTACTCGGTCAAACGTATCATGGGTCTCATGATGAACGAAGAAAAAGCGAAAGAGGCGCACGACAAAGTTACCTATAAAATCGTTGATAAAAACGGTATGGCTGCGGTTGACGTAGCGGGTAAAGTGTATACGCCGCAAGAGATCTCGGCTAAAATTCTTTCTAAATTGAAAGCAGATGCGGAAAGCTATCTCGGTCAAGCGGTAACTGACGCGGTTATCACTGTTCCGGCGTACTTCAACGATGCGCAACGTAAAGCGACCAAAGAGGCGGGAACCATTGCAGGATTGAACGTTCTTCGTATCATCAATGAGCCGACGGCGTCTGCATTGGCGTACGGGTTGGATTCTAAAGGGGATGAAAAAGTTCTCGTATACGATCTAGGGGGCGGAACATTCGACGTT
>ERZ1649853.939-NODE-939-length-11660-cov-6.521327_pt1 | contig 11660 bp, 12 predicted proteins | sample MGYA00575353_ERZ1649853 | MGnify/ENA primary metagenome ERZ1649853 (study PRJEB40853, sample SAMN11349654) | freshwater sediment metagenome | isolation source: river sediment | host: Sediment | place: India: Okhla Barrage, New Delhi | collected 2017-02-21 ...
CGTTCCCCGGGTGCCCGTTCGTGGACAGGTGCGACAGGGCGATGGACGTCTGCTCCAAGAAGAGGCCGCCGAGGGTCGAGGTCTCCCCGGGGCACTTCGTTTCCTGCCACCTGTGGTCAGGGGGAGGTGCCTGAGATGGCCGATTCGGCGGGACCGCCTCCGAAGCCCCAGACCCCGCTCATCAGCGTGCAGGGGCTGGTGAAGCACTTCCCCGTGAAGAAGGGGGTGTTCGGGAAGGTCGTGGGCCAGGTCCACGCGGTGGACGGCGTCAGCTTCTCCATGACCCGGGGCGAGACGCTGGGCCTGGTCGGCGAGAGCGGCTGCGGGAAGACGACCGTGGGCCGCGCCGTGCTCAGGCTGGTCGAGCCCACGGCGGGACGCATAATGTTCAACGGCAGGGACGTCCGGGCCCTCCCCCCAGCGGAGCTCAGGTCGATCCGGAAGAAGATGCAGATCGTATTCCAGGACCCGTACTCGAGCCTGGACCCGAGGATGACGGTCGAGCGCATAGTGGGCGAGGGCTTCGCCGTCCACGGGCCCCCGAAGGGCTCGAGGGACCCCAACGTCGCGAGGCGCGAGAGGATACACGAGCTCATCGAGCAGGTCGGCCTCTCGCACGACCACCTCTCGAGGCTCCCCCACGAGTTCAGCGGGGGGCAGAGGCAGAGGATCGCCCTCGCTCGGGCCCTCGCCCTCGACCCGGACTTCATAGTCCTCGACGAGCCGACCTCGGCCCTCGACGTGAGCGTGCAGGCGCAGGCCCTCAACCTCCTCAAGAGGCTGCAGGCGAAGCTCGGCCTGAGCTACCTGTTCATATCCCACGACCTGTCGGTCGTGGGGCACATGAGCGACAGGATCGCCGTCATGTACCTCGGCAGGATAGTCGAGCTCGCCCCGGCGGAGGTCTTCCTCAAGGACGCGAGGCACCCCTACACGCAGGCCCTCATAGCCTCCATCCCCATCCCCGACCCCAAGATGCGGAAGGACCGTAAGGGGATAGAGGGGGAGGTCCCGAGCCCGACGGACCCGCCCAAGGGCTGCAGGTTCCACCCGAGGTGCCCCCTCGCGGTCCCGGATTGCAGGGACAAGGAGCCGAAGATGGTCTTCGTCGGGCCGGGGCATTCCGTCGCCTGCCACCTCGTCAAGGGGCAGTGAGGCCCCCGCCTGACCCGCCTTCCGGGGCCATCCCGCCCCCAGCCGCTCCCCGACGGTTCACAGTGAGAAGTCATGCGCCGGGCGATGGCATCCGCAGGGCCAGCGACGGTAACCGCCGCGTGCAACCAGTTTCATGCGACCCATAAAAAGCCTGCTCAGCGCTCGGCCAGGGTACTAGTCAGCGCTATGGAAGTCTCGACTAGGATTGGGGGAGACAACAGATGGAATACAAGAGAGTATCAGCGATGGCTGTGACCGCGCTGTTCGTACTGACCTCTTGCGCATGGGTGATCTCGGCCGAGGAGGACGAGGGTGCGCCGATTATGATTTCGACGCCCGCCGACGGAGCAGAGACCATCCCCTGCGCAGTGTTCTTCGCGGACAACATGGTCTACACGCCCCAGTGGAGGCTCGACAACTACGTCCGGATCGAGGTAATGGTCCTCAACATGACCGGCTACGCGGACCCGAGCGAACTGACGGTGTCTGCGACGGACCTGTACCCCGGCACATTTGCCGATGGTCTCGCGCAGCAGGCAGCGATAATCGCCAACTCGGCGGAGGTCCTGCCGCTGACGAAGATGGTTTCCGTGTCGTACATCTCGGTCACCATCACGTCGGCCGAGCTCGCCACGCCGATAGTCCTCGAGGCGGGCTGGAACCCCGTGACCTCGGAGAAGGTCATCGATGAGGGCTTCGGACGCGAGGTCAACAAGGCCGGGCATCTGATCTACGGGACGCTCTGGGACACGACCGGGCTGTCCGAGGGAGAGTACACGACGGAGATAAGGCTCGGAGTCGCCAAGCAGGACGCGTTGGGCCTGTGGTACGGAGACGTCGGCGAGTGGTACGATGTGAACTACGCGATAGGTCACCTCTACAACCCCGAGGTCGAGGGCGAGTACCTCGTCCCGGACCACCCGTACGATGACCTCGCTATGGACGGCGATGAGGCCTTCGAGCTCTACAAGATCGGCGAGGGCGGTCTCATCGGCGACGCCGCATACATCATCCTCGGCCCGCTGATCCCGCAGGGCGCAGGCGGCGGCAGCGGCAACGGCGGCGACGGTGGCGGCAACGGGAACGGCGGCGACCACGACGGCGGCAACGGCAACGGCGGCGAGACAGGCGGCGGTGGCAACGGCCACGGCGGCAAGCTCAACCAGGCCCACAGCTACGTCAAGTGATGTCGCAACAGCCTCAGAAACCTCGAAACCACTTCCCTTCTTTTCATTCCCTGTCCAGCGTGGGGGAGGTGTGGGCCTAACCGGATTTGAACCGGTGATCTGCGCTGTGTGAGAGCGCCGTCATAACCGCTAGACCATAGGCCCTTTGGCGACGGCCGATGTATGCCGCGTTGGTTTAATATTCTTTTGGCGGGGCCGGAGTCCATCGTTTTATGCATGGACGCGGATACACGGGGCGAGGAAGATGCGGGTCAGAACGAGGCAGGGGCGGGAGGACCTCAGGGCCATCTGGATGGACGGCTCGGTCGTCAGGGCGATAGACCAGAGGCTGCTGCCCGGCAGTTTCAGGACCGTAGCCATACGGACCTACATCGAGATGGCCGCCGCCATCTCCGACATGACGGTCAGAGGCGCCCCGACAATCGGCGCGGCGGCCGCATATGGCATGGCGCTGGCCTGGGCCGCCGGCGAGGACCTCGACAAGGCCGCCGCGGCCATCAAGGCCACCAGGCCGACCGCCCACGACCTCTTCTACGCGGTGGACCTAATGCTCTCCAGGAGGGGCGGGGACCTCGTGAAGGCCGCCGACGCGTACGCCGAGGAGATAGTGTCGAAGTGCAAGTCCATCGGCGAGCACGGCGCGCCGCTGATCAAGGACGGCTCCAGGCTCCTCACGCACTGCAACGCGGGGGCCCTCGCGACGGTCGACTTCGGCACCGCCCTGGCCCCGATGAGGGTCGCCCACAGGGCCGGAAGGAGGTTCTTCGTCCACGTCGACGAGACCAGGCCCAGGCTGCAGGGGGCGAAACTCACCGCATGGGAGCTGCTGAACGAGGGCATCGACCACGCGATAATCGCGGACAATGCGGCGGGGCACTACATGGCCAGGGGGCAGGTGGACCTGGTCATAGTGGGCGCGGACAGGATCGCCTCCAACGGGGACTTCGCCAACAAGATAGGCACCTACGAGAAGGCCGTGCTGGCCAGGGAGAACGGGATCCCGTTCTACGTGGCGGCCCCGGTGAGCACGTTCGACTTCTCCCTGGGGTCCGGCTCCGGCATAGCCATCGAGGAGCGCTCCCAGGACGAGGTGCTGCTCTTAGGGGGCAGGAGGGTCTCCCCGAAGGGCAGCAGGGCCCTGAACCCGGCCTTCGACGTCACGCCCTCCAGGTACGTCACGGGCTTCGTCACGGAGAAGGGGGTCCTGAAGCCTAGCGATGTCAGGGGTGCGCTCGGTTCGCGCTGACCGTCACTCGGTAGGCTTTTTACCCATCCGCCGGATACAGGCACCGATGATACTGGTCACCAAGTGGTTCGGCAGCTTCCTCTGCGAAGAGGGCAAGGTCAGGAGGGCGGCCCTCTTCCCGAAGGACGCCGCCGCCGTCGCCGACAGGCTCGGGAGGGTGGCCAGGGGCGAGGTCCTCGAGGAGGAGGCCTCCCTCGCGCCCTCCGCGAAGCAGGTCACGGACCGGAGGCTCTCCGAGTTCGGCAGGAGGGTCAGGTTCGACTCGTCGTTCATCAGGCCGGAGGAGTACGGCTTCTCGCTGGACATGTATAGGGAAGCCACGATAATATTGGCGAAGGAGTCCGTCAGGCGCAGCATCGGTCCGGACGTCCACCTCGGCCAGGCCGTGAGGGCCTATGACGACATCGTGTTCACGGACAACATCCTCTCCGAGAGGCTGAGGGAGTGGTACGGCCTCCACTTCCCGGAGCTGGAGGTCGTCCTCGGCGGCGAGGCATATGCGAAGGCGGTGGCCGACCACGGCGCGAGGGCGGACGTGATGTCGGCCCTCGGCCTGAGGATGGACTCCATCGGCTCGGACGTGGAGGCGGCGGACCTCGATTCCGTCAGGGTGCTCTCCGCGGCCCTCAGGGAGTCGTACTCCGCGAGGGCGAAGCTCGAGCGCTACATCGACTCGAGGATGGCGCAGGTGGCGCCGAACATATCGGCGATCGCGGGGCCGGTCGTCGGCGCCAGGCTGATCATGCAGGCCGGGAGCCTGAAGAGGCTCGCCTCGATGCCTTCGAGCACGGTCCAGCTGCTGGGCGCCGAGAAGGCCATGTTCAGGCACCTCAAGAAGGGGGCGAAGCCGCCGAAGCACGGCATCCTGTTCCAGCACATGCTCGTCCACACCGCCCCCGCGTGGCAGCGGGGCGCCATCGCCCGCGCGCTGGCCTCCAAGATCTCGCTCGCGGCGAGGGCCGACCTCTACTCGGGGAACGACATCTCCGCGGTGCTGAGGGAGCAGCTCGACAGGAGGCTGGCGGAGATCAGGAAACAGCACGCGTCGCCTCCGAAGAGGGCGCCTGGCAGGCCCAAGAAGCGCCGCCGCTGACGGATAAGTATTTTAAATACCCAGAGATTACGGAGTCCAGAAGTGGTTATCCATGGCATGGGAGCAGGCCGAGGTCAGGACCCTGAAAGAGGGCCGGTACATGAACATCGAGGAGGAGCCCTGCAAGATCCTGAGCATCTCGACCTCCAAGCCAGGGAAGCACGGTGAGGCCAAGGCCCGCATCGAGGCCGTGGGGCTCTTCGACGGCAACAAGAGGTCCGTCGTCTACCCGGTCAAGCACAAGGTCCAGGTCCCGATGATAGACAAGAGGCAGGCGCAGGTCGTCTCCCTCATGGGGGCCGAGGTGCAGCTCATGGACCTCGAGACCTACGAGATGTTCCAGCTGCCCATACCCGAGGAGTACAAGGACTCGCTCAAGGCGGGCGAGGACATCATGTACATCGTCGCCATGGGCCGGAAGAAGATCATGCGGGTGTGAGGATGCCGAGCCGCGGGATGCTGACCTTCGCGGACGCTGACTCGACCTACGAGGATTCTGAGTTCGTCATGATGGGCGCGCCCTTCGACAGGACGACCACCTTCAGGAGCGGCGCGAGGATCGCCCCGACCACCATCAGGGCCGCCTCGTCAAACTTCGAGAAGGAGCTCTTCGAGCACGGCGTCACTTTCGACGACATCAGGCTCCACGACGCGGGGGACCTCTACGAGGAAGGCACCGTGGACGACATGGTGGCCGCGATCGAGGAGGAGGCCAGGAGGATCGTCGGGGACGGCAAGTTCCTCATCACGATGGGCGGGGAGCACTCCGTCTCGCCCCCGCTGGTGAAGGCCTACGGCAAGGACATCTCCGTCATAACCATAGACGCCCACCTGGACTACAGGGAGGAGTACCAGGGCCTGAGGAACAGCCACGCGTGCGCCCACAAGCGGATAGAGGACGTCGTCGGGAAGGGGAACGTCTTCGCCTTCGGCGTGAGGTCCATCTCAGGTGAGGAGGACCGCGGGTCGGCGCTCTACGCGGACGCCTTCAGGGTGCACGAGGAGGGCTGCGCGAAGGTCTTCGACGAGATGCTCGGCAAGCTCAGGAGGGAGCCGGTCTACCTCTCCCTGGACATAGACGGGATCGACCCCGCCTATGCCCCTGGAACAGGGACGCCAGAGCCCTTCGGGCTGACGCCCATGGACGTGAGGCACGTCATCAACCGCCTCGGGGACCGCCTGGTCGGGTTCGACGTGGTGGAGGTGTGCCCGCCCTACGACAACGGCAACACCTCGATACTGGCGGCGAGGCTGATACGCGAGGTAATCGCGGTGAAGTGGAAGGCCGCGCGCGCCAGGAAGGCCTGAGTCAGCCCTTGACCAGTCCCTCGACCCTCTTCTTGTAGGACTCGGCCAGCTCCTTGGCCTCCTCCGAGGTCCGCGCCTCGGAGAAGACCCTGAATATGGGCTCGGTCCCGGACGGCCTCACGAGCACCCAGCCCTTCCCCGAGAATATCTTCACGCCGTCCGTCCTGTCCACCCTGTCGCCCTGTGCGGCCGAGGCGAGCCTGTCCATCACGGCCTGCTTCCTGCTGTCCGGGCACCTGGTCTTCGTCTTGTACTGCGAGTAGGATGGTATCCTGTCCAGCAGGTCAGAGAGCCTCCCGTGCCTGGCGACGATCTCGAGGACCTTGGCCGCGGACATCGCGCCGTCCCTGCAGTACTGCAGCTCCGGGAAGATCAGGCCGCCGTTCTCCTCCCCTCCGAAGACGGCGCCCCTGTCCATCATGGCGCGCGCCACTATGGGGGAACCGACCATGGTGTACTCCACGCTCCCGCCGGCGAGCCTGACCGCGTCCTCTACGCACATCGACGACCCCACGGAGGTGACCACCAGGCCGCCGTTCCTCTCCCGACAGACGTGGTGCGCCACCAGGGCCAGGCTCCTGTCGCCGTACATGTACCTGCCCCTGTCGTCGACGAAGATGGTCCTGTCGGCGTCGCCGTCGTGCACGAACCCGAGGTCGAACCCGCCAGCCCTGACCAGGTCGACGATGTCCTTGGTGTTCTCGGGGGTCGGCTCGCTGTTGTGGCCGGGGAACGCGCCGTTCGGGTCCGCGTTGAGGGTGACGTAGCTCACGCCGAGCCTCTCGAGCAGCTTCGGCGTCACGAGCGAGGCGGCCCCGTTGCTGCAGTCGACGGCGACCCTCAGCTTGGCCTTCCTGACGGCCTTGGCGTCGACCAACGAGACGATGCCGTCGATGTACTCCTGTATGGCCGTCGCGTAGGCCCTGGTCCTCCCGACGGAGGACCATTCGGCCCTCCGGAACTCCATGCCGTGGTAGAGGGCCTCGATCCTCTCCTCGTTGCCCCTGGCCATCTCCGTCCCGTCAGGGTCGATGCACTTGATGCCGTTGAACTCCGGGGGGTTGTGGGACGCCGTGATCATCACCCCTCCGGCCACCCCGTTCCTCTTCACGGCGTACTGGAGGGTCGGTGTGGGGACTATGCCGCAGTCGAGCACCTCGCACCCCGCGGCCATCAGGCCGGCGGAGCACGCGGACCTCAGCATGTCGTTCGACGTGCGGGCGTCGGTGCCCATCATCACCGGCCCCTTCATGTACGAGCCGATCGCGAGGCCGAGCCTCATCGCGAACTCGCAGTCCATGCCCTCGGTGTTGACCACGCCCCGGACGCCGTTCGTTCCGAACAGCCTCGGGGCGCGCCCCTCTCCCGGCCTCATCGCCTGGTGGTAACAGGTCCCGGGTAAAAGTAACTCTCCCCCGAAGGGGTGCATATTTCCACAGGAAGCTATGGATTCTATGGTACCTAAGGATTTATACCCACACAGGGTATGACTTGACGCGGGGGACGCACTCAATGGGTTTCAAGGAATGGATCATTCCTCAGGAGAAGCACTTCTTCGCGATGCTGGACCAGCAGGCCGACGTAGTCCTCGAGGGCGCGGAGGCCCTCCTCGACATGACGAAGGACTTCACGGACGTGGCCCAGAAGAGGGACAAGATCAAGGAGATCGAGCACAGGGGGGACGACCTCGTCCACACCATCGCCGAGGAGCTCAACAAGACTTTCGTCACACCCATCGACCACGACGACATGTCCAAGCTCACCTCGAGGCTGGACGACGTCCTCGACTACATCGAGGCTGCCGCCCACAGGATGTGGGCGTACCAGGTCAAGGCGGTCCCCCCAGAGATGGTCCGTCTCGCCGAGTGCGTCCTTGGCTCCACCAAGGAGGTCAACCACGCTGTCAAGGACCTCAAGAACTTCAAGCACAAGAACGAGATCCTCCAGCACTGCATCGAGATAAACAGGTGGGAGAACGTCGGGGACGACATCACCCACGAGGCGGTCGCGAACCTCTTCAAGGGGAAGGACGTGATCGAGCTGATCAAGCTGAAGGAGATCTACGAGCACCTCGAGATGGCGACCGACAAGTGCGAGGACGTGGCGGATGTCATCAAGGACATATTCATAAAGAACTCCTAGGTGCGGCAGATGGACGTACTCGGGTTGCCACTGCTCGCGGTTGCGACGATCCTCATGACCCTGGGGTTCGAGTTCGTCAACGGCTTCCACGACTCGGCGAACTCCATAGCCACGATCGTGGCGACGAGGGTGCTCACGCCCGTCAAGGCGGTCGCTTGGGCGGCGACCTTCAACTTCCTCGGCATCTTCATATCGGACAACGTGGCGAAGACCATCGGCAAGGGCATCATCGACCAGGACATGCTGTGGGACTACGGCGTGTCGCTGATCTTCTGCGCGGTGGTGGGGGCCATCCTCTGGGACCTGATAACCTGGTGGTGGGGCATCCCCACGTCCAGCAGCCACGCCCTCATCGGAGGGCTCATAGGCGCGGGCTGCGCCGTCTGGGGCCTGGACGCCATCGTGTGGTCCGGCACCCTCAAGACGATCGCCTTCATCATCATCTCGCCGATGGCCGGCCTCATCGCCGGGTTCATACTGATGGTCCTGGTGATGCACCTCGTCAGGCACCTCGCGAGGGGCACGGTCAACAAATGGTTCAGGAAGCTCCAGCTCGTGTCGTCGGGCTTCTTCTCGCTCACGCACGGGACCAACGACGCCCAGAAGGGCATGGGCATCATCATGATGGTGCTCTTCCTCTCCGAGGGGGCCTCGCCGGAGTCCGAGTTCACCGTCTACACCTGGGTCGTCCTCGCCTGCGGCCTGTCGATAGCCCTGGGGACCTTCTTCGGCGGCTGGAGGATCGTCAAGACCATGGCCTCGAGGATCACCAAGCTCGACCCGTACCAGGGGTTCTGCGCGGAGACCGGCGGCGCCGGCGTCCTGCTCTTCACCGCGATCCTCGGGATACCGGTGAGCACCACGCACACGATATCCGGCTCGATAATGGGCGTGGGCGCGACGAAGAGGCTGTCCGCGGTCAGGTGGGGCCTGGGCCGCAAGATCGTCATCGCGTGGGCGGTGACCATACTCGCGTCCGCCACGATATCCGGGCTGCTCTTCCTGGCGTTCGTGCACCTCGGATGGACCGGGTGACGCCCCCTACTGGGTGGCCCTGCTGACGATCTGAGAAACGACCTCCGCCCCGTCGGGGACGGACACTCCCTGGTCGATGATCGAGTCCACGATCCTGCACCTGGTGCCGACCCTCGCGTCCTCGTAGAGCACCGACCCCTCGACATGGGACATCGGCCCGACGACGCACCTGGGGGACACGTAGGCGCAGGGCCCTATCCTGGCCCCGGCCACGACGGCCTCGTCCCCGACGAACGACGGGGCCTCAACGGTCGCCCCCTCCGAGACGCTGTTGCGGGAGACCTCCGCTCTGCCGCCCATGAGGGTCCTGTGGGCTCCGATGACGTTCTCCCTGGTCCCGCAGTCTATCCAGTGCCCGTCGAACCTGAACCCGTACATCCCCTTGTCGAGGAGCTTCGGGAAGACCTCCCGCTCCATCGACACGAAGCCGTCGCCGATGAGGTCGAGCACCTCCCTCTCCAGCGCGTACGCGCCGGCGTTGATGAGTTTGGAGAACGCCTCCTCCCTCTTCGGCTTCTCCTGGAACCTGGTGATCCTCGAGTCGTCGTCGAGCTGCGCGACCCCGAAAGGCGAGGGGTCCTCGACCGGCCAGAGCGATATCGAGGCCACGCCGCCCTTCGTCCTGTGGAACCTCACGAACGAGGCGACGTCGAGCGAGGTGATCACGTCCCCGTTGATGACGAGGAACTGTCCGTCTATCCGGTCCTCCACGTTCTTCACCGCGCCGCCCGTGCCCAGGGGCTCGGGCTCGTCCACTAGGGTGATCCTCCTCCCGGGCGGGTGGGAGCGGAGGTACTCCTCCATGACGTCCCTCTTGTACCCTATGGGCACGATGACCTCGTCGACCTCGCCGGGTATCGAGTCTATGACGTGCATGATCAGGGGCTTCCCCATGACGGGGAGCAGCGGCTTGGGTATCCGGTAGGTGAGGGGCCTGAGCCTGGTGCCCATGCCCCCTACCAGGAGGACGGCCTTCATCGGGCCGTGGTATGCCTTAGCCGTATTAAATCATCTCGCGTCGCGTGGCGTGCGCTGGAGCGTCGGAGATGGCAGAACCCGCAGCCGCGCCTACTTCGGCGTGATGCTGACCACGTTGTTGCCGCGGAGGATGACGGTGCCGAGCCTCTTGACCTGGTCGTTGTTGGTCTCCTCGGTGTCGTCGAGGACCATGTTCAGGTAGTCGTCGAAGCCGGTGAGGGTGCCCTCGAGCACCCTGCTGTCCTTCAGCAGGAGCGAGACCTTCTTGTTCATGGACTTCTCAAGCAAACTGAGAGGCATGACCATTCCAAATCACTGGGCTCGTCAATGCGCCTAGGTCAGATAAACCTTTGCGTTCGGAGGCGCGCGGGCCCGACGACTGGTGCGCCGGGTCAGGCCTTCTTCGCGGAGCCCTTCTTGGCGAGCTCCCCCTCCAACCAGGCCTTGACCTCCGCGCGCGAGCGCGCGTCAATGCCGAAGGTCTCGATGAACTTCTTGGTCGTGGTGAGCTCGAAGCTGTTCTTCTTCGCCCTCGTCCTGACGAGCCCCATGTCCTCCAGCGACTTGACGTGCTCGTAGACCTTGTTGCCCACGAGGTCGAAGAGCTTGCTCTGCAGCACGGGCTGGTAGTAGGCGATGAGGGACGCCGTCTTGAGGACGTCCTTCGGTATCTCCATCTGGGCGAGCTTCCAGGCGTAGTCCCTGTACTCCTTCTTGACCTGCATGGCGTACCTGGGCCCCATCTTGGCGACCTCGACGGCCCTGTCGGAGCCGTTGTACTCCTCCGAGAGCCTCTCGAGGGCGGACCTGACGGTCCTCGCGTCCAGCCCCGATATGAGCGAGAGTTCCGTGACAGACACTGGCTTCGTGGCGGAGAAGAGCTCCGCCTCTATGATCCGTTCGCTCTTCACTTGACCACCGGCACGTTCTGAACCTGCACTGTCGCCAGCGCGGAGGCGTCCTCGAGCTGGGCTATGTCCCACGGCACCTTCGCCTCTACGAAGATGGTGCCGAAGGGCACCTTCTCCTGCCACACGGATATCTTGCCCATCTTGGCCAGGAACAGGGCCGCGACGAACACCGTGACCCTGTCCTCCTTGCCGGAGGTGTAGAGGTCCATGATCGGGATGGGGCCGCTGCCGCACCTCTGGAGCCTCTCCCAAACGGCGGCTATGTCGTCCTCGAGGCTCTCCTTGTGGGCCTTGTCGTCGAAGTCCGGCCTCTTGTACTTCTGCATGAACCTGGCGAGTTCCTTCCTGATGTCGCTCTCCTTCTTCGCCTCGTCGAAGGCGTCGAGGAGGTCGATGAGGGTCACGGGCCGGTCCGACTTGCGCCTGACCTTCTCGTCTATGGGCAGCTCCTCGGTGTACAGCAGCGCCTCGCCGGACCCGAGCTCGAAGGGGTCGACGAACTGGTCGAACCCCTCGGGGTCCCACCCGTCGAACATGACCTCGACCGTCTCCGGCCTCTCCGCCCTCTTGAGGGCCTGCTCGCTCTGGAGCCTGAGTATCTCCCA
>ERZ1649853.941-NODE-941-length-11644-cov-10.276987_pt1 | contig 11644 bp, 8 predicted proteins | sample MGYA00575353_ERZ1649853 | MGnify/ENA primary metagenome ERZ1649853 (study PRJEB40853, sample SAMN11349654) | freshwater sediment metagenome | isolation source: river sediment | host: Sediment | place: India: Okhla Barrage, New Delhi | collected 2017-02-21 ...
CCGCCGGCTTGTGGATGAGCGCGCCGGCCAGGCCGACCCGCTGCCGGTAGCCCTTCGACAGGGTGCCGACCACCTGGCGGCGGACGTCGCCGATCATGCAGCGGTCGCAGACCTCGGCGAGGCGGTCGGCGACCTCGGACCGGGGCACCTCCTCGACCGCCGCCCGGAAGCGTAGGTACTCCTCGACCCGCAGCTCGGGATAGAGGGGCACGTTCTCGGGCAGGTAGCCGACCTTGCGCCGCAGCCCCACCGGGTCGGCGTCGAGGTCGATGCCCGCGACCACGATCCGGCCGGCGGTCGGCGGCAGGAAGGCGGTGATCATCCGCATCGCGGTCGTCTTGCCTGCGCCGTTGGGGCCGAGAAATCCGAGCACCTGGCCCTCGGGGACGAAGAACGAGACGTCGTCGACCACCGCCTGGTCGACGAAGACCTTGGTCAGCCCTTCCACCTCGATCATTGGATGTCGCCTCCCGTGGCGCTGACGCAGTGCGGACGACGCGGCTGGGCGTCGTCCGCTGGTTGCGCGCTGTCGGTCTGCTGGTATAGCAAATCCTGGGCCAGAATCAAGAATGAAGCGAGGGCCGTGGGCCACGGTGTGCAGCGCAGGTTTGGCGCGGTGACAGTGCCGGCACGACCGCGAGCGCCCGCAAGAGGATCTACGATCTGGGGTCCAGGATCTGGGGTTTCCAAGCCGCGCGGGGCCCTGCCTCGGCTGCGCGGCAATCGATGCAGGTGGGGAACGAACCCTATCCCCCAGATCCCATCCCCGAGATCCTGGTCGGGTGGGGGCCTCAGGCGTTGTCGCGGGACGCGGCGACGATGAACATCAGGGTCGTCGAGCCCACCGTGAACTCGGCGCGGTTGCCGAGCTGCGTCCGGTCGACGCGTTCGCCGTCGACGTAGGTGCCGTTGGTGGCGCCGAGGTCGAGCAGGGAGGCCTCGTCGCCCGCGACCTCGATCATGGCGTGGCGGCGGGAGACCTCGGAGTCCTTGAGCTGCACGTCCATCGCCGAGCCGCGGCCGATGAAGACGCGCGGCTTGGTGATCGGAAAGACGGTTCCGGCCTGCGGGCCGGCGATCACCGCGAGCGAGAAGCGGGCGTCGTGCGGGAGGGGGGCGAGCGGCGGCAGCTCTGGCGACTCGGGCTCGCCGCCCCTGGGCTCGTCGTCCTCGAAGAGATCCGGCGGCAGATCGACCTTGCGGCTGGCGCTGGTGGCGTCGCCGACCTGGAGGGGGTTGTCGACGGTGAAGGTGAGCCCGCAGCTCGTGCAGCGCACGGCCTTCGACGGCTCCGATCCGAACCGGGCCTCGTCGTACCGGTACTTGGTCTCACACTGCGGGCACGTGATGATCACCGCCGCCTCCGAAAGTGTGCAGTCCGCCCACACCCGATCATATCAGGGGAGGCCCCCACGTCCGCGGTGCCGGCGCTCACACATGAGTTGCGGCTCGTTCCCTTTCCCCTACCCGCGTCCGCACCCGATGGTGACGGACCAGCCAGGCGGACGCCATCAATGCCCGCGAGCCGTTGGGAGCGGGAACGGGAACGAATAGGCGGACTCCCTGGCTCGCGAGGGCACCCGCGGCTTCCGTGAGCGTCGATCCGCAGCGCGCACTGGAGCTCGGCCGAGCCGCCGCCGCTTCGGCAGTCGTTTCGCTGCCGGGGCCTCACGGCCGCCAGCTCAGGCCGGCGCGGAGCACGACGTCGGCGCTGTTGGCGAAGACGACCAGGTTCTCGGCGACCGAGGCCTCGAGCAGGAAGTGGTCGCCGAGGCGGTGCTTGAAACCGAGCGCGGCCTCGCGCGATCGCTCGGAGAGGTCGCCGAGGTGGTGCGCGACCGGGCTCGAGACCATGGCCTGGAGGAGGAACGACGTGCGGGGCGTCGAGCGGTACTCGACACCGGTCATCAGCGACAGCTGGGTGTCGTATAGCTCGGCCCCGTCGATCTCGGTCTCCCCGAACCGAACCGCGCCGAGTGATCCGTAGAGGTTGAAGCGACCGAGGCGCTGACCGACCGCCCGGCGGGCGCCGCGGTCGACCCCGCCGTCCGGACGGCCCGCTGCGTCGGACGCGCCGGGGAGCTTGAGGACTGCCGAGACAAGGAGCGCCGGCTTTGTCTCGGACCCTTCGAGCAGCTGGTGCTTGACCGCCACGGCCACGGAGTCGACGTGCCAACCGGACTCTCTGCCGCCCCACTCCTGGGTTGAACCGTCCTGGGTGCGGACGCGGATCAGGTAGCGGTCGCCGGGCGCCGCGACGCGGTCGCGGTTGATCGCCCCGATCGAGCGCTCGAACCACTCGATGAAGCCGTCCAGGACTCCTCCGCCCTGGTAGTAGGCAACGCCGCCGAGGCCGATCTCGGTGCGTGCCGTCACGCCGTAGCCGACGCCGAACCGCAGGCGCAGCGACTCGTAGTCCAGCAGGTAGAGGTCACCCTCATCGCAGAAGTAGTTGGCCCAGTCAGCCTGCACCCCGACCTCCCACTGCCCGCGCCCGAGCGTCACCGGCGCGGAAGGGGGCTGCACCAGCCGGAACACCGACGCCGGCGACCCCGAGCCCTGGGAAAGCGGCCCTAGCCCGACCGCGGCCGACGTCGACCAGGGTGACCCGGCGGTTGGGGAGGGCGAAGGCGGCGGCGCCGGGCTGTCCTCGTCGTCCGCGCGGGCTGCGGTCACGGTCAGCAGCACGGCGGCCAGAAGCGCACTCCACGGCGGCCGCCGACGGGTCATCGAGCGCGCGCCGTTTTGGTGAGCGGCCAACCCACGCGGGAGCAACGACGATGGCCGCCGATCAACTCACGTGCCAATCTGAACGCACATCGGAAGGCTCCGGGATCCAGAACGGGCTGCGGGCGAAGCTCAGCCCGAAGAGCTCCGCGACGCTGGCGACGAGACTTTCTGGCAGGTATCGCCCGGACATCCTGAACGGCAGCTCGTCGATTACCGTCACCGGCGAGATCGCGACTAACATCAGGTACATGGTGGCCAGCGCGACGGTCGTGCCGAGCTGACCGGTGTACCGCGGGTTGAACCTCATCCTCACGATCCGCTCCTCGTGCAGGGCGCGGCCGAACTCCGACTCGACCAGCTCCGGCCACGTGGTGAGGAGAATCTCGATGAAGAAGGACTGGGCGCCGCCTTCGACGTAACTCGGGATGTTCCGGCGCAGAGACTCCGGGTCGAGGCCCCGCTCGCGGGCGGCCATCCAGTCGCCGGCGCGCAGCCTGTCGACCGTGGTGCCCGCGGACGGGCACCTCAGCTCGACCTCGAGCTGGACGTCGTTGTACACACCGCGATGTTCGGAGCGGTGGACGGAGACGACCTCCGAATGCGACGAGATTGCGGTCTCGATCCGGGCCAGATTCTGCTCGTTGCCGATCAGCTTGGCGCCAATGACGTCGCCGACGCGAAGCTCTTGGTGCGTGAAGGCGATCGCCCCAGTCCCATAGTCGCGGCACACCTCCTGTTCGGTCGCGGCAACAAGCTCGTGCGACAGGTCGCGGGCAGACGTCCTGGTCTCGTGTCCGCCGACACAACCCAGGCGCCTCATGACCTCGTGGTCCACGCGGTCCACCACCCTGCGGGCGGCCTTTTCGGCGATGCGCTGCAGGCGTTTGAACCGCATCATCGCCACTAGCTCGCCGTCGCCGCGAGTCATGGCGAGGAGGTCGACCGGCGTGGCCGGGAAGAAGGTCTCCTCGCGGCTGCGATAGAGAGCGAACAGCTCGAGGGCTCGCTGGCTTGGAGTGCGCCAGCCGGCGATGATCTGTCGGCGGACCCCGTCCTTCGTCCGAAGGCGGTTGACCCGGGTGTCTCCCGACCCGAGCAGGGCCGTGACCTCAAGGAAAAACCGGGCGACCAACGGAGCAGTGATCGCGTGGTCGAGCAGGAATGCCTCTGTGAGGAACCGGCCGTCCCCAGGCCCGACACGGCCGTTGAGCCAGTGCATTGCGACGTCGAAGAGTCGGTCCCGCTGGGTGACGGCGGTCAGGAACATCAAAAGCTCCCGTACGTGCCAAGGACGCCCCGGCCGACTTCGCCGTCGGCGGCAGGGCTCGCGCTCTCGAGGTTGGTGGTCGTGCTGCTCGACGCACCCACCGCTTCTGCGGTCGGCGCGCCGCCGCCCAGCGCCTTGTACAGGTTGACCAGGTTGACCTGTTCGGCCAGGCGGACGTTGACCAGGGTCTGCTGGGCCGCGAACAACGAGCGCTCGGCGATCAGCACGGCAAGGTAGCTGTCGATGCCCGCCTGGTACCTGGCGTCGGACAGGCGGACCGCCCGCTCCAGGTCCTGCACCAGGGCCTCCTCGGCGGCGCGCTGCTCGCGTAGGGTCGAGCGCAGGGTCAGGCCGTCGCTGACCTCGCGGAACGCGGCCTGGATCGCCTTCTCGTACTCAACCAGCGCGATCTCGCGGTCGAGCTCGCTCGCCCTGAGGTTCGCCTTGAGCGAGCCGCTGGCGAAGATCGGCGCCAGGATCTGGGGCGAAAAGGTCCAGGTCCCGCTGCCGGCCCCGAACAGGTCGGACAGGTCGGGGCTCATGGTCCCGGCGCCGGCGGTCAGCGAGATGCTCGGGAAGAACGCCGCGCGTGCGGCGCCGATCCGGGCGTTGGCGGCGATCAGCTGGTGCTCGGCGGCGAGGATGTCGGGCCGGCTCAGGAGCGCCTCGGACGGAAGGCCCCCTGCCAGCTCGCTCAGCTCGGTGACCGTGATCAGCGCGTCGGGCAGCAGATCGGCCGGCACCGGGGCGCCGACCAGGAGGTCGAGGGCGTTGCGTCCGGTCGCCACCCGGCCGCTGAAGGCAGCCACCGCCGCCCGCGCCGCGTCGACCTGGCTCGAGGCCTGCGCCAGGTCGAGGTCCGAGGCGACCCCCGCGTCCCGGCTGTGCCGGATCAGCTCCGCCGACTCCCGGTAGGCCGCGAGGGTCGCCTGGGAGATCGCGAGGCTCTCGACGTCGGCGGCCAGGGCCAGGTAGGAGCTGGCGACCGCCGCCACCAGCGAGATGTGGACCGCGGCCTGGGCCTGCTCGGTCGCGAGGTACTGCTCGAGGGCGCTCGCCTCGAGGCTGCGGATGCGACCGAAGAAGTCGAGCTCCCACGCCAGGGTCCCGAGCTGGACCGAGTACTGCTCGACGGTCCGGGAGCGCCCGCTCTCCGACATGTTCGCCGGCAGCCGGTAGACGTCGCCGGTGGCCATCGCCCCCACCGCTGGGGACAGCTCGGCGCGCTGGATCTGGTACAGGGACCGCACCCGGTCGACGTTGAGGGCAGCAATCCGCAGGTCGCGGTTGTTGCTGAGCGCCAGTTCGACGACGGAACGCAGCCGGGGGTTGGTGAAGAGATCCTGCCAGGCGATCTCGCTGGCCGGCTGCGGGGTGGTCGGGGAACCGGGCGCGAGCCCGGGGCCGGACCACTGAGTCGACACGGGGGTCTCGGGCCGCTGGTAGGGCGGGATCATCGTGCAGGCGGTGAGCACCAGCGCAGCGCTGACGGAAATGAGGCGTGTCAGCTTCATGTCAGTCACCGTCCCCGGGGTTCGATGCGACGGTGCCCGGCCCGTCACCCACGCCCCTCCGCTTCCGTCCGAACACCTGCACGACCAACACGAAGAACAGCGGGATGAAGAAGATCGCCAGGAAGGTGCCGGTGATCATGCCGCCGAGCACGCTGGTGCCGATCGCCCTCATGGCGCCGGCGCCTGCACCCGAGGCGAGAGCGAGCGGCAGCACGCCGAAACCGAACGCGAGCGAGGTCATGACGATCGGCCGCAGCCGCAACCTGGCCGCTTCGAGGGTCGCCTCAACGAGCCCCATCCCCTGCTCGATGCGTTGGGTGGCGAACTGGACGATCAGGATCGCGTTCTTGGTCGTCAGCCCGAGCACGGTCAGCAGGCCGATCTGGAAGTAGACGTCGTTGGGCATGGCGCGCAAGGAGGAGGCCAACACCCCCCCGACGAGGCCGAGCGGCAGGGCCAGCATGACCGAGATCGGGAAGGTCCAGCTCTCGTAGAGCGCGGCCAGGACGAGGAAGATGACGAGGGTCGAGAAGGCGTAGAGGAGCCCGGCCTGGGACTCCGACATGCGCTGTTGGTAGGACAGGCCGGTCCACTCGTGGCCGACGCCAGCCGGGAGCTTGGAGATCAGCTCCTCCATTGCCCTCATCGCCTCGCCGCTCGAGTGCCCTGGCGCGGGCTCGCCCTGGATGTTCATCGCCGGAAAGCTGTTGTAGCGCTCGAGCCGCGGCGAGCCGTACACCCAGTGCCCGGAGGCGACCGCCGACAGTGGAACGAGGCCTCCCCGCCGGTTGCGGACGTAGAGGCGGTCGAGATCCTCCGGCAGCATGCGGAACCGGGCGTCGGCCTGGGCGTAGACGCGCTTGACCCGCCCGCCCTGGACGAAGTTGCCGATGTACGCGCTGCCAAAGGCTGCGGAGAGATAGCTCTGGACCGAGGGGACTGGGACGCCGAGGGCGCCGGCCTTCTCCCAGTCGACGTCCACCTTGTACATCGGCACGTCGGCCATGCCGTTCGGTCTCACCCGGGCAAGGCGCGGGTCCTCGGCGGCCATCCCGAGGAGCTGGTTTTGCGCCCCGGCGAGCTTCTCGTGACCCAGCCCACCCCGGTCCTCGAGCATGAGGTCGAAGCCCGTCGCGACGCCGAGCTCGGTGACGGCTGGCGGGGGGAAGACGTAGACCATGGCGCCGCGGACACCAGCGAGCGTCCTCATGGACCGGTTGGCGACCGCCTGTGCGCGGAGGTCTGGCCGGTCGCGGAGGTCCCAGTCCTTCAGCTTGACGAAGACGAGGCCCTGGTTCTGGCCCCGGCCGGCGAAGCCCATCCCCGCGAGGGTCATGCACGACTCCACGGCCTCGGGCTCCTGGCCGAGGAAGTAGCTCCGCACATTCTCCATGACCGTTTCGGTCTGCTCGAGGGTGGAGCCGGCCGGCAGCTGCACCATGGTCCGGAGCATCCCCTGGTCCTCGTCGGGGAGGTACCCGGTGGGCATCCGCCGGAAGAGGAGGGCCATCCCCCCCAAGACCAGGAGGAAGACGACGACGAAGCGTAGCTTGCGGCCGAGGATGCGGCCGACGGCCGCGGTGTAGAGATCGCGGGAGCGGTAGAAGGAGCGGTCGAACCAGAGGAAGAAGGGGCGCAGGAGACGGAGTCCGGTCTCGGCGGCCTCGTGCCCCTTCTCCACCGGCTTCAGCAGCGACGCGCACAGCACGGGGGTGAGGATGAGGGCCACCGCGACCGACAGCAGCATCGAGGCGATGACCGTGACCGAGAACTGGCGGTAGATGACGCCGGTCGAGCCGGGGAAGAAGATCATCGGCGCGAACACGGCGGACAGGGCGAGCCCGATCCCGACCAAGGCACTGGTGATCTGCCCCATGGACTTCCGGGTGGCCTCCCATGGCGGCAGCCCCTCCTCACTCATGATCCGTTCCACGTTCTCGACCACGACGATGGCGTCGTCCACCAGCAGGCCGATGGCGAGGACCATGGCGAACATGGTCAGCATGTTGATCGAGTAGCCGAACAGCCCGAGCACGCCGAAGGTGCCCAGGATCACCACCGGCACCGCGATGGTTGGGATGAGAGTGGCCCTGAGGTTCCCCATGAAGAGGTACATGACGACGAAGACGAGGACGATCGCTTCGAGCAGGGTTTTGACAACCTCCCAGATTGCCACCCTTACGAACGGCGTGGTGTCCATGGGGTAGATGACGTTCATGCCGGGCGGGAAGTACCGCGACAGCTCCGCCATCTTGGCCCTGATGCCGTCGGCCGTGTCGAGGGCATTGGCCCCCGCCTCCTGCCGGATGGCGAGGGCGGTAGCCGGCCGCCCGTTGTAGGAGGCTAGGGTGTCTGGCAGCTCGGTTCCGAGCTCGGTCCGCCCGACGTCCCTCACCCGGACGATTGATCCGTCGGGGTTTGTGCGCAGGGGGATAGCGCCAAACTCCTCTGGGGTCACCAGGAGCGACTGGACGAGAATTGAAGCGTTGAGCCGCTGGCCGGGCACGGCGGGAGCGCCCCCGAGCTGGCCGGCGGAGACCTCGACGTTGTAGGCCCGCACCGCCGCCACGACGTCGTCCGAGGTCATCCCGTACTTCGTGAGCTTGTCGGGATCGAGCCAGATCCGCATCGAGTACGCGCTGCCGAAGACCTCAACCTCGCCAACCCCCGGCACGCGGCCGAGCGGGGACTGGATCTGCGACACGGCGTAGTCCCCGAGGTCGGTCATGCTCATGCTTCCGTCGTCGGTGGTGAGGCCGACGAGGATGAGGTAGTTCCGGGTGGACTTGTTGACCGTGACGCCCCGGGCCTGCACCACGTCCGGGAGGGATGGCAGGGCGAGCTGGAGCTTGTTCTGCACCTTGGACCAGGCGATGTCCGGGTCGGTGCCCGGGGCGAACGTGAGCTCGATCGACGCGGTGCCCGACGAGTCGGCAGTCGAGTGCATGTAGAGCATCCGGTCGAGGCCCGTCATCGTTGTCTCGATCATCTGGACGACTGTGTTCTCGACCGTCTCCGCCGACGCGCCCGGGTACGAGGCGCTGATCGCGATCGAGGGGGGCGCGATCGGCGGGTACTGGGAGATCGGAAGGCTGTAGATGGCGAGGCCGCCGCCCAGCATCATCGCGATGGCGATGACCCACGCGAAGACCGGCCGGTCGAGGAAGAAGGCGGACATGGCGGCCCCCTATCTGGTCTCGGCGGCCGGCCCGCCCGCGCCGCTCGATCCGCCGTACGGAACGGTCGTGACGGCGTCTCCCGGTCGCACCTTCTGCAGGCCCTCGACGATGACCCGGTCGCCGGCGGCGAGCCCGGAGGTTACCAGCCAGCGGTCGCCGATTGCGCGGCTGACCTCCAGGGCGCGCTGCTCGACCTTTTCCTCGGCGTTCACCACCCAGGCGTACGGCTGGCCCTTGAGGTCGCGGCTCACGCCCTGTTGCGGGGCGAGGATCGCCTGGTTGCTGGTCCCTTCCTCGACGATCGCCCGCACGTACATGCCGGGCAGCAGCATGTGGTCGGGGTTCGGGAAGATCAGGCGCAGCGTGAGCGAGCCGGTGGTCGGGTCCACGGTCACATCGCGGAACTGCAGCTTGCCCTCGAGCGGGTAGGGCGTGCCATCCTCGACCACCAGCCTGACCGCGCCCACCTCGGAGTCGTCGACCTTGAACCCGGTGCGGGCGATGTTGCGCTGGAGCAGCAGCATGTCGGCGCTTGCCTGGGTCACGTCGACGTAGATCGGGTCGAGCTGCTGGATCACGGCGAGCGGTACCGGCTGGTAGGCGGCGACCAGCGCGCCGACGGTGACGTTCGACTTGCCGATCCGACCCGAGATCGGTGCCCGGATGGGCGTGTACTCGAGGTTGATGCGGGCGCTCTGCACCGCGGCGCGGGCCGCCAGCACGCTCGCTTCGGCCTGGGCCAGGGCAGCGGCGGCGTCGTCCGCGTCCTGCTGGCCGACGGCACGGATCGCGACCAGGCCCTCGAGGCGCTCGGCGCGCGAGCGGAGGGCGGGGAGGCTGGCCTCGGCCACGGCGAGCGCCGCGGCGGCCTGATCGTATGCAGCCCGGTACGGCGCCGGGTCGATCTGGTAGAGCAGGTCGCCCGCTTTGACGTCGGCGCCCTCGGTGAACCGGCGCTGCTGGATGATGCCGCTGACCTGCGGCCGGATCTCGGCGACCAGGAACGCCGAGGTGCGGCCGGGCAGCTCCTTGGTGACCACGACACGCTCGGGTGCGAGCGTCACCACTCCCACCTCGGCCGCGCGTAGCGGCGGCGCCGACCCCCTCCTTCCACAGCCATACGTGCCGATCACGGCGGCGACCGCCAGGCTGAAGCTCAAGGGGCCAACGAACCAACGGGCTCTCGTCATTGTCGTCTCCTTCGGTGGGTTACCGGGCTTCCCGAAACTCCATCGTCTTTCGGCTGCTCGCGGGGGGCGAGGCCGCGGAGGATCACGGCCACGACACCGTCCACGCGATCGGTGTTCGGCCGTTCGCTCGGCGTGCACGCTTGCTGCGCGACGCTGACCTCCGCCGCTCCGACCAGGGCCAGGGCTGCCGCGCTCGGGTCGCACGGGGCGAGCTCACCCGAAGCGACCCCCTCCGCGATCAGGGCGCACAGAGCCTCGACCGCCAGGGCGAGCACACGGCCCGCACCGCCTGAAGGTGAGGTCTCGTCCCTGGGCACGGGCGCGCCGACCCCGGCCGCGTTCAGGCGGGCCAGCTCCCGTCCGACCACGGCGTGCGCCCGGCACACGCGGCGAATCCGCAACACGACGTCGTCGGCTCCGGCAGCGGCGTAAGCGAAGGCCGCCTCGTAGTTGGCGACCGCGGCCTGGGCGACCGCAAGGTAGAGGCCCTCCTTGCTGCCGAAGTGGTAGTAGAGGACCGGGCGGCTCACGCCGGCGGCCCGGATGATCTCGCGCACGCTGGTGCCTGCGTACCCGTGGCTGGCGAAGAGACGCGCCGCAGCCTCCATCAGGCGCTGCCTCACACCCGCGCTGTGGCTTTGGTCCTGAACGCTCATTGAGATCCCTCGGCCGCGGACTCCAGTCCTGGTTGAGTCCGGAGCATATCTAACGCTCGTTATATATATAGTCGACAACGGTGCTTGTCAATCTCCGGTGGCGAGGGTCCCGCGAGGCCGCTGGACAGGTCCGGTTGAAGGCTGCTGGATGGGGGTCGGGAGGGTGCTCGACGAGTTGCGGTGGATCGTGCTGCGCTATCCGTTCGTCGGGGAGAGGCCATCGAGGATGAGGGACAGCATCCCGTCAAGGTCGCCCTCGGCGGTGGCGCCAGTCGGCTCGATGGTGCGCATGCGAACGGTCATTTCCACCGCGCCGAGGCAGGACAGCGCGGCGTGGCGAGGGTCGCAGGGCCGGAACTCGCCGCCGGCGACCCCTTCTCGAACCAGGTCCTCGAGACGCTGCACGGTATCGGCAAAGGCCCGGGCGAAGTCAAAGTGAGGGGCGTCCTCCCGGGGGCCCGCGAGGATCGAGTCGACGACCCAGACGAGGTGGGCGTACTCGCGGCGGATCTCGGCGATCGCCCGGCAGCAGCTCCGGATCCTGGTCGCCGCTTCTCCCGGTTGGGCGAGTGCCGCGCGACACGCGACCTCAAACCGGTCGGCGCCTTCACGCACGAGGGCCAGGAACAGCCCTTCCTTGTTGCCGAAGTGGTAGTAGAGGACCGGCGCCGACACGCCGGGGGCGCGCAGGATGTCGCGGACCGTGGTCGCGGTGTAGCCCTTGGCGGCGAACAGCTGAACCGCCGCCTCGAGCAGACGCTCGCGCCCGCCGAGTTCGAGGTCCCTGGGCGTCTTGGTCCGCGGCACTTTGAATACTCCGGGCGGGAGCAGATCCCGCGTCTCGTAGCAACCGTAGGTCAACGGGCCGGCAAGAGCAAGCTCCGTCTGCCGCCGGGACGATCAGGCTGGTCGCCTGATCGAGATGCCGGCACCGCTCGACGGCCTGCCGTCCTCGCGATCAGTCCTGCGCCGGCTCCGCGGTCCAGCGGTCCATCCACTCGAGCACGACCTCGTGCCACTGGATCGAGTTGAGCGGCTTGAGCACCCAGTGGCTCTCGTCCGGGAAGTAGAGCAGCCGGGACGGCACCCCGAGCCGCTGCAGCGCGTT
>ERZ1649853.943-NODE-943-length-11629-cov-4.766114_pt1 | contig 11629 bp, 5 predicted proteins | sample MGYA00575353_ERZ1649853 | MGnify/ENA primary metagenome ERZ1649853 (study PRJEB40853, sample SAMN11349654) | freshwater sediment metagenome | isolation source: river sediment | host: Sediment | place: India: Okhla Barrage, New Delhi | collected 2017-02-21 ...
GTAAAAGTGCAAAGACAGAATTATTAATAACCTCTGCGACATTTGGACTTGATGGCTTTTACCCCGGATAATTCTCCACCGAAGTGATTTTCATATCGCCATTAAAATATCATACGAATCTGAAGCATCATAAAAAACCAGCATCGATAAGGTGGGATTGGCTCTATAAGATAAATATAACATAATCCATAGAATCATATTTTGAGGGTGTTAAAAAAAATTAAGCCACAGTGTGCGACGCACCTCAAAGGTGCGTTGCACATGAATAATTAGCTTTACCCTTACCCAACCTCCCCCAAAAATCGACGACAGATTTTTGGGGGAGGAGTAAAAAATTGCTTTTTTCAACATTTTCCCCTATTCAACTTGAAAAATTATTGTATAATTTTTCTTGCTATCTAGACAATTGAAATAGTGAAGTTCGAAAATTCATTTTTAAGGAGCATTTGACTCAACAGACCATGGATTGGCTGACGTACGATTTTATCGGGGATTATCATTTTTATTAAAGGCGATCATGGATTTTTCGCGCTGTCGCACAGATTTACCCATCTTGTTACTTTATGACATAGATCCCGAATGGTCACCTGATATAATCGACAATTCTTTACAACTGGCTGATAATTTACGAAACGGACTTATCTCCCTGGGTCATCCTGTGGAGTTTATTTGTTTGGATAACGAAGCTCTTGAACAATTTTTAGAGGAGTATGATCCGGCGAATTACATTGTTTTTAACTGGTGTGAAGGGATCCCGGGCAAACCCAATAGTTATGCATTGGTGGCGCAAATATTGGAAAAAAATGGATTTGTTTATACCGGCGCCGATGCATTGGCATTGGAATTTAGCCAGGATAAGCGGCAGGTGAAAAAATGCCTCGCCGACCATCATATTCCCACACCCTTTTGGGAAATCTATGAAACAACCCAATCGAATGGATGGAAGCTCTTTCCAGCCATTGTAAAACCAGCCATGGAACATTGCAGTTACGGTATCTCGCCCGAGTCGTTGGTATGGTCACCCGCTGAATTATTGCAGCGCGTGCAGTTCGTTTTGGATACTTTCCATCAACCAGCCCTGGTAGAAGAATTCATCGATGGACGCGAATTCCATGTGACGATAATTGGAAATGGGAAACTGCGAGTGCTGCCCATAGCCGAGATGGACTTCTCTGCATTCTCTCACCCAGAGAACCGCTTGTGCACTTATGATGCTAAATTCGATCCCGCATCGCCTGCATATAATTTGATCGAATTGAAATTGCCGGCGCCTTTATCACCCGAACAACAAGTTGCATTAGAAGCAGTTTCGCTAGAGGCTTACCGGGTGACTAATTGCCGGGATTACGCCCGCCTGGATATTCGTTTGCGCAATACGACATTCTATGTGTTAGATATCAATCACAACGCCGATTTCAGCCCGGATACCAGTACGGCATTGTCGGCAGAAATTGCCGGCATTCCATATCCGCAATTGGGCAGCCTGATGGTGAATCTGGCAGCCCAGAGGCACCCGGGGTTCAGGGAATTATAGATCGATACAAATTTTATTTTGGGGGAAAAGCTTTCAATGCCAACCACTCGCTACCACTTATTTTATAAAAAAGGCTGCCTTTTTGGGGCAGCCTTTCCATAATCTTATACCTGATTTTAGTATTCAGGCATGGGTGGTGGAGCCGGTTTTTCTTTTTCCGGAACATCGGTCACCAGTGCTTCGGTGGTGAGGATCATAGCGGCGATAGAAGCCGCGTTTTCCAAAGCACCTTTGGTCACTTTAGCGGGGTCGATCACCCCATCTTTCACCATATCGACATACTTTTCGGAAAGTACATTGAAGCCGATGTTCAAATTCTTCTTTTCTTTCTGCGTGCGGCGAACGGTCTCGAGGATCACTGAGCCATCCTGACCGGCATTTTCGGCAATTTTGCGCAGAGGTACTTCGAGGGCTTTACGGACGATGTTTACGCCGATTTGGGCATCATCGTCGTCCATCTTCATGTCGGAAATCGCACTCATGGCGTTAATAAGCGCTACACCGCCGCCGGGCACGATACCTTCTTCTACCGCAGCTCGGGTAGCCGAAAGAGCATCTTCGACACGGTGCTTCTTTTCCTTGAGCTCGGTCTCGGTGGCTGCACCAACGCGGATGATGGCAACGCCGCCGGAGAGTTTCGCCAGACGTTCGTTCAGTTTTTCTCGATCATAATCGCTGGTGCTTTTATCCATCTCGACCCGGATTTGTTCGATTCTGCCTTTGATAGCAGCAGGATCGCCTTTACCACCCACGATGGTGGTGTCGTCTTTGGTGGCGACGACTTTTTCAGCCCTACCCAGGTCGGCAATTGTGGTCGATTCGAGTTTACGCCCGATGTCATCGGAGATAACTGTGGCGCCGGTGAGAACGGCAATATCGCCCAACATAGCTTTGCGGCGGTCGCCAAAACCGGGGGCTTTTACGGCAACTACATTCAACATGCCGCGTAATTTGTTCAATACCAGGGTTGCCAGAGCTTCGCCGTCGATATCTTCGGCAATGATGAGCAGCTCGCGCTTTCCGATTTGTACTAATTTTTCCAAAATTGGGACGATATCGGAAGCTGCCGAAATCTTTTTGTCATGAATCAGCAAATAAGCATCGCTGATGCTGGCTTCCATATGTTCAGGATCGGTGATGAAATAGGGCGAAATATAGCCGCGGTCGAACTGCATACCTTCGACGTACTCGGTTTCGAATTCCAAACCCTTTGATTCTTCGACAGTGATTACGCCATCTTTACCGACTTTATCCATGACCTCAGCGATGAGCTCGCCAATTTGGCGGTCTTGGGCGGAAATAGAGGCAACGTTGGCGATTTCTTCTTTGGTGGTGATTTCAATCGCCTGTTCAGAAATTTTCTCGGAAACTGCCTTAGTAGCCGATTCGATGCCGCGCTTGAGCAGCATTGGGTTGAAGCCGGCTGCCAGGTTCTTCATACCTTCCGAGACGATCGCGTGCGCTAAAACGGTGGACGTGGTGGTGCCATCGCCGGCGATGTCATTGGTTTTGGTAGCAGCTTCTTTAAGCAATTGAGCGCCCATGTTTTCGAATGGGTCTTCTAATTCGATTTCTTTAGCGACGGTGACGCCGTCATGGGTAATAGTGGGAGAACCAAATTTGCGGTCCAGGGCAACATTCCGGCCTTTGGGACCTAAAGTTGTGACGACTGCAGTAGCAAGCACATCCATACCATGCTGCAGGTTGCGGCGTGCTTCTTCTGAGAATACCAGTTGTTTAGCTGTCATAGATAATTTACTCCTTCGAATAATGAATTATTTGTCTTCGACGATAGCTAATAAATCGCTTTCGCGCAGGATGAGCAGTTTCTTGCCATCGATCTTGATTTCGGTGCCTGCGTACTTGGCGAACAGAACGGTATCGCCCTTGGCGACATCCATGGGAATACGTTTCCCTTCATCATCGCGCTCGCCGGGGCCAACAGACAACACGGTGCCTTTTTGAGGCTTTTCCTTGGCTGTTTCAGGAAGCACAATACCGCCGGCAGTGACCTCTTCTTGCTCGATGGGCTCAACTACCACACGGTTGCCGAGGGGTTTTAGGGATATTGACATACCTACCTCCTTGAGGATTGTTTTAATTTATTGAACAGGATTCATGATATCAATTTAGCACTCAACTGTTTAGAGTGCTAACTTGCGGGTGAATAATACCGACATTTTCGCAGAACGTCAAGGGGGAGAAAAAAATGTTAATGAAATTCTGATGTTTGTCAAACATCCAAATGGGATAAAAAAGATCAACCGAATTTTAGCCATCATTTTTGCCAATTCTTAACCCAAATTGTATTTCTTCTTTGGGGTTCGATGATACAATTTACCCTGGATACGACCATGATCGCTGGTAGTCTGGAACGGGATGTGCCCGGCAAGCATTCTTATAATCATGCCCGGTTGGAACCGCGGCGACGTTTCCTTCGCTTCTTAATGCGCTACTTCGCTTTTACGCTGTTAGTAAAATTGGATAAAGTGGAAGGGCTTGAAAACGTCCCCACTCAAGGACCTGCCCTCTTGATGTACAACCACATCGCGTTCATCGATCCGATTTTAATACTCCATGTTTTACCGCGGAATGGCGTCCCTTTGGCTAAAATCGAAGTCTATGATTATCCTGTGGTGGGGATATTTCCCAAGATGTGGGAGGTCATTCCTGTGCGGCGCGAAGAGTTCGATAGACGCGCATTACAAAAAATGCTGGAAGTACTGCGAGCAGGTGAAATCGTACTGGTCGCTCCAGAAGGAACGCGAAGACCACAGCTTTCTTGTGCCAAAGAAGGCATAGCATACATTGCCAGCCGCTACCCTGTTCCCATCATCCCTGTCGCTATTGAAGGAACAGTAGGGTTTCCTGCCTTGCGGTTTTTTAGCTCTCGCTGGCGAGAGCCAGGCGCATATATACATTTTGGCAAGCCATTTCGTTATCAGGTAGAGTTTCAACACCCAAATCGTGAACAATTACGCCTGATGACCGATGAAGCCATGTACATTTTGGCAGAGATGCTGCCCGAAAATCGGCGAGGTTATTATTCTGATTTATCCAAAGCCACCCGCGATACACTTGAAATAATACCGTAATATTGGCGGATATAATATACAAGGTAGCCATTACATCAGCGAAATGTCAATCATCATCACTCTGCTTTCTTCTCCCGGATATATCAACCTGCCGCAGGATATGTGGGCAAAAATCCTGACCGGATTGATATGGCTGTTTATCTTGGGGGTCGAAGCCCGCTTGCTGATGAAAAATTGGAGCTCCAATCGCCATGGGGGTAAATATTCATGGTTTTTATGGGTGCTATTGGCGATTGCGGTTCCCCTGACCAGTTTGTTTATTGGCATACGCCTACCTGCTATCACCGGATTGCCTTCTCCACTGGTTTCGGTTAATACTACCGGTTCGGCGTTGATGATCTTTTCCTTCTTGCCCTGGATGTTAGCTGGCGGATTATTTGGTGCCCCTTCGGCAGCCATCCTGGCGGGTTTTTCGGGGTTGTTATTGGCTTTTTGGGATACGCACTCACCCTTTACGCCCTTGATTTTTATTCTGCTTGCTATTCTCTACAGTGCGGCAATCAATCAGCGTTATCGTACATTTTTCTACAAAGCCATTCGCCATCCCATGGTGATCATAGTGCTGCTTTCTTTTGTATATGTAGCAGCAATCTTTATCGAAACTATCTTTACCTCGAGCGGTTTTATAGTCAGCCGTTTGGATTATGCCTTTAGTCAGATTGGGCAGATATTTCTAAATTATGCCGGTTGCGCATTGGTAGGGGGCATTTTTGCAGAAGCGTTTGCCCTTACCATGCCATTATCCTGGGGTAGTCACGGCGCCTTGCTGCCCTCGCCGGCAGAAAAGAGCATCGAGGGGCGTTTCCTTTATTCGATAGCACCGATTGCTTTGGTTTTGATTTTGGTGCAAATGGTGGTTGCCTGGGTTGTGGCAGAGCAGGCTGCCCGTCAAATGCTGCACCAGCGATTAGCAAGTACTGCCCAGGTGACCACTGAAAGTCTTCCTTTTTTCCTCGAAACCGGGCAGTCGATCATTGCCCAATTGGCTCTCAATCCGGCTTTGCTCGATTCAACGCCGGATGAACTTACCGAGACCCTGCGCCAATACCTGCGTACCATTCCTTTTTACAACCAGGTCTATGTTTTGGATGCTCAGGGAAAATCGAAGGCTGGATATCCTGAAAAAGATTATTATCGGAATCCTGCGCCGGTTGATGAACAAGCAGGAATAAAACGGGCTTTGAGCGGCATCCCCTACCAGATGTATCCCCTACCCCCCGAAAAAGGGCAGACGGCAGCTCAGGTGTCGTATATTGCCGCGATATTCGATGCTGCCGGCAATGTGACGGGGGTGTTGATTGGGCATACTGAGCTGGCAACCAACCCTTTTACCCAACCGGTGATGAGCAGTTTGAATAATCTGAGTGAAATCCAGGGGCAGGGGATGTTGCTCGATGAATATGGTCGTATTCTTTATCACCCCAATCCAGACTTGTTGATGAAGGTCTATACCGGTCGAGTGGGTCAAACGCCCTTATTTTATGATGAGACATCAGCGGATGGAATGCGTAATTTGGTGTATTACCAGCCAGCCGAAGGTACTCCCTGGTCGGTGGTTCTGTCGGTTCCTGCCCGAAATGCCCAACAACTGGCATTAGATATCGCCGCCCCCTTGCTGGGAGTCATCTTATTCTTGTCCCTTATAGTATGTCTCTTGCTGCATCTAAGCACACGCCAGGTAGCTCGCTCGCTAAATAATTTGGCTGACGAAGCTACCAATATTTCGCAAGGCGAATTGGATCGGCCTATTCAGTTGGGGCGTGAAGACGAAGTGGGAAGGCTGCGGAATGCCTTTGAACAGATGCGGTTGAGCTTGAAAGCCCGCTTGGGAGAGCTGAACCGATTATTGTTGGTTAGCCAGGGTGTGGCTTCTAGTTTGGATATTTCGCAGGCAGTGCAACCTGTATTGGAAGCTGCCTTATCCACCGGCGCCTGTTCGGCAAGGGTAGTGCTGCTGCCCTCGGTGATACCCGAATTAGAGGGGGACGGACAAAGCGCTTTGAAATATTCCCTGGGTCCAGCCGGCGAAGCCTATGAACTTTTGGATGATCAAATCCTGGAGATCGTCCGCCAACAGGATCGTGTTACCCTGACTAACTTGTACCGCCCGCGGCTATTGCAATTTCCACATACGTTTGTTCCCCCCGCGGCTTTATTAGCGGTGGCTTTGCGGCAAGAGAATACCTATTATGGGGCATTATGGGTAGCTTTCGATCAAGCCCATAATTTCTCCTGGGAAGAAGTTCACTTTTTCATTACCCTGGCAGGATATGCAGCCTTGGCTGCATCCAATGCACGCCTATTTTTAAGCGCCGAAGTGGGCAAGCAGCGTTTGGAAGCCATTTTGAATTCCACACCCGACCCGGTGCTGGTGACCGATCAAAAAGGTCGCCTGCTTTTGGCTAATCCAGCGACTTGGAAAGCCCTGGGTTATGGCATGGAATGGGAACAAGGGCAGCCAATCGAAAGAGTAGTCTCCCAGCCCGAATTGCTTCAATTGATGCTCTATTCGACTTCCGATGAGCCCCATCCGGTGGAAGTTGTCTTACCAGATGGCAAAATATACTCTGCCACCGTATCCAATGTGCTGGCAGAAGGCAGCTCGGTCGGCCGGGTTTGCGTCATGCGCGATGTTTCCCGTTTCAAAGATCTGGATGCATTGAAATCGGAATTCGTGGCGACGGTCAGTCACGACCTGCGTTCCCCATTGACCCTGATGCGCGGCTATACCACCATGCTCGAACTGGTTGGGCAGCTAAATGAGCAACAGATAGGCTACGTCCATAAAATATTAGGTAGTGTGGAAAACATGTCGCGTTTGGTGAACAATCTGTTGGATTTAGGCAGAATAGAAGCCGGAATCGGTCTGCGCCTGGAACAGGTATCGGTGCCGGAAATTGTGGAAAATGTGGTCAACAACCTGCAACTGATGGCTTCGCAGCAAAAGGTCGAAATGGGTGTGGATATGGATAAGAGTGCATTGCCCTCCTTAGAAGCCGACCCAGCTTTACTGCAACAAGCATTGCTCAACCTGGTAGATAACGCAATCAAGTACACCGAAAGTGGGGGCAGCATTCAGATTAAAGTACGCGTAGGGGATAACCGCATGGTGTTCGAAGTGAGTGATACTGGGGTAGGAATATCACCGGTTGACCAGGTTCATTTATTCGAAAAATTCTATCGGGGTATAAAAATCGGTTCACACCAGGCGCGTGGTTCGGGATTGGGTTTGGCTATTGTAAAATCCATTGTTGACCGTCATAATGGGCAGGTATGGGTGGAAAGCCAGCTTGGCAAGGGTAGCACTTTCTTCATGAGTTTCCCGCTCAAGCAGCCAAAACAGGAATGATAAAACTATCAGTAATTGATCGGTAATGAACTTTATGGATATCGATAATTTTCGCTTGACGAATCGCGCCTATTCCTGATAAAATAACCCAGCATGCAAAAAAAATAATGACTTTGCGCCGGATGAGCGCTTGAGAATAAATCTCATGCGCTTGTCTTTGTTTGTCTATGGGCGCGAATTTCGATTAAAGATTGGTAAATTATTTCCCCAAAATTAACCGTATGAACACGCCATTTCTTACAAACGACTGCTTAACGTCGACTGTCGTTAAGCAAGATGTGTTTGCAACATTATTTTGGGATTAAGCGATATTATTTCAGGAGGTAACTGAGTGGAAACTAAAGGGTTGACAGCATTACGTATCAGCCTGGCTTCGCCAGAAACTATCCGTAGCTGGTCTTACGGAGAAGTACAAAAACCCGAAACGATCAATTATCGCCGGCTCCGCCCGGAAAAAGATGGCTTGTTCTGTGAAGCTATCTTTGGTCCGACACGCGACTGGCAATGTTATTGTGGTAAATACAAGAATATCCGATATAAAGGCATCGTTTGTGACAAATGCGGTGTGGAAGTAACCCGTTCCTCGGTTCGTCGGGAACGGATGGGGCATATCGAGCTATCGGCGCCGGTGGCACATGTCTGGTATACTCGTCGGATTCCTTCCTACTTGGGATTGTTATTGGATATTTCCCGCCGCAACCTGGATCGCGTTCTCTATTTTGCACAATATGTGGTGACCTATGTCGATGAAGATGCTCGCCAAAAAGCCCTCAAGAAGCTGGAAGAAAAAATCACCGAAACCGAACGGGAACAAGCAACTCGCATCAATGCTCGAATAGCGGAAATCAAAGCTGGCCGAGATAAGGATCTTTCCGAGTTGAACCAGCGCCGTGATTCGGTGGAACTGCGCTTCGACGAAACATTGGCAGAAAAACTCGAACCAATCATCCAAGCCGGGCAGCGATTGGAAACCAGCCTGAAAGAGCAATTGGGTGAAACGGCTCGCGCCGCCATCCATTTCCCCGATACCGATATCGTTATCGTGGAAGCGGGAGAAACCATCAATAATCAGCACTTTTCCAGTGTCCAGAAAGTGGTCAAGGAGCGCCTGGAAGAGCTTGAAAATGAACTGAAAGATCAAAAACTACGCGACCTGGAGCATATCCGTATCGATATCGAACGTAAGCGCGCCGAAGCTGATACGGATATGGAAGGATTGCGTTCTCAATTGGAAGACCAGGCTGTGGAAGCGCGCGACGAAAATTCGCGCCTGCGTGACGAATTACTTGAGTTACGTCCTCTAACCTTTATGGGTGAGAGCCGTTACCGCGATTTGAAATCTCGCTGGGGGCAGGTTTTCCGTGCCGATATGGGTGCTGAAGCCTTTTACGATATCCTGCGCCGGTTGGATCTGGATAAATTGGCAACCGAGTTGTGGACTGAGGTGCGCACTTCCCGCAGCAAGCAAAAGCGCAAAAAAGCTACAAAACGGCTGAAAGTTGTGGAATCATTCCGCAGCTCGGGTAACCGTCCGGAATGGATGATATTGACCGTGTTACCGGTCATACCTCCCGATCTGCGCCCGATGGTACAGCTCGATGGCGGGCGCTTTGCAACTTCCGATTTGAACGACCTTTACCGCAGGGTGATCAACCGCAACAATCGCCTCAAACGCCTTTTGGAATTGGGCGCCCCGGATGTGATCGTCCGCAACGAAAAACGAATGCTGCAAGAAGCTGTGGATTCCCTAATCGATAATTCGCAGCGCGGCAAGGCGCTTTCACGGCGCGGCAGACGTGAATTAAAATCATTGAGCGATATGCTCAAAGGCAAGAAAGGTCGATTCCGCCGCAATCTCTTGGGTAAACGCGTGGATTACTCGGGACGTTCAGTGATTGTCGTTGGTCCAAACCTCAAACTCTATCAATGCGGTTTACCCAAGACCATGGCTTTAGAGCTTTACCGCCCCTTTGTCATCGCCCGGCTTGTGACGCATAATTATGCTGCCAATGTGAAGGGCGCCAAGCGCTTTATCGAGCGCAACCGCCCAGAAGTATGGGAAGTATTGGAAGAAGTCATCAAAGAACGGCCGGTATTATTGAACCGTGCACCTACACTGCACCGGCTCGGCATTCAAGCGTTTGAGCCTATCTTGATCGAAGGCAGTGCTATTCAATTGCATCCCCTGGTAACTACCGCCTTCAACGCCGATTTCGATGGCGACCAGATGGCTGTGCACGTGCCGCTTTCCCAGAAAGCAGTCTGGGAAGCCCGCCAGCTTATGCTCTCATCGCGGAATTTACTCAAGCCTGCCGATGGGGAGCCGATCATCAGCCCCTCTAAAGATATGGTGTTGGGAGTCTATTACCTGACCAAAACCGATGCCCGCCAGCATGTGGGCAGCGGCAGAGTTTTCGCCGACATGGATGAAGTCGAATTGGTTTTCCAATTGCGCCAAATCGATATCCATACTCACATCAAATTACTAATCAATACCTGGTATGACGATCAAAACAACCGCCTGCCAGAAATGGAGGAGCGCCTGATCGACACAACGGTGGGACGAGTGTTATTCAACCGGGTTCTGCCTCCGCAAATGCAATATGTAAATTGGGTGCTGGATAAAGGCGGTTTGAAAGATCTGATGGCTGACTTATACGAAGTATGCGGCGAAGAACGGATGCCGGAAATAGCCGATGCTATCAAAGATATTGGCTTCACCTATGCAACCCGCTCAGGCTATTCCCTGGCGGTTTCGGATATCACCGTTCCTTCCGATAAAGCTGAAATCATAGACCAAGCCTTGGCAGAACAGGAAACCGTTCAAAGAGATTTTAAACGCGGCTTGCTTACCGATCGGGAACAAAATGACCGCATCATCGAAATTTGGCAGCGCACTACGAATGTGGTCGGCGATGCCGTAAGACGCCATTTGGATCCAGATGGCAACCTGGCAGCCCAGGCTATCTCCGGTGCTACCAAAGGTGGTTTCGGGCCTATTTCACAATTAGCGGGCATGCGTGGTTTGATGGCGGACCCTTCGGGGCGCATCATTCCCTTGCCTATCCGTTCCAATTTCCGTGAAGGTTTGACCTCTTTGGAGTACTTCATCTCAACCCATGGTGCTCGTAAAGGTTTAGCAGATACCGCTTTGCGTACAGCAGATGCCGGTTATCTAACTCGGCGGTTGGTGGATGTAGCCCAAGACTTGATCATCAATGAAGATGACTGTGGCACCCAGGAAGCTGTTGCCATTAATCGCAGTGACGATGTGGCTGGGCAATCCATGGGTGTACGTTTATTCGGGCGTTTAACAGCCAGACAAGTCGTTGATCCTGAAACGGGAGAAATCCTGGCGGAACGCGATGACGTGCTGGATCATGAAAGAGTACGTCTCATAGTGACTTCAAAAGTACAAACCGTATGGGTTCGCTCACCGTTAACCTGCGAGTTACAGCATGGGATTTGTGCCAAATGTTATGGGCTTGACCTGGGCAGAGGCAAGATGGTGGAAATTGGCGCAGCGGTGGGCATCGTAGCCGCACAATCCATCGGAGAGCCAGGTACACAATTGACCTTGCGTACATTCCACACCGGCGGTGTGGCAGCCGGCGGCGACATTACTACCGGTCTCCCCCGGGTGGAAGAGTC
>ERZ1649853.945-NODE-945-length-11597-cov-6.818489_pt1 | contig 11597 bp, 11 predicted proteins | sample MGYA00575353_ERZ1649853 | MGnify/ENA primary metagenome ERZ1649853 (study PRJEB40853, sample SAMN11349654) | freshwater sediment metagenome | isolation source: river sediment | host: Sediment | place: India: Okhla Barrage, New Delhi | collected 2017-02-21 ...
TGGAGCACTGGGGATGCCCCTTCAGCCGCTTTCCCGACGGCACCATCGCCCAGCGTCCCTTCGGCGGCGCCGGCTATCCGAGGACCTGTTACTGCACCGATATCACGGGGCATGCGCTGCTCAACACGCTGTACGAACGGGCGGTCGCCAAGGGGGTCAAGATCTATCCCGAATGGTTCGTGGCCGCGCTGTGCATCGAAGGGGGCCGCTGCCACGGCGTCATCGCGTTGGATCAGACCCGGGGCGAGCTGATCCCCGTTGCCGCCGACGCGACCTTTTTCGGGACCGGCGGATACGGGCGGGTCTATCAGCACTCCACGAATGCGCTGATCAATAACGGCAGCGGCATCGGTATGGCCTATGCGGCGGGCGCACCGCTGAAGGATATGGAATTCGTCCAGTTCCATCCCACATCGCTGATCGGCACCAACATCCTGATGACGGAAGGATGCCGCGGCGAGGGGGGATACCTGTTCAACAACCAGCATGAACGCTTCATGCAGCGGTATGTCCCCTCGGCCATGGAGCTGGCGCCCCGGGACATCGTCTCCCGGTGTATCCAAACGGAGATCAACGAGGGGCGCGGATTCGATCACCCTCTGGGGAAGTACATCCAGCTCGACATCCGCCATCTGGGGGAGAAGAAGATCCTGGAGCGGCTTCCCGGCATCCGGAACATCTGCATCGATTTCATCGGAATCGATCCCGTTCTCGAACCGATCCCGATCATGCCGTGCCAGCACTATTCGATGGGGGGAATCGACGTCAACGAACGGTGCGCTTCGGACATCCGGGGTCTCTATGCCGGAGGCGAATGCGCCTGCGTCAGCGTTCACGGCGCCAACCGCCTGGGCGGCAACTCGCTGCTGGAAACGATCGTTTTCGGAAAGGTGGCGGCGCGGGCGATCACCGAGGATCTGCCCCACCTCCCCCCGCCGGATCAGAAACCGCTGCTGCGGCTGAAGGAAGAGGTCGAAGAAAAGATGCGGCGTCTGACCGAACCCGGCCGGGAGAGGCCCTACCGGCTGCAGGCGGATCTCGGCGCCGTCATGAACGAGAAGGTCGGCATTTTCCGGACCCGCGGGGAGCTGGAGCAGGCCCTGGAAAGCGTGATCGGATTCAAGGAGCGCTATCGGGGCGTCGGCGTTTCCTCGCCGGTCCGGCACATGAATTACGAACTGACCGTCGCGCTGGAATTGGAGTACATGCTGGAGGTCTCGCACACGATCATCCTGGGAGCGCTGCTGAGGGAGGAGAGCCGAGGCGCCCACTACCGGAGCGATTTTTCGACCCGGAACGACCGCGACTGGCTCAAACACACCATCGCCACGCAGGGGTCGGACGGCGCGCCCGTCATCTCGTTCAAGGATGTGGTGATTACACGGTATCAGCCGGTCGAGAGAAAGTATTGATAACGGCAAATATGGACTGCGGGGGAACAAACATTGATCAGGGAGAGTGCGTACACCTTTAAAATCCTCCGTTACGACGCAACGGAACCGGGAATCGGCCCGCGCTTTTCCAGCTACCGGATTCAGGTCATTCCGGGCCTCACGGTGCTGGCGGTGCTGCTTCGGATCCGGGACGAGATCGACGGGACCCTCGCCTTCCGCTCCTCCTGCCGGTCCGCCGTCTGCGGATCCTGCGGCATGGTCATCAACGGAAAGATCGACCTTGCCTGCCGGACGCAGGTGGCCTCGTTCAACACCGACACGATCATCCTGGAACCCCTGCCCAACTTCGAGGTGATCCGCGATCTGGTCGTCGACATGACGCCGTTCTGGCAGATGTACGAAAAGATCCGGCCCTACCTGATCCGAAAGTCGCCCGACCCGGAGAAGGAAATCCCGCAGAGCGAGGCGGAACGCGCGAGGATCGACCAGTACGTCAACTGCATCCTCTGCGCCTGCTGTTACGGGGCCTGCCCCGTCCCCTCGCGGCAGGCGGACTATATCGGTCCCGCGGCCGCAGCCAAGCTGGAGCGGTTCGCGCTGGATTCCCGGGATGAACGGCCGCCCGATGCCCTCGATATCGTCAACAACGAAAGGGGGGTGTGGGGCTGCGATACCGTCTTTCGCTGCATCGACGCGTGCCCGAAGGACGTGCGGCCCACCGATGCGGTCGTCGGCCTGCGCAAGACCCTGGTGAAAGAACGCTTCAAAAGAATCTTTCCGGGAGGGGGAAAATGAAACTGAAATATTCCCTCATCACGCGAAGAACGTTTCTCAACACACTGCTGTTCGGCTGGGCCGCCGCTTTCTTCTCCGGAACGTTTTACGCCCTGATGAAATTCGCGTTCCCCACACTGGGCAAGGAACCGGACTTTGTCGTGCTGGACAAAAAGGCCTTCAAGGGCCTGCCCCAAAATTCGGTCAAGCCGTTTCCCTGGGGGGGGACGGTCGGCCTTTACTTGAAGAAGGCCGACGGCAAGGTCCTGGCGCTCAAGGGCGTCTGCACCCACATGGAGTGCAATGTGGCTTACAAGCCGGAGGAGCGCAAGTTTTACTGCGCCTGCCACCAGGGATGGTTTGATGAGAACGGCGTCAACATCGCCGGGCCGCCGCCCAAACCCCTTGAGGTTTTCGAAATTTCGGAAGAAGGGGACAAGCTGATCATCGCCCGGAAGGGGGTCAAGGTTGAACTGCCCAAGGCTTAAAGACTGGTTCGAAGAGCGCTACGACTTGCGGGGCATCCGACTTCTGGCCCGGGAAAAGCTCGTCCCCGAACATCGTTACGATCTCTGGTACTACACCGGCGGGATCACGCTGTTTCTGTTCATTCTCCAGTTTTTGACCGGGATGCTGATGGCCCTCTACTACGTCCCGCACGTGAAATTCGCCTACGAGAGCATCATCGAGATCGTCACCAAACTGAACATGGGATGGTTCTTCCGCTCGCTCCACCACTGGGGGGCGCAGTTGGCCATCGTCTTTCTGTTCATCCACCTCTTCGGCACGCTGCTGCTGAAGTCCTACCGCAAACCGCGGGAAATGGTCTGGGTGACGGGATTCATCCTGCTGGGCATCTCGATCTTTTTCGGTCTGAGCGGCTACCTGCTGCTCTGGGACGAGCGCGCCTTTGCAGCCGTCCGCGTGGCGACGGGGGGGGCCGGCGCCTTTCCGGTGATCGGCGGCTTCATCAAGGCCTTTCTGCGCGGCAGCATCGACGTGACCGGCGACACGCTGCTGCGTTTCTACGCGTTCCACGTGGCGATTCTGCCGATCGTGACGCTCGCGCTGATCGGCCTGCACATCCTGCTCGTCCAGTTCCACGGGATGAGCGTTCCGCTGTCGCTGGAGGGCGAAAAGCGGCGGGACATTCCTTTCTTCCCCAATGTTTTCCTGAAAGACCTGATGATCTGGCTGGTCGTTTTGGGGGCGGTCGTGACCCTCGCGGTGTTGCTGCCGCCGGAGATCGGTGTGCAGGCCGACCCGCTGGCCCCGCCGCCTGAGAATATCAAGCCCGAATGGTATTTCCTGTTCATGCTGGAAACGCTGAAGCTCTTCCCCGGGACAATTCTGGGGTTCAACGGGGAAACGATCGCCATTCTGTGCGTTACGGCGGGGATCCTGTTTTTCTTCCTGATCCCCTTCCTGGACCGGAAGTCGAGCCGGGGAGAAAAAAGCCCGCTGTTCACCTGGATCGGCGTCATCTATATCGTCTACTTCCTGGTCATGACGGCGATGGGCTTTCTGAGTTAGGAGTTCCCATGCAAGCGTTAGGAGCCTTTGAAAAGATCATAAGATTATCCCTGCGACGCCTTGCAGGGCCCGTCGTCACGGCCCTCTTCACGCTGGCCTACGCCGTCCCTTGCCTCGCGGCGGAGCCGGTCGCGGTCTTTCCGGGGGTGCCCTACGACGGCTATATTGTTTACGAGAGTCTGGCCGTCTTTTGGATCGTCCTTGTCGCGCTGATCGTCGTGATCCGCATGAAGCTTCGCGAAATCGAGCGGACTCAGCAACTGGGCGCGGCTGAAGAAGATCCGAACGCCCCCCTCCTTCCATAGCGCCTCAGGCGATTCTCGCGCCATTGCGCCCATGCGGGCGCAGTCCCGTAAAAAGACGAAAACCGTCCCGGCTCGAGTTCCAAGATCAGACGGCTTTAATTTTGTGCGGGAATCTCGAAAGGAACGGCCCCTTCCCGGATCGGCGGAACGATCGGGGGCTGTCCGGTCCTCTGAAAGATCCGACGCCCTTCCTCAGACAGCAGCAGCTTGACAAAACCGATACCGGCGGCTTTGTTCTCGGCGGTGCCCGGGAGGGTCACCGCGTTTCGGATCTGTTCGCTCAGGTTCACCTTTGCCGGGAAATCGATCCTATCCGCGTCATCGGCAACGGTCACTGCGGCCGACAGGTATACGATGCCCGCGTTGGCCCTGCCGCTTTTGACTGCGTTCAAAACGTCGGGAATGGTGTTTTCCTTGACGGCCTTGTCGATGATTCCCTGGGCCCATTCCGGCCTTCCCTCCGCAGCCGTCGCGCGTTTGATGAATTCAACCGTACGGGTCGTCGCCATATCCTTTTCTCCGGCCACCCTTGCCAAAACAACCCCCTCCCCGGCCAAATCCTTCATCATGCGGATCCCCAGCGGGTTGCCCCTTGGGGTGATGACCACCAGTTCATTGGCGGAGAAGACGACATACCAGGACGCAACGGGCCTGCCATCCAGTTGTTTGCCGAACAGGGATCGGATGACGGCCGGATCGGAGGCTGCGAATACATCGCAGACCGCTCCCCGGAGGATGAGTTCGGCCAATTCTTTGGAACGGCCGGAGGTCAGGTTCACCGTGAGTCCGGTGTTTTTTGCCTCAAAGGCCTTTTTCATTTCGCCCATGGGCCCGGCCAGTGAATCGGCATGCCACGTTTCGATCTTCATTTCCCCTCATTCGGGATTGTCTAATGCGCCAGCTTCCTTAAAATCTTCTCGGCCCTTTGCGTGTTGAAGATGCCGCAGCTGCATGCCTTGCCTATCTCGATCGAACCCTCCCGGACGGTTGTCGCGCCGGCCCGAATGCGCTTGGCGATATCCTCCACCAGATTTGCGGAAATCATGGCATGCCCGCACATGGTGGTCACCTCCAGGACTTCCGGTCGGGGCAGCTTCTCCGTCTTACCCCAAATGCCCCCGGAAAAATCGGCCGAATGGGGCTGAATGCCCGTTTTCCGAAAGGCTTCGGCCAGGGAGCGAAACGGTCCGCTGACCACGACCGACAACCCCAAATCGGCCTTTTTGAGGCTCTTCATGAATTGGGTCACCGTTTCGAGATCCGTAAAAACGCCATGGACAATACTGGTGCTGGTCACGTTGGAAACGATCTCTTTCGCACGACAGGAGAAAATGGTTCCGGTTTTCATGTCGCCGAAATTGATGGCCTTGTGCTTGATGGCCATCCTGAGAAATTCCCGCATTTTCTCTTCGGAGCCCTCTTCATTGATGCCCTTTGCCGCCATGCACAGAAAAACATAGTCCCGATCCAGGCTTTCCGGGGTTCCTCTACGATGCAACGTATGGGTCATTTCGCTTCCTCCTTGAATAACGGCCGTCCCAGACCGATATTGATTTTGCCGTTGATATACAGCGGAACGTTCAGATCCTCCAAGATCCTCTCGCAGGGAGCGGTCCCATCCTCATCCAGTCTGCTGGAAAAGGTCAGGCTAAAAACGGAATCGATCTTCGGGGCCGCCTTTCTCAGCTCTTGAATCACATTGGGGAGATTGCCGATCGGAGAAGTGGTTTCAATCATCGCGGAGCACACCTTTTCATTCAAAATATCGTCATTCAGCTTGCCGGTGGTCTTGTTCGTCATCAGATGGGTGACGGGATTATTGGGCGCAAAGACGACCTTCGCCCGGGCCAGGGCCATGGTCACTTTCTCCACATCGCGAAATCGCACGCCGACGCCGGGGCGTCCCATTTCCGCCGTGACGCCGATAAAGCCTTTGCGGAACTGTCCGGTAACCTCGTTGGTTTTCGATTCTTCCGTGCCCCGACCCGGAACCCGGGTATCCTTATGCACCACCAGGGGGTTGGAAAATGCAGACCTCACCGAACGGGGCCATGGATGCGCTTCCTCCACAAGGGCGTCGACCGGGCAGACATTCGCCCTGAAACAGACGCCGCACTCGGCGCATTCATCCGGGTCGATCTGAACCGTCCTCGCCTTTCCATCCGATGCAATGGCATTCATCGGGCAATAGGGCACGCAGAGGGCGCACCCCGTGCAGGCCTCCTCGCAGGGGGAAGTGCAAACCCGCCCGAGGACGCCGGGGAACGGCACTTTCTCCCGGATGACCGCCAACGCATCGGCATACTTCCCCTCACGAATGAGATGAACGTAAAGCGGCACATTGATCCCGGCGGGACAGGCATAACGGCAACGGGAAGTGATTCCCCCGCCACATTGCAGGCATCGGCCGCTTTCCTCAACCGCGTCCGCCGCGGTGAGCCCAAGCTGCGTCTCTTCAAATCGATCCGTTCTCCGATCCCGGGGAAGGCCGGGCATGGAAACACGCCCCCTGTCGGAGAAATGGTCCACAACGGGAGTCAGGACCCGGCGAACCCTGGTCAGTTTCTCGTCAATGATTCCGCTGCCGCCCAGATGCCTGTCGATGGAAACGGCGGCTTTTCTGCCGGCAGCGATGGCCGCAATCACCGTGGCCGGTCCGGTGACCAGGTCACCGCCGGCCCAGACGCCTTCCCGATGGGTTGCCAGCGTATGGGCATCGACCGGAACGGTATGATCCGGATTGGTTTTCAACGAATACCTTTTGGGGACATCCGGCGTTTGGCCGATGGAAACGATGACATTGTCGTATTCGGCGGAAAACTCGCTCCCCTGAACCGGCGCCGGACGCCGGCGTCCGCTTTCGTCCGCGCGGCCGAGCTTCATCCGGACACAGGTGATCCGGATTTTTCCGCCACGCCTGCGCATCCGAACGGGGCCGGAGAGAAATTGCATCTCGACGCCTTCCTCCATCGCCGCCTTGATCTCTTCATCACCGGCCGGCATTTCGGTTCGGCTGCGGCGGTAGATGATCCGGACCTGTTTCGCTCCAAGGCGAAGCGCCGCACGCGCGCTATCCACGGCCGTATTTCCGCCGCCGACGACCGCAACCTTTTCACCGACCTTCACTTTGACACCCAAATTGGTTCGCTTCAGAAAAGCGATGCCGTCGATGACGCGGGGATCCTCTTCGCCCGGCACCCCGAGTTTCATGCCGCGCTGCGCGCCCAATGCGAGGAAGACGGCATCGTATCCCTGCTGAAAGAGGCTATCCACGGAGAAAATCCTGGAATTCAGCCGAAGTTCGACCCCGGCATCCCGAATCTCTTCAATTTCCGCGTCCAAGACATCCTTCGGCAGGCGGTAATCGGGAATACCGAACCGCATCATCCCTCCCGCCCGGCTCAGCGCCTCAAAGACGGTCACGGAATGCCCCCTTTTCGCCAGGTAGTACCCTGCCGTGAGGCCGGCAGGACCGGAACCGACAATGGCAACCTTCTTCCCGGTCGGCGGCAGCTTTTTGGAGAACCGTTTCCATTTCCCCGTATCGCGGTCGGCGACGAAACGCTTCAACGACCGGATCGCTATAGGCTCTTTGAGTTTCCGGCTCAGACAACTCTCCTCGTTAATCTTCATTTCTCATCCCTCGCATGAACGATCGTTTCAAAATGTTCCTTCCTCCCTCCGGCCCATTTGTTCTCATCGAGAGTTTTAATCTCTTGAAAGGTCCTTCGATTCTTGCACGCGGGAGCCCTCATCGGGAGTTACCGCTTCGGGGCGTGCAACCAACCTTCGGTCAGCATCTTTTGCAGCAGCGCCTCGGCGCGAACGGGGTTGAACGCGCCGCACATGCAGCACTTCGCCATCATCCGGGCGGCCCGTTTCGGCGTCAGTCGGCGCAGGCGGACCTGCTCGATCATCCTGCGGATCAGACCGAATGAAACCATGCCGTGGCCGCACATGGTGTTGAACTCCAGAATCTCCCGTTCGGGCAGCCGGTCCTTCGCCCCCCAGATCCCCAGGGAATGCTCGGCGCTGTGGCGGGAGATGCCCGCCTTTCGGCAGCATTCCCGCACCTCGTCCATCAGGCCGCTGATGTTGACGCAGAGCCCCAAATCGGCTCGGATCAGATCTTCGAGGACGCGGCCCAGGCTCTCCAGGTCCGTGAAGACGGCGGCTCCGACCGTCCCGTCCCCCTGTTTGGCGATCAGCTCGTCCATTTTCAGATCGTCCTGATGCATGCTGCCCAGCTTCACGTCCCCCATGTTCACGGGGCGGTGTTTCAGACAGATCCGCATGAACTCCCGGATTTTCTCGGCCGATCCCTCACGGTTGATCCCCTTGGCCGTGTGGACGAAGATCGTATAGTCCCGGCGGAGATCCTCCACGAGCCCCTGCCGGTGCAACGTGTTGGTCATGACGCCGCCTCCCTGAACAGCGGCCGCCCCAGCCCCAGATTCGTCTTGCCGTTGGGCGACAGCTTGTAGCCCGCCCCGGCGACCACCGCCTCATGGGGAATCGTGCCGTCCGCCGGACAGCGGGAGGCCACCCCGACGCTCAGCACCGTATCGATCTGCTTCTGGACCTCTTCGAGGACGGCCAGAAAGGCGGGGACCTTGTCCAGCTCCGTCTTGAACTCGATGATCGCCGAGAGGACCTTCTCGTTCATGATGTCCGGCCGCATCCGGCCCGTCCGGGTGTCCGTCATCAGCAGCGTCACGGGGTTCAACTCCTCAAAATGGGGCCGCAGCGGCGCCAGCGCCATGGCCACCTTCTCCACATCCCGGAACCAGGCCCCGGTTCCCGGACGGCCGACCTCCACGACCAGACCCGCCTCGCCGCTGCGGAGCCTTCCGGTCACGTCGTTGCTCTTGATCTCGTCGGTCCCCCGGCCCGGCACCCCCGTCCCGGGGTGAACGACCGTGGGGTTGCTGAACTGGGCGCGCAGCAGCCGCGGCATCGTCAGATCGGGCGGGGTGAGTGCCCCGGTGGGGCAGAGGTCCGCATCGGCCAGGTAGCCCAGCTTCAGCACGCCGAGCACCTTGCGGACGGCGCGGACGAACCAGGGGCGATACCCCTCGTTCACCAGAACCCGGTGACAGGTGCCGCACTCCACGCATTCGTCCTGATTGACGACCGACCGGCCGTCATCGCCGAGGGAGATCACCCCCATCGTGCAGACGACGTGACAGTTGCCGCATCCGACGCATTTCTCTTTGTCGATTTCCATGGAATCCTTTTCCCGATGTGCCTCCTCCGCCCGGAAGGAGCCGCCTGCCCGCCGTCGTCTGCGACGATGGCGGTATGTCAGTCCGCTGTGTGAAACGGACCTGTTCCGGCCGGATTTCTCGGCGGGATCCGGTCGCCGAGACTGCGACAGGCCCCGCCGGGACCGGCTTTACAGACCGGACAGGGCCCCCTCCGGTCGGCGGGGGCCCTGCCTTTTGTTCCGAAACATCCGCGCGAGGCTATTCCGCATCCTCCATGGATGCCTTGCCCTTCTTGATGAATACGCTGTAGAGATTCCAGAGCACCGAGGCGACCGCGATAAACAGAATCGTCCCGGCGATGGGCCTAAGCAGGAATGGCCCCAGCGCGTAGTCGGTCATGAACAGCCCCTTGCGCAGCGACACCTCCGTCAGGGGTCCCAGGACCAGGCCGATGATCAGAGGCGCGATGGGGTATTTGAACTTCTTGAAGAAGTAGCCCAGCAGGCCGCAGGCGAACATGATCCAGATGTCCGCCACGTCGTTGCGGATCCCGAACGAGCCGATCGCCGCGAAGACGAAGACGACGGGCCCGAGGATCGAGTAGCGGACCTTCCGGAAGTTGGCGAAAAGCTTGGCCACCAGAAGACCCGCGAAGAGCATGATGATGTTCGCGAGGTACATGGCGATGAAGATGACGTACATCAGCTTCGGCTGGTTCAGAAAGAGCATCGGCCCCGGCTGGAGGCCGTGGACGAGGAAGCCGCCGATGATGACCGCCGTCGTCGCGCTGCCCGGGATGCCCAGCGTCAGCAGCGGGACCATCGCCCCGCCGGTGGCGGCGTTGTTGGCCGTCTCGGGGCCGGAGATCCCCTCGGGGACGCCCGTTCCGAACTTCTCGGGGTGCTTGGACCAGCGGACCGCCTCGGAGTAGCCGATGAAGGCCGCCGTCGTGGCGCCGACGCCGGGAAGGATTCCGATCGCCGTCCCGATGACGGCGGAGCGGACGATCGTCCACTTCAGGCGGAGAAGCTCTTTCACCTTCGGCAGCTTCGTCGATACCTTGATATTCAGGTGTTCGCCGCTGAGCCCCTTCCCCTCTTCCGCCTTCGCGAGGATCTCGCCGATGGCGAACGCGCCGATGATCGCGGGGATGAAGTTGATCCCGCCCATCAGTGCCTTCGTGCCGAAGGTGAAGCGTTCGTCGGCGGTCAGCTCGTCGATCCCGATGGTGGCCAGCAACAGGCCGATGAGACCGGCGATGAAGGCCCTGGCCATCTGTGCCCCACCCAGAGACGCGATCAATGTCAGGGCCGCCACGGCCAGCGCGAAATACTCCGGCTGGGAGAAGGTGAGCCCCACCTTGGCCAACTGCGGGGAGACGAGGTTCATCACCAGGACGCTGAAGAGGCCGCCGATCACGGAAGACATGATCGCATAGCCCAGCGCCTCGCCCGCCATGCCCTTCTGGGCCATGGGGTAGCCGTCAAAGCCCGTCGCCGCCGCCTCCGGCGCCCCGGGGACGTTGAACAGGATGGCGGAAATCGATCCTCCGAAGGTCCCGCCGCAGTAGACGGCCGCCAGCAGGGCCAGTCCGTTCTCCGCGGACATCGCGAAGGTGAACGGGATCAGCAGCGCCGTTCCCATGGTGGAATTGAGGCCCGGGATCGCCCCCAGGACCGTCCCCAGCATGACGCCGAGGATGATGAAGATCAGCGTCATGGGCTGGAAAACAACCTGCATTGCGCTCAACCAGATATCCATCTCGTCTCACCTCCCATCAGTAGAAGAGCAGGCTGAACTGCCTGAACAGCCACTCCCCCCGCGGGAGGGGAACGTACATGGCCTTGGTGAAGAGGACGACGATGATCGCCGTCATGCCGATCGAAACGCCGACGATCCACCCCTTGCTCTTCTCGCCCAGCAGGAGCATGAAGGCCATCATGAACGGCGGGGTGCTCAAGATAAAGCCGGTGAGCGGCAGAAGCAGGAAATAGGCGACGCTCAAGCCGATGGCGGCGAAGAACCGGACCTTTCCCCTATCCAGCGTGAGGAGCTTTTCCCCCCAGGCCTTCTCCCGGGCGATCCTGCGGATCGTTCCGACGGAAACGATGGCGCTGCACAGAAGCAGGGCCCCCAGCAGAACCCGGGGCCAGAAGGTGGGCCCCACCTTGGCGCCCGCGAGGGCCGAGCCCTGCTCGAATCCAAAGGTCACCCACAGCAGCAGCAGGGCGCCGATGAAGATCAGGATACTGAATACCAAATCACCTTTCAGCACGGTATGACTCCTTGCTTGGCACCGTGCCCGCGGGGCCGGTGCGTCGATTCAACGGGGACCCCCTCCAAGAGGGGGGGAGGGGCGGCGGCAAACCGCCCCTCCCGATGGG
>ERZ1649853.947-NODE-947-length-11568-cov-6.751325_pt1 | contig 11568 bp, 7 predicted proteins | sample MGYA00575353_ERZ1649853 | MGnify/ENA primary metagenome ERZ1649853 (study PRJEB40853, sample SAMN11349654) | freshwater sediment metagenome | isolation source: river sediment | host: Sediment | place: India: Okhla Barrage, New Delhi | collected 2017-02-21 ...
CAACAAAGCCACGCCACAGGCAGCGACCATTGCTACCACCGCGCCGCCCGTCGCCAGCCTCCCCTCGGCGACGCCACCTCCCAGCGCTGCGCCGACCCTGACGACCCCCGCCACCGCCACGAGCACCAGCGCCCCAACCCAGGCGCCCTCCCCCACACCGACATCTCATTTGCCGGCTACATTGGCGCCTTCTACGCCTGAGTTTCAGCTCTCGGAATATCGCCTGGCGCCGTGGGAGGAAAGCGATAGCCTGGCTCTAGCGGAACAAGCCCGAGCCTGGGGTTTGGAATATCAGGCTTTCTCATCCCTGGGAAATAATAACCGTCCGGCGTCGCTGTTCGCAGCCGAGCGCCTGGTGCGTTTCCCCGGCTCGCCAGGCTGGGAACAGGCAGCCTGGGAAGTGGCTGGCTCTGATCCAAGGTATCTTTCCCTGCCAGGGATGCGTACGGACGAGGATCTCTTCATGTATCTGGTCGAGCGGCAGATCAATGAAAAAGGCATGAAGATCGACGAATTAAAAGCCATTTTGGGAAAATATGAGCTGGTCATGGCTCAATCCATGCAAGTGAGCAATCTCTTCGGGAGTGGGGAGGACAGCACGGTTTTCGAGGTTCACAATGCGTATTGGAGTGCGGTCTATGCTATTCATCAGGTAGATGGTAATTTCCGCCTGGAAAAGATGATGGATTGGACAGCCATCCATACGCCGGATTTCAGCCAGTCATTCTCGTTGGTAGAAATTGGTGATGCCAATGGGGATGGGAACGTTGAGCTTGGCATCCTGAGTGCAACGGACTGGGGCGGGATGTTGGCGCCTTATCAAGCCAGCAGCCTGGGCATCTACGCATGGAGTCCGGGCGAGAATCGCTTCATCTCCCAGAACATCGAGTTATTCGCCCAATACTGCAATGAGGGACCGTGCGATAGTAAATGGGAGTTTAGCGCTCCCGACGAATCTGGCAATCGCTCTCTGGTGGTCAGTGATTATCGATTTACCCGCCAGTTTGTGCCGGCTGATCTCGCAGGCATAAGCCAGTTGACATGCGCGCCTTTGGAAAGGCAACGCACCTACAAGTGGGACGGGGCAAAATACGCTTTAACGAATGAGACGCTTGTATCGCCACCCTCAGAGCCAGCGAAGTGCCGGGTGGATTGGGCGCTCGCAGCCGGATACACCAGCGATGAAGCCATGCAGATCCTTGCTGCGGCGCTGAGTGATTGGCCGGCGGAGCTCGACGATGACTGGGGGCCGGCGACACGCGACTACGTGCGCCTGCAAACCGGCGCCTGGTATGAGCTGCGCGGCCAGGGGGATGCCGCGCTGGAAACCTTGGAAGTGCTGTCTGGCAAACCAACCGACCCGAATTACCCGCTGTTCGCCGAGCTGGCTACCGCTTATTTACAACGGCGCAGCAAGGATGGCCCATTTGGGGGGCTGCTCGCCCTCGATCGGCTATGGAGGGTCGCCATTCAAGACCTGCCGGAAGCTGATCCTATCGCCGACCTGAATAAACTCCGCCAGCGCTGGGGGTTTGTTCCCGACCGCTGGTTCCGCGGCATCGGGATGTTTTTTGACCTGGATGATGCGGTGCGCGTCTCCTTATCAGCGCTGACCATCACAAGAAGCGGTCAGCTATCAGCCATGCTGTATCGAGCAGGGTTTATGTATCTTGAAGTACAAACCGGTGACATCAATGGAGATGAGCAGGACGATAGCCTGGTCTTACGGGCAGACCCTGACCAGCCTGATATGATCACCGTATACTATTTCCTGACCAGTCCATCTTCGATGGTCTTGCAAAATTCTGAATTGAAGGCGTTCAAACCAGCCGAGCTGACCTGGGAAACCTTCCGCCCGGCTCCGGACGCGCCCTTGATCACGGTCGTCAAGCTCAATGATCATTTGGAAGCATTTCTTATAAGCCAGGATAATCAAAAGGTTGATTTGTTGGTGGAAGACGAGGTGCGCAGTTTCGCTACCACAAATGGATTGAGCGTGACGTTTGAATACCCGGACGGCTCGCAGGTCGACAAAACATATCGTTGGGATGCACAATCATCCAGCCTGGTCTCGCAGGTTGACGATGCTTTCCAGGCAGCGGAAAAAGAAGCCAGGCGCCTGTTGTTCGATGAGCAAGATTTCCCAGGCACGATCGCATTCATCGAACAATTCTTGCAAGCCGCGCCCCCCGAGCCACGCACAAGCGTATGCGTGCAGGATGTGTGTGAGTACAGCCCCCTGTGGTATCGCCCGTCGCTGCAATACCTGCTGGCAGTGGCATATGAATTGAGCGGCCAGCCGGAAAAGGCGGTCGAAACGTATTACCATGTGTGGCAGGACGAGCCTGACAATATCTTCGGCATGGCGGCAAGCCAAAAGCTGGAAGTGAAATGAAACCAACAACTTATGATCTCACCGATCGATCAAACCTCTCCCTCCACGCCCAAAGCGCTGAGGCAGTAGAATGGCAAGGTCACCCCGCGCTCAAGCTGAACGGGCTGGCAATCTTACCGTCTGTCACGCAGCGCCAGGGGAGGGTGGAAGTCTGGATCGGGGCGCAGGCCGCCTGTTACCCGGGCATCGCCTTCCGCGTGCAAGATGAGTACAACTACGAGCTGGCCTATGCCCAGCCGCACACCAGCGGGATGTGGGACGCCTTGCAGTACGACCCGGTGATCAACGGCACCAACACCTGGCAGCTCTACCACGGCTTGCCCTACCAGAAGGCGGTGGAAGTGCCCACGGGTCGCTGGTTCAAGCTGCGCGTGGATTACAGGGGGCGGCGAGTAGCCATCTCGCTGGACGGGGGGGCGCCACTCGTGGTGGAGAGGCTGGCGTACCCTGACCAGGCAGGCGGCGTGGGCGTCTGGACCTACCTGCCGGCTTACTTCCGCGATCTGAAGGTCTCGCCCGTGGCGGAGATGCCCGAAGTGCAGGGCGTGCGTGTGCGCCAGCCGCAGGGCGTGCTGAAGGGCTGGTCTGCAGACGGTGTGGGCGAGCTCACCTGCGAGCCGGGAGGTTACGTGAACCTCAATCGTTATTTTCCGGTGGAAGCCAGCCAGTGCACACTGCGCAAACGCTTCAGCACCGGGCGCACCAGAAAACTTACCTTCTCCTTCGGCTTCAGTGACGAGTTGACGCTCTCTCTAGACGGCAGGGAGCTGTACCACGGCGAGCACCTGTGGAAAAACGTGCCGGAGTGGAAGGAGAGGGGCTACGTGGACGTGCATCATGCGCAGGTGACGCGGGAGGTGGAGATGGGGGAGCATGAACTGGTGGCGCTGCTGAAGAAAAAGGAGTACTTTGGGTGGGGGTTGATCTTGAGGATGGGGTAGGACGATTGCACCACTATACCTTATAATACATTGAAACTTTGTGATAAAACATGGAATCATAACCAGAATCTACTCATAGACAATCCATGCCTCCTGAATTGATAACCATGCATAAGATATGCAAATCCTTCCCCGGAGTTCAGGCTCTGGTAGATGTGGATTTTAATATAAAGCCTGGGGAGGTGCATGCTTTGCTGGGAGAGAATGGCGCTGGAAAATCGACCCTGATTAAGGTATTGAGTGGGGTTTATTCGCCTGACAAGGGAAGCCTTTTATATCAAGGCCAAGAGGTGATTTTCAACAGCCCTGGCGACGCTCAACGATTGGGAATCAGCGTTATTTACCAGGAACCCAATCTGATCCCGGACATGAGTGTAGCAGAAAATATTTACCTGGGCAATGAACCAGGCTTATCATCCTTGCCATCAGTAATCAATGAAAAACAGATGGTTGATCGAACCCTGGCATTACTCGACGACCTAAATCTGGCACTCGATCCTTTCGTACATGTCTCTGAGCTACGTCTATCCGAGCAACAAATGGTCGCTATATGCCGAGCTCTGTGTCACTCAGCTTCTATCATCATCATGGATGAGCCGACAGCTATGCTCGCCCAACCGGAAGTAGCACAGCTATTCAGCGTGATCCGCCGCTTGCGTGCCCGCGGTGTAGGTATTGTGTATGTAACGCATCGACTGGAAGAGGCGCTGCAAATCGGCGATCGAGCGACCATCTTGCGCAATGGTCAGAATATCGCCACACTGGCGATCAATGAGACCACCCAATCCGAGCTGATTCGCCTGATCGTGGGCAGAGGCATTGATGATATCTTTGTCAAGGCGCCGGCATCGATCGGCGAAGAAGCCTTAAGGTTGGACCATATCAGCTCTCCGAATGGTATCAAGAATGTCTCCTTTAGTTTGCATGCTGGCGAGATTGTGGGCATTACTGGTTTAATTGGGGCGGGAGGCACTGATTTATTGCAGATCATCTTTGGCATCGACGAGATCTCGTCCGGTACGCTATTCCTTTATGGTAAACCGGTAAAAATCAACTCTCCCCAGGAAGCCATTGCCCTGGGGATTGGGCTATTGACCGAAGATCGCCAGGAGCAAGGCCTGATCCTTGAAATGAACGCCCAAGAAAATATGACCATCTCCTCCCTCGACGATCTGTCCTTTGGGCAATTCATCGATCATCAGGCAGAGAACAACGTTGGAAAGCACTACGCCCAGCGCTTGAACATCCACACCAGCCACCTCACCAGTAAAGTATTGCATTTATCCGGCGGAACGCAGCAGAAGTTAATCCTGTCGCGCTGGTTAGCCAGCCAGTGCCGTTTGTTATTACTAGATGAACCTACTCGTGGCGTGGATATCGGTTCCCGCCTGGAAGTTTATCAAATGCTGAACGAATTATCCCGCCGGGGCATCGCAATTATCCTGGTCAGTTCCAACATATCTGAGATCCTCAGCCTTTCCGACCGCATTGTGGTCTTGCGAGATGGTCAGGTCATGGATATTCGCTCCCATTCTGAAACCAATGCAGCGAATTTATTGGCATTAGCGCATGGAGGCATGCTACCGTGAAGAGCGGCTTTCTCAACCAGGCATTATCGGTCGTGAGAGCCAGGTGGGCTTCTCTACACCGCCATTGGCCTGATTTCTTGCGTACCAAAAGCTTAGGCGCCATTTTGGGATTGCTGGCGTTGATCCTAATATTTTCGTTCTTTTCAGTCTCCTTCCGGCAAGTAGGTAACTTGATTTTGGTGGCAAAGACGGCTGCCATCACCATTGGTATCGTGGCAGTTGGACAAACTGTCGTGCTCATTTCAGGGGGTATCGATCTCTCCTTTAGCTCGATCATCTCAATCACTGGTTTGATCACTGCCTGGCTGATGAAGTTTGTCCTGGGTCCTATCCCACCAATGGAAGGCAATTGGTGCTATATCGCCATTGCGATCGGCTGGCTGTGTGGGTTATTGATTGGGGCTGCACAGGGTTGGTTGATCTCGCATTTTCAGATGCCGGCTTTCATTTTTACCCTGGGCACGATGGTCGGACTGCGCGGACTGGCGGTAGCCATCTCTAATAGTGCGCCGATCAATGCTTTGCCAGATGAATTCAAATGGTTTTCAGATGGCCGCCTCGGTATCATTCCTGCGCCAGTTTTGATCATGCTGATCGTGTATGTGACCACGGCCTATCTCTTGCGCAATACCAAGATGGGGCGTTATTGTTACGCCATCGGCGGTAACGAAACCGCTGCACGCCTGGCCGGTGTTTCCATTGACCGCTACCGCACATTGTTTTATGCCTACAGCGGCTTTCTGGCAGCTTTGACTGGCACGATCCTTATCTCATATATCGATGCAGCCTGGTATACCAATGGCGATGGTTTCCAGTTCAGCTCGGTGGCTGCGGTGATCATTGGAGGCACCAGTCTGACCGGCGGCGTGGGTGGCATCTGGGGTACCCTGATCGGCGCTTTTATCCTGGCAATCATTCCCAGCGGTATGGTGATGCTGGAGGCGCCCCCCTGGTGGCGCGATGTAGTCACCGGAGCTGTAATCGTATTGGCAGTTTTCATCGATGTCAATCGCCAGCGCTCACGAAAAAAGGCTCTCCAGGCCGAAGCGATTCAACTCACCCCAAGTGGGCACTATCTCTATGAGCTACTCGGGGAGCTTTCTAAACACATCGAGAAATATATTGGTGCGTCCTTATGTCGCATTTATTTAGTGGATCGTGAAACCAGCGAGCTGGTGCCGCAAGATATCATCAACTCTGAGAACAACCCTCTGCAAATTTCAGCTCTGCCCGGGAAAAGCAAGATCGCGCTGGAAGCCAAAGAGAATGGTGACATTATCCTGATTCAGGATTTGACTCGCTCTGGCTATCAAAATGTAGTACCCATGCGCTTCGATGTGCAATGCGCCATGGCGTTACCGCTCATTAACCACGATCACTGCATCGGCGTCATTGAACTGCAAAGTCCAGGCATGGCTGTCTTCAAGGATTCGACAGCAGAAACTCTGAAAACGATCCTCACCCCCTTGATCGTGCCCCTTGAAGATGCCTGGTTATTCGAGAGCGGTTGGCTTGTGCGCCAGGTCCGTGACGGATTACGTCATTTGTGGGACGATCTGTACATGGGGCGCATACCCCTGGCGGATTGGGCATTGGCTGAACAAACTCCTCGCCGGGATCGTACGACAGGCGCGCGCGGCGAATCGTTGCGTGAGATGATAGTTCACAATATCGAGGGCTTAAAATCCTATGAGCTGCATGGCGCTTCACAAGGAGCGCGTTGCTACAATATCCTGAATTTGACATATGTTCAAGAAATGGCGATCGACCAGATCATTCGTGTCATGAACATCAGCCGCAGGCAATATTTCTATGACTTGAAAGACTCGATCGAAATATTGACTGACCGTCTCATCCGTGAGCATAGCCAGGTAGTAAAAAATCCTACAGACGCATCCCAAAAGGCAGTGCAAAGCCCCACGCATTCGACAAAATCATCCAATCCAGGATAAGTTATAGAGAATGAGATACCGTTTTCAGACCCTCATGATCCTCCTGATCCTTAGCATGCTGTTATCCGGCTGCGTGACAGGGGCTTCCCAGGCTCCGCTTGATGACACCTCTCAACCAGGAGCAGGCACAAGCATTCGCGTGGCGATCGTTCCGCCTGGCTTTACCAGCCCTTTTCACGTCGCTCTCAAAGATGGCGCCGTCCAGGCAGCAGAACAATTGGGGTGGAAGATCGATATCGTAGCTGCCGAAAACGAAAGCGATTTTGCCGGACAGGTGGCTGTGGTGGAGCAGGAGCTGCAAAAAGGTATCTCTGCCATTTCTATCAACCCCATTGATGCAAGGGCGATCGTAACTGCGGTTCGCGAAGCCAACAAAGCCAATATCCCTGTTTTTATGCACAACTTAATTACTCCGGTTAATGAGGGAATCGTCCAAGAATACATTGGTTATGACCAATGGAACGGAGCTGCCAAGCTGGCTCAATATACATGCGACCTGCTCGATGGGCAAGGGAATGTATATATTCTCACGGGTATTCCCGGATTTCACACAAACCGGCGCACCCAGGGTTTTACGTGGGGACTGCAACAAACCTGCCCGGGTGTCAAAGTTATTGGTGAGCAAACCGCTGAATGGGATCGCACCAAGGCGATCGAAGTAGCCACGGCAGCTCTCCAGCAACACCCGGAGATCAATGTTTTTTATGGAAATTCGGATGAGATGGGAATCGGAGCATGCATCGCAGCGATCAAGCTCGGGCGCAAGGTTAATCAAGATATTTGGTGCCTGGCTGTCGACGGTAATTCCGTCACCCTTGATCTCATCAAAAATGGCGAAATGACGGCAACGTTGGGGGTCTATCCTGACCGCATTGGGGCAATGGTCATCCAGCAGATGCAGAAATACCTGGCTGGGGAATCAATCCCCTATATCCTGGAAACCCCCTCCATTGTGGTAGACCAGGAGAACGTGGATGACTACAAAGCTGGAAATACCTGGACCGAACCCGTGGCTGGTGATCCGGAAGTGGATAATGGTTTGCCAACCGGGAAATAAGTGAACCGGCGTCCCAAGAAATCCTTGAGACGCCGGCGGAAAGAGGAGAGGAGCCTACGCGTTTAACGGATGCCCTGCTCAATCAGAGGGGCAATATCTTTAATGTTCTGGGGGGTGACAGTTCCAACACCCGTGTTAATATGCAGACCAGGGATCAGATACGTCTTAGTGAAGTAAATTTGCTGCACGGGATAGTACCCCTGTAAGTAGAGCACCTGATCGAAACTGGCACTGATATAACCCTTCTGGATACCGTCAATGGTGGCGGGGGATAGGTCGATACCGCCAAGAATGATGTCACCGGGTTTCTTGCCTGCGGCTTCCAGTACTTTCGGTAACATCGAGGTGATGTTGCCATGCTGTGTCCCAATTGCCTTCAGATTTGGGTGTGCCTGGATGTAAGCGGTCAAGACCGGGATCGCCAGGGAAGCATCTTTGTCGATATCATCGGTCACGTCCAGCTTCTCCACTTTCAGGCCAGCCGCTTCGAGAGCATCGAACACGCCCTGTGAGCTCTTGCTGCGGCCTTCCTGGTGCCAAATGTCATAGACGAGAGCTTCATCACCGGATTTCAACCCGGCTGTTACCATGGCCTGACCAGTGAGGTAACCACCCGCATATAGATCAGCGCCGGCATAGCCGAAACCCTTGGTTTGGTATTTGGTCTCGATATTCGGCAAGGGGTTGTTCCCGCTCGTTACGACAATTCCCAGACTCTCAGCTTGATCCACCAATGGGCCCATTGCATCTTCCCCAGGATGACCCATGATGACAATGCCATCCGGTTTGGCAGCAATCGCTTCCTTGAATTGATCGATCATCTTCTGGGAATCCCAGCCAGAATATTGTTCAACCAACTTGATCCCTAATGCGGCTGCAGCTGCCTTTGCCCCATTGGTGCGAGCCAGGGTGGAAGGATCGCCTTGATTTCCACCCATCTGCATATAGACAACCAATTGCTTGCCGCTACTCGATGCCTGTGCTGCCGGTGCTTGCGTGGGGGAGGCAGGTTGAGCCGTCGGGGTGGTGCCACATGCAGCCAGTATGGTAGCAGCGATGATTACAAATGTTAACAGCTTGAAAATCTTCATATTCTACTCCTTGGTTAATCATTCATTTTGATGGACAGGTTTACACGATATGGCAATGAAACGATTGATTCAAAATCGATATTAGCCTTCCTCCTTTCCATTTCGATGAGAGGCATCGTCTGTTTTTGTCTGCCCTCCAGGCTTAGGGGCGGTCAGAGATATCTGTGTACGGATTGGCAGGCCCCAATGCTGTAAACGCTCAGTAATTCCTTTCAAGCGACCCTCACCGATTGAGACATTGATAATAATCGCAGCTGCCATGATCAATCCCATGACGGATTGCACCCAATAACTGGTTATACCAGTGGCGACCACCCCCGCCTGCAAGGAATTGATAATATAGGATCCGAAGAATGTCCCAACAATGCTGCCCTTCCCACCAGAGATCAGCGTGCCACCGATGAACACGGCTGCCATCACGGGCAACATAAATCCCGATCCCTGATTAGGGAAAAACACGTTAATCTCGATCGTCAGCAACAGCCCCGCAAAAGCAGCCACTACGCCCATCAGGGTGAACAGCCGGATCTTCGTTGCTTCTACATCAATCCCCATGACCCGCGCCACAACGGGACTATCGCCAATGAACATAATGGATTCACCAAAAGTGTGCCGGTTCAGAATGAACCAGAATAAAACCGTGAGTCCCAAAGCCCAAACAGCCTGGGCGGGGATGATGCCGAAGATACGGCCCGTCAAGAGGGTATGCACGGCGGTTGATTCGACTTCTTTGAGATTCAATTGCAGTCCACCCGCCAGCAGAATTGTCATGCCGTACCAGAAGAACTGAGCTGCAAGGGTTGCCATAATGGAGGGTACGCCGGCTTTGGCGACCATCAGGCCGTTAAGATAGCCGACCAAAGCGCCAGCTGCCAATGCGGCAAGCACACCTAGCCAGGGAGCCCATGCGCCGGGGATGTTCTTAAACACCCACGAGAAAGCAAATCCAGAAAGCGCAACGACTGCCGGAAAGCTTAGATCGATCTCGCCAGCAGTGATCACCAGGGTTAACCCTAACCCAAGCACCAATAGGGGCGGCACGGTCTGTAAGAAAGACATGTAGATCAACGGATGGGTAAATACACTCGGAGCGGTGATCAAGAAGGCGCCATACAACAGGACCAGTACCGCCATGACGGGAAGTCCTTCTATTTTGGCGAGAAATGCGAGCAGAGAGCGAGACGATTTCATGATCTTATCCGTTGTCCTTTAATCCATGGGCATATTCCAGCAGGAAGTCATCCAGGCCTTTCAAGCTGATCTCAGTCTTTACAATGCTTTTGACAATCTCACCGCGATCAATAATGATGAACCGGTCGGATATTTCATAAACATCTTGGATATCGTGAGAGATATATACGCAGGCCTTACCAGCCTCCTTAATCTTGTGGACAAAATTGAGCACCTTGCGTACTTCTTTAAGCGAGAGCGCCACCGTTGGCTCATCCAGGATGATTAACTCGGCCTGAAAGTGCATCGCGCGCCCAATTGCGACCCCCTGCCGCTCCCCGCCCGATAACTGGCTCACTTTGGATTCTACGGTGATCCCCTTGCCGCGGAAGCCAATGGTATGGATCATAATCTCGTCGGCAATGGCTTTTTCTTTCTTTATGTCAATAAAACCAAGGGAATTGGTAATCTGACGACCGATAAAGAAATTTCGCCAGAGGCACTGCTTTTCACCCAGTGACTTGTCCTGATAAACCGTCTCGATTCCGAGATCGTGAGCCTTACGAACATTGTAATTCTTGAAGTCCACCTTGCGCCCAGCGATGAACATGTCCCCACGGGTGGGGGAATATACACCTGTTAGAATTTTTACCAGGGTTGACTTACCGGCCCCATTATCTCCCAGCAATCCAACAATCTCGTTCTTTCCAACACTGATGTTGATATCCCTTAATGCGCAGACAACACCGAAATATTTTTCGATATTGACCATTTTTATTGCAGTTTGCTGATATGCCTCTTCGGCCACGTCCAAACCTCCGGAGATCAGAAATGTGAATCTACAATTGCTTGCGCATATCATAGATTATTAATTAAGGTGGGGCAATCATCCTTATGCAATGAGTATGCACTGCCTGTGCAGAGTCTGTGCATCATAGTGCAATCAGAGTGCAAACTCTCATAACACCTCCCGAGAGGGGGAACGTAGGGGACAAAAATCACTTGGCAGGCACATTAAACCAAGATAAAATTGCTTGGCTTTTTATACCCAAATCCCAAAAACTGGAGGTATCAATGCACATCCGTAAGACATTTGTTTTGATGGCAGCCATCCTGCTGTTAGCCGCCGGGTTATTCCTGGTGGACCAGAACAGCCAGGCAATCGCCTCGCCATCCGCCGCAGTGTCCACCAAGCTGGACGCCGCGGCGTCGTCGGGCGTCTGCAATGTTGGGACGACCACCACAGGCTACTCGTTCGAGACCGCCCAGGCACTGAACGGCAACCCGAACGGTTGGAAGATCGACCCGGTCTTGTTGCAGCGCTTGCAAACGGAAGGGCAGCAAGGCTTCTACGTCATCCTGACCGAGCAGGC
>ERZ1649853.948-NODE-948-length-11553-cov-5.716385_pt1 | contig 11553 bp, 11 predicted proteins | sample MGYA00575353_ERZ1649853 | MGnify/ENA primary metagenome ERZ1649853 (study PRJEB40853, sample SAMN11349654) | freshwater sediment metagenome | isolation source: river sediment | host: Sediment | place: India: Okhla Barrage, New Delhi | collected 2017-02-21 ...
TTCTCCTACCGGAGAGCCGCGCCCTTCAACGAATGATAGCTGGCTTGTCCCCGCGTCGGCTGCCGTGAAGGTAATTTTGCAGAGCGCGCCCGACCCGCTTGCACCATAGCCATTATTCTCGTTGTTCGCCCAATCAGCGTTGTCCCAGATCACGCGCACCAGACCATCTTCCATTGTATTGTAAATGACTACTGTGGGGTTAAACTGATCCCCCCAGTTAACTGCTGTTATCCCTTCCAGTTCAAGTATATCTGCATCGAAACTCAGGTCGAAACTGGCTACGGCTAGGTAGGTCACTTGAGTGATATTTATATCGACCGTGAAAGTGTTTCCTCGCTGCACCTGGTTTGCCACGCTGATCAACACGTTGGTTGTTGGTGTTTGAGTCGGAGTAGGAGCGATCGTCCGTGTCGGGGTAAGCATCGGCAGTGTTCCTCCACCCCCTCCACCACCACCGCCGGCTGTAGGCGTTGGGGTCGGCTGCGGGGTCGGCGTTGATTCCGGCTGCGTCGCGGTGGGAGTTGCCGTTTGAGTCAGTGAAGGTGTCGGCGAGGAATCAGTAGGCGTAGGCGTTTGCCCCGAAGTTGATGTAGCCGTGGGATGAGAGGTAGCTGCTGGCGTGGCGCCGGAAGCAACGGTAGTGCTAGGTTCAGATGCCGGTGTTGAGGTGGCAGCAATGCTCTGCTGCTGGGTAGATGTAGATGTGGTTGAGTTCCCGGCAAAACCGAACATGATAACGGCAATGTTGATTGCGATTACCACTAGAAAGGCGACAACTACAAATTTTACGTTGCTTTTCATTTAAATGAACCACTATATAGTGAATAGATTCAGAGTATACATGGATGAGACGGTTTGTCAAATAGCGAAATGGCTCCGCATCCCCGATTGTGTGCTATAATCTCAATCGTATGTCTAATATAACCCGACCCGTGAAAAAATCACAGCTTCCAGACGTTAAAAAGAAGGTTTTCTACGGCTGGTGGGTTGTCGCAGGAGCATGGATATCCACATTCGTCTGCTCGGCGGCTTTGAGTTCCTTTAACATCTTCGGGCCCGAGCTGGCCAAACCCATAGCGGAGGGCGGGTTGGGCCAGACCCGCGGTATGCTCTCCATCGGCTACTCCCTGGACATGATAGTGATGGCTATCTTCGGCGTGGCGGCCGGTTTTCTGATAGATCGCATCGGGCTGAAGAAGCTCATGATTATCGGCGCTGTAGTCGCAGGAACCGGGTTCATCCTTTTAAGCCGCATCGATCAGCTGTGGCAATTTTATCTGTTATACGGCATACTAGCACCGGCCGGTGTGGCCTTCGGCCATGTCGTCCCTTCCGTGGCCACGGTACGGCGCTGGTTCATGCGGCGCGCCGCGCTGGCGGTAAGCATAACCCTGAGCGGGTCGGGGTTGGGCGCCGTGATCCTGATACCGATTTTCAGCAGCGTTATTACAAATTACGGGTGGAGCACGGCATATATTGTGATGGGTGGCGTCATGATAGGCGGCATATTCATCGGCAGCATGCTCATGAAGAAAGACCCGGAGTCGCAGGGGCTGCATCCCGACGGCATCGAGCCGGACGCCGTCGAGATAGCATCGAGATCGGATTTCAGCGCCCGCGGTCAGATGTGGTCAGTCAGAGAAGCCTTCAAGACACGCACATGGTGGCTCTTCCTGCTCACGCAGTTCTATTACATGGCCATACTGGCTTTCATCGGACATCTGAAGTTCTGGAGCGAGGATTTGCATGTCTCGCAGGGGATTACCAACGCTCAGTTGAGCATCCTTGTCGGCGCGGCGGTAGCCAGCAGACTTATAGTAGGATTCTTCTCGGATTGGACCATGAGACAGTACGGCGTGAACCGCAAGCCGAGCCTGTATGTCTGTACCATCGTGACGGCAATAGGCTGTCTGGTGGCTATGGGCGTGAACGATGGCAACTCTGCCGGTCTGGTCGCGGTGGCGGTTCTGGTGGGAACAGGCTACGGCATCGGCCTCTCGATATTTCCCACCTACTTCGGCGACCTCTTCGGGGTCAGGAACGTGCCCAAGCTCTGGGGCATTATGTATCTGTGCGGCCCCGGCGTGTTCGGCGCCATCGGCCCTCTGCTTTTCGGCTTTATACGCGACACCAGCGGCTCTTACGACATAGCTTTCCTAATATCAGGGATAATGGGCATCGTCTCGGCCATATGCCTGTTCCTCATCAAGCCACCGCGCAGGGCCGCTATCGAGCCTTCATCTGCTTAATGCGCTCGACGACTAGCGGGAAGCACTCCGCGGCCGGAGCCCTCAGTATCACCTCGCATATCCCGGTGAACAGCGTCTCGTAAGGATTGACCTCGATCAGCTTTGCGCCGCGATGCCTCGCCGTAGAAGGAAAGCCCGCAGCAGGATATATCGTCCCCGACGTGCCGAGGAGTATCATGCAGTCGCATTTGTAAGTCTCCTCCTGACATCGATCGAGAACTCTAGGGGGTATCGGCTCGCCGAACATCACGCCGTCGGTCTTGATGAGTCCGCCACAGGGGCAGTGGGGCGGGAGCACCGTCTTGTAGACATCATTCAGCTCGTACTGCTGGTGGCAGGCTATGCAGCGCAGCTTGAACATGTTGCCGTGTATCTCGGACAGCTTCTTGCTGCCGGCGCGCACATGCAGATTGTCGACATTTTGCGAAATCGTGTGCTTCAGCACGCCGATATTCTCCAGCTCTGTGAGAGCGTAGTGGGCCGGGTTCGGCTTGGCCGCATTTATGGTATCGACGAGGTCTTTCATATAGCCCTGCGGCTTGGTGTATTTCTCCCACCATTCTTTGGGATCGTCAAGGAAACGGCTGAAGCTGCTGCCGTCCGGTTCGCCGTACTTTGTCCATAAGCCTCCCGGCCCGCGAAAGGGCGGTATACCGCTCTCCACACTCATGCCCGCGCCCACGAGCGCGATTACATAATCGGATTTCAGTATCGTCTGCGCCGCGTTGTCTATAGCATCGGTCAAATTTGACATAATATTTCCTCGCTCGATTATATTAAAGATTCAACCCCCTGCCTCCCCCAATCTTGGGGGAATCCAAAAAGAATACGGGACACCCCTAAAACCCCGGCAGGAGATTTTTCTCCTGCACCTCTTTTTTAAAAATACGCGAGTGTTCCCTTCATATCACCTAGCCAGCTCTCAGCTTTAGCAGTTTCTCTCTCAGCTCTTCCATGGCGGGCGCAGATTGTTCAAACACATCTTCCACCCTGTGGAAGTCGAGCAGCTTGATGTTATGGATGTCAGGATGAAGGAAAATGTCCGGCTGGATGAGTTTCATCTTTGCGGCAAGGTTGGCTGTCTGCATGATACGGAAAGAGCCGAGGACGGACTCGATGACGCCGGGCACCTCGCGCTTGCCGGGGGTATGTACGCCGGTGACGTCCACAGCTATAGTCACATCGCATAAATTCATAAGATGTTCGTAGGGCACAACGTTGACCACGCCCCCATCCACCAGCACCCTGCCCCCGATCAACACCGGGGCGAAGACACCGGGGATGGCGGCGCTGGCTTTGACCGCGGGGAGCAGCTCGCCACTCTTGAAGACCACCTCCTCAGCAGTCCAGTAATCGGTCGCTATGATTATCAAGGGGATTTCCAGCTCTTCAAAGGTGCTCTTGATAAACTCGCCGAACAGGCGATTGTAGAACTTATCCGCTTTGATGAGCCCGCCGCGCGCCCGCTCCGGCGAGAGGACGCTGACCAGCTTCATAATCTCCGCCCTTTTATTGATCACATTACCATGTTTGTCATCATTCAATATCACATGCTGTCTGGCGAGCTTCTTTATATCTTTACCGGGAATGCCGGAGGCGTATAGGGCGCCGATGATGGCTCCCATGCTAGTGCCCGCGATGACGCTGGGTTTGCAGCCCATCGAATCTAGTACCTCGAGGACAGAAATGTGCGCCAGCCCGCGCACACCACCGCCGCCCAGAGCCAATCCTATCCTATGCATCCATCTCCTCCTCTTTCAAAATAGAGCTGAGAGGAATCCGTTCGCTATATCCGGACAACCATTCCGTCGTTCACCATGAAGCGCGCCGCGTTCTCCAGGAATCCGGGATCGAAGTAGTCGATATCCGTTGTGGTGACAACCACCTGATTGTACGACGATACAGCCTCCAGAAGCTGATGCCTCCTTGTCGCGTCCAGCTCGGAGAGCACGTCGTCCAGCAATACCACGGGCTCGTCGCTCAGCTTTAAGCTCAGGTATCCAGCCTCGGCCAGCTTCAGTGACAGGGCAACGGTGCGCTGCTGTCCCCTGGAACAATATGTGTTTACATCCCTGCCGTTTATCGTGAACGACATATCGTCGCGGTGCGGGCCGACCACGCTCACGCGCTGCGCTATCTCCCTCTTGCGCGCCTCCTGCAGCCGCTTGCGGAAATCTTCGATTCCAACGCTGGGGAGGTAATTGATTTGCAGATCCTCGCCGGAGCTGATACGGCTGTGGATGGACGGGGCCAGCCTGTTCAGCTCGGCGGCCAGCCGTGTCCGCTGCTCGATGATAACAGCGCCGTGCCGCATCATTTCGCCGTCCCAGAACTCGAGCTGCTGCTCCTCGGCGCGGCGCTCGGCTATGAGCCTGAGCAGATTATTGCGCTGAAGCAGGACTTTACCGTACTGCTGCAGGGCGTACAGGTACTTCGAGTCCACCTGGGAGCTGGCGACGTCAAGGTAGCGCCTGCGTCGCGACGGCGCTCCATATATCAGATCGATGTCGTGCGACGTGAAAAGCACAACCGCCGTCTGTCCCACGACATCGATGACGCGGCGCGGAGCGCCGTTGACCTTAATCTTCTTCTGGAATTGAGGCCCGTCTTTCGACTGCGTCACGACTATGGCGACCTCTACCCTGGTGACGCCGGACCTGGTATCGACCTGGGCCGCGACGCGCGCCGCCGTGATTTCGCTGTCCAGGCAGGCCCAGTTGACCAGCTCTCGGTCCATCGCAGCCCGGTGCGATTTAGCCGTCGCCAGCATATACATCGCTTCCAGTAGGTTCGTCTTTCCCTGGGCATTATCTCCCTGAAACACGATCAGGCCGGAGGGGAGATCCAGCTCAAGGTTCCGGTAGTTCCTGAAATTTGTTAGGCCTAGATGGGAAATATGGATATGACACCCCCGTAGGGAATGGTTCAGCTGATAATAACTCTACCCCGAACAGCAGCAGGGCGCAATACCTAAATATGATAAACCTGAACCGGCAATACCCTTGAATAACCTGCTATCTTTTCGCTACAATAGCAGATATCCTAGTTAAACGGCGCAGCACGGAATAAGCGGATCCGCTTACGCTTAACAGGAGGCGGTTTAAATGAAGGAAAATAAGCAGGCTCTTAACGCAGAGTGGCAGGAACGTAAGATGCTCCTCGATATATTGAGTCAGGGGGCGGTTACGGTGAACGAGCTCATCGAGAACATCCGCGAACGCCAGGCCAGATTAAGCTCGTTAGGGCAGAAGGTCCCGGTCCGTGCCGATAACAGCGCCTACATAGATTGGGTTGTCGAGCTAAAAGACACGCACATAATCATCGATAACGGGTCCAAACTTCTGCTGACGCCGCTCGGCAAATGGCTCCTGACTTCGACCAGCATCAGCACACTGAAGGACCGGTTCATTTTCATCAAGCGTATCACCTGCGACCGCTGCCATCAGGCCGGCTTCGTATCCGTGCTCAAGATCAAACCTGATACATCCAGCAAGGACACTAAAAGCAGGATGCTGGTAATGACGGTTGAATGTCCCAAATGCCGCATGGTGAATAATAAGGCCCTGAGCGAGAACCTAACCGCGAGCCAGTTTAAGAATCTGTATAACCTGGTGCTCACGGACCTTAAGAAGACGGTGAAATATATGCCCCAGCTCGTCCTGCCGTGATAATATATCACAGAGCAATGTCCCCCGACCTATAGGAGACTAACAGGAGAAACGGTTATTTAAAAACCCGCCCTGGCGTCCGAGCATAACCCATCCCCTTTGCACTTCCAGCAGGTATAGCCCCTGATGTGTTCCGGGTCTTCTCCCCACCCCTGGCAACTTGGACAGATACCCCGGTTCCTGAAGCGCTCGTCTGCCATGCCCGACCCACCGCAGGTGGGACATTGCTTGGACTTCCATTGGCTGAGAGGCAGGTGTTTAGGGCCCTCTATCTCCCCTCTTCCTGTACAGTTCGGACAGATAATCATAAGTAAACCCTCCCTCTCAACAATTAACCTATGCAGTAATTAAATAATTAAGACAGATTACATTTAATGCACCGCTTTGTCAATCGCAAAAGGATATCTCAGAACGATCGTTTGCCCTTGTAAAAAGGCGCGTCCCCTCATGCTGGCGCCGCCGCCCGACGAGGTAAGATTTAAACTACACCGATTCATTGGATTTCTCCATCAGATTCCTCCCAGTTCTCGATTATGCGCAGGAAGGTTATACTGGAAGGCCCGTCTTATCAACAAAAAAGCAAGAAGCTTTTCTGACAAATATCTGCAATATGCCAATAATTAGATATTTGCTATGATTTAGCGACATTCACACTCTTCGATAAGAATTCCCCTGAAAGAAAAGTGGAAGTCGACAATATTCGATTGAATCGACACACGCCTCATAATTTGTTTAACTATTATTGATAATTTGCCCATATCTTGTTATCCTTGATGCGCTATATCATGACAAGCAAACTTTCGTATTCGGAGGTCCATATGCATGAGATTCCAAGCCGTTTTCGCGCTCAGTTCACCGACAGGTTTATAAATTACGTGCGTGGAACCGGAGAAATGATGATCCAGATAGAAATGGATTTCAATTCTCGTCTGGATGTTACCAGACTGGAAAAAGCTCTGGATGTTACCCTTGACGCAGAGCCGATTCTAGGATGCCGTCTTGTTGAACGGTGGTGGAGGCCACAGTGGGAGAGACTGGGGAAAAACGAGAGGGAAGTGCTTATTATTACAGAAGATACCGCCGTATATGAAAAGTTTAAACACGCCTCTATCAATACATATGAAGGACCGCAATTAAAGGCCTGTCTGCTGCACTCAGCTCAGGGAGATCGCTTGCTGATGAAAGTGGCTCATGAGGTGGCCGACGCCAGCGGTGTCAGGCAGATAGCCTGCATAGCTTCATCGATTTATTCCAGACTGGCGCATGAACCGCAATACCATCCTGTTCCAAACGTAAACGGCGACAGGAGCACTTGGCAGGTACTGCGTCACGTGCCCTGGCATGCCTATCCGACCATCGTGTATAACTATTTTCGTCTGTACATGATACCGGTGTGTTTCCCAATCGTGACAGCCCAACTGCCCATTGTTGAAGACAACGATAGAACTTTGCAGTTCACCAGCCGAGATATCCCTGTGGATATGTCAAAACGAATGATAGAATATGGACGTCAAAGGAACGGAACGCTTAACGATATTATCCTTGCTTCATATTTCCACGCGATTGCCGCAGCCTCCAACTGGAACCGCAGGTCGCAGCTCAGACTGCGAGTCACGGTTGACCTCAGACGATTCAAGCCGGATAGTAACGGAAACGGCATATGTAATTTGAGCGGCATGGAGGTAATAGATCTAGGCACCGATCTGAACGATGACTTCAATCACACTTTGAAACGAATATCTTCTTTCATGCACCGCAGGAAGGCAACATGGATCGGTATTAACGACTACGCAGTGCTTGCGCCAACTACCGTATTCCTGCCGCACGAAGTAATGAGAAAAGTTATACATTTCGGGGTGCAGTCTTCAATAAAAGTAAAACAAGCGCCTTATGTATTCACCAACATGGGCGCTATAGAACCCGGTGAAGTGACTTTTGATGTCCCGCCAATCGAAGCCAGATTCCTGCCGCCGGTAAATTATCCGCCGCACATTATCTTCTGTTTTAGCAGCTACAAAGGATCGCTTAACGTTGCAGCGGGCACCTGGCCATGTTCCAGAGAGCACGTAGACCGCTGTCTTGACGGAATGGTTAAAATACTAACCAGCCTGACTTCAGGAGTAGATGCCGCGTAGTAATCGATACAATACGATATATGTATGTGACAACTGGAGCCCGGAGCTGTTCCTGCTTATGCCTAAGCACGGCAATGATTAAAGCTCCATTGCATGTACTGGAACCTATTACTAGACAGCAGTAGTACTATAGCCCAGTGAACAAATACAGGCACTTCTCATCATCCTCCTTTGAAATTTCCCGCCCATGGGATTAAAATCGTTGAAGAAACGGAGGAGTACGCGATGGTCAAAACGACACCGACATGGATACCTCCGACGCTGTTTATCGTCGCCCTCGTTACGGCGGTGATGGCCCTGTCTTCATGTAACAGCGCGGGTGACGCCGACATTACTCTTGAGGAGAGCAACGGCAGGGTAGCCGTCGCCGCGGTTCATGTCGCCGCTACTGGGCTGGGAGAGATACTGGATGGTATGGATGAAACCCGGCAGATCGAGACCATTCGCGCTTTTATCGATCCCATACGTTTTTACGAAGACGTATCGGGGTATTTCTATGTCTACAATTATGACTGTGTCAATATCGCCCACGCCGTGGATAAGAGCCTGCCCGGACAGAACCTGTCCGATTATCAGGATATGCGAGGACTTTATGTCATACGAGAGCTGTCGGCGGCGGCGCAGAACGGCAGTGGATTCGTGACGTATTACTGGCCGCACCCGGAGACGCAGCAGGAGCAGGAGAAGGTAGGATACGTGGAAACGATACCCGGAACGGACTATTTCATCGGCACCGGCTATTATCCGGACATGGAGTAATCGTGATCGTTCTTTCAATTCTATGTTAGTCGACAATAAATACGCGGGGGAAATATATGTCAACAGAAAAAACCATGGAAGTAAAGATACACGAGATTTTCGAGGTCAGGCTGCACGGCAACACGACCAACGGCCCCATAGCATGCCTGGAATACATGCCCGAATGCGTTCACCTCATTTCGACTTCACAGACGGAAGGATCGGACAGCAGCAAGGGATCGGCTACATTCGCATTCAAGTTCCTGCCGCTGTACCCTGCGGACACTTACATCAGGTTCAGCCTCGTCGGCGGAGATAATCGCAGCGCGGAAAGCGTCAACTACCACATCAAGATAAAAGGGCTCATGGACGTCAAGACCTGGCGGGTGCGTCCCATAAAATGATTTAGATAAGGCCCTGTCCCCGTGGTGAAATATCTATAAGCGCTCCATGCAGACGTGCTGCCCGACACCGTGGCCGACCTACCTGGTCACAACATCAATCCATAATAATGCAACGCCGACGCCTAGAGCTGCGCCGATAAACACCTGCAGGGGAGAGTGCCCAATAAGCTCTTTGAGCTCGCGGCCGAGCTCCTTGAAAGGCTTCTTCCCCTGTATCTCCCTGATGACTCTATTAAGGACGACCGCCTGCTGGCCGACTGAGTGTCTGACCGTAGCGGCATCATACATGACGATGAAAGCCAGCACCACGGAAATCGCGAATGCAACCGAGCCGACCCCTTCCACTAGCGCAATAGCCGTAGCCAATCCCGCGACCAGCGCGGAGTGCGAGCTGGGCATGCCGCCGCCGCTCAGCAGGTATCGCAGGTTCAGTTTCTTTTCTCTTAAAAGAAATAAAAGGACCTTGCACACTTGCGCAACGGCCCAGCCAAGCAACGGGGCTATCAATATGTTATTGTTTATCAGTTCACTCCACATACTGTCTGTCCATTTCCGAACCTATATCATAAATACAACTCGGCTTATATGACTTTATACACAATATTACCTCGGAAATTATACACCTATCGCACTATATGATAAAGAAGATGCGGTGACGTCATCGAGCAGACAAAGAAAGGGAAAGTGCATAGTATCGATTTTAATCTTATTTTAAAACCCTACATAAGATTCGCTCGACTTATTGACATCGCTTGAAAAATTATCTATCCTCGTTGCATCAGGAGAAATCAAGAGGGTGTCAATGAGGAATTGGATAAGAGCTAAATTAAATCACAAGTTGTGGTTCTGGTATATAGAATGTGCGGTATGCAACAAAATACTGACATGGCAGGAGGCGGGATTCATCCGCATCGAAAGCTCCGAGCCTGCTCCTTACTGTAAGGACTGCCTCAAATCGCTGGGGGAGAAGGAAAATATCATCTTCCACATCCCGCGCGGTTAAATCCTGATTTCACATATACTCGGCATAAGGGCAGATAGGCGAACAAACCGATTGTGCTTTGTGTTTATTGATGTCCCCATGTAACGGAGGCTCGAACGTATTCCCGATAAATACTTTCTTGTTGTTTCAGGACATCACTGCAGTTTGCTTATCCTTCTTACTGATTACGATTTCCTTTTCTTTGATCTTATAGATTTCTTCAACGGCAAACTGCAATTTAGTAACTACATTTTTCCTGGTCATGGGATATATGTAAAATGTATCTTCAAGGGTGGACAGATCCAGACAATCGCCTTTCTTAAAATAATCGAATTCGATATGCAGGCTATATAACGATAATGATTTTTTCTCCAGCCGGAAAACCTTGCCATCCGTGATTGTTTCCAATACAAAACTGTCGACGGAATGGGTCAAAATTCCCTCGCCCAGACGAATGAATCCGCGTGCATTGGGCAAAGAATACACGGTAACCCGATCCTGAAAAGAGTACAATCCCGCCTCGATTTGTTTGCGAACCATTTCCCTCTCGAATTCGAACCAATCAGGAATGTGGGGGAATTCTGTTTCGCCTTCTACGGCCGATAGTTCTCCCAGTTCACTCATTCTCCATCGTTTATGGCAATGTTCGCACCATAGCTCGTCTTTATCGGAGTTCATCTCGGATTCTGTAAGACAATTCGGACACTGGTAGAGAATATGATGCAATCCTTTGGCTCGATCCGGAAAATCGATGACTATATTATTATCTTTCTGCCATCGATATTCGTCATACTGAAAAGCGTCTTTAATTGTTTGGTTTATTTCTTCGACACCGGCTTGTTTAATCTGCTCAGGTGTTAACACCCGCGTCATCGTCGCCTCAAGGCGACAACTTCTCTTCCTGAGGTTCCACTGCGGCTGGGATAAATAATTCCCATGCTGAATAAACACCACCACCGGAACTTTATACATCTTTACCAGCTTGCCCAGAGAATCCGGCAGAACCGACGTCTTCCCGCAATACGAATACCTTGCTTCAGGATAAAGAGCCAGAATGGTTTTATTTACCTCAAGAGAATATTTCATGTGCTTGATGAGAAGGATGTCATTGGTAAATTTGCGTTTACATATGCAACCGACCTGTCTGAGCAGCCACTCGTTGATTAAAAAGCCGTCGATGGCGACAACATTAGTAGCTCGATGGGGGAACATGGCCCGGCATGCCACTTTAAAATCAACAAACGCCATATGGTTCGATAGGAACAGGTAGGGCGGCCTTAATCCCTCCATGTTCACTTTAGTTATTTTCAATTTTCGTTGCCGGGTTTCCGGATAACTCAACAGCCAGGCCAGAGGAGTGAGAAACCATCGCTGTTT
>ERZ1649853.949-NODE-949-length-11548-cov-6.260071_pt1 | contig 11548 bp, 8 predicted proteins | sample MGYA00575353_ERZ1649853 | MGnify/ENA primary metagenome ERZ1649853 (study PRJEB40853, sample SAMN11349654) | freshwater sediment metagenome | isolation source: river sediment | host: Sediment | place: India: Okhla Barrage, New Delhi | collected 2017-02-21 ...
TCTGGCCTACATGTCCAAATTCTCCTCCCGGCGGGAGAAGCTGAATCTGGCAAAATCCCTGCCGCCCGTTCCGGCGGATGCGGACAAAGCCCGGACCTTGATTCAGGCAGTCAAGGATAAGGGGAGAAAAAATCTGCTCGAAACGGAGGCCCGGGAACTCCTCTCCGTCTACGGCGTTGCGCTTCCCCCGGCCCGGCTGGCGAAAACCCCGGAGGAAGCGGGCAAGGCTGCGGCAGCCCTCGGCTTCCCCGTCGCGCTGAAAATCGTCTCCCCCGAAATCGTCCACAAGTCCGACGCGGGCGGAATCCTGCTGAACCTGGCGGACGAGGCGGCCGTCCGCGAGGGCTTTGCGAAGGTCGTCGCCAACGCCTCCCGGGTCAGCGACAAGGGAAAGATTCTGGGCGTCCTGGTCGCGCCGATGGCAAAGAAGGGCCAGGAGTGCATCATCGGCATGATCCGGAATCCGCAGTTCGGCGCCGTGGTGATGTTCGGCCTCGGCGGGATCTTTGTGGAGGTCTTGAAGGACGTTTCCTTCCGGGTCGCCCCGCTGTCCGACCTGGATCTCGAGGAGATGATCCATGAAATCAAGGGATATCCGCTGCTGGGCGGCGTCCGCGGGCAGAAGCCGAAGGATACGGCCATCCTCCGGGACGTCCTCGGGAGGGTCGCACAGATGGCTACGGATCATCCGGAGATCCTGGAGGTGGATATCAATCCCATTATCGTTCATGAACAGGGGGCGTCCGTCGTCGACGCCCGGGTCATCATCGCCTAAGGAGGGTCGCCATGACGTTTGAATGCATCATCTACGAAAAGAAGGAGGGCGTGGCCGTGATTACATTGAACCGCCCCCAGGTGTTGAATGCCATGAACAAGAGGCTCTGGCTCGATATCGAGCAGGCTCTCGCCGACGCGCAGCAGGATGAGACGGTCCGCGTCCTTGTCTTCACCGGGACGGGACGGGCCTTTTCCACCGGCGCGGACCTGAAGGATTCCAAGGGGCGGTCGCTCAAGGCCTACCGGGATTACCTGGTCCACCTGCAGGAGATCTCCCGCCAGATCATCCGCTACCCCAAACCGACCATCGCCGCCGTGAACGGCTTTGCGCTGGGGAGCGGCTACGAGCTGGCGCTGGCCTGCGACATCCGGATCGCCGCGGAAGGGGCGAAGTTCGGCTCCCCCGAGGCGCGGGTCTCCTCTTCCGTGACCGGCGGCGCGATGCGCCTGGTTCAGGACCTCGTCGGGCCGGGAAAGGCTCGGGAACTGCTGTTTACCTGCGACTATATCGACGGGAAAGAGGCGGAGCGGATCGGCTTGGTCAACAAGGCCGTTCCCGCCGAGGCGTTGATGGAGGAAACGATGGTGATGGCCAAGAAGATCGCGGCCAATTCACTTTTCTCCATCAACCTGATCAAGAAGGGGCTGAACATGGCCTCGGAGGTCAGCCTGGAGGCGCTGATGGATTACGAGGTCGAGGCCTGCCTGGCGACCGTTTCGGCGCCGGAACGGATCGAAAAGTTGGAGGAGTTTGCGGAGAGGAAGAAGTAACATGAACCAACGAATCACAGCAAAGGAGGGTAAGACAATGAGACGTTTATGGACAGTGTGTTTGGCGGTCGGTCTGGCGTTTTGTCTGGTATTCGCGGTTCAGGCCACGGCAGCGGAAAAGGTGTTCCTGACGCTTGCCTCGGGGAGCCCGGGCGGGGCCTACTATCCGCTCGGAGGCGGCATGGCCGTCGTGATCCAGAAGACGGTGGAAGGTTTCCGCTGCGCCGCGGAATCCACAGGGGCCTCGGTCGAAAACAGCCGTCTCGTCGGCAACGGCGATTCGGACATGGGGATGGTGATGGGAAGCGTCGGCTACAACGCCGCAGAGGGGAAAAAGCCCTTCGAGAAGAAATACGACATCGTTTCCCTCTTCCAGATGTATCCGGCGCCTCAGCACCTCGTGACGACCGCCCAGAGCGGGATCAAGAAGATCGCCGACCTCAAGGGAAAGAGGGTTTCGATCGATGTTCCGGGCAGCGGCTGCTCGACGATGTCCAAGATCATCCTCGAAGAGGCGGGCTTCAATCTCGAGAAGGATCTGAAGATCGCGAACCTTTCGCAGACGGAATCGGTCCAGGCCCTCAAGGACGGGGTCATCGACGCCACGTTCTTCAACTTCGCCTATCCGGGTTCCGCGGTGATGGACCTGGCGGCGACCCGGGATATCGTCCTGGTGCCGATCGAGCAGAAGCTGCTGGACCAGATTCTCAAGAAGCATCCCTATTACGTGAAGATCGTCATCCCGGGGAAAACCTATGCCAAAGTGGATCACGACGTCCTCTGCCTGGGCGATTCCAACGTGATGATCGCCAATAAGAAAATGAAGGATGACGTGGCGTACAAGATCGTCAAGGCGATCTACACCAACGTGAATGAAGGACAGTGGGCGCTGAAAAACGTCCATCCGATCGCGGCCCAGTTGACGCCGCAGAACGCCGTGAACAGCCCGTTGCCGTTCCACCCGGGCGCGGCGAAGTACTTCAAGGAAATCGGGGCCATGAAATAGAACGGACGCCGAAAGGCTCCGGGAAACAGATCCGCCCGCGGGGGGCCGCGGAAAGAGCGGTTCCCCGCTTACCCATCCTGTCGACGGCAAGGAGCGCCTTCGATGCGCCTCGCTTTGCCGGTCGGGACGGGTCAGTGGAATCGGAAATGGATGGGTTCCCGGCGGAGAACGGTCCTGTGGGCAGTTTTTTGCAGGAGTGAGGTTGACGCGTGTTCCGGATGATCCGTCTGCTGCCGATGCTGGTGCTTCTGACGGGTTCGGCATGGGCCGGCACTCCCGCAAAGGGAGACCTGATCTTTCAGATTGTCCGGACGGCCGGGGAACAGGTGTTGTGGGAATCTGCCGCAAGGCCGGGGGATCATTTCACGATCGAATACCGTCACTCCTCCGATCACACACCGGTACGGGATCTGTTCCAAATCGGCGACGACGGGGAGATCGTCCTGATCGAAGAGAGCTACGGCTGGTTCGGGGCGGGTCTGGAGTCCCACCCTGATGTCGGTAAAATCGATTTATCCGGAGATTGGACCCAGGTTCGCCTGAACCGACCGTTCCCCCGGTTTCTGCTGCGGGTCGGTGAGGTCACGGATCAGATTTTAACCATTCACGACAGAAAAGTCCCGCTGTTGTCCATTGCAAAGGGGAGGGAATCGGTATGGATCCGCACAACGACGATCGTCGGCAAACGATAGACAACGAACCGGCCGCCCCAAATACCGGCCGGTCCGAACGGGAAACGGAAGAGGCGCTGGCGGAGAAAAAGGCCAAGGATCTTCTCGAAGAATTCGAGAGAAAGCGGGCATACAGCGGTCTGCCGGCCCTGCTGATCACGCTCGTTGCGGTGCTCACCTCCTGTTACCATCTGTTTTACGCCTATTTCCACCCGTTCTTTGCGCTGGACCACCGGGCGATCCACTGGCTGTTCATGTCCATCCTGCTGTTCGCCCTTTACCCTTTCTCCAAAAAACGGTCGCCGCTTGGAAGGATGTCCCTGCCGGACGCGCTCCTTATGGTCGTTTCTGTGGCCATTTGCGTGTGGATCTTTGCGAATTCGACCACCATCCTCAACCGGGCGGGGAGTTTCGGCACGACGGATGTCTTTATGGGCACGGTCCTGGTGCTGATCGTTCTCGAGGCGGCCCGGCGGGCCGCGGGTCCGGCCGTTCCGTTGATTGCCCTGGTTTTTATCGGCTATGCCCTCTTCGGCCCGTATCTGCCCGATGTGCTGGCCCACAAGGGCTACAGCTTCCAGCGACTCTGCACCTACCTCTCCCTGTCCACGGACGGGATCTTCGGCGTTCCGATCGGGGTGTCGGCCAATTTCATCCTGCTGTTCATCCTATACGGCGCGCTGCTGCGGAAGACGGGCGCCGGGCAGTTCTTCACCGACGTCGCCTTCGCGCTGACCGGCTGGACGAAGGGGGGACCCGCAAAGGCCGCCGTCGTTTCCAGCACGTTCTTCGGGATGATCTCGGGCAGCTCCGTCGCCAACACGGTGACCACGGGCACCTTTACCATCCCGCTGATGAAGCGGACCGGATACCCGGCCCATTTCGCGGGCGGCGTTGAGGCGTCGTCCTCGACGATGGGCCAGATCATGCCGCCGATCATGGGGGCCGCCGCCTTCATCATGGCGGAGTTCCTCTCCGTCCCGTATTACAAGGTCTGCATTGCCGCCGCCATCCCGGCGACACTCGCATTCTTCTCCACGTTCATGCAGGTTCACTTCCGGGCCGTGTCGATGGGGCTCGTCGGCCTGCCACGGAACGAACTGCCGAAGATCGGCGCCGCCTTTGCCGCTGGCTGGCACCATCTTTTCTCCATCTTCCTGCTGATCGCCTTCCTGACACAGGACTTCTCTCCGGAGCGAGCCGTGTTCTGGGCGATCGTCGCCACGATCGTCACCTCGTTCCTGATGTGCCTCATCCGCAGGGAATCGATGAAGACCTACGGAAAGATGATCCTGGAAGGATTGGAAGAGGGAGCGGTCGGCGCCGTCGAGGTGGCCGCCGCCTGCGCCGCGGCCGGGATCATCATCGGCTCCATCACGATGACCGGGCTGGGGATCAAATTCTCCTCGATGATCGTCGACGCCTCGCTGGGAAAGCTCTACCTGGCTCTGCCGTTTACGATGATCGCCTGCCTGTTCCTGGGAATGGGCGTGCCGACGACGGCCCAGTACGTCATCATTTCCGCACTGGTGGCGCCCGCGCTCGTCCAGATGGGGGTCCTGCCGATGGCCGCCCACCTGTTCATCCTCTATTTCGGAACACGGGCCGACATCACACCCCCCGTGGCGCTGGCCGCTTATGCCGGGGCCGGCATCGCGCGATCCGATCCGTGGAAAACGGGACTGGCGGCCTTCCAGCTCGGCATCGCCGGTTTCATCATCCCGTTCATGTTCGTCTATGCGCCCGAACTGCTCTTCGTCGGCAGCTTCTGGAAGATCCTTCCGGCGCTCTTCACGGCGACCTTCGGGGTGTATTGCCTCGCGGCGGCCGTCCAGAGATGTTTGCTCGTGAAAACCACCTGGTACGAAGCGCTGCTGCTGCTGGTTACAGCCCTGCTGCTGATCAAGCCGGGGATCCAGAGGGATCTGGCCGGGGCGGCGCTGTTTGTTGTGGTCTTTGCACTGCAGTGGTTCCGCAGGAAGCGGGAAGGCGGACCGGTGAAAGCCGCCTGAATCGCGTCTTTTCTCGAAAGGGGGCAGGTTAAACAGAGGGATCGGCTGCGGCTATGACGCCTTCAGGCCGTACTTCTTGAGCTTGTAGCGGAGCATCCGTTCGCTGATGCCGAGGAGGTCGGCGGCGCGGCTCTGATGGTCGCCGGCCTTCTCCATCGCCTCGACGATCAGCCGTTTTTCCAGCTCCTCGACCGAACCGCGCAGCATTCCTTCCTCGCCCTGACGGGACTCCGGCACGGTTGCCGGACGGTTGCGGAACGGGAGATCCTCTTCGAAGATCATTTCCTCGCGTGCGACGACAACGGCTCGTTCGATGATATTCTCCAGTTCACGGACATTCCCCGGATAGTCGTATTTGAGCAGGACGTCCTGAGCCTCGCTGCTGAGACCCTTGATCCGTTTTTCATTTTCATCCGCGTACCGCTTCACGAAGTAGTCGATCAGCGCCGGAATGTCCTCCTTCCGCTCCCGAAGAGGCGGGATCGATATCATGACGACGTTCAGCCGGTAGAAGAGATCCTCCCGGAAGGCGCCCTCCTTCACCCGCTGCTCGAGATCCCGATTGGTCGCGCTGATCACCCGGACGTCGGTGCTCAGCGTCTGGTTCCCGCCCAGCCGCTGGAATTCATGCTCCTGAAGGAAGCGCAGGAGCTTCACCTGGACGGGCGCGGAGAGCTCGCCGATCTCGTCCAGGAAGAGGGTGCCGCCGTCCGCCTCCTCGAAACGGCCGCGCCGCCGAGCCGTCGCGCCGGTGAACGCCCCCTTCTCGTGGCCGAACAGCTCGCTCTCCAGCAGGTTTTCGTGCAGCGCGCCGCAGTTGACCGCGATGATGGGCTTGGCGGAGCGGGGACTCAACTGGTGGATCAGCCGCGCGAAGAGCTCCTTTCCCGTCCCGCTCTCCCCCTGGAGCAGAACCGTGGCGCGGCTCGCCGCCACCCGGCCGGCCATGTTGATCAGCGAGCTCATCCTGTCGCTCCGGTAGACGATTCGGTCGGTCGTCACTCCCTTGTCGCCGAACAGTTCGCCGCGAAAAACGCCTCGGAGGATTTCGTTTTCCTTCCGCAGCGTCCGCCGTTCGGCGACGCGCGCCACCAGCAGAAGCAATTCATCGAACTCCACGGGCTTCGTGATATAGTCGAACGCCCCGGCCTTCATCGCCTCCACGGCCATGTCGATGGATCCCTCGGCGGTCACAATCACGATATCGATCTCGGGATTGATCCCTTTCACGGCGCGGAGAACCTGCATTCCATCCATGCCCGGCATCCGGTAATCCAGAAGAATCAGGTCATAATGGCCTTCACGGACGGACCGGATCGCCCGTTCGCCGTCCTCGGCCTCGCCGACCACATGCCCTTCCTTCCTCAGGAAATCCCGGAGCATCTCCCGTTGCGACCGGCCGTCCTCCACCACCAGGATGTTGAGCGTTTTCATAAGGTCATTTTCCTTTTGCGGTTTGCCTTCTTTCGGACGGAAGGAGGATTTCGAAGGTCGTGCCCTGGTCCTTGCGGCTCAGAACACGGATCTCACCGCCGTGACCGCGGATGATCTCGTGCGCAAGCGGCAGGCCCAGCCCAAGCCCTTTTTCCTTGGTCGTGTATTCGGGATTGAAGACCCGATCGACCTCTTCCGTGGTCATGCCGCAACCGGTGTCGGTTATTCGGACGCTGACACGGCCCTTTTCGGCATTCCGCACGGAAAGCGTCACAATCCCCTCGCCGGTGATCGACTCCATCGCGTTCTTGACCAGGTTGAAGACCGCCTGCTGGAGTTTGTCCCTGTCCATCGGGATCACAATCGGCTCGTTTCCCCAGTCTGTCCGGAGGCTGATGCCTTTGGCGGAGGCCTCCTCCGAGATCAGGGTCACGATCTTCCCGAGGATCTCCTGAACCGGACAATCGCGCAGTTCCAGTCGCCTGCCCTTCGAAAAAGTCAGAAACTCCTCGATGATTCCGTTGAGGCGCCGGATCTCGTCCCGGATCACCCCGGCAAGCGTTCCGAACTCCGCCCTCTTTTCTTCATCCGCCGGCACATATTCCCGCTTCAGCCGCTGGCTGGCCATGCTGATCGCGTTCAGGGGATTGCGGATCTCGTGGGCCACCCCGGCGGCAAGCTGTCCCAGCGAAGAGAGCCGTTCCGCCTTTTCCAATTCCCTCGTCATCTCCACAATCCCCGCCAGATGGCGGTTCTGGTTTTGGTACAGCAGCCACATCGACAGAAGCGCAATCACGACGACGAAGGCGAGAAAAATGAACATGTTCCGCCGGTTCTTCTCGAGAATCTGATCGGTGTTGCCCCGATCCAGGCCAAGGCGGACCACCCCGGCGATTTCCCCGCCGATTCGCAGCGGGGCGACAATCTCCAGCAGGTTCTTCTCACCGATGTTCACTTTATGGCTTTCCATCGGCACGGTTCCGGACAGGATCTTCGGGAGCAGCGGATTCGTCTCCTTCCAGTCCGTGGGAGGGATTCCGGTTTTCCCCAGCGGCAACGCATTCTTATCCCGAACGGTCAAATAGACGATACCCTGTCCTTCTCCAAGTTTTTCCAGCGCCTTTTCGACGGAGACCCGTCTCCCCCAGTACCGGAGACTCTCGATGTCCAGGGCAATGATGATCGTCCCGCTCTTGTCCTTTCGGCTGAGCGCGATAAAACCGATTTTCTTCAGACGGTTAAGATGATTGAGCCGATCGATCAGTTCGGCGCCCGTCCGGCCGATCCCGTTGATCGTGGGCCCCTTTTCGCCGGACCGATTCTCCGGGACCGGACGGCTCTGAAAAATCACATCCCCCCAGCTATTGAGAACGGCCACCAGCCAGAGTTTTTTTTCCTCGGCATATTTGCGGATGTAGGACTCGCTCAGATGTTCCTTTTTCCAGTGTTGATCGATTTCCCGCCCCATGGCGATGATCTCATCCGTGAGAAACTTCTGGGGGGTGAAAACCTGTTCGCTCAGCGGGACAGAGGGGCCTCCCGCCGCTTTCTGCGATGCAGAGATCATCGTTTTCAGGTTTTCCTCGGTGAGGCGTTCGACCACCTCGATGATTCGTTCGCCCTGATCCTCCATGAAGCCGATCAGTGTCCGGTCACTCCGATGGATGTCCATGATTCCCATGAACAGGATGAGCACAATGAAGATTGCGCAGACGAGACCGACAGCCAGAGGCTGCAGAAAGGGACGGTTGAAATGGGGGGATGGGTGCTGCCAGACGATCTTCTTGTCAGGACTCATCATGCTATCCTTGAACAACAAAAAAGACGGCCCCCGATCGCTTTTTCAAGGTCATCTCCGGACCGGCTCGCGAACGATGTCAGTCGCCTATTTCCAAAATGGTGGACCCGTTTGAATATGTGCTTGTCATCATAGGTCATTCGTCCGAAAAGTCAACGCTTTCTTGCATCATGCCTTATCGCGTCTCTCTGAGGCATCGCAGGATCGGATTCCTTCTCCCGGCGGCCTTTCGACATTTTTGTCGATTGCCCGCCATAAACCGTCGGCATATGCAAGAGTTTGATTTTAAATTAGTTTTTCAGATAGAACCCGGATGGAGCGACATTTTTTGCCGTCTCTCTTCCACTTTTCGATGACCTGCAGAAGCAACCGGTTTTTCATAAAATTCATTGATTCCAATGCATTAAAAGCTTTTTCCCATGGATGGCACAGAACGTGCATTACTCTTATGTAAAAAATACCTGTTGTCTGAACGCGGGCACGATCAGCCGACAGCAAAACGACCAAAGGAAAACCGGCAGGTTTTCCACTCCTGACAGAGGGGAGGTTCTCGAAACCTCCCCTTTTTTATGATTCAAAACACACATCGGGCACCCATTGCCTCTATAAACATCCATACAAGAAAAATACCAACGGACATCGGGAAGACGGTTCCTATTCCAACCCCACACGCCCCAGTCTTTTTGGCAGCCCTTAAAAAACCTTCTTTTCTGTCCGGTTCTTCCGGGCATCCTATTTTTTCGGATGGGACTCGCGGATTTTCCGCCAGGCTTCGAGCCGCTCGCCGATGATCTTTTCATATCCCCGATCGGTCGGCCGGTAGAACCGGCCTTCCTTCCCCCGAATCTGGTCCGGCAGGTATTCCTGCGGAACATAGGCCTCGGCATAATCGTGGGCGTAGCGGTAGTCCTTGCCGTAGTCCAACTCTTTCATCAGCTTCGTCGGGGCGTTTCGGATATGGAGAGGGACGGGCAGGGTCCCCGTCTTTTCGATGGTCGCGTTGACCTGGCCGTAACCCACGTAAAGCGCGTTGCTCTTCGGGGCGGTGGCCAGATAAACGGCCGCCTGGGCAAGGGCCAGTTCCCCTTCCGGGGATCCGAGAAAATGGTAGGCCTGCATGGCATCGACCGCCACGGTCAGCGCTCGCGGGTCCGCGTTCCCCACATCCTCCGACGCGAAGCGGACCATGCGCCGGGCAAGATACAGAGGGTCCTCCCCCGCCTTGAGCATCCGGCCGAGCCAGTAAAGGGCCGCATCGGGATCGCTTCCCCGAAGGCTTTTGTGGAGGGCGGAAATCAGGTTGTAGTGTTCCTCTCCGCTCTTGTCGTACTGGAGCGCTTTTTTCTGGATCGCCCGCTCGACGAAGGCGAGCGTCATCCTGCGGCCCGCCTCCCCCGCCTTGTCGGCCAGCGAAGCCGCGGCTTCCAGACTGTTGAGGGCGGCGCGGGCATCCCCGTCCGCCGACCAGACGATCCGCTTCAGGGCTTCCGGTTCGATCTCGAGACGCAGGCGGCCCAGCCCTCGCTCTTCATCGGCAAGGGCGTTTTGCAGGATCCGCTCAAGATCTTCCTCGGTGAACGGCTTGAGGATCAGCACACGCATCCGGGAGAGAAGCGGTGAAATCACCTCGAAGGACGGGTTCTCCGTCGTGGCGCCGATCAGCGTGATCAGTCCGCTCTCCACGTGTGGAAGAAAAGCGTCCTGCTGCGCCTTGTTGAAGCGGTGGATCTCATCGACGAAAAGGAGGGTCCTGCGCCGGTGCAGCCGCCACTGTTCGGCCGCCTCGTCGACCACGGCGCGGATCTCCTTCACGCCGGAAAGCACCGCGGAGAAACTGACAAAATGCGACTTGGTCTCGCCGGCCAGGATCCGGGCAAGCGTCGTTTTTCCCGAACCCGGCGGCCCCCAGAAGATCACGGAGAAGAGACGGTCCTCCTGAACCGCCCGCCTCAGAAGACTGTCCGCGCCGAGGAGGTGATCCTGACCGACGTATTCGTCGAGATTCCGCGGCCGCATCCGGTCGGCCAGTGGCCGGTTGTCGTTCCTTGCCTCCTGCTGATCGAACAGATCCACCCCAACCCCTTTTCTATCTCTTCCTCTGCCCGGCCGCTTCCACGACGTCGAGGATTGTGGATAGGCGATCCTTCGGAACCCGGCCGTGGAATCGCTCCCAGGCGTCCGGCGTCAGGGTTCCACGGAGGTATTCCTCCACCGGAAAACCGTTCTCCCAGCAACGGATGATTTGCCCGCAGGGGAGATCGCCCGCCTCCCGTTCGCAATAGGAAAACGGAACCTCGCCGCCCAACCGCGGACAGCGTATCACCCATTCCCGACAGGGCCTCATCTCGATTCCCATCCAATCCCCGGCTGGCGCGACTTTTCCCCGGCGCCGCCCACCCCTCCGTACAAACGCCTTCTTCCCGGCCCCGCTTTCGAGGATGGGCCCATCCCCGGCCGAAACGGAACTTGCCTCTGTCTCAGGTTAAATCCATCCACCCAGGAAAGTCAACCGGCGCCTTTGATCTTGTCAAGCCAAAGTAGAAATGTCCTGGCATCTTTGACACCCGGTGCCTTTGCTCGCCGTACTATTGATCGACCCGCGTCACAACGCATTTCGGCAATCGAAAGTTTTGTCACGGTTTCGGGAACCCCTCTATCGATTTCAGCGCCCGGGCGATCTCGTCGTCGGGGAGGCAATACGGCATGAGCTTCCCCGCGAGATAGGCATCATAGGAGGCCAGATCGACCATCCCGTGGCCGCTGAAGTTGAAGAGAATCGTCTTTTCCCTGCCCTCCTCCTTGGCCCGCTTCGCCTCCTCGATGACCGCGGCAATGGCATGGTCGGTTTCCGGCGCAGGGATGACCCCCTCCGTGCGGGCCCACTGGACGCCGGCCTCGAACGTGGCGATCTGATCGTATGCCGCCGCTTCGATCAACCCCAATCTCAGCAGATGGCTGACGATCGGCGCCATCCCGTGGTAGCGCAGCCCGCCGGCGTGGATCGGGGCCGGAATGTAATCGTGGCCCAGCGTGTACATCGGCAGCAGCGGGGTCTTTTTCGCCAGATCGCCGAAATCGT
>ERZ1649853.950-NODE-950-length-11535-cov-14.471951_pt1 | contig 11535 bp, 10 predicted proteins | sample MGYA00575353_ERZ1649853 | MGnify/ENA primary metagenome ERZ1649853 (study PRJEB40853, sample SAMN11349654) | freshwater sediment metagenome | isolation source: river sediment | host: Sediment | place: India: Okhla Barrage, New Delhi | collected 2017-02-21 ...
CGCCGCCGCGTTGTAGCTGCAAAACGAGGGCTCACCCCTCGAAGGAGGCAGTGCAATGGGCGGTCTGTCAGATGTGCTCGGCCCGGTCGGCGTCCTGCTGGTGCTCGCATGGATGCTGAAGTTCTTCCTGACCCACCGGCGCCGCGTCAGGCTGGCGCAGCTGCAGTACGAGCTGCAGGGCAAGCTGCTCGACAAGTTCTCGAGCTCACAGGAGCTTGCGGAGTACCTGCGGGGGGACGCCGGCGAGCGCTTCCTGCAGTCCGCGACCGTGGAGCGCTCCGACCCCCACGCCCGGATCCTCGGTTCGGTGCAGGTCGCCCTGGTGCTGCTGACCGGCGGCGCCGCCTGCCTGGTGCTGCAGGGCCGCATCGCCGAGGCCGAGGAGGCCTTCGCGTTCCTCGGCACGCTGGGCGTCGCACTCGGCATCGGCTTCGGCCTGTCCGCCGGCGTCGCCTACCTGCTGTCCAAGGCCTGGGGCCTGATCAACGGCGGCGGCACCTCCAGCCGGCTGCCCGAGAGCTCGTGAGGCCGGATGATCGCGATCGCGAGCAGCGGCCGGTCCGCCGCGGGCGCAGCGATGGACATCGCGCCGATCCCGGCTACGCTGGAGGCGGCGGGTCCCAGCGCGCCAGCCATGAATGAGCAGAGCTTCCGGTTGTTCTACGAGCGCACCGCGCGCCAGCTCCAGGCCTACCTGCTGAGCGCCACCGGCAGCCCGTCGGCAGCTGAGGACCTGCTGCAGGAGTCCTACCTCCGGCTGATCCGCGCCGACGCCCGCGTCAACGACGACGACCATCGCAGGCGCTACCTGTTCCGAATCGCGACCAATCTGCTCCGGGACCGCCACCGGCGCCGCAGGCCGGACCGCGCCGAGCTCCTCGAGGCTCGCGACCCTGCGGACCAGGAGGCCGACATCCAGCGCCGCGCCGACCTCGCCGGGGTGCTGCGCGAGCTCAAGCCGCGCGAGCGCCAGCTGCTGTGGCTCGCCTACGTCGAGGGCCTGAGCCACCTCGAGATCGCCGCCGCCACCGGCCTTGCGAGCGGCAGCATCCGCCCGCTCCTGTTCCGCGCCCGACGGCGGATGGCCGAGCTGCTGCGGGGAAAGGGGATGGCCCCGTGAACGACATCGCCTGCGACCGCGAGCGGGAGCTGCTGGACGGCATCGCGGTCGGGGAGCTCTCCGCGGACCTGCGGCTGCACGCCGCGAGCTGCGCCGGGTGCTCCGAAACGCTGCTGGTCGCTTCCTTCTTGCGCCGAGAGGCGAGCGCGGCCGCTCCCGCTCCCCTCCCCGATCCGGCGTACCTGTGGTGGCGCGCCGGCCTCGAGCGGCGCTCGGCGGCCTCCGAGCGGGCGACCCGCGCCATCACGATCCTCCAGCGGGCCTCCATCGTGGCCGCGGCCCTGCTGATCGTGCCGCTCCTCCGCTGGGGATGGCCCCACTTGTGGCGCTGGATCGGCGCTCTCGACCCTGGCGCGCTGGTGCCACGGCTGCCCGCCGACGCCGGCGACCCCATCCTGGTGATCGCGCTGAGCGCGGCCGTGCTCGCGGCGATCGCGCTGCTCGACCTCCACGGGGCATGGACCGGGGACTGAACCCGGGCCGCCGGCTGTTACCCGGATGAGAAGCGCTGCCGGATGCGGGCCGCGCCGGCCGCCCTTGCTTGTCGACGCTGATGGGAGAAACCGATGAGACTCCTGAATCCTCTCCTGGCGTGTCTGTTCGCGGCCGGGGCCGGCGCCGCGTGCGCGCCGCTCGCCGCCGCGGAGCCGCCGGCAACCGCCATTGCCACCTTCGCCGGCGGTTGCTTCTGGTGCATGGAGCCGCCGTTCGACGCCCTCGACGGCGTGCTGTCGACCACCGCCGGCTACACCGGCGGCATCCTCGCGAACCCGACCTACGAGGAGGTCTCGGCTGGTGGCACCGGCCACTTCGAGGCGATCCAGGTTCGCTTCGACCCAGCCCGGATCAGCTACGACCGCCTGCTCGAGGTCTTCTGGCGCAACATCGACCCGACCGTCAAGGACCGCCAGTTCTGCGATCGCGGCAGCCAGTACCGGACCGCCATCTTCTACCACGACGAGGCCCAGCGAGCCGCGGCCGAGCGGTCGAAGGCCGAGCTCGAGGCCAGTGACGGCTTCGGCGGCGCCATCTTCACCGCGATCGCCCCGGCGGGCCCGTTCTACCCGGCCGAGGACTACCACCAGGACTTCTACCGGAAGAACCCGGTGCGCTACCAGCGCTACCACGATGCCTGCGGTCGCGACGAACGGCTCGAGCAGCTGTGGGGAGAGAGCCCCCCACCCTGATTCGCGCGAAGCGGACCGGACGGCCCGTCGCGAGCCGGGGATCGCGATTCTCGCAGGCCGGCTACGGGGCCGCCGGGGCCTCCGCGACGGCGCCCTCGGCGATCACGATCTCCACCCGGCGGTTGCTCTTGCGGCCCTCGCTGGTGTCGTTGGACGCGATCGGCCGGTCGGGCCCGTAGCCGTCGGAGACCATCCGCGGCGGCGCGATCCCCTGCTCGGACAGGAACTGCACCACCGACAGCGCGCGCGCCTCGGACAGCCGCAGGTTGTAGTCGTGGGGCCCGGTGGCGTCGGTGTGGCCCTCTACCCGCAGGTTGAGGTCCTGCATGATCAGCAGGATCCCGGCCAGCTTGGCGATCACGAGCTTGGCCTCGGGCTTGAGCGTCGACTGGTTGACGTCGAACAGGATGTCCGGCAGGTTCACGATCATCCCGCGCGCGGTGCTGCGCGTCTCCGCGACCTGGCCGAGGGCGCCCTCGAGGCGGCTCGACAGCTCTGCCTTCTCCTCCCGCAGCGACGCCATCGCCGCCGTCAGGGCCGCCTGCTCGGTGCGCAGGGCGCCGAGCGCCGCGTCGAGCTGCTCGCGCTCGACGCGGGCCTGCTCGAGCGACTGCTCGGCCTCGGCGGCTCGCGCCTCCATCGCGGCGACCTCGGCGGTGCGGGCCGCGATCTCCGCGTTCCGGCTCGCGATCTCCCGGTCGAGCCGCTCAGCCTCGATCTTGCGCTCCGCCTCGCCGATCGCGTTGCTGCTGACGCCGTACGACCGGCGCGCGAAATCGACGCCGTCGGAACGGGTGCGCGAGCTCGACACCAGGTTGGTGGCCTGCGCGAGCAGGAGGCGGGCATCCTGGACCATGGCGGGGGTGTAGTTTGCGGCCCCGATCCGGTCGGCGTAGGCGAGGGCGCGCTCCGCCTGCACCAGCTCGACCGGGCGGTCGTCGTCCCAGGCCACCGCCCGGATGCTGTCGAGGTCGTGCGGCGGGGACGTCGCGAAGCTCGCGAACGTGAAGGTCTCTGACCCGACCTTCCCCTTCTCGGGGGGATCGTTGATGAACATCACCAGCGGCGACGGCCGCCAGACCTGGGCGTACGGCTCGGCGGTGACCATCAGGGCGAAGCTCTTGAGCCCGGTGGTGTAGACCGCGCTGCCCTTGGGCGACCCGCTCGGCACCTCGCCGACGTTCTTGGCGAACCCACCCGGCGTCACGCCCCACAGCACGTAGCAGGTCACCTCGCCGCCGAACAGGATCGCGGGCTTGAGGTCGGAGTACTCAAGCTCGATCTGCGCCATCCCCTCGCGCAGCGTGACCCTGGCCTCGACGGTGGCACGCGGCGCCTCGGTGGTCGGCGCCAGGTTGAGCTTGACCGCCGAGTCCGACGGGTACGCGACCAGGTGCAGGGTCTGCTGCTGCGCGGCCGCCGGCGCCGACAGCAGGGCGATCAGGCAGCCTGTCAACCACATCGTCCGCTTGGTGACCATGTCCCTCTCCTTTGCAGCTGCCCGCCGCTCTCGGTCGCGGGGGGCGCATTCACGGCCAGGGTCCGAGGTCAGGATAGCTCGCGCCGCCGGCCATCGCCACCTGGCCGCTGCGGGCTGGCCTTCCGGGCGGAGCTGGCCGTCAGCCGCGTGGGCCGCCCTGGATGAGGTGGCGCTCGAGGAACTCGGTCTTGAGCTGGTGGAAGTGCAGCCGGCGATGCGAGGTCCGGATCAGGTGGCGGACCCGCGGGTAGACCATCAGGTCGAACAGCTTGCCGGCTCGCTGGTACTGCTCGGCCATCTGCGCCGTGTGCTGGAGGTGGACGTTGTTGTCCGACAACCCGTGGCAGATGAGGAGCGCACCGTCGAGGCCGGCGGCGAAGTGGACCGGCGAGCCGTCCCGGTAGCCGTCGGGGTTGTCCTCCGGCCGGTCCATGTAGCGCTCGGTGTAGATCGAGTCATAGAGCCGCCAGTCGGTGACCGGCGCGTAGGCGATGCCGGCGGCGAAGTGCTCGGGCGCCTTGTTCATCGCCATCAGCGCCATGTAGCCGCCGTAGCTGCCGCCGTAGACGCCGATCCGCTCGGGATCGATCCACGGCTGGCGCTCGAGGAAGCGGACCCCCGCGAGCTGGTCGGCGAGCTCGAACACCCCGAGCCTGCGGTGGACGGCCGCCTCGAAGGCGTGGCCGCGGCCCCAAGACCCCCGGTTGTCGACGGTGAACACAACCAGCCCCCTGCGCGCCAGCAGCATCTGGTAGAGCAGCCGGGTGCCACCCCACTCGTTCACCACCGACTGGGCGCCGGGCCCGCCGTAAACGTAGACCAGCGCCGGATACCTCTTCGCGGGATCGAAGCCCGGCGGGCGGAACATCCAGGAGTAGAGGAGCTGGCCGTCGTCGGCGGTGACGGTCCCCAGCTCGGGGAGCACGAGGTCGACCCCTTCGAGCGCGGGAATCGTGCCGTCGTCGATCGTGCGCAGATGGCGCCCCTTGACCGTGTAGAGCTCGAGCCGCGGCGGCTGCGAGAGGCTCGAGAAGGTGTCGAGCAGATGGCGGCCGTCCGGGGCGAGCAGCGCCTCATGGGTGCCGGGGCCCGGCGTCAGCAGCTGCGGCTCGCCGCCGTCGAGCCCGACCCGGTAGATGTGCCGCTCGCGCGGGTCCTCGGCGGTGGCTCGGAAGACGACCCCGGTCCGGTCGCCGTCGAGCCCGCACACCGCCTCGACCTGCCAGCGGCCAGCGGTCAGCCGCCGGATCAGCCGGCCGTCAACGCCGTAAAGGTAGAGGTGACGCCAGCCGTCGCGCTCCGACGACCAGACGAAGCGGTCGTCACCGACGAAGCTGAGGTCGTCGCGCACGTTGACCCAGTCCGGGCTCTCGTCGGCAAGCAGGAGGCGGGACGAGCTCTCGCCGGGAACGGCGGCGCGCAGCTCGAGCCGGGTCTGGTCGCGGTCGAGCACCTCGAACCACACCTCGCGGCCGCCCGGCATCCAGCCGGCGCGGGCCAGGTAGCCGTCGCCGACCCCGGTCGGGATCCAACGGATCGCGCCGTCCGCCGCGGCGACGACGCCGAGGCGGACGATCGAGTTCGGATCGCCGGCCTTCGGGTAGCGCTGCCACTCCACTCCGGCGACCGCATCGAGCTCGTCGGTGATCGGGAAGGCGGGGATCGGGGAGGTGTCGTACTGCACGAACAGGATGCGGTCGCTCCCGGGGGACCACCAGAACGAGCGCGCGACCCCGAGCTCCTCCTCGTACGCCCAGTCCGCAGCGCCGTTGAGGAGCGTCGTGCTTCCCGCCCGATCGGTCAGCCGGTGCTCGAGGCCGGACTCCAGCTCCAGCCGGTAGAGGTCGCCGTCGCGCACGAAGGCGACCTGGCGCCCGTCCGGGCTGAAGCTGGCGAAGCGCTCCGGCGCCGCGCCCTCGGTGAGGAAGCGGGCGGTGCCGGAAGCCAGCTCGAGCAGGTAGAGGTCGCCGGCGGTGACCCCCACCAGGTGGCGCCCATCCGGGCCGAGGGTCGGTGACGTGCCGCTGCCGGGGTGGGTGTTGACGTCGTCCATCGCGGGCTTGACGTAGCCGCCCCGGCGCCGGTGGAGGTCGCCGAGCAGCGCTTCCCAGTCGGCGATGCGCTCGTCGGTGCCGCTCGCCACGTCGTGCCGGAACAGCCCGAGCCGCCCGTCGCGCGTGTCGCGGAACAGAAAACCGCCGCCGTCCGGAAGCCACAGCACGAGATCCGGCGCGGTGTCGTCAAAGCGGTCGGAGCCGAACAAGTCGTCGAGCGTCGGAAACTCACCGGCCGCTCCGCAGGACGGCCCCAGGAGCAGGGCCAGGATGGCGGCCGCGACCGCCGAGCGCACCCTCGAGATCGCCATGAGGAGCCCCCCAGTCGACACGCCACGTTAGCCTGGAAACCGCTGTGAGCCAAGGCTCGAGGCCAGCTGTCCGGGTGATGCCAGGGCGACGTTTCGGGAGCGGGAACGGGAACGGGATCAGGAACGGTCAGGCGGCCGTCCGGAAGCGGGCGCGGATCCGGCTTCGCCGTTGGCTACGCCGTGACAGGCGCGGAAGCGGGCGCCCTATCCCCTAACCCCTGTTGCCTGGCCGGGTGGGGGCGCGCTACTGGGCGACGCCGGGAGGCCCGAGCGGGCCGCCGTACCAGCGTGGCGGCGCGGCGATCAGCTCGGTCGCGGCGTCGTGGTTGAGCGGTCTCGCGAACCAGAAGCCCTGGCCGAGCGGACACTCCATCTGCCGGAGCCGGATCGCCTGCTCCTCGGTTTCGACCCCCTCGGCCACGACCCCGATGCCGAGATCGTCGGCGAGGTTGAGGATGGTCTTGACGATGTTCCTGGAGTCCCTGGTGAGCCCCATGGTGCTGACGAACGAGCGATCGATCTTGAGCGAGTCGTACTGGAAGCGCTGCAGGTAGCTCAGGGAGGAGTAGCCGGTGCCGAAGTCGTCGATGCTGAGCTGCACCCCGAGCGCGCGCAGCCGGGTGAGCTTGGCCATGACCTCGTCGCCGTGGTCGACGACGACGTTCTCCGTCACCTCCAGCCGCAGGCTCCCCGGCGGCAGCTCGCTCACGTCGAGGATCCCGACCAGCCGCTCCACCGCGTCGGGCTGCATGAACAGCTTGCCCGACACGTTGACGCTGATGAACAGCGGCGGCTCCTGCGGAAACATCGCCTGCCACCGGCTGGCCTGCCCGCAGCACTCGCGCAGCGTGTACCAGCACAGCGGGACGATGAGGCCGGTCTCCTCGGCAAGGCCGATGAAGTGGGATGGGGCGATCAGCCCGCGCTCCGGGTGGTTCCAGCGCACCAGGCCCTCGAAGCCGACGATGCGGCCGGTGGCGAGGGCCACGATCGGCTGGTAGTGCATCACGAAGTCCTCGCGCTCGATCGCCCGCCGCAGCTCGGTCTCGAGCGCGAGCAGCCGGACCGCGTGGCGGTGCATCTCGGAGTCGAAGACCTCGTAGCGCGAACGGCCGGCAGCCTTCGCGCGGTACATCGCGATGTCCGCGTCGCGGAGGATGTCCTCCGGCCCGCGCGTCTCCTCGCTCGACAGCGCAATGCCGATGCTCGCGGTGACATACACCTCGTGGGGGCTGATCACGACGGAGGTCGAGATGATCTCCTGGATCCGCTCGGCGACCCGGACAGCGTCGCCGAGGTCATCGACGTGGCTGAGCAGGATCGCGAACTCGTCGCCGCCGAGCCGGGCGATGGTGTCGCCGGGCCGCAGCGTCCGCTCGATCCGCCGCGCGATGTCCTGGAGCAGCTTGTCGCCCGTGGTATGGCCGAGGCTGTCGTTGATGTTCTTGAACCGGTCCAGGTCGAGGAACAGGACCGCGAAACGGAAGTGGGGCTGGCGGCGGCGGGCGGCCAGCACCACGCCCAGCCGGTCGATGAACAGCGCGCGGTTGGCGAGCCCGGTGAGCCCGTCGTGGAACGCGTCGTAGACCAGCTGCTGCTCCGCCGACTTGCGCGCGGTGACGTCGGTGAGCGACCCGGCCATCCGAATGACCTTCCCGTCCTCGTTGCGGACGGCGACCCCCCGGGTCAGCATCCAGCGGATCTCGCCGCCCCGAGTGATCATCCGGTGCTCGTGCTCGAAGTGCTCGTCGTCGCCTTCGAAGTGCGCCTGCAGCGCCGAGCGCAGCTCGTCGACGTCGTCGGGATGGACCTTCCGGAACCAGTCGTCCGGCCGCTCACCGACCTCGTAGATGCCGTAGCCCAGCATCATCTTCCACCGCGGCGACAGGTACAGCGTGCCGGAGGAGAGGTTCCAGTCCCAGAGGCCGTCGTTGGCGCCCCGAATCGCCAGTGCGTAGCGCTCCTCGCTCTCGCGGAGCGCCTCCTCGCTGCGGTGCCTCTCCAGCGCGTAGCGAATGGAGCGCGTCAGCAATCTGCCGTCCAGATACCGCTTGGGAAGGTAGTCCTGCGCGCCCTCGGCGACCGCCTGCACCGCCACGGCGTCGTCCTCGAGGCTGGTCAGCACGATGATCGGCACCTCCGGATGCTCGGCATTGAGGCGCCGGAACGTGTCGAGCCCCTTGCTGTCGGGCAGCGAGAAGTCGAGCAGGACGATGTCGACGGCCTCGCGCTCCAGGTGGTCGAGCCCGGCCTGCAGACGGTCGCGAACGGTGAGCTCGAAGCGCAGGCCGGCCCCACCGACGAGCACGCTGCGCACCAGCGCCGCGTCCTCCGGGCTGTCCTCCACCGCCAGCACGCGGACCGGCTGCTCCCAGTCGCGCCGCCTCACCGGCCACCCCCGCCACCGACCGGGGAGCTCTTCGGAAGCGAGACGTGGAAGGTCGCCCCGCGCCCGGCCGTTGACTCCACCCAGATCCTGCCGCCATGCCGGTCGACGATCTTCTTGCAGACGGCAAGCCCGATTCCGGTCCCCGGATACTCCTCCTGCGTGTGCAGCCGCTGGAACATCTGAAAGATGCGCTCCGAGTCCGCAGGAGCGATCCCGATGCCGTTGTCGCGGAAGCTCAGCGTCCACCCGTCGGCCTTCTCGTCGACTCCGATGTGGATCTTCGGCGGCTCGGTGCCGTGGAACTTCAAGGCGTTGGACAGCAGGTTCTGGAGCAGCTGCTCCATCTGCGTCTCGTCGGCCATCACCAGCGGCAGCTCGTCGGAGGTGACCTCGGCGCCGAGGTCCGAGATCTCGCTGTCGAGGGTCTCCTCGACGCGGTCGCGGACGCGGTTGAGGTCGATCAGCTCGAACCGCTGCTCCGCGGTGTTGACCCGCGCGTACCGCAGCATCGCGTCCATCATCCGTTGCAGGTTCGCGGCGCCGTTCATCGCATGCTCGAGGTACTCGCGTCCGGTGGCGGTCAGCTTCTCCGATTCCCGGTCGGCGAGGAGGTCCAGGAAGCGGCCGACGACGTTGAGGGGCTGCTGCAGGTCGTGCGACACGACGTACGCCATCTGCTCGAGCTCGTCGCGGGACGTGCCGGTGACCGCGCGCAGCGCCGCGCCCTCGCGCTCGGCCGACCCCGCCGGAATGGCCTCCGCCATGCCCAGCAGCTGGCGCACCCGGGCGACCTCACCCTCGACGAAGGACGTCCGCAGGCGGACCCGGACCGGCTCGCCGTCAGCCTTGCGGAGCTCGGCCTCGAAGCCCTCGATCGAGCCGGCCTTCTCGAGGGTCGACCGCCAGCGCTCGGCGGCCCCCTCCTGCACGAAGAAGTGCCGCAGCGAGCGCCGCGTCAGCTCCTCGGGCGACTCGAACGCCAGCAAGCGCGCGAGGGCGGCGTTCGCCTCCAGGATCTCGCCGTCGCTGGTGGCCACGAAGATCCCGACCGGGAGATCCTCGAACACCCTGCGGTACGGCGCCTCTCGCGCATTCTCCATCGCCCGCCGGCGAGCCCGGTAGAGGGCGCTGCGGACCGCGAACGGCAATCGCGTGTAGCCGGCGCTGTCCTTCGACACGTAGGCGTCGACGCCGAGCCGGATCGCCTCGTCCACCAGCTCCGCGTTGAGGAGCCGCGTGAACAGGATCACCGCGCAGTCGGGATCGAGCTCTCGCACCAGGCGGACGACGTCGGTGCCGCCGATCCAGCCGAGCTCGAGCTCGGTGATGACGAGCCCGTAACGGCGCGCGGTGAGCGCCCGGGTGAGCGCGCCGGCATCGCCGATCGGCTCGACCGCGACCTCGCCGAACGCACCGTTGAGCACCAGCGACGCGAGCTCACGGTCCGCCGGGTTGGCGTCGACGAGGAGGATCGGCGGTAGCAGGTTCATCGCCCGCCGCCCGCACGCCGTCCCGGCGGCGTTCCGTCCTCACGCCTCGCCCGGATCATCCCGTCGACCGCGACATTTCGAGGCTCCCGCGGCAAGGCCGCAGCTCTACCGATCCATCGAGTCTAGCACCGGCATCGTGTACCGCCGCTGGGCATCGACTCCTGCTGATCGACCACAAGCTGCACATTGCACCGATCGGCGGGCGACGGGGGGACCCTGGAAGCTCATGTCGACCACCTGATGGACACAACCGTCCTCCCCGCTCACAACCCGTGCGTCCACCCTATCACAAACTGTGATCTTCGTCACACTCCGTGCGGACTGCGACGTACTCTCGCACGCCGTGGCGCAGGACGAACGAGGCATCGATCCGGAACCCCGAGAGCAGCCGCGCGACCTCGGCGGGCGGGAACCTGGGCGCGGCGATCGCGCCGAGTCCGCTCGGCCGGTAGAGGATCTGCTCGTCGCTGCGGATCTCGAACACCTGAGGGCGAGCAGGCATCTCCGGGCCTTCGTGGACCAGCAGGAAGAGCGCGCCGCCCTGCCGGGTGGCCGGCTTCAGCCAGCCGACCAGGTCCCGCGCCTGCTGCCGGTCGAGATGGCTCAGCAGGTCCCACACCAGCACCAGGTCGAACGGACCCGCGATGTCGGCCAGCCTTCTCCTCCAGAGATCGGTGCCGGGGGCGAGCCCGTCGTCTGCGCTCAGATCCGCGATCGACAGGTGGCTCGCGAATCCCGATAGGAAGTCGATGTTGGCCGGCAGCGCCGGCCCGAGATCGAGCACCCTGCATCCGACGCGCGCCGAGAGTCCGGCCAGGGCCGCCTTCAGGCCCGGCGACCGGTGCTCATCCACGCCGCCCGACGCGGCGCCCGTGCCGCCGCCTTGTGCGTCGGGTCCCGCCTCCGCGTGGCGAAACCGCCTCACGTCCTGGTGGTGCCGACCGCGGAGCTGGCGCCGGGGCGCACCGCCGCCTCCACCGGTTTGGCCGGCTCCCGCCGCGCCGCAGCGGGTCGTTCTCCGCCCGGCGCCATCGCGGGCTCTCCCATGTCGATGCCACCGCGGAAGCGAGCGCCGTCCTCGACCGTCACCCGGGGCGCCTGGATGTTCCCCTGCACCCGGGCGGTCCTCTTGAGCACGACCTGCTCCTCGCCGTGGAGGTCGCCCTTGACCTCGCCCTCGACCGTCACCGCGCGCCCGTGGATGCTCGCGTCGACCTTGCCCTCGGGGCCGATGGACACATTGTGCTGCTTGAGCATCACCGTGCCCTCGATGCGGCCCTGGATCGTCAGGTCCTCGTCGCCAGTCACGTCGCCGCGGATCGTGATCGAGGGGCCGATGACCGCAGCCTCGCGAGTGCCACGCGGCGACCGGTCAGCGCCCGATGGCCCCGGAGCTGGTCGCGGCGGACCGCTGTCGGGGACGCCCGTCTCCTCGCTGTCACCCTTCTTCCACATGCCTTCCTCCGACGTTCACACGGCCTCTCCTCCCGACGCTAGCGCGCCG
>ERZ1649853.954-NODE-954-length-11503-cov-6.364693_pt1 | contig 11503 bp, 13 predicted proteins | sample MGYA00575353_ERZ1649853 | MGnify/ENA primary metagenome ERZ1649853 (study PRJEB40853, sample SAMN11349654) | freshwater sediment metagenome | isolation source: river sediment | host: Sediment | place: India: Okhla Barrage, New Delhi | collected 2017-02-21 ...
CATTTTCGCTGCCCGATGCGGAAACCACCCGCGCCAGGAATTCACCATCTGAAACCTTCACATCCAGCATCTCGTTCCTGTTCGCCTGCTTCACACTGACTATTACTTCCCCCGCCGCGTTGGTAATGATTGCGTATCCCCGCTGCAGCACCGCGAACGGGCTGAGCGCTGCCAGGCGCTTTGCCATCCCCTCCTGCTCGCTGCGCTGATAACGGAATGCATTGGTTACGCCAGTTTCCAGCCGCGCGCCAAGGTCATCCAGCCGCTGCCGGTCATTGCGGATCCTCCAGGCGGGTGAAGCCCGCTCAATTTGGTGTTGTGCCTGGGTGAGCGCAGCCCGGGTGCCCTGCAGCGCTGCCTGGGCAGAGTATGTCAGTTGATTAATTGCTCCCTGCACCATCCCGCGCAATTCTTCACGGTCAGGCACCGCCAGTTCTGCGGCTGCCGTTGGTGTGGGTGCGCGCAGATCAGCAGCAAAATCCGACAGGGTGAAGTCGATCTCGTGCCCGATGCCGGTGATCACCGGGATGGCGGAAGCGGCAATTGCCCGCACCACGCCCTCATCGTTGAATGCCCACAGGTCTTCCATTGATCCGCCGCCGCGCGCCACCAGGATCACATCCACTTCCGCCTGTGCATTCAATCCCTTGATAGCGTTGACGATCTCCGCCGGGGCAGATTCCCCCTGCACCGAGCAATGTGCCAGTACCACATCCACCAATGGAAAGCGCCGCCGCAATACATTCAAAATATCCTGCAGGGCTGCCCCGCTGGCTGAGGTCACAATCCCCAGTGCCTTGGGGATCTCCGGCAGTGCGCGCTTGCGTGCCGGGTCGAATACTCCCTCGGATTCCAGTTTGGCTTTCAATCTAAGGTATTCCTGGTAAAGTGCCCCCTCGCCGGTCATCCGCACTGCATCTACATATAACTGGTATTGTCCGCCCTGTTCGTAGATTCCGATGGCGCCATGAGCTTCGATTTGCGCCCCGCTTTGCAACACTGCCTGCATCCGCATCGCCGCGTTCTTCCACACCACGCATTTGAGTGTCGAGGTGGCGTCTTTCAGCGTGAAATAGATGTGCCCCGATGCCGGGCGGGCCAGGTTGGCGATCTCACCCTGCACCCACACATCTGAGAGGATCTCGTCACTTTCGATCACCTCACGCAGGTAGCGGTTGATATCACTGACAGAAAGCGATTGAGGCACAAACAGGGAAGGCTGCTGCATATTCTTGAATATAGCATATTTTCATCAACTGGCTGAAATGCCCGCTTCAAAAAAGTGTAGAATTATGGATATAGCAGGTTAGGACGGAATCATGGAAAATCTCTGGTCACCCTGGCGCATGAAGTACATCAGCGGAGACGGCACCCCCGCCGGGGAATGCGTATTCTGCCAGGCTCCCCAATTGGAAGATGGTCCCCAAAGCCTCATTCTCCATCGCGGTCAGCAGGTGTTCGCCATCCTCAACCGTTACCCCTATACCTCCGGTCACCTGATGATCGTGCCTTTTGCTCATGTAGCATCCATCGAGGACCTAGATGCAGAGACACGCGCTGAAATGATGGAAATGGTCAGCCGCTCGCTTGGCATCTTGCGTACGGTCTATCACCCTGAAGGGTTTAACGTGGGCATCAACATGGGCTCCGCTGCCGGAGCCGGCATCGCTGAACACGCCCACATCCACATCGTCCCGCGCTGGAACGGTGACACCAATTTCATGTCCACTATCGGGGAAACCCGCGTTCTTCCCGAAGAGTTGGAAGAGACTTATACAAGGATTAAAAAAGCCTGGCAGATATGACCACATGCCCTTTCTGCGCGATTATTGATGGCTCCACGCCCTCCTGGATCGTCCATCAAACCGACCAGGTGATCTGCTTTCTGCCGCGCAAGTGCGAGGTTTATGGACATACCATAATTGCTCCCTTCGAACATGTCCAGGATATTTACACCGCCGGCAACCAGCACCTGGCTGCAGTCATGGATGCGGTAAAAATGCTTGCAGAACACTATAAAGTCAAAATTGGAGCTGCGGGAATCAACCTGCTTCATGCCAGCGGCGATGCGGCGCAGCAATCCGTTCCCCATTTTCATGTTCACCTGATCCCCCGTTTCGCCAATGACCGGATCAATGCCTGGCCTGCCTTCGACCGGCCGGATATCGACAACGGGCAGCTTTTGGCCAAATTGATCATAAGGAAAACCGATGACTGAATCCCTCGTAAAAGAGTACTACACCGCTTCCGTGCGCAAGGAATGGCGCCGCCTGGTGAGAGATCCCTATCACCGCCTGGAATTCGACACCACGCTGCATTACCTTGAGAAGTACCTGCCCAAAACCGGACTCATCCTTGATGCCGGCGGCGGTCCCGGCAGGTACACCGTTGAACTCGCCAGCCGGGGCTACGATATGATCCTGCTGGACGTGACCCCCGCCAACCTGGCTTTTGCCAAACGCCGCATCCGCAAATTTAAACTGAAACCGCGTGTCCGTAATGTGATTGAAGGCTCAATCGTCGATCTCTCGCGCATCGAAGACAACACCTTCGACGCGGTCATCTGCCTGGGCGGACCGCTTTCCCATATCGTCGACGCAGAGAAACGCGATAAAGCCATCCGCGAATTGATCCGTGTCGCCAAACCCGGGGCTCCGGTCTGCGTTTCGGTGATGAGTCGCCTAAGCCTGTTGGTGGTTGAACTGATCCTGTTCCAGGAAGAGATCGGCATGCCGCATTTCAAGCAGATTAGAGACACGGGAAGTTACGATGGTGCTCACGGTTTCACTGCCTGCCACTTTTTCCTGCCCGAAGAGTTTCGCGAAGCCTTCAGCAATAAGGGTGTGACCATCCACGAAATGGTTGGGCTTGAGGGCATCAGTTCCAACCACCGGCGTAAATTGAACCAGCTGGCAAAGAACGAATCCCTCTACAAGACCTGGCTGGAAACCCACTTACAGACCTGCACCCACCCCGCCATTGTGGGCACCAGCGAGCATATGCTCATCGTCACCACCAAGAAATAATGTCGGAATTTATGGAAACTTCACGCGGGACGATCACCCTGCGGGAAGCTCGAGGCGAAGACCTTGAAGCTTTCCGCGATCTTCGCCTCGAAGCCCTGCGGGATTACCCGGGCATGTTCGGATCGGATTATGCTGTCAACAAAATCCAGCCCACTGAGTTCTGGATCAACCGGCTTTTCCTCCACAATAGCGAGGGGAAAGTATACTTCGCTGAATTTGAAGGTTCTCTCATCGCCATGTGCGGCATCATGCTTGGCGCAACCCCCAAGGTACGGCACAACGGCACCATCTGGGGTGTGTACGTCAAGCCGGAATGGCAGGGGTTGCATATCGCCCGCAAGTTGATCGATCTGTGCGCCGGGTGGGGTCTTGCCAACGGGGTGAAATTACTCAAACTGGCGGTGGTGGCTGAGAATGAGAGTGCCATCCGCTGTTACAAAGCGTACGGATTCACTGTCTATGGCACTGACCCCCAGGCGGTTTGCCACGAAGGGGTAATGCACAACGAGTTGTTGATGGTTAAGCCGATTTCCTCGTTACTTCAATAATTCTTCCAATATCTTCTTCGCCAAAGCTGCGTCCGCCTGCCCGCGCATTTTCTTCATCACCGCGCCGGTGAACCATCCGATCAGCGTCACCTTGCCGGCTTTATAGGTTGCCACCTCGTTGGGGTTCTCTGCCAGCACTTCTTCGCACACCTTGCGGATGGCGCTGTCATCGCTCACCTTCGCAAGCCCTTCCATAGCTACGATTTCCGTCGGCGATTTCCCCGTCTGCTGCACTTTTCCGAGCAGCGTCCGCCCGGTGGTGATGTTCACCGTCCCGGCATCCACCAGCTTGAGGATCTCCGCCAGCGCAGTAGGGGTCAGAGCCATTGTTTCGGGATCCAGCCCCTGCTCATTGATCATGCGCAGCACTTCGTTCATCAGCCAGTTCGAAACCTTTTTCGGGTCGCTGCCATAGGCTTTCACTGCGTTTTCATAATAATCCGAGAGCCTGCGCTCGCTGGTGAGGATTTCCGCATCATATTCAGGCAGTCCATACTGCGTGATAAACCGCTCCCGCCTTGCCAGGGGTAGTTCCGGGAATCCGTTAAGAATGCGGCTTTTCCACTCTTCGGTCAGGTTCACCGAAAGCAGGTCCGGCTCTCTGAAATAACGATAATCCGCCTCGGTTTCCTTTGAACGCATCTTTTTAAGCGTATTGGTGTCCTCATCCCATTCCAGTGTCCACGATTCAATGCGGTTACCCGCCTCCATCTCACGTGTCTGGCGCTCGATCTCCTTCTCAATGGCATCTTTCACCGCTTCGATGGAGTTCACGTTCTTGATCTCGGTCTTGGGGTTCAGTTTCGTCTCTCCCTTGACCCGGATTGATACATTGGCGTCACAGCGCAGCTGTCCGCGTTCCATGTTCGCTTCTGAAATGCCGATCCAGCGCAGCAGTTGCCGCAGCCGGATGAGATATTGCCCGGCTTCCTCAGCGCTGCGGATCTCAGGCGCGGTCACCATTTCGATCAGCGGGACTCCGCAGCGGTTGAAATCCACCATGCGTTTGCCCACCTCGGTTTTGGTTTTGCCGGCGTCTTCTTCCATGTGGAGCTTCCAGATACCGACCCGCCGCACATACGGCTGGTGGTCAGCGGTCACCGTGCCCGGGATGGGCACATCCATGTATCCGCCCTTGCCAATGGACTGGTCGAACTGGGTGATCTGGTATCCCTTCGGCAGGTCCGGGTAGAAATAATTCTTGCGGTCAAAGTAGGAAACATTGCGGATCTCAGAATTCATGGCTTTCGCCAGCAGAACTCCTTTTTCCACCACCGCCTGGTTCAATTTCGGCAATACCCCGGGCAGTCCGCAGCACACCGGGCAGATATTGGTATTTGGAGCATCCTCCCAGGAATCCGCTTTGCATGAGCAGAAGATCTTGCTCTCAGTGTTGAGTTGGATGTGAGTTTCCAAACCTATGATTGCTTCGTAATCGGTCATCGCTTGCTCCCTCAGGGTGTTGCCAGGTTTAAGGTGTAATAGCCGCCGTAGGTACTGCTGGAATTGCACCAGTAGCCGACTCCGGCATGGGTATAGGCAGGGTTGAGCATGTTCGTCCGGTGCCCCTCACTGTTCATCCAACCGCTCACGGCCGCGCTGGCGCTGTTATTGCTGCCGCTGCCGGCATAGATGTTCTCTGCCGCCGCTGAAAAAGAAAATCCAGCCGCCAGCATCCGGTCAAAGGGGCTCGATCCATTGCTGCCGGTATGGCTGAAGAAATTGTTCGTTGCCATATCCTGGCTGTGGTTGCGGGCTGCGGTGAACAAGGCAGATGACGCCGACAATGCCGGCACTCCCGCCTGCGCCCGCTGATAATTGACCATCGAAAGCACCGCCGACTCGATGGAGGTATCCCCCCCATTGCACCCGCCGCTGGCAGTTGTCGAGGTAGCCGTGCTGGGGGCTGTTGTGGGTTTAGGTGTAAAGGTCAGGGTCGGCAGTTTTGTGCTGGTAACCGTAGAGGTCAGTGTTGGTTGCACCGTGGCCGTATTGGTTTTTGTCGCTCCCAGCGTGGCTGTAGCTGTCCTGGTGAGGGTTGCACTGCCTGTAGGTGTCACTGTTTTCGTACTTGTTGCCGTCTTGATTGGACCGGTCAGAGTTGCTGTATTTGTTTTTGCAAAGTCCGATGTTAACGTAAAGGTTAGCGTTGGGGTAGCTGTTTCGGTGGCAGATGCTGAAGGGTTCACTGTAAAAGTGATGGTGCTTGTTGGTGTGGGCTCAACCGTCTCTGTTGCTGTTGCAGGCATAGTGAGGGTTGGCGCTTCTGCAGCCGCATCCGGTGTATTCGAACCGCTTGGTAACACAATAGATGGAATAAATATCGTCGCCACCGTAGTGGGATTAGGGAACGGGTTGAGATAGGAAGCCGGGTCCGTGAAGATGGATGCGAACACGATTACCAGCAATATCGTGGCGATTACCGTAAAAAACGCAAGCACATCCCAGACGGAGAGTTTCTTCATCGCTGCTCGATCCAGGCTTTCGTTACCGCAGCACTTCCGGCAGTACTTTCCGCCAGGCGTCCTCTGCGGTCGCGAGTTCATACGCCCGCCCGATCCGCAGCAGTTTATCCTCGGTGTAATCTGCCCCCAGCAGTTGTATGCCTATGGGTAATTTCTCGTCGTCCAGCCCGCCCGGTAGTGAAAGTCCCGGGATGCCCGCATGGTTGCCCGGCACGGTCAGCTGATCGGCGTACTGCATCAGCACTGAATCTCCGTAAACTGCGTCCATGTGGAATGCAGGGGTGGGGTTGGTCGGGGTCAGCAGCGCGTCCAGGCGGTATTTGCCATTCGGATCGAATATCGTATCAAAATCACGGCGGATGAGCGTGCGTACCCGCAGTGCTTTCTGATAATACTGCTCACTGTACTGAGCCGCGCTGGTATACATCCCCATCAGGATGCGCAGTTTCACCTGCGGACCGAATCCGGCATTGCGCGTGCGCCGGTACATTTCCTGTAAATCAGCTCCCGGCACCAGTTCGCGCATGCCGTACTTGACGCCATCGAAACGGTGCAGGTTAGAGGCAGCTTCCACCCGGCTGATGACAAAGTAAACCGGGATGCCGTATTTTGTGTTCGGCATGGGCACATCTTCAATGATCTCCGCGCCTAAATCTGCCAGTTTTTCGGCCGCAGTCCGCACAGCCCTTTCAATATCGGCAGGCAGCTGTTGATACTTGATCTCGCCGGTTTCCAGGTCAGGGTAGGTCAGCCGGAAGTAATCCGGCGAAAGCCCTATGCGCATCCCCTTTACGCCTTTCTGTAAAGCTGCCGAATAATCCGGCACCGGTACTGCCGCCGCAGTGGAATCATGTTCATCGCGTCCAGCAATTACCTGCAGCATGGCGGCAGCGTCGCTAACGTCATGTGCCAGCGGTCCGGGGCAGTCCAGAGACGAAGCAAACGCGATCAATCCGTAACGCGAAACGCGTCCGTAGGTCGGCTTGAGCCCCACCACGCCGCAGAATCCGGCTGGCTGCCGGATCGATCCGGCAGTATCCGTGCCCAGCGAGAGCGGGGCTTCGCCAGCCGCTACACTGGCAGCGCTGCCGCCGGAAGATCCGCCGGGAACGCGGTCCGTCTTCCAGGGATTGCGCGGGGTCGGCCGGTACGCGCTGGATTCGCTTGAAGACCCGAAGGTGAATTCATCCAGGTTGACCTTGCCGATCATCACAGCGCCGGCTTTTTCCATACGTGCCACTGGTGTGGCAGTGTAGGGTGCGGTGAAATTTGAAAGGATCCGTGAAGCCGCGGTGGTGTTCGTTCCTTCCACGCAGAAAATATCCTTTACAGTGAAAGGCACGCCCGCCAGCGGACCCGGGTCTTCACCCCTGGCGATCATCCGGTCAATTTCAGTGGCTTTGGCAAGCGCACGCTCATCCGAAACAGTGATAAAAGCATGCACTTTTGCCCGATCCTCATCGTCCAGATCGCGCTCTTCCAGTGAGCCGGGTCGTCCATCCACTTCCCCGATACGGCGCAGCGAGGATTCCAATATCTCCACAGCCGAGGCTTTCTTTTGCCGCAGCAGGGAGGTCAATTCAAGGGCAGTCAGGTCGCAGAGTTCCATAGTGCTCACTTTAAGGTGGTATGCGGGATATCAGGCACAATAATGTGCCCGTCTTGGTATTGGGGTACCTGTGAAAGGATCGATGCAGTGTCCTCACAGTTTTTTGCCTTGTCTTCACGCAGTGCTGGTCGGGCTTCGGCAATGTAAGGCACACCGTGAAGATTGGCTTCCAGGCTGTTATCAATGGGAATTGAAGCCAGTTCATGGATCGCGCGAAGTTGATTATTCAGTTGCTTGTGTAGGTAGCCTGCTTGCTCTTCATTCAACTCAAGCGCTGCCAGCTCCACCAGTCGATTAAATACTTCAATACTTATCTGATCATCCATATGCACATCCGTTCAACTATTTAATTGTTGTGAATTAGTGATTGTAACACCACGGAAACCGGGTGACAATTACGGAACGGTGGTAAAGGGGGTTACCGTGGGGTAAGGAGTTGACGTTGCACGCCGGGTTGGCTCAAGATAGGGGGTTGGTGTCCAGGTGGGTGGCAGCGAACGCAGCGTGGCAGTGGGAGATGGGATAAAAATGGTCGGGATCAGGGTCGGTCGTGGAAAGGGATTAAGGTCTGAATCGGGGTTCGCAAAGATCGACGCAAACACGATCACCAGGGCAATGGTGGCAACAAGCACAACGATTGTCAAAATATCCCAGGACGCGATTTTTTTCATTGCGAGTTTTCCCTTAAAGTCAGTATAGCCAACTTTAACCTGTTGTCAAGTTTACCCGATGTTTCATTTCCTCTTGAAAATAACCGCTGCCTCTCCGTCGTACACCAGCTGGTAGTCTGCATCCTCCCGCAATAGTTCCGCCAGGGCGCTGTCGTAAGGGATCAGTTCATGTGGAGAGGTCTGTATCTTGAGTTTACGGATGTAAAGGTAATCGAAATCTCTTCCGGTTTCCGCCACCCAGACTTGCACACACGTCGGCGTTTGGTCCACGCAATGCTGCAGTTTCCTTGCTTCGATCACCGCCTGGGTGTAGCGCCCCTCCGGAAGCCATTCCGTTCCCTGCACCGTGGCGATGCTGATCCTTCCGGTAAGCGTCGGGAACCACTCGGAAACCGGGTCTTGCGCCCAGAAATGATCGGTGATGATCAGAAACCGGCTCTCCGTATCTGAATTCTCCTTGATCCATTCCATTACCTGCCTGTCTTCGCCAGTCATCCGGATGTAGGTGTTGTCCCGGATGACCAGCAGGGCTGAGGTGAACCACTGGAAGAACAGAATGAACAACAGGAGCTTGGAGGTTATCGAGTGGATGAAATACCCGGATTCACCTGTTCCCTTGTGTTCAGTCCTGCACTCATCCAGCCATTGGGTGATCAGGATGAGCGTATAACTAGCCAGAATCGCAATGACCGGCGCAATCGTCAGCCTGGCACTGCGCGGCGAAATTACATAAGAAACAAGCAACCAAACAGGCAAAAAGTAACTTTTTTTGCCGGAATAGAGCAGCATTCCCACCAGCGCCAGCACCGCGATGGATCCAATCCCTGCTTCTTCAGTAAGGCTGAAATTAAGCAGTATGTACAACGAAAAATCCGTCTGTTCTGAAGTGAGCAGAGCCGCCTTGAAGGGGTCAAATCCATGATTGACCAGCACCGTTCCCCACCACGGTGCGGTAAGCGTGATGGTCAGAACTGCCATCAAAAAAGTTAAGAGCACTCCATGCTTGTTCTTCGATAGGAAGAACCAGAAAACCGGCACGGTCAGCGCTGTATGAAAACCCGTTTCGGGATGAGCAAGAATGGAAAGGCTCAGGAATAATCCCGCCGCAAACAGATACTTATAATTTTGCCGTTTAAAGAGCCTTATCGTGAAAAACAGCGCAAATAAAGAAAAGAAAAACGCCAGCGATCGGGTAACCCCGCCGCCCATGATCACCCAATGAAAGGTCGGTGGAAGCACCGAGAAGATGAGCGTGGCAATAGCCAGGTGGTTATCATCCTGGGTGATTTCTCTCGCCAGCAGGTAGAACGCCGGGATGGTCAGGATCGAAATGACCGCAGGGAATACCCGGTATACATCCAACAGGGACCAGCCGAAGAGCTGGCTTAAGCCACCGGTCAGGTAGAACGCCAGCGGAGGGTATGCAAATGGAATTCCCAGGTGATTATAGGTGGTGAACAGGGGCAGCTTGAAGTGATTGGCGATTAATTCGGTCGTCATCTGGAAGAACAGTCCGCCGTCATTCAGCGGGAAGTCTGCCGTTAGCACTCGCGAAAGCCGGATGTACCCTCCCACCAGTAGTGACAACAATAAAAAGACAATGGAAGGCTTGATGCGATTGAGTTTTTCCCTGGTACTTGCCAGTATTCCCATGAACGTTTCCCCTTCCGGGAGAGATACGAAAATTATACAGGATAAAAATCCTTCGCTGGCCTCCCCTTTTTACTCTCCAGGAATCCCATCGCCGATTGGGTTATACTCTATCCAGGAATGCCGCTAATGACCGACACAGATCGCCCCACTGAAAAAGCTCCTTCAGCTCTGCTCTTCGTCTTTGCCACTCTATTTTTGGGGATTGCAGTGACTCATCTTTTGGCGTTAAGAATGACCTTTGTCAGCTGGAACTGGCTGCGCGCTTTTGAAATTGCTCCCGGAACTACGTACCTGGTTTACAAAAACATTTTCTTCGCCCTGGGTTTTCTCATCGCCGCGATCGCTCTGCTCTTCAGAAAACGCTGGGCGCCGCTTTACTCCTCTATCCTGTCGGTATTAATGGTGGCCTGGTTCTGGTTGGATCGCACCATCCTCAACCAGTCGCCCCTGCCTTTTTCACAGCACTGGTTTCTGCTGGTTTTAACCTTCCTCTCTCTCGGCTTGACGCTGGTCTCAATGGTTTTGCTCGTTCCCTGCATGAGACAAAAAAAGCAGGTGTTGCCGCCACTGGAGTTAAATGATGAAACACAGGAATGACCTTTACCACGAGGTGGAAGTCAAATTCTACCTGTCGGATAAAACCTCGTTTGAAGACCGGCTCCGCCGCATCGGTGGCGATCTCATTCACGAGCGTGTGCTCGAAAAGAATTACCGCTTCGATACCCCCGACCTTGCCTTATCCCGCGAGCATCGCGTTTTGCGCTTGCGCCAGGATGACGCCGCTATCATCACCTACAAAGGTCCCTCCACCATTGTGGATGGTGTGGTCGACCGGCAGGAGATCGAATTCACCGTGAGTGATTTCAACGCTGCCCGGCAGTTGCTTGAATCCCTGGGATATCAGCAGAGCATTTCCTACGAAAAATGGCGCACCACCTACCAGTTGGATGAACTGGAGATCACGCTCGATGAAATGCCGTTCGGTAACTTCACAGAGATCGAAGGTGGTGACGCCAAAGCCATTCAATCCGTAGCCCGTAAACTTGCCCTCGAGTGGACCACCGGTATTACAGAAAGCTATCTCATGCTGTTCGACCGGGTGAAAAAACAAAAAATGTTGGAACTCCACGACCTCACCTTTGCCGCGTTCCATGATCTCCAAGTCACACCCCAGGACCTGGGAGTGAAACCAGCAGACACGCCCTTATTCCTCTGATCCGGCAGGATATTAGTTTTTATGAAATATAGCGATTTCAGGGACAGTATAAAGCAGGAGCTTCTTAAAAATCCAGCCGGGCTCACCTGGGTGCAGTTGCGCGGCCGGTTTCACCTGCCTTACCGCCAGCCGTGTCCTGATTGGACTGCTAGGCTCGAATCTGAGATCGGTCTTTCCCGCGTAAAACGCAGCACGAACACCCTGATTTGGAAGATTGATATCCTTAATAAAAACCAGCAAACAACAAAGGAGTAAATGATAAAATTATTGATCGCGTGCGATATGGAAGGCATCAGCGGTGTAGTCTCCTGGGAC
>ERZ1649853.955-NODE-955-length-11496-cov-3.657635_pt1 | contig 11496 bp, 17 predicted proteins | sample MGYA00575353_ERZ1649853 | MGnify/ENA primary metagenome ERZ1649853 (study PRJEB40853, sample SAMN11349654) | freshwater sediment metagenome | isolation source: river sediment | host: Sediment | place: India: Okhla Barrage, New Delhi | collected 2017-02-21 ...
ACTGATGCTAAAACTAGAAATGAATTGAATGTTATATTCAACAAGTTTATAGACTATGTCAAAAGTAACAATACTACATTACCTAAAGCTACATTTGACTATATACTAAGTGTAAATGATGCTAGTGAGTTTGCTTCTTATGCTGTTACTAACAAAGATGTTATGAATGTACTTGAACAGATACCATCTACTCTTCCATCTAAGTCTACAGGTAAGAGAAAAACTATGTTTGAGATATTATCTGAAGCAGTTAAACTTATGATTTCTAAGTTTATGACAGTTACTAGACTAGAGAATAGTTCTCTGAAATTACTTACTGCTAAGAATGCCAGAGAAGAAGTAGATATAGTTATAGCTGAGATGATGGCAGTTAACAAACAGTTTAATTCTATCAAGAAAGATAATATATTCAATCAAACATATAAAGGTATTGGTAAAGTTAATGCTCCTATTTCTAGTGCTATACAAGCTACTACAAGAGTAATTAAAACTTCTCCTATAGGTAGAGCATTCCACGATAGTTTAGTCAATCGAGGTATGATGTACAGACTAGCCAATAATCAGTTTGTTAGAGCATTCTCTAATGAAATAGTTAGAAGACCTAAAGAAGAAGAAGCATTGCTTAAATTAACTAAACTAGCTATTAATACTAACTCTAACTATATTAATCAGAAAAGAGCTATATCTAATGCTGTTAATGATGCATTGAATAATGCTACTACTCAAGATAGAATAGCATTAAAAAATATATTATTAGACCTAGATTGTGTAAGTGTATTTAATGATGCTAAGGAAATTGGAGAATACCTAAATAACAAAGCGTTAAGGTATCAAAAAATCAAAGATATTCAAAATAGTATACTTAGTATGGCTAAAACAGATAAGCAGAAAAACTATGCTAGATTCATCATAAATCAAGCAATAGGACTTGGATATAATCTTGCTACTCACGATAGTATATTGAATCAAGCTCAGTTACTTAATGCTGATAATATAACTAATTTTAAATTGGTTAATCATAGTAAGAATGTAGAGAACTTTGCAGCTGATAAAGTTACTAGAGAACTGTTAACTAAACAAGTAGATTTACTAGCTACATTGTATGGTATCAATAACAGTAAAATGTCTGATGTTGCTCTTGCTGGTAAGTATATTGCAGCTAATACTTCTGCTATTGATAATATACTTGAATTCCAATTAGCACAAGTTAATCGTTCTAAAGAACAACTGTTTAACCTAAAAGGTGAAAGTCACCTGTATATGAAAGGTTATAGTGCTACGATGTTAAATCCTAATGACCAATATACCGTAATAGAAGAATCTAAAGTTGCTGGTATGAAGAAACAAGGATGGAAAGTTCTAAGTGATGTAGTACCAACTGATATTAAGTATAGCTCTACTCAACATAAGATGGTACTTATGCGAAGAATCAATGTAGACCCTAACTATGCTAGTGGGATTATATCTGTACAATCACCTACTTCTAAAGGTACTACACTTAATCAGATAGGACTAACTTTACCTAAAGAAGATAATAAGATTAATGTTGATAGCTATATATCTAATGTTATATCTGATATATCTACTATGCCTACAGGACAGATGATACCATTGCTTTCTCCTTCAGGTAAAACATTTGAAGTAGCTAATTATAGATATATGATGACTAAAAATAATAAGACTGCATTGCTTGGTATGATAAATGATATCTCTACTGTAATGGCTGAGACTTATGCTATGACTGAAAGAAAGATTAGAGAAAATCAAGATAACTATGACTTGGTTAAAGCTATCAACAAAGACTATGCAGAGCATATTGATAGTGGAGAGTTTGTTAAAATAGACAATGATGGTGAGTATAAAGATTACTGGAGAATGCTACCTAGAGATACAAGAAACTATATTACTAGACATAATGGTGAAGGTTTTATCTATGTTAGAAAACAGTTAATCAATGAATTGTTTGGATATACAAATGCAACAGTTAGTCAAGCATTAAGACTAAAAGAAGAACATTATGTGCTAGAGCTTATGGAAAAGATATGGAAAGATATGGTTGGTATTATTAGAAACTCTATTGTTATTAGAACATTTAAAGTTGTGTATGACAATATGTTTTCTAACTTTAGAAGTGTTATGTTGTTTATGCCAGCAGATAAAGCATTCAAGTATATGAAGGAAGCTTGGGTATTAACAGACCAATATAGAAAAGACCACGATAAGTTAACTGAAATAGAAGCTAGAATAGCTAGTGGTAAACCATACGATAAAGCTTTACACTCTAGGTTAAAAAAAGCAGTAGAGTCTAATCCCGTAATAGAACTATTCCAAGAAGGTAAGTTTGAAGCTATTGTAGATGATTTGAATATTGAAGAACACGACAAGAGAAATATAGTAGAACAAAAAATAGAACAACTATTTGATAAGATTAATAGTAAAGCTGTTAGAGATGCAGCTGATTTGGTCTATATAGGTGAAGATACTGCATTATACAAAGCATTAAGCAAAGCTACAATCTATGGAGATTTTATAGCTAGATATGCCATCTATAGACATCTTAGAGAAAGTAATGTATCTAAAGATGAAGCTATTACAACTATAGATGATATGTTTGTCAAGTATAGTGTACTTCAAAACAAATGGATTAAATGGACTGGTGATATGGGTATGTTTGTATTTAGTTCATATTTCTTTAGAATACAAAGAGGTATATACAGAGCATTTAGAGACAAGTCTGCATATGTAGGTTCTCAATATGCTATAGAGAAAATAACAGGTGATACATCTGATATAACTGATAGCTTTATTGGTGGAGCTAATATTACTGCTAGACTTGGTACTGGATTTAGAAATATAAATGAAGTAGTTGAACCACACTTGTTAGATAATTTAGGACTGATATAAAAAAATAGGGAGACTAGTCCGTAGACTTATCTCCCTTATATAACCACACAATACCCACTATAACTGCTGCAGCAATCATATAAGGCAACATTACACTTACTAGAAACAAAACGATTCCTAGACTAACTATAGTGAGTAGAATCAATATATATTTTATAAATTCCATTTTGCTTTCATTAACTCCCACTTAGTTTCTATTTCTTTGAATCCATTTTCTGCTTCGTGTACAGCTACTATTAACATACCATCGTGATAACGGTAGAAGTGATACATTTTACTAGGTTTACCATTCCAGTCTTTTTTGCAATAAAAGAACTTTTCACCGTTATACTCAAATGTATTTTTCTTAGTTAGTTTAGGCATATCAATATTCCACATAGCAACAGTCTTATCTCCAACTTGTACCATCTCAATTACCACCTTATCTTTATCTGATATACCAACAAACTCTTCCGTAGTTCTATTGATATATTCTACATTATCATCATCTATCAAGCCTATATCTTTAACAGCATCATTAAAAAACTTTTTAGTCATTGCACTGATATTGTCTAAATCTGGTTTTTTAGAATACCTAGATTCTGTCAAGTAAAATTTATAATATACATTCAATCTAGTAAACTTCTTACCTGTATGATTTAGTGTATTGATAACTGTTTGCTTATAGTCATTCTTTATCTTTTTGTAGACTTGATAGTGAGTGTTGTTTTTCCTATTTAGAGTAAATAGTACATCACCTTTCATCATTGGTAGTGGAAGTTCTACCAGTATAGATTCGTTGTCTGAGAAAGTATTACTACTATCCCAGTCAACTAGACTATATTTCACCATACTTCAGCTTCAGTTGGTACTGTTTCTGATTTCTCTACTTCTCTCTTTTTAGGTTCAAATACTTCGCTAGACATAAACATATTACCTCTAACTTCTACACCTTCTTTATTGTTGTAGTTATCAGCTTTAAAGCTACCAATTAGACCTATAGGTTGCCCGTGTTCCACTTTAGTGTCACCAATCAACATTACTTTAATGTTTTTACCGTTAATCCATTTATCATCTTTTTTAGATGATACACTAATTTCAAATGATTGCCATTTGTTACCATTAGCAGATTTACCTCTTTTAACTTCAAATGCTCTAGTTTCTTTGTTCCATAGTCCTGATACTTTACCTGTAATAACTGAGTTTCCTAATGTAATATCCATAATTTTTCCTTGTATTTAATTTATTTTATATCTTACCATTCATCATCTACAGTTGTTTTAGTACCTGTAGAGAGAGATTTAACTACTTGTTTATCTTTACCGTGAGTGTTAGTTGCATCACTGTCTTTAACATCATCTATAGCAAATAGACCATTCATTGCATATTTTCTTGCATATGAACTAGTAGCACCTGTTACTTGACTTTCTGACATACCTTTTTGAGTTTCTGGTTCTCTTGCATATGCAGTAACACTAATTGATTCCTTTTTTGAATTAATTATTGTAGCTTTTGCTTCAACATATACTCTACCACCCACTTCTTTTATTTCATCAGTTATTGTTAACACACAATCATTTTCTCTTAATAATGGTTTTACTGACTCCAGTATGTCTTCTGCACTTCTATAAGCATAATTACCAAACTTGTTGTATTGATTTTTCTTTGCAACAAGTCTTGATTGTATGTTTACTAATTCTTTCAAAATACTTCCCCTTTAATTTCTTTACTGTTATCTATAACTTGATAATAAGTTACACCTCCAACACTATCTTCAATCCATTCATATCCTTTTTCACTAGCTAGTTGTTTTGCTAAGTCTATATATTCAAGTATTTTTCTAGTCCAAGATTCTCTTACAAAAGAATACTCTTTTAGCATATGTTGAGAAGTTACTTTCTTTCTTTCCCATAATAATCTAGTCAATAGTCTTTCGTGTACAGGTTGTACTGTTCTAAGCTCTTCCAATACTTTACTAGACTCTTTGATTACTTCAAATGCTTGATTCATATGCTCTGCTGTTATTTCTGTTGAACCTTCATAGAATGCATATATACCTGCTAGCTTTGCAGTCTTGAAATGTCTTTCTGATAAATCAGCTATTATAGCTGGATACATATTACTAATTTCTTCTACCCTATTATCTCCTTCTGCTTTGATTGTTGCATATATCATTAATGCTTCATCTGATAGTTTAATGACTCTGTTAAAGTTGTCTGATACTATAAGACTATCAAAGTATGATTCTAATTCCTTAGCTTCTAAAGCTATTTGATTAGATGCATTAAACTCTTCTAGTACTTGCTCTGGTGTTCTAACTGTTGGAGTTGATGTATCATCTACAAATATCATACGTCTACCATAACCCTCATCTAATAGTGTTATGAATGATTTTTCTGTATGGTCTCCATCTAATAATCTAACCTTATTACCGAAACAATATAGATTTACAGGTAGTCCTGTTATTTCCATACTCATAGTATCACTTCGTTTAGCTGTAGGTTTAAAATCTCCATTGTCATATGGTGATAGTAAGTCTTCTAGCAACTCTTTCTTTGATGTAACTGCTGTACCAAATTCATCTACTTCTACATTAAAGCTACCAAATTGGCACAAGTGATAAGTCTCTGCACAAGCCATAATACCTGAAGTAGTACCTGTATTGTATGAGCTTACCCAACTATGTAATTCTCTCTGTATATTAGCTTTTTCTAATACATCCATAGCTTTATGTTTATAGTATGGAAATATCTTTATCTTGATTTTATTCCATACTTTAGTCATATACCATTTGTCTATTAAAGTAAGAGAACTATTCTTACCAGCTCCAGAATTGAGTAACATAAGTGAGTATATGTTTACTGGAGCAGGTGGAAATCCACATCTAGTATCTACCTTAACGTGTATTTGACTAGCCAAATTAGCTAACTTATAATTTACAGTTGCTACAGCACATTGTAATGGCATACCAGTCTTTACTTGCATTAAGTTACTTGCCATACGTTTAACTAATGGATTTAATCTATCTATATCCATTTTACTCCTTTAGGTATCTTTGTACATATGGAATACTATCTGCAAAGTTCATATCAAACATTGAGTATAGTAATCCAAATATATCATCAGAATAACCATTACCGTAATCTACAATTCTTCCATAATCGTACATTACTGCACTAGCTGTTCTTTCATCAGGTCTAAGTTTAAACCTTCTACCAATTATTTCAAATCCTAAATCTTCTAATATATCAGATAGGATTTCTATGTCTAGTTTTTGTTTAATATCAGATATAGCTACATTGTCTGATACTTTACTCTTTCTAACTGTTTTGTTAGATTGTTGTTTAAGCTCTTGTAGTAGCACATATTCTGCTTCTTTTACTGCAGGAGTACAATCATATACTATTCCAGTATTTCGATGAAATATGCTATCTATATTGCCTAGAAATGCACCTGTTCTAGTATTAGTTTGTTTGTCTATTGGAAGTACCTGTTCCATTACTTTTAGCAAACTAAAATACATTTCACCTTTAGGTACATTCTTAGCTGGTAGCAGTATTCTATATCTGTCACATACAATACCTTTTTTAGGTTTATTATGAGATTTAGTAGTAGCAATTAGATAAGTATATTTATCAAATATCTTCATTGCATCTTTAATACTAAGACCTTCATCTATATCAAAGATTAGAATATTTTGTTTATCATTATTCCAATTCTCTGATACTTTCTTACCTGTATAGAATGTATATGGACTATATTGAATGTTACTATTACCAACTAGCTTGTATATATTGTCAAATGATATATCTGTATTCTTCCAGTTATTCAATGTCATATACATATTATCACTAGTTAATGGTTCAGTATGCTCTATAAACGATATGTTTACATTCATATTATTATTTCCTTTGCTTTGAACAATTTAGCTACCTTCATAGTAAAATCAGTTACTTCCTGACTATGCTTCTTTAGCAATAGTTTTTCAGTAATTTCTTTTGTTTCAGGTAGACTAACAATTTTCTCTGAATGATATTTTCCGTTATGATAAGCTGTACAAAGAGTATTTGTACTTCTTACCTTGATAGAATACTTCATCATCAAAAGTGAGCTAGTGGATTGTTGTAGAAGAATAAGTCTACTAGTTCTGGGTTAGCTTTACACATAGATATTTTAGTACCTAAATTCTTAACGTGAGTTAATACATACTGCATATCTTTTTCATCTATAGGTTCTCTATATACTTGTACTACAGCATCTTTAAACTTAGTCTTTAGCTGTTTAGGTTTTACTATATAGGTTACTTCTATTTCAGTTATATTATGACCTTGTTTATTTAGCATATATGCATATAGCAATAGCTGTAGCTTATGATGAGTTTTAATTCCAGATTGACTAGTTGATGTAGTCTTATAATCTCCTACGACATTGTTATACCTATAGTCATAAGTACCCCCTATGAATATATCATTGTTTGTAGTTGGTATGTATGTTAGTTCTTCTTCAAATCCTACAGGTATTTCTACAGTCTTTAGATGTTCTGATAGTACATTCCAAGTTGGTTCTATCATCTCATAGACCTCCCAAGCATTTACTTCTACAATATCGTTAAAGCTATTGATATAAGCTTCTTCTGCAATTACATCTACAGGTAGATTGTTGAATAGCTGTTCTATCCTGTTATGTATAATAGAGCCAAATACTAGATTAGTATTGACTCCATCTCTTATCTTGTCTACAGTTTGTTTATACCACTTAGCTGGATTATCAAATAATAAGTAAAAGCTAGATGGTGATATTCTAATTCTACCATCTATTTTAATATCGTTATATTCTAAGCTCATAACATTCCTTTAGCTAACTGTCCTAGACTATTGTTAATAGCTATGATTCTATTTACATCTCCAAGTATACTAGCTTTAGCATAGTATTGTTTGTCTTCATCATTGGTATATACTTTTTGGAATAAACCTTGAATAAGAGATTCTTGTACTTTGTTAAATGTTAACCATAGATTTTTACCAGCATCTTCTTTTCTACGTACTAGTACTAGTTCTCTAGGGTCTAGTACATCTTTAGATTCTTCTCTCAAGGTTATAGCTCTCTCAGCAAATCTAACCTCATCAGAATATGACATATAATAAGATTTCATAGCTTCAATTACCTGTGTCTGCATATTTACTTTCTCTTGGTAAGATTCCATAAATGCATACAGTAATTGTTCCCAGCTATTGTTATTATGTCGTAATACTAATGGTTCGTTCATATGGTCTCCAACTATCATACCGTTAGAGCATACAAATCTATATATTCCCAAGAATACTTTGAGTGGACTAGAGCCATCATAACTATTGTGTATTACTATTTCTGGTCTTTCTAACATTTCTGCATCTTCAGATAAACTCATTCTAACAAAATGTTTTTGTTTATATCGTCTATCTTCTTTTCTAATTCTTGCTTCTTTATAGTCTGTTACTATAAAACCTCTATCTTTAAAATCATCAACTATATTACCTGTAGTCATAACATTATATTTATCACTCAAGGTATCATATTTCTCTGTTTGATTTAACGTATTAAAATTAATAATTGCACTCATACTATATTCTCCTTTTTACAGTATTTGTTTATTCCAGATGACAATGCATCAACAAATCTTTCTTTACCTAAATAGACTAACATAGAGTAGTGTTTTTCTGCAAATTTCATAGCTAGACTATGTACGTCCTTGTCTAGTTTAGATTGCATTAATTCGTACTCTATTTGTCTTTCATACATTTCTTCATCAGTTAGAGTATTTGTTAACATCAAACTCCAATCTACCCATAGAGGCATAGTATAATAGTTCATCAAATAACTCTTGAGTATATCTTACATCTGAGTATACTAAATGGTGAGCTAACAGTTCTGGTTTGTCTCTTTCTATAATGTTATCCATTATATCACCAAACTGCATTTCTTCTAGGTATGGTTCTAGATAGCTTCCGATATGTTTCTTAGCTATATATACAGATTCATCTATTGAAATACAATTAGTTTCTACTAGGTCTTTTATGATATCAGCCATAAGTGGATAGTTATCATATAGAATGTCTGTTATAATATTTGTAGCATCTTCATTATTTAGTTCTTTAAACAGTAGCTTTGTTGCTTCTAGGTAGTCCTCAAAACTTATATCATTGTTCATATTTTCTCTCCAAATTTATGTTCATAGTATAGTCGTAAATAGTTAATCATATCAACTATACTATCTCTGTGTGTAGGACTAGCAGCTAGTCTAACAAGTTTAGTAACAACATAGAAGAATGTTATCTTCTCTACAGGTAGTAGTTCATTTGGTACTGGATAAAACTTTCTTCTGTTTACAGTTTCTAGTTCTTCTAGTATGTTCCCTACTGCTTTAGCGTGGTCTGCATACTTACCATAGTCATTACCTCTTTCCTCTAATATTTTGTCTAAGTTCATAGTATAAATCCTTCAACTATCATATTTTTGTACATTCCAACATCACTTGGTGAACCTATTTCTTCTGTATAATAATCTTCACCAATAATGATTGCTCCAGCTAAGTCTTGCTGTTCCATTATCCATTTGCTTAATTCTGCTACATCAGGAAATGAGTCATACCATTTTACGTGTTCTATTTTATAGTAGCAATATTCACTATCTGAATCAGCTTGCCAATAGTCACTCCAATTCTCTGAAAATCTTTCAACAAATTCACTTTCAAGACTTTTATCAATCTTGATATATACATCACTTCTGTATCCCATATCAATCCTTTAGTATATAAATACAGTCTTTATATTCTCCATTCTGGTAGAATAATTCTTTAGTCTCAATATTCATACCGTCTTTTCTTAGTTCGTGTATTATTGCTCCTAACCTATTTGTTCTAAACCCATAGCTACCATTCAATACTCTAATGTTAGATATCTGTCCATTAATTTCGAGTATTGATTTAGTATGTTCTTTCTTTGATAGTTTTTTCATTTACCTGTACTTCCAAATCCTTGTTCATTACGTACATCATCTGTTTGTCTATACTGCCAAGTATGATGTGGATTATGTTGCATAAGTATTAGTTGACCTATCTTATCACCTTTGTTGATTTTAACCCTACCGTGTTTACTGTGATTATGTAAGATTAGTTTGATTTCACCTGTATAATCCATATCTATAATTCCAGTACCTAAACTAGACAACTCTCTAGCTCTCATTGAACTACGTATTTCTAATGCTAGATAGTGATTAGTCTGTAAGTCATTCTTTTGAATATAGTCTATATCTAGCTTAATACCTAGAGGTATAAATTCAGTAAATCCTGACCATAGTTCTACTTCTTCGTTGGCATAGACATCTAGTCCTGCACTATACTTAGTACCTGCTTCAGGTAATCTTCCACCATTAATACTTATAAACATTAACACTCCTTTAATTCTATAAATCTATCTAGTAATTTCCAAGCATCAAAACATAGTTCTCTATATTTTATTTCAAGTTCATTATATACTTTTGATATGTAAGTATATGGAAACTTGGCAATTAAGTCGATATGATTATGTTCTGCTACCAAGAAATAAATCAAGCAAATCATATTTATTTCTGGAGCATACTTCTTGTCCTCTTGTTCATACAATTCTATATCTAGTTCTGAAAACTTATAGTACCAAGCTTTAGTAGCCTTATGGTTTAATCCTTTTCTAGGTTTAGCTTTCACTGCCATTTTGTAGACTTTGTAAAGTATCTTATAATACTCATCATTTCTACTTTTAGGTACTATATTTGTGTATGCGTGTTGAGCATAAGTTAGGAGAAATAGATACATTGCTTCTAACTTTTCTTTGCTCATCCTTCTACCTCAAGTAGTAACTCCTTATTGAATTTAATTGCACTTAATACATCTTGTATACGTTTGTTGTCTCTATCGTTAAAGTTAACAGCTACAAGTGTATTCAGGAGTTCTTTACCTGATAGAATCTTATGTTCTAATGCATCTACATAAGACATATCTCTAAACTCTTCTGCACTAATTCCATACAGGTATTGTGTTGTTTTTTTCATATATTTCCTTTATTTTTCTTAGTGTTACTAGTGTCTTATATACTAGTTCTTGAGTAGTTCCACAGCATCTAGTTATTAGGTTTGATGCTCTACTTCTTTCTATTCCTACTTGCTCTATAGCATCGTATAATCTATCTCTATTTTCATAATACTTTTCTACTATGAAACTTTTTAGATATTCAATCTCAGATAACAAACATTTATACCCAAATGATGGAGTACTATGTTTTAAGATTTCATTATACATTTTAGGATTTGTTATTTTCATAACATAGAAATAATCTCTTGATTTTCCTACAGCATAAGCTTCATCTCCTAAGCTCATTATGTGTCCTTTATACAATCTTTAAACAGATACTTATGTTCTTCAGGTAATGCATCATACATAGCATAAGCTAGTTCTCGTATTTCCCATAGAGCAGACTTTGATGTTCTAAGTGATAGGAAGTTCTGTAAGCTTCTAGCATTGATAGTCATAACTAGAGATGTTTTATATGCTTCAGGTATAAACGGCTTTACTTTATCGTTAGCCATACCATTAGCAACCTT